>WNGF01001832.1_pt1 | contig 38457 bp, 29 predicted proteins | sample 5400641 | NCBI WGS metagenome assembly WNGF01 (sample SAMN13153371, study PRJNA577476) | soil metagenome | isolation source: 80 cm soil or saprolite under grassland replicate 2 | place: USA:California | collected 2016-06-15 | reverse complement strand
CGCCCAAGGTGGTGGGCGGGCTGACCGCCGCGTGCACCGAGCGCGCGGCCGAGCTCTACCGCGGCGCCGTCGACGAGGTCGTTCCAGTGTCCTCGCCCGAGGCCGCGGAGATGACGAAGCTGCTGGAGAACATCTTCCGCGCGGTCAACATCGCGCTGGTCAACGAGCTGAAGATCGTCTTCGACCGGATGGGCATCGACGTCTGGGAAGTGCTCGATGCGGCTGCCACCAAGCCGTTCGGTTTCATGCGCTTCAACCCAGGTCCGGGCTGGGGAGGACATTGCATCCCGCTCGATCCCTTCTATCTGACCTGGAAGGCTCGCGAGTACGGGGTGACTGCGAGGTTCATCGAGCTAGCCGGCGAGGTCAACGAGCAGATGCCCCGATACGTTGTCGAGAAGCTCCAGCTCGCCTTGAATGACCGCCGCAAGGCCGTCAAAGAGAGCAAGATCCTCGTGCTCGGCCTGGCGTACAAGAAGAATGTCGACGATGCGCGTGAGAGTCCAGCGTTCGAGATCATCGATTTGCTGCTTCAGCAGGGTGCGGTCGTCTCGTACCACGATCCGCATGTGCCGAAAGCCCCCTCGAAGCGATCCCGGCCGGATCTTCCCGTGATGACTTCGGTGGCGCTGGAGCCCCGGACTCTGGAGTCCTGCGACGCGGTGCTGATCGTGACGGACCATTCGGCGGTGGACTACGCCATGGTGGCCCGTCACGCTCCGCTCGTCGTTGACACGCGCGGGGTTTACCGGGACTCGCTGCCCAACGTCGTCAAGGCATGAAGCAATTGCAGACAAAAAGAGAGGAATGCGGGGACGTCGCTCCCAGCGGCGTGAGCGACAGCTGAAATGAATTCCACGATGCCGGCTGGGAGGAGAAAGGCCTATCCGTGAGCTCCGTCATCAAGGCCCCGACGAGCGAGACCCCTACAATCCGCATCCAACCCAGCCGCGGGTGGACTTCTCTCCGGCTCAAAGAGGTGTGGGCATACCGGGAGCTCCTTTACTTCCTGATCTGGCGCGACGTCAAGGTGCGCTACAAGCAGACTGTTCTGGGCGCGGCCTGGGCGATTCTCCAGCCCCTGATGACCATGCTCGTGTTCACAATCTTCTTTGGAGGCCTTGCCAAGGTCGGCTCGGACGGTCTTCCTTACCCCATCTTTTCCTACGCCGGCCTTCTTCCGTGGACTTTCTTTGCTCAGGGGTTGAGTCAGTCGTCTGCGAGCCTCGTCGGATCGTCCAACCTCATCAAGAAGGTCTATTTTCCGCGTCTCGTCATTCCGATTTCTTCGGTGTTGGGGGGCCTCGTCGACTTTGCCATCGCTTTTGTGGTCCTGTTCGGCATGATGTCCTACTACGGCATCTGGCCCTCTGCGGCCGTCGTATTCTTGCCGCTGCTCCTTCTGCTCGCCATTGGAGCTGCCCTCGGCGTCGGAATGTGGCTTTCGGCGTTGAACGTCGAGTACCGGGATGTCCGCTACGTGGTTCCCTTTTTCGTCCAGCTCTGGCTCTTTGTCACGCCTGTGATTTACCCTGCCAGCACGGTGGCTGCGAAACTCCGGGAGCTCGGGCTTCCCACATGGCTCTACGGGCTCAACCCGATGGCGGGTGTGGTGGAGGGATTCCGCTGGGCTCTCCTTGGAACGGGCTCTCGGCCCGGGCCCGTTCTTCTCGCCAGTGTCGCCGTCACGGTTCTTTTGCTCTCCTCGGGCGCCTTTTACTTCCGGAAGATGGAGAGGACATTTGCCGACGTGGTGTAGCAGGTTGCTGAAAAGTGGTGTGGAGCGGAGTTGCGACCGGCAGCCGAGAATTTTCTGTTAGTTCCAGGACCCCCTCTAGCAGCAGAACCTCTCGGCCGCCGTTTGCGCAGCGAATGCCTGCGGCCTAAAGCTCAGCCATGACGCCCGCATCCATTTTTCGGCAGCCCGCTGAGTGTCCGCGATGAGCGACGTCGCGATCCGCGTTCGGGGCTTGAGCAAACAGTTTCACATCGGAAGGTTGAAAACACCCTACAAGACTCTACGCGAGACTCTCGTCGGCGCCTTCACAACACCGCCGCGTCTTATCAAGCGCTATCCCCGGCCTGCGATGATCTGGGCTGTCAAAGATGTCGCCTTCGATGTCCGGCCCGGTGAGGTGATCGGAATTATCGGACGCAACGGGGCGGGAAAGAGTACGCTGCTCAAGATTCTTTCCCGAATTACTGAGCCGACCGAAGGGTATGCCGAAATCCACGGCCGGGTCGGATCCCTGCTGGAGGTGGGAACGGGCTTTCACAGCGAGCTGACCGGACGAGAAAATGTCTACCTGAATGGCGCGATTCTAGGGATGAAGCGGACAGAGATCTGCCGCAAGTTTGACGAGATTGTCGCCTTTTCCGAGGTGGAGACGTTCATCGACACTCCGGTGAAGCATTACTCGAGCGGCATGTATTTGCGCCTTGCCTTTGCGGTGGCGGCTTTCCTGGAGCCGAATATTTTGATCGTGGATGAAGTCCTTGCCGTCGGCGACGCCCGTTTTCGGAAGAAGTGCCTGAACAAAATGCAAAACGTTGGGCAACAGGGAAGAACTGTCCTCTTCGTTTCTCACAATATGCCGGCCATAACCCGCCTGTGCGAGCGCGCAATTCTTCTAGACCGAGGCTCGGTGTTAAGGGATGGCCCCGCCCCCGAGGTTGTCAGCGGGTACCTCAGCTCGGGATTCGGCACGGCGGCCGTACGGGAATGGCCAGAAGCAGAATGCCCGGGCCGCGACGTCGCTCAGTTGCGAGCCGTTCGGGTGCGGGCAGAGGATGGTCGGATTGCAGACACTGTGGGTACTCGAAGACCAGTTCGCATCGAGATGGAGTATGAGGTGCGAAAGGCGGGCTACCAGCTGATGCCGTATTTTTCGTTTTCCAACGAAGAAGGCGTCACGGCTTTCTCGGCGAGCGACCTGGACCCCGTCTGGCAGCAACAGCCGCGCCCGCTCGGGCGATACGTGAGCACCGTGTGGATTCCTGGAAACCTTCTGGCTGAGGGACCGATCTTTGTCGCTGCCGGTCTCACGACGGTCGATCCGAATTTAAAGCAATTTTTCGTACGGGATGTCGTCACCTTTCAGGTGATCGACACCCTCGATGATGCGTCTGCTCGCGGCCTCTTGCAGAAGCATATGGAAGGAATTGTGAGACCACTCTTGGAGTGGAACACCAAATTCATATCCGACGCTCAGCCCCCTGCTCTGGAAGCGAGCCCGTAATGACCTCTGTCCGCTTGCCCAATTCTCCTGCGCCATGCAATCAGGTGCGGTTTTCGTGAGCATTTCAAGGCCGAAACGGCCTCCGGAGTCGTACAAGATCAGACTGCAGAAGAAGTTCGATAGTTTCTTCCGAAAGGTGTCGGAGGGTTCAGCCGCGGGCGGCGGCAAACACGTGCGCCGGGCAGACTGGCGTTTTCTGTTGCCGACTCCGACCGAGGGCTTCTTCCAGCATCTCGTCCTGCTCGGAGGCTCGGCCGGCCGAGCGAAGCAGATCGTCGACATCGGGTTTGCTCGCCGCGTCAGTCGCGAGATCCCCAAGGGGCCTTCGGCGGACGCTCTGATCATCCTGAGCGGGGCGGGAGTGGCTTTGGAAGAGGCCATTAGTTGTCTCGCGCCCGGCGGGTCTCTCTATTGTGAGATTGATCGCCGATTACCTTCGTCGTTCGCCCGCTCCCCTGGCCGGATCCGGCGCCTGCTACGGCGTGAAGGTCTTTCGTTGACGGGACTCTACTGGGTGAGGCCGAGCTTCACCCGGCGCGAGATCTGTCTTCCGCTAGACGTCGACGGGGCAATCTCGTGGTACCTGAGAACGTTATCCATCGCCTCGACGCCGGGAAGGCGCCTTCTCGAACTCGGCCTTCGTACATTGTCCCTGTTCGGAAGCCGCCTCTTTGCTCTCCTGGCGCCCTGTTACGCGGTGACCGCAGTGGCGAGCCCAACGGGAGGTGCTCCATCCCTGCTCAGGCATCTGGAGCCCGGGAGGGAGCTTGGAGCGCCGGAGCTGCATCAGGCCGGTCTGCGCTTCTTGATGCTGACGCGCGGAGAGGACGACCTCAATCGAGTGGTCATTTTTCCGTTCTCTCCGAGCGGGCGGCAACCCGTTGCGGTTCTGAAGATTCCGAGGGTTCCCGAGAGGAGCACCCAGGCGATCCGAGAGCAGAAAGCGCTCGAGGAGATCCGGGGTTGTCTCGACGAGACAATGCGAAGATCCCTCCCCGTTCCTTTCGGAACGGTCCATTGGGGTCCTCTGACTTTGGGGGTTGAGAGCTATCTTGGGGGTCGACTGCTGGCGGCCAGGGCCGCTGGATGGGGCTTCTCGTTGCGCCGTAAGGTAGCGGATCTGATGCTTGCCGCCGAGTGGTTGACGGAGTTCCATGAGAAGACGGTCGTCCGCCGCATTCCGCTGGGAAGCGCGGGTATCGACGCGTGGGTGGAGGGGCGCCTGGCGGCGTATGAGCGGGCGATTGAGCTCACCGAGGCCGAGCAACGCCTTTTCGGGGAGGTCCGTCGGCGCGCGATCTCACTTGCTGGGACGCTCATTCCGATCGTCTGGTGTCATCGGGCCTTCAGTCCATGGAACATCTGCCGCACGGGTGGGGAGGTTCGCGTGACAGACTGGGAGGAAGCGGAACCCGGTCTTCCCCTGGTCGACCTGCTCTATTTCTCGCTCCGTTGGAGCCACCAGGCTCGGAAACCACGCCGGCTGGAGGACCGCCTCGTCCTCTTGCGCGAGCTTTTCTGTGAGCCAGCCCGGGGGGATCGGGCCTTCGTTCCCGTTCATGCGGCGATCGGCGAGTACATGAAACGGCTCGAAATCGACCGAGGGTTCTTTCCGCTGGCCCTCGTCATCATGACGGTGGAGCATGCAATCGGTCGCTTCCGGCGCGCGCAGACGCTGGACAGGAGATCTGCTTCCGGTCGGGAACGCCACGACAACGATTACGTCAACTATATCGGCGTGCTGGCCGAGTGCACGGACTCGCTCTTTGCGGACAGATCAGTCGCGGCCACGTCCGGCGCGGGGTTCCCGGCGCTATCCGACAAGCGTGGGCGGATCGACGTTCGACAAGCGCACGCGGATCGACGGATGAGTACCTCGATTCCCATCCTCATGTATCACGAGGTAACGTCGAGGCCTCCGGTCGCGTACCGCAAGTACGCCATCACGCCCCGCACCTTCGCCCGCCAGATGAGGTGGCTGGCTTTCGAGGGATACCATCCGATCAGCCTGCAGGACCTGTTCGACGCGCGGACCGACCAGAAGCGCCTCCCTACCCGGCCCGTGATCGTAACTTTTGACGACGGATACCGGGATTGCGTGAACAACGCCGTTCCGATATTGAAGGAGCATGGCTTTACCGCCACCTTCTTTATCGTTGCCGGGTTGGTGGGGAAAACCAGCCGATGGCTTGTGAAAGAGCGCGGTTTCGAGCTTCCCCTTGCGGATTGGAGCTCGTTACGGGACCTTCGTTCGGCGGGCCTTGAGTTGGGGTCTCACGGAATGACGCATGCGCGTCTGACAGAGTTATCTTCCGCCGTCTGTCGCGAAGAATTGCTCGAGTCGCGCCAGTTGATGGAGGATCGTCTGGGGCATGAGGTCAGGCACCTTGCGTATCCCTTCGGCTCCTTCGACCATCGTGTCCGCGCCCTGGCCGAAGAGGTCGGCTATCGGTCCGGCTGCTCCGTGCGAATCGGCCTCTCGTCACGGAATGATGATTCGCTCGCGCTTGCTCGGGTCCCGATCAACGGCGACGAGAACCTGTCGGATTTCATTTGCCGCATTCACACCGCGCGAACCGTCGCAGAATATTTCGAGTATACGGTGCGAGGGGCCCGACAGCACATACGGAGAGGAATCGGCGCCTCTCCTTGAGGCTCTCACCCACGGTCAGCGTCATTATCCCGACCTACCAGCGTTGCTCGTCGGTCGTCCGGGCGCTTCGAGCTCTGGCACGGCAGACTCTTTTCCCCGACCGTTTTGAGGTCATCGTATCGATCGACGGTTCTTCGGATGGTACGCGCCAGATGGTCAATCAGTTCCCTGCGCCGTTTGATCTCCGGTGTGTCTGGCAGCCCAATCGCGGCCGGGCCGCAGCGTGTAATGTGGGGATCCTCGCGGCGACGGGCCAGGTGCTCGTCCTTTTGGATGATGACATGGAGCCAGCCTCTGGATTTCTGGCGGCTCACGCTCAGGCGCATCCCGACGGGTCGAGACTGGGTGTACTCGGAGCCGCCCCAGTTGTCGTCGATGGGGCGTCGCCCCCGGTCGTGGAATACATTGCTTCGAGATTCCACCGCCACCTGGAGAAATTGGCGCAGCCGGCCCATAGGATAGGAATCAGGGACTTCTATACCGGTAACTTCTCCATACGCAGGGAAATCCTTCTCGAGGTGGGACTTTTCGATGAAGGTTTCAAGGTCTACGGCAATGAAGACGGGGAACTGGCCATACGACTGCTGGCAGCAGGAGTGCAACTCGTTTACAACTCCGAGGCGTGCGCTGGCCAGTATTATGAAAAAGATTTCGCGGCACTTGTGCGCGACAAGATGGCTCAAGGGCGGACGTCAGTGGCGTGCGCCTTGCGACATCCGGAATCTATTCCGAGCCTGCGGATCGGCACGTACCGCCAAGCCTCGCGAAAGTGGCGGCTGCTCAGAAGCGTACTGCTTGCGGCGAGCCGTTCGCTTCGGTTTCTTCCGAATTGGGTCATTTACTACGTCAAATGGCTCGAGCATCGCCGGTCGCCGAGCCTGCAGTCTCGCTATCACCTGGCGCTCGATTACTTTTACTGGCTGGGGGTTCGGTCGGCGCTCCAGGAGGATCCCGGAGCCGTCAGCAGGCTCGCCCTTTGATGTCTGGATTCCAGGATCGGCCGCAATGAGCCAAACGGTGGTCCATTTCACCGACGCCTCGATCTTCGGGGGCGCCGAACAAATGATCGTGACTCTTCTCGCCAGGCTCGACCGTCGTCGTTGGAGTCCGATTTTGCTGCACCACGGCGAGCCCGGGTTGGGAGAGTTGATCGAGCGCACCCGGCGGCTGGACGTTCAAAACGTGGAGGTCCCCCGAAAGCAGGGAACACGAGCGATCAGTCGATTCCTTCGGCAAGCACGGCCTGCGATCTTTCACGCACACCTCAACTGGCCGCTCGCGTGCTCGAATGGTCTCGTTGCCGCGCCTCTGGCTCGGGTTCCCGGCGTGGTCGCCACGCAGCAGCTCTTCGTGTCCATCCAGTCGCGCCGCCGAGTCCTTCGCCACAAACTCCTTTCGACGGCGGTCGACCGCTATATCGCCGTTTCGCATCACATGGCAAAGATGCTTCGAGAAGTGTGTTTGTTCAGCGACAAGAAGGTCCGCGTCGTGCACAACGGGATTTCCTTGGCGCCGTTCGAGCGGGGAAGCCGCGGTGATTTGCGGGAAACTCTGGCCGGGAGCGATGGCCGCTCGATTGTGCTGACCCTCGCCCGGCTCGCCCAGCAAAAGGGGATCGGATACCTGATCGAAGCGGCATCTCAAGTGCCCGAGGCTCTCTTCGCCGTGGCCGGTGATGGGCCGGAGCGCGCCGCGCTGGAGGCAAAGGTGGAGGCTTGCGGCCTGAGAGGGCGAGTCGTCTTTCTCGGGCATCGCCGGGACGTTCCCGAGTTGCTGGCAAGCTGCGACGCGTTTGTCTTGCCTTCGCTCTATGAAGGACTTCCGGTTTCCGTACTGGAGGCGATGGCGGCTGGAAGGCCGGTGATCGCGACCAGGATCGGCGGCACGGACGAGGCGGTCAAGGACGGCGTCACAGGTCTTCTCGTTCCTCCGGCCGACCCCGCGGCTCTTGCCCAGGCGATTCACCGTCTTCTCACGGACCTCGGTCTGGCCCGACGCCTTGGAGCGGCGGCACGGGCCTGGGTTCGGCGTCAGTTCTCGGATGACGTCATGGCGGCAGGGGTCGAGCAGGTCTATCGGGAAGCCCTTGGCGAGTCGGCTTGAAGCACCGAATGGCACGCCTGCCCGGACCGGTGAGATGGCGCCCTCCGAACGGCTGAAATTCGCACTGCATTCTGAGAGCGTACGCGTCTCGGCTTAGGCGCGGCGATGATTGCGGACTCCAGATTCCTGGTCTGAGGAGGATTTGTTGAAGCGAGCCCTGGGCATCTTCACGCCGGTTTCGGAGAGGCCTGCCGACGAGGAGAGGAATCGGCTCCTGAGGAGGACGGATTGGCGGTTCTTCCTTCCGGACCCGAACCCGAGCAAGACGATTTGCTTTGCGGGCGGCCCCCTCCTCGATTCCGTCAGGTTGATCTCTGGGAGCGTCGTTGATGGCAGGAACGGCGCGGAAGCGCGCGGTTGCGACCTTGCCGTGACCGTCGATCCTGACCCAGAGACTCTCGCCCTCGCTCGTTCTTCCCTTCGAGCAGGCGGCTTCCTCTATTCGGAGTGGCGCGGGATCGTGCGCCGCGGAAAAGCTCTCGTGCGCAGGCGACTCGAGTCCACCGGCTTCGAAGGCGCCAGCTTCTACTGGCCGCATCCGGATCCGTCCGTCACGAATCCGGCTGCTTGGATTCCGTTGCGGGGTGGCAGCGCACTCCGCCATTACTTCGTGGAGAATCGAGGAAAATCGCGTACGCCGCTGCGCCGAGCAGCTCGCAAGCTGATGCGGGCCGTATCCGCCGCGGCGCCAAGATTGCGCCTGGCGCAGCCGGTCTGCGCTCTGGCCCGGAAGCCAACCCCCTCGGCCGCGGGAGGCAGCCGCAGCGGCCTCGACCAGCTCGTCGCGAGCCGATGGGCGAGCTGGGGGCTGGGTCCTGCGCCGAAGTCTCTCTCCTGGCTTCTTCTCACGGGTGGCTTGAGGAGCAACAGCAAGGTCATCGCTCTCGCCTTTGCCGATTCGAACCCACGTCCGGTGATTGCTCTGAAGATGCCTCGGACGCCGGAGTCGGCGCCTGCGATCCGCAAGGAAGCAAACGTGCTAAGCGCTCTGGTCGAGCGTCTCGGGGCAGCCGCGCCGCGCGGCATTCCGCGTCTTTTGTTTCTCGAGAATCACGGCAGAGTTCCGGTGCTGGCAGAGATGGCATTTACGGGGGTCCCCTTGCTATCCGCCTGGACCAGCGATAGTTATGCCGACCTTGCACAGAAAGCCTCGGTCTGGCTGGCCGATCTCGCGGGCCGCCGGTCTCCCAGCCCACCGCAGGACTGGTGGAGTCGGTTGATCGATCCGGTCCTCGCCGAATTCGCCGACGCTTTCGGTCGAGCCTTGGACTCCAGCCTTCTCCGCGAATCGGAAGCCCTGCTCAGAACGCTGCCTTCGTTGCCGCTTGTCTGCGAACAGCGCGACTTTGCTCCATGGAACGTTCTCCTGACCCCGGCTGGCGAACTGGCCGTCGTCGACTGGGAATCGGCCGAGCTCGACGGCCTGCCGGCGCTAGACCTCATCTATTTCTTGGCTTATCTCTGCTTTTCAATCGATTCGGCCAGGCTTACGGGCCGCTACCGCGAGTCGTATCGCAGCATGCTTGACCCGAGCACTCCGAGGGGCTCTCTTGCGGCGCGTTGCTTCTCGGTGTACCGCAACAGGCTCGGTCTCGATGCGGCGGCGTTCCGTCCGCTTCGCCTTCTCACCTGGCTGGTGCACGCACGCTCCGAGTATCATCGTCTCCAGGCCGACTTCGGACAGACGCCGAGCGTGGAGATCCTGCGGCAAGCCGTCTGCGTCCAGCTCTGGCAGGAAGAGCTTTGCGATGGCCGGGATCGACGAGGAAATCTTGCCTGAGATGCCGGCACTGGAGCTGGAGGGAAGCTCTCCGGAAAGGCCCCGGCGACGCGGTGTTCGATGAAACTGACGCACAGACTGGACCGATTACGTGCTATTGCATTTCACAGGATTCAGTCGTCGCGGAGCAGCCAGGTGAATCTCCGTAGGGCTGACTGGCGCTTTCTCCTCCCCACGCCGCATTCGGGCGCGTTCGATCACGTGGTACTACTCGGCGGCGCGGCGGAGCTGGAGAATCAGCTCATCGATGCTGGCATCGCGCGCCATGTCAGTCGTCGGGTCACGAAGGGACGGCGAGCTGACGCGTTGGTGATTCTGGAAGATGCCCGGGTGCGTCTTCGGGATGCGGTCGCGTGTCTCGGAACCGGAGGCGCGCTCTATTGCGAGATCGACCGCCGGGGGATTCTTTGGCCGTTCCGTTCACCGGACCGTACGCGTCGGGTTCTCCAGAGGGCCGGCCTGTCGACCGTTCGCCCCTACTGGATCCACCCTGGATTTCAGAACTGCGCGGCCTACCTTCCGCTCGATGTGCCAGAGGTTTTTCGGTGGTATCTCGAGACGATCTTCACGGCCAGGACTCCATTGCAGCGAATCCGCGAATTCTTTTTGAGGATGTTGACGAGGTTGGGCAGCCGCGCTCTGGCGTGCGTCGCTGGCCGGTACGTGGTGGCCGCGGTCGCCGGTCCGGCCGAGCAAGCCGCGCCATCGGTCTTGGGACATGCAGATCTGCCAGACGAGTTGCAGCGGCCGAATCTGCGTCCCATTATGCTGACCGGCGGGGAGCCATCCGATCTCTATCGCCGCGTGATCCTGCTTCCCTTTTCCAGCGACGGCATTGAGCCGATCGCGGTGCTGAAGCTCTGGAGACTTCCGGATCGCAATGAGACGACCGAGAATGAACAGCGGACGCTTGCCGCGATTCGCAAATCGCTTGGTGATTCTGGGCACGGACACGGCGGCGTGCCGCGGCCGCTCGGCACCTTTCGGTGGTGCCAACTCACTGTGGCGGTCGAAAGTTATTCGCGCGGCCGGCTGATCGCCTCCACCACTGCTCGTTGGGGCGGCTCCCTCGAGTCAAAGACTGACGATGTTCGACTCGTGGCCAAGGGACTCGCGGAACTCCATCGCCGGGCGACGCTCCGTTCGCTGACATGGGGCGGCAGCGCGATAGAACAGTGGGTCGAAGCGCCGCTATCAGCTTACGAAAGGGCGTTTGGTGTTGGAGCCGTAGAAGAAGGGCTCTTCGCGGCCGCGCGTCGGCGCTCCGCGTCGCTTACCGGAAGGAAGATGCCGCTCGTCTGGTCCCACAGGGACTTAGGTCTGCGGAACATCTGTCGAACGGCCGATGCGATTACAGTCTTAGATTGGAGTGCAAGCCGTCCTGGTCTGCCGCTCGCGGATCTGCTTTATTTCGTGATGATCTGGGCTGCCGCCGCCGGGCGACTCCGATTCAACCCCGAGCTATATTGTGAAAACGGTCCCAAAGATACGGTCTCGGCGGCGATCCGTGAATGCATCGAGCTCTATTTGGCACGACTTGGGATAGATCGCGACTTCCTCCCGTTGATTCTCGTGCTTCATTGGGTCGGTCGCGCCGTTGGACGGTTCGAACGGGCCCGCGCCTTAGCCCAAGGGGAGGCCGGGATCGGCGCAAAGTCCGGGAATCCGTACCTGGAGTACGTCCGACTTCTGGCCGAGCATCGGGGCCAGCTATTTGCGGATTCGCGGCCGTTCGCGAGCGGCTCGCGGCATCAGGCCGGCGCTTCGGCGACTTAGCTTTGACGTCCATCTTCACCGGTCTGGCCGTCCGTACGTGGTCCACTGGCAGAGAAAAGGGGCGAGCCTGAAATCCGATACTCGGCTGCTGCGGGTTGTTCTCTATGAACCCTCAGGCCGTGGCGGCGTTTGCCACTACACTCACCAACTCGGCGAGCACCTGGCTCGGGCCGGCGTCGACGTCACGCTGATTACGACGGAGGACTACGAGCTCAAGCAACTCGAGCGGCATTTCAAGGTCGACTACCTTTTTACCAGGAGCTGGGTGACCCGACTCCGCCTGTGGATAAACGAGCTTCGCCGCAACACCAGCGCACGCACGGACCGAGGCCGCAAAGGTGGTGAGGCGTCGTTGGCGCGCGCTAGAACCGTTGGGGTGGTGAAAACCGGTGCAGGCTACCCGAAGCTCCTGCGAAATCTTCGGCTCCGCCTGCGCCACCTTCGAGCAATTTCTTATTTCCTGCTGCGGCGGCCAGATGTCGTCCACTTTCAGTGGTTCGTCAATCGCTTGCAGGGCTATAGATTCATCAATTTACTCCGCCGCCTCCGCATTCCGGCTGTTTACACGGCTCACGATGTCGAGCCGCACACGACGACGTCTGGGGAGGAACGCGTCGATTTGCAGAGGATCTACGATTCGGTGGCGAAGATCATCGTTCACGCAGAGAGCAATAAGCGGGAGCTGCTTTCCCTGTTCAATGTCGATCCCTCGAAGGTCGCCGTGATACCGCACGGCAGCTATGCCTTCCTTTGCGCCCCTGAGCCGCTGACCAAGGATGAAGCCAGGGAAAGGATGGGTGTTCCTCAGGGGAAGAGGGTGATCCTCTTCTTCGGCCTGATCAAGCGATACAAGGGCCTGGAATATCTGGTGGACGCCTTCTTCAAGGTCCGCGAGAGCATGGACGACGCGTTTCTGCTAATCGTCGGGGACGTTTACGCGGGCGATTCGGAAGGGTATGAATACTACAGTCGGTTGATCGACGGGCTTCGGGATCGAAATGATGTCTTGTGTATCGCAAGCTATGTTCCCCTGGAAACTGTGGGCTACTATTTGGCGGCAGCGGACGTTGTCGTGCTTCCGTATACGCGAACGTACCAGAGCGGGGTTCTGCTAGCGGCGTATGCCGCGGGTAGGCCCGTCGTCGTGACAGATACTGGCGGGTTGGGTGAAGTCGTGGAGGTCGGTAAGAGCGGCTACGTTGTTCCTCCGAGAGATGTGAAGGCTCTCGCGCGGGGGATTATCGATGTTCTGGCGGACCGAGAACAGTTGATCGCTATGGGGGAGCACGCCAAATATCTCGCGAGGAGAACGTACGCATGGGACGGCATCGCGTCGAGAACGATCGAGCTCTATCAGTCAATCGCTGGGAAGCGCCGCGGCGTCTCGCAGAGCAACTCCCCGGCTGAGCTCGACTCCTCTGCGCCAGGCATGCGGAAGGCTGAAAATGGGAAGGTCGCGATCTTTTCAACGCCGCCGCCCAACGAAAGAGGTTGACGGCGCGCGATGGCGTCCCGTCGGTGGCGACAGTACCGAGCACTAGAACGGAGGGGAAACGTGGATTTTCATTGCCTCCGATGAGTGAGCGCAGTGTCGCAGTTCTCGGTTGCGGTTACTGGGGACAAAACCTCGTCCGCAACTTTCACCAACTGGGCGCTCTGAAGCTGGTTTGCGACCCGGCGGAGAGCGCTCGTCTGAGAGTCGGAGCAATCGCTCCCGGCGTCGAGACTCTGGATACGTACGAGACGGTTTTTGCACGCGATGACATCAAGGCAGTTGTGCTCGCTACGCCAGCCGAGACCCACCATCCCTTGACGATGCTCGCCTTGTCGGCGGGCAAGGATGTGTTCGTCGAGAAGCCCCTGGCGTTGAACCACTCGGACGGACTCGCCATGCGCGCTGAGGCTGAGCGAGTTGGCCGAATTCTGATGGTGGGCCATCTGTTGGATTACCATCCGGCGGTGCTCAAACTCCGCCGCCTGGTGGCCGACCGGGTCCTTGGCCGGGTGAACTATATTTACTCGAACCGCCTGAACTTCGGCAAGATTCGCACCCTGGAGGACGCTCTTTGGAGCTTTGCGCCTCACGACATCGCATTGATCTTGCGCCTGATTGGCGAGTTACCCATCGAAGTCACCTGCAGCGGCGGAAACTACATAACGCCAAACCTCGCCGACGTCACGATTTCCTGCCTCCATTTCCGAACCGGTGTTCGTGCCCACATCTTCGTCAGTTGGCTCAATCCCTTCAAAGAACAGAAGCTCGTGGTCGTGGGTGATCGCAAGATGGCGGTGTTCAATGACTTGCTGAAGGCAGATAAGCTTGTCCTATACGATCAACGCGTCGACTTGAATAACCGGCAGCCCGTATTGCAGAAAGGCGAAATGGAGGTTATTGAGGTCGCCGCTGACGAGCCGCTGCGGAAGGAGTGCCAGCATTTTCTGGATTGTGTTCGCACGCGTGAGCAGCCGGCGAGCGACGCCACGAAGGGTCTGGAGGTCCTCCGGGTGCTCCAGGCGTGTCAGATCTCGCTCGAATTGAACGGCCGGCCCGTGGTGCTGGGTGAGATGTGAGGAATGGACTTCAGACCGACGCTTTCGGGCTGGGACGTCTCTCCGGCGCAGCGGTCTGAGGAGGATTTGGTGTATCTGTGCCTCAGAAACGATCGGAATGTAGGAGGGATGGCATGAGTTACTTCGTGCATCCGACCGCCGTGGTCGATGAGCCTTCGTCAATCGGTGACGATACGAGGATCTGGCACTTCGCTCACATTTTTGCCGGTGCCCGCATCGGGCAGGGATGCAGTTTTGGTCAGAACACCATGGTCGCGGCCGACGTCGTGGTAGGCGACAACGTCAAGGTGCAAAATAACGTCGCGATCTATACCGGGACGATCGTCGAAGATGATGTGTTCCTCGGACCGTCCTGCGTACTCACGAACGTGACGAATCCTCGCTCTCAGGTGATCCGGAAGGGTTTGTACGAGAAGACCCAGATTCGCCGGGGTGCGTCGGTTGGAGCAAACGCGACCATCGTCTGTGGTATTACATTGGGGCGCTATTGCTTCATCTCGGCCGGTGCAGTGGTGACGCGAGACGTTCCAGACTACGCGCTGATGATAGGTGTTCCGGCTCGCCAGAAAGGCTGGATGAGTCGACACGGGCATGCGTTGAAGGCATCGACGGATGGAGTCATGCGATGCCCGGAATCAGGCTTTCGCTACAAAGAGATCGAACCGGGCAAGCTCAGGTGCCTCGATCTGGACGAGGAAGCGCCTTTGCCGACGGAACTGGCGGTCGGCAAGATCGCATATGACGAGTTCAAGAATCGAAAATGAGGGCAGGCTAAACTGCTAGGCCTGCGCAAAAAGTGGAGGCCGCCTCGAAAGCCGGCCGCCTGAGGGATTATCTTACATGTCAGTTCCTCTGCTCGACCTGAACGCTCAGAACCTAGCGCTCGAAGACGAATTGAAAGCAGCCTTCGAGAGAGTTCTTCATTCCGGCCAGTTCATCATGGGTCCGGAGGTCGACGGTTTAGAAACCAGAATAGCGGCGATGCTTGGCGTTCGGCACGGCATCGGCGTCTCTTCTGGCACGGACGCCATCCTGCTGGCGCTGATGGCGCTCGGGATCGGGCCGGGCGACGAGGTGATCTGTCCGACATTCACCTTCTTCGCAACGGCTGGTTGCGTCGCACGCGTTGGAGCGACGCCAGTTTTTGTTGATTCGTGCCCGACCTGTTTCAATCTACGCGTAGACGAAGTTGCCCGCACGATCACTCCCAAGACCAAGGCCATCATTCCGGTGCACCTGTTCGGCCAGGCCGCCGAGCTGGACGGAATTCTCGATCTCGCCAGGGCTCACGATGTGGCCGTGATCGAGGATGCGGCCCAGTCGCTCGGTGCCGAGTACAACGGGCGACCAGTCGGCGGTTTCGGCGCCTTTGGCACCTTCAGCTTCTTCCCGTCGAAGAACCTGGGCGGCTTTGGAGATGCAGGCATGGTCGTCACAAATGACGACGAGTTGGCGGCTAAGGCGAGATCGCTTCGCACCCATGGAGCGAAACCGAAGTACTACCACAAGTACATAGGAGGCAACTTCCGGCTTGATCCGTTACAGGCAGCACTGCTCTCGGTCAAGCTGCCGCATTATCGAGAATACACAGGGAAGAGGCGGGCAAACGCGGCGTACTACACTGAAGAGCTGAGTAGGCTTCCCGGCGTTGCCATTGCCGGCGGAGGTGGAAAGAGTTGTCAGAATGGAGGGTCAGACGAAGGCGATCGGGGAGCGCGGGTCGTCTTGCCGGCGATGCACGGGCAGCGTGCCCATATCTGGAACCAGTACACAATTCAGGTACTCGGGGGGAAGCGCGACGCCCTCAAGGTCGCCCTCAACGAAAAGGGAATCGGCACGGAAGTCTATTATCCAGTTCCGCTGCACCGGCAGGAGTGCTTCGCATACGTACAGCCGCGCGAGAGCCTACCTCTGGCAGAGAGACTATCCAAGGTATGCCTGAGCCTTCCTGTCTATCCCGAGCTCACGGTAGCACAGAAGGATGAAGTGATCGGCGCGATTGCGACTGTGCTGGGTGGTTCCGAGGCGGGACCGGAACAGCGCAAGCCCGCGCCCAGCGTACGGGGATCACTTTGAGGAAAAAGGACGCGAGGAGTTCTGAAGGGAACAGTAGTGATTGGGTGTCCGACGGGGAGGGCGAGCGGGAGCGACCAGGGAGGAGCGCAAGCGCGGCGGGCGGGATCGCCCGACCTGACGGGCGAGGATATCGCGAACTCTGCCGCATGACTCGAACGGGCGGGGCTGATGCCGCGGTGCTGGGCTGCATCTCATGGCGGCGGTCGTCACGTCGCGAAAGGTCGGATGAAGATTCTGGCGCCCTTCAGGACCCGCCCATAGTTCATAAGGGTCTTTGGGTCGGCCGGGCGCCGCTCGAGGCGCGACATCACGAGGTAAGAGACTGTCGTCCATTACGTCGCCGACGAAGTGCACGCCGTTGGTGACCCTCTCGGGCACGGTGCCTCGGAGGGGAGATCGGCACCTGTGAAGTTCTCGAGAGGTCAGGCCAGCAGCGGGACTTCCGGGCGCTTCCCGCTCGCTTCCGACCTTCCTACGGAAGCCGGGGCGGCCCCGGCCGTAGAGCTTTCTGCCCCTCGCGGTCAGAAAACGGGATTCGCAAGGGACGTTTTGAGCCTGGTCTCAGGCACGACCCTCGCGCAGTTGATCACCGTCGCCGCCTCCCCTCTGACGACACGTCTCTTCGGTCCCGATGCGTTCGGCTTGTACGCCTTGTTCGGCTCGATCACTACGATCCTTGGGGTAATAGTCTGTCTGCGCTACGAGGAATCGATCGTTCTGCCAGACAGGAATGAGGAGGCGGCAAGTCTTCTCGGTGTGTGTCTTGTCTTCGCATTTCTCATCAGTCTTCTGACGGTTCCCATCGTCTGGTTTGGAGCAGGCTTTGTCGTCCGTCTGCTCAAGGCACCCGCGCTTGGCGCCGTTCTCTGGATGGTTCCGCTGATGTTGCTGGTGAGTGGGATCGCTCTCGGGTTCAACTACTGGAACTCCCGGACGAGACACTTTGCAAGACTGTCCGTGGCCAGGGTGAGCGCCACGGCGACCAGCACCGGTGTGCAGCTCACAGGGGGATACATCGGCCACGGCACGGCAGTCACGCTCGTTGCCTCGTCACTGATCGGAAGCACAGTCTCGACGGCGATTCTGGGCGGACAGATTCTGCGCCAGGACGGACATCTCTTCCGTCGAAGCATGCAGTGGAATGCCATCTGGAAAGGCATGATCCGGCACCGCAAGTTCCCGCTTTACGGAACTGCGTCCTCTCTGCTCAACAGTCTCTCCTGGCAACTGCCGTCCTTGCTGCTGCAGTACTACTTTTCGGCGACGGTGGTCGGGCTCTATGCCTTGGGCAACGCCGTCCTTCGGGTTCCTATGGGCGTGATCGGCGGGGCGATCTCACAGGTCTTCTTCCAGAGGGCCGCAGGCGCGCATCGCGCCGGGACCCTCGCTGAGACCGTTGAGGGCGCGTTCCAGCGGCTGGCAGCGCTGAGCCTGTTTCCGATGATGATCCTCACAATTCTTGGTCCGGAAATCTTTGCGTTCTTCTTTGGCGCCCGCTGGGCGGAAGCAGGCGTCTACGCGCAGATCCTGGCACCGTGGACCTTCTTCTGGTTCATTTCCTCGCCTCTGAGCTCGGTATTTTCCGTTCTGGAGAGGCAGGAGTTCGGCTTGAAGCTCAATCCGGTGATTCTGGCAACGCGTTTTCTATCATTGGCGGCAGGCGGCTGGCTGCACAGCGCTCGTCTTGCTCTTGTTTTCTTTGCAGGTTCGGGAGTGCTCGTCTATGGTTATTACACTTTCGCGATTCTCGAGGCGTCCGGTCTCAGGCCTTCCAGAATCGGACGAGATCTCCTTCGCGCCGTGGTCGAGATCTTGCCGGCTGCCCTTGTCCTCTCAGCCTTGAAGCTTCTGGGGGCTCCCGCATGGCTCGACGTTTCCGCAGCGGCCGCTTTCTTCCTCTTCTACGCTTTGCGCGTCGTGCGACGCGACCCGGTCATTCTGGGCTTTCTGAAGGAGATGGCGATTCTCAGGCGCCTCGGCTTCTCGGATCATGCCTGAGCGGCGACGGCGGCAAGCCGCGTCCGGCGTAGGGATTACCTTGAGTGGCGATGACGCGAGGAGTGGTGATGGCAACAGTCGTTGAAAACAGAACCCCCCGCTCCCGGCTCCCTCTTCGTCTGGTGCGGTCCGAGCCTCACCTCTACAGCGCGGCTTGCCGCGCTCGCCTCTTCTACTCGAGGTACTTGGCCGGCCGTCGCGAGCGGGCGTTATTTCGAGCGAACGCAAGCCTCTTCGCTATGACGCCTCAGGAGCGAAGACATTCGGAGGAGCTCCGAACACAGGGATTCACGGTGCTGCCAGCGTTCTTTGATTCCTCTACGATCGACCGCCTCTATCAAAAAGCAGACCGCTTGTTTCGCGCTCTGCATGTCGACCCCACGGACGCTTACTCGGTTCAAAACAAGCAACGCACTTCGCTCGAGGGACTCTCGTATGCCGAATTGGAAGTGTCCGAGAAGATGATTGCGATCAAGGATCCGCTCCTTTCCATTCCCGAGGTGATCCCGATTGCCTTTCACGAGAGCATTCTCAGAGTTGTGACTAATTCTCTGGAATACATGCCGCCGTGGTTCAAGCCCCTGATCGTCCGCGATTTCCCGGGGGCTAGGGCCAGGGAGTCGAGCAATTTCCACAAGGATAATGACGAGGCCGACTCCCTTCAGGCCTTTATCTATCTCGTCGACATCGACGACAGCCGGGGCCCTCTGGTCTACGTTCCTGGTACGAATCATTACGACCCACGGTCGTGCCGCCCGCGTCTGAGCCGAGACCTGGGGATTGGCGGGTACGATGGCCGCATCAGCGACGACGAGGTGGAGAAATATTATCCGCGCAGCTCCTGGTCAGTGCTTCGCGTGAAGCGAGGAAGCCTCGCCATCATTCACGGGAACGGCTTGCACAAGGGTCCGGCCTGGCCGGGCTACAACGATCCTGGCAACAAGCCTCGGACCGCCGTGCGCCTGGATTTTCAGGGACACAAGTTGGCCAAGCCGATTAACCGGTGGAAAGGTGCCAAGATCCGCGCGGCAGACTACCGCCATCTCAGCTCTCTGCAGCGGCTTTTCTCTGAGCAATCCGCGGTGGTTTCCGACGCTTCGAGCGATCTTGCCGGCGCCTATGTGTAATAGCGGCGAGGCGGCTTCTCTTGCGGCGTCGCACCGCCATCGGCTCCATTGACTTTGTCGATCGCCTTGCTAGCTGTGGCGCGCGGCTTACCGCTGGCGTCGTATTCCGGCGAGAGGAATGACGTCCCGTGCCGAAGGTGAGTGTCGTCATTCCGACGTACAACCGGGCTGGCTTCCTGCGGGCGGCAGTTCATAGCGTGCTCAATCAGACATTTACGGACTTCGAGCTCATCATCGTCGATGATGCCTCTCCGGACGATACGGAGGCAGTCGTCGCCGGCCTGCGCGACAGTCGAGTCAAATACATACGCCACGTTGCGAACACGCGAATCTCTGGTGCCAGGAACACGGGCGTCGCGACCTCAGCGGGCGAGTACATCGCCTTCCTGGACGATGACGACGAGTGGCTACCTACAAAGCTCGCAAAGCAGGTGACTCTGCTAGATAACAGCGCGCCCGTTGTCGGCGCGGTGTACACGGCTTTCGAGCAAGTTGATCTCGTTACGCAAGAAGTCCTGCGGGTCAGCCGGCCGGGGAAACGCGGCCACATCCTGCATGAGCTGTGCGCCAAGAACTGGATCGGCACGGCGTCCACGGTCTGCGTCAGGCGTCAATGCTTCGAGGAGGTGGGGCTCTTCGACGAGGGCATGAGGTTTGGCGAGGAATATGATATGTGGATTCGCATCGCTCATTCCTTCGACTTTAGGTACCTCGATGAGTTGCTGGTGAGATACGGTGTCCATGCAAATCGGCTGTCGACGAACTACGAAGTCATGATTAGCGGGTTGGAGAGGCAGTTGCAAAAACACGGTTCTTTTTTCGCCGCTGATCGAGCAAACCAGAGCCGGCGCTACGCGTCGTTAGGCAGGTCTTATTGCTATGCTGGAAACGCCGGGAAAAGTAGGAAGGCATTCGTCGAAGCGATCAAGGCGTCGCCTCTTGCGGTGAACAACTATTTATACTTGGGTCTGACGTTGCTTGGGGCGCGCGGGTTCAGTGCAGTGAGAGAACCGAGATGGCGCGGGTGACAGGAGGCGGAGGGCTGAAGACTGAAGGCACAGATGGCGAAGAACTCGCTGAGCGCCCCGATCTATCCCGAGCTGAGCCGCGCCCAGCGGGAATGAAAGTCTTGACGGTCGTTGGAGCGCGACCGCAGTTCATCAAAGCTGCGCCGGTAGGCCTGGCGCTGCGAAGGGCGGGGCATCATGAGGTCCTGGTACACACCGGCCAGCATTACGACGACGCCATGGCAGACGTGTTCTTCCGAGAGCTCGGGATCCCAAAGCCGGACGTTAACCTGGAGGTCGGGTCGGGCTCCCATGGTTTTCAAACGGGCCATATGTTGTTGCGACTCGAGGACGTTCTCGTCGCCGAGAAACCGGATTGGGTCCTGATCTACGGAGACACGAACTCCACCCTTGCAGGGGCGCTTGCGGCAAGCAAGCTGCACATCCCCCTGGCACATGTCGAGGCGGGCATGCGCAGCTACAAGCGCGAGATGCCCGAGGAGGTCAACCGGGTTCTTTCGGACCACGTCTCCGACCTCCTTTTCTGCCCGACGGGGACGAGTGTGGAGAATTTGCGGAAAGAGGGGATCACCGGAGGCGTCCACCTCGTCGGCGATGTGATGTACGACGCCCTTCGGATGTTTCTTCCGATCGCGCGGCAGCGCTCGCACGTCCTGCGTGACCTCGCCCTAAGCCCACGAAACTATCTCCTGCTGACTGCGCATCGGCCGGAAACGGTGGATTCCGACGAGAGGCTCGAGAGGCTGATGGCGGAGATCGTGAAACTCGAGCTGCCGGTTGTGTTCCCGGCTCATCCGAGAACGCGCAAGAGGATAGAGGCGCTGAATCTCTTCGACCGCCTGCCGGCTCGCATTCGCATGATCCCCCCGGTCGGCTACTTTGACATGCTGGTTCTGGAGTCCGAGGCCCGCGTCGTGCTGACAGACTCCGGGGGAGTTCAGCGGGAGGCGTTCTTCCTCTCGGTTCCGAGCGTCATTCTGCGCGGCGAGACGGAATGGCCCGAGCTGGTCGAGTCCGGCGCGAGTATTCTTGCGGGTGACGGTTTCGAGCGGATCACGATCGACGGCACAGCTCCCTCTCAGGTGAGCCCCCCGGAGATCTTCGGCGGGGGGGATGCGAGCGTGAAGCTCGTCCGTTGCCTGGGCGCGAGCGCCCGAGCCACGTCCTGACTGTCGGATGCGTCGCAATCCGGCGTCCCGTTCGCCGCGCGTAGGACCGCTCCGTTGAACCGATGTCGAGTTTTATGCGTGACTTCCTGGTACCCGACGAAGGCGAGACCGCTTCCGTGATCACGGGGCACTCCGCGGCGTTCGTGCGCGCGCGCATCGTCCTCACGGTCTCCAACCCCCTGCGCGGCGCGATCGAGTATCCTGCGATCCGGGCGAACCCCCGCGCAATTTCCGACTTCGTCGGACCGGAATCTGTTTCACTCCGCGCGGCGAAGGCGCGGCCCCCGACGACACGGGAGGCAGCCATCCGATGGTGAGCAGTACGAGACGCCCGCCTCGGCTTCTATTCCTCGCGTACACCTTTCCGCCGATGAGGACGATCGGATGTGTTCGCGCGTACAACATAGCGAAGTGGTTAACGCGCAAAGGCTGGCAGGTCACGGTAGTGACTCCAACCGAGTCGGCCTGGGCCCGCGCAGAGGACGCGATCGGCCTCCATGAGGAGCTTTCGCGCCTGGGCATCCGTTGCATTAGGACGGAGCATCGCTGGAGATCGTTATTGCCCGTTCGGCTTGACCGGCGAAAGCATTTCGCAGCATGGATAGCGGGCGGAGTGTCGCGTCGATTGGCGGCGGCTTTTGGGATCGAGCGTGAGGCGGGGTGGATGGGTGAGGCCGCGAAGGCCTGCGCGGGGCTAACACCCGACGACGTTGATGTGATTCTCGCCTCCGGGCCGCCATTCGGGTCCTTCGACCTGGCGAAGCGATTAGCCGAGCGATTAGGGCGTTCCTATGTCCTGGATTACCGTGACCTGTGGACAGGAAACCCGCACGGCAAGGATCCAGTACGGCCGCGCCTGGTCAGCAGAGAAGGGGTCGTCTTGGCGTCGAGTGCGGCGACCATTGGAATATCTCCAAGCCTGGTGCAGAGCCTCAGGGACCAGTTTGCGGTGCGGAAGGCCTCGTATGTGATCACAAACGGCTTTGATCCGGAGGAACTGGAGCAGATTCCGAGGCATGCCTTTGGACACTTCGCGATTGTCTATACGGGAGCGTTTTATCCTCCAAAGCGAACTGTCGAGCCATTAATGGCAGCCTTACAGCAACTGGACAGGATCGATGGAAAGAAGAGAGACTGGGCATTTCACTACTACGGTCATCAGGGCGACTACGTGCGCAGCGTGGCGCGGGATTTCCGTATGGAGAGTAGGGTGGCTATACACGGTGACGTGCCACGCCGGGAGGCTCTCGCGGCGGTGCGGGGTGCGGACATTGCTGTCATAATCAGTTCCGTATACGATCAGGGTTCGTTGCAGGACAGGGGAATTGTGACCGGTAAGGTATTCGAAGCGATCGGCGTTGGCGCGCCTCTTCTGGTGATTGCCCCGGAGGGAAGTGACCTGGAAGGGATCCTCGCTACGACGGGTCTCGGGAAACGCTTTACGGGAACGGAAGTCGACAGGATCGCACGGTTTCTGCAAGATGCAATGAACGGCTCCGCGCCCAGGCTCTTCAACCCTGAGCCGTTCAGCTGGACCAACATCGTGGACCAACTCGATGGAGTCCTTCGGCAGGTCCTTGGCGCCAAGTTTGGAGCCGCTTGAGCGCCGTGCTGGACACATGTCAGCGCGTCACCGTTCGATCGGCGATCGACGTGGGGCACGAGGGGGCCGTGAAGGCAAGGGAGGGTCAGATCCCGCGCTGGATGCCTCTTCCGGTCCGGGCGGAGGGCGCCTTGGAGGACAGATCGGTGCCACTGCAGCGGCGGGGGCCCAAAAACAGATTCTGTGAAGAGCCATGGCGAGCCGTCTCGCACTAACCTCGGTTCGCAGCGGTTCGTCGGAATCCGTTGGCTGGAGGGCCGGCGGCGTAGGCGTACCGCAGCCGAGCCGCCTTCTCATTGCGGCGTTCGTCGCGTTCGTCGCGTCGCTGCCGTTCGAGGAGGGGTTAGTCCTCGGGAGTGAGGAATTGGTTTCGGTGTCGCGGCTCTTGGGCTATGCGTTCTTTGTATTGGCTCTGCTACAGCCCAGAGTGTGCTTCAGAAGGCCGCCCGGAGCAATTTGGTGGTTTGCGATTTACATAGTCTTTTACGCTGTCGGCGGGCTCTTTCAGCCTTCGCCGCTGTTGCCCAAGATCTACGCGACAGCTTTCAGGTTTAGTCAATTGTTTGTGGTTTTGTGGGTGGGATACAACCTGCTCCGGCACGAGCAGGTCGCCAGATCCTGCCTCTGGGGTTTTGGTTGGGCATGTGTGGCTGTGGCCGGCCTTCTGGTGTTAGGCGGAAGCTCGTACAAAGGGGCGTCGTCTGGGCGTCAAACGGTCTTCGGGCAAGGAGTGGACAGTATCGCTGCGGTGCTCGCGTTGGGTGCTGTGGTGCTGATAGGAATGGTGTACGGAAAGGGGGGCGCTCACCGAATCACTAAATTGGTTGTGTGGGGTGGTTTCTTCGTTGTGGCCGTCGCAATCGCACGCACAGGAACTCGCGGCGCGGTGGTCGAGCTCGGCGCGGGCCTGATGGCGTTGCTGGCATCGCGAGGCTCGACACGCACGCGGATACGGAACGCCATAATCGTAGTCCTGGCATTGCTTGTCTGCTACGGAGTGACGATGTTGTCCGCGTCGACCGCGGGCCGATGGCAGTCGACGCTGGAAGAGGGGAACATGTCGGGGCGGCAGCGCATCTACCCAGCGGCCTGGAAGATGGTCGAGGAACGGCCTCTTCTCGGGTGGGGGCCAGGGACAAACTACTACGAGCTGGGATACCGGCTACGGCTGCCGATACGAGACACGCATAATCTTTTCCTCCGGCTGCTGACGGAGCTCGGTCTTGCGGGTACTATCCCGTTCTGTATCGGGCTGGTGCTCTGCGTGCGGGCTGCGTGGAGGGGGCGTGAGAGCACTCAAGGGCTACTGCCTCTGGCGCTCATCGTGGCGAGCCTGACCGTGAATCTCTCGAACACGTACCTTGAGCTCAAGTGGTTTTGGGTGGTCCTGGCTTATTCGCTTGCAAGCGAGACCTACCTACAGGTAAAACGGAGGCGATGGAGCGCACAGCCAAGCAACCGGCTTGAAGCGTTTAGTCGCCCCGGCACGGCGAGAGGTCATGTGGTGCAGAGGCCCGCGTAGGTATCGAAAAGCGCGTGCTTCTGTGAAATCGGCCACGGGCCAGTTCGGCGACCACGAGTTCCGCTGGAGTAGGCGCGTAACCGGAACTAGTCGGAAGAGAGCGGGGCAATTGACCTCGTACGCGCCCCGCGGGCACGGGCAGAATTCTTAGCTATTCGTGAGAGGGATGAACGTCTCGAAGACAACGAGTTAGCAAATTGAAACTCTTGATTGTGGCGGCCAGCTATCCTTTCCCGGCAAGGCAGTTCGCCGGAATCTTTAACGAGCGATGCGTTCTCGCACTCAAGGAGCAATGTGAGCTGGTGGAGGTTCTGTCGCCCCGACCGTACGCTCCTCCTGGCCTATCCTTGCTCCGGGCGCGCTGGAGGTCCTATTCCAGCATTCGTCGCGAAGAAACGCGAAGCGGAGTGCGAGTGTGGCGGCCGGCCTGCGTTCAGATCCCGGGGATCAGCCCGAGTTTTTGGGTCGACCGGGGAGCGTTTTTCCAGTGCCGACGCGTTGCGAGAGGGAGACACGACACCGTGGGCTTCGACGCGATCCTGGCTTTCGACCTCGCGGGGGCGGGAGGAATCGCCTGGCGTCTGGGTCAAGATCTGGGTATACCAGCTGGCGGCTGGGCATTTGGCGGGGATCTTCGCGTTTCCTCGTCGTCAAGGCTCGGGGACATCGTTCGTCAAGTATTGATCAAGCTGGACATCGTTTTCTATCAGAGCCACGAGCTGCGTCGAAATGCCGCCGTTTTGTTGGGCAAGTCGAGTGACGATCTGAACGGGCCTGGACATGTCGTACTGCCGCACGGAATTGCCGGACCACCGGAGCTCCCCAGGAAAGAGATCAGAAGTCGTCTGAGGGCCCAATTTCATGTCCGCGACGACCAGCTCCTGGTCCTCAGCATCGGTCGACTGACCCGCCCGAAGGGCGTCTTCGAGCTCGTGGAGGCCTTCGCGCTGGCGGCCGCCCGAGATCCCAGCTTGCGATTCGTGATGGTCGGCGCGGATGCGGCCTTTGACGACAGCGAGGCTGCCCGGCGGAGGGCGAAATCCCTTCAAAGCCTGGATGGTCGCCTATCCATTTTGTCGGCCTGCTCGCCTGACAAGGTATGGGAATTCCTGTGTGCAGCAGACATTTTCGCATTTGCCAGTCACAACGAGGGAATGCCAAACAGCCTACTCGAAGCAATGGCTATGGGAGTGCCGGCGGTGGCATTCGCCATTCCGCCCGTTTTGGAAATCGGGGACCGAACCGGTGCGCTCATGACCGTGCCGCCGTTCGATTGCCGTCGTTATTCGGACGCACTCGTGGAGCTGTCCGCGTCGGAATCCGCACGGTTCCAGATGGGCGTTCGAGCTCAAGAGGTCGTCCGAAGCCGGTTCAACATTCGCAGAAATATGGAGACGGCACTGATCCTCTTTCGGCAGCGAATGGAGCGAAAGAACTCCGTAAGTATTGGGTCGGGTGTCGGCGAGTCATGCCTCTGATCTCGAGTCAGATGTCGATTCGGATCGGAGGATGACTGGTGCGACGAAGACGGTCGCAGCGCGAAGAGCGCATTCAGGTCCGAGATACCAAAGTGCTGCCACAGGCTCGTCAGGTTGATCGCATGGACGAACGGCTGTCGAGGTACCGGACTACCTTCATGAAGCGGGTTCTGACCCGGTTAGGGCGCGTGCGGTTCCGAAGCGTCATCGATCTCGGTTGCGATGACGGAACCAATCTCCGACGGATGGCGAGCTTCCTGGATGCGAAGGAGGCCATGGGCGTCGACTTTAGGGCACAGGATGGAGTGCACGACGGAATGAAGCTCAAACGCGGGAATGTCCTGGAATTCGTTCCAGACCACCCTTATGAGCTCGTGATCTCAAATCAGGTGTTCGAGCACATCTACGGGCCATGGTTGCCGAAGTACTTCGCGACGCTTCGTGCGAGCTGCGCGCAGGGTGGACTCATATTGCTGAGCACGCCGAATCGCTGGCGTTCGAGCAACCTGGTTCGGCTGTTGACTCTTCGTCGCCCGTTCATGCTGAACGCCAATCCCGGAGTTCCGCCGGAGGAGCACTTGGGTCACCATCGCGAATGCAGCTATCGGGAGCTCGAGGCGATTCTGGATTCGGAGTTCCCGGAGCCGGAATTCCGGGTGCGGATACTTCGAATGTTTCCCCGAGTGGAGGAGTCGGTGGCGCATTGGCTCGCAGTTGCCTCGGTCTATCTGACGCTCTGGCCGCTCTGGCGGCCCCTGTTTGTCTCGGCTTCTCAAGACCACTATGCGGTGATCGAGCGGATGTCGGCTCAAGCAGGGGACGCTGCGTTTGACAGCGGCCGAGTCAGCAAATCATGAGGGGCTTCGCGGGGTTCAGCTCCGTTCCGCAGGATTGGTCTGCCCGAAATGAAACCGCCCGGGCGGATCTCGATTCGGCGATCCGCAGGCCGGCTCGGCCGATATGAGGGCGGTCGCTCGCTCTGGATTCTCGTCATAGTGGTTCCGCGCGATTCTAAGGTCCCAGGCGCAGGAGTTCCGAATCGGCGATTGGCGTGCAGCAACCAGCTGCTGTACCACCGGTGCTCAACTGAGTGACGGAAGGAAAACGGGCTTCGCGAACGGTTCGATATAGGAGGCCGGCGAGAGTGTCTGTTGAAATGGTCGGCTCGACTCATCTGGAACGCCTCGATGGATCGCTTCGTCAGGCGGTCGCGCGCGACGAATGCTTCGAAGACTGATCGTGAACGCCGACGGTTTCGGTTTCGGGCCGGGCGCGACGCAAGGAATTCTCGACGCCATCGCCGGAGGCGGCCCAATCACGAGCGTCAGCGTCAACGCCAACTTCCCCGAGGTCAGTCGTCTCGAAGAGCTGGTCCAGAAGTATCCGCACATCAGCATCGGCGTGCACGTCAATCCGATTGCTGGCCGACCGTGCCTGGCTCGCGAAAAGGTGCCGAGCCTCCTCGACAAGGACGGTTTCCTTCGTGGAAACGGTTTTGCCCGAGCGTGGCGGCGCGGGCTGATCTCCCCTTCGGAGCTTGAGTCAGAATTGGACGAGCAGATTCGCCAGGTCAAGCAGATGGCGAAAGACAAGATGACTCATCTCGATTCTCACCAAAACTCACATCTGTCTTATTTCCAACTCTTCGTTCGGCTCGCGCGGCGATGGAGCATTCCCTTCATGCGCACGAACGCGTCTTTGATCGGACTGGAGGCCGACGCTCCCAAACGGGCCAGAACAAAGGCTTATCTGCGTCGGCCGCATGTTCTTGCGGCACACCTGTACCGAAGGCTTCAAATGCGTCCAGCGGCGAAAGCGGGATTGCGGTTGGCAGACCGCCTGGTGACGGTTGGTTATGCCGGCCAGGGGAACAAATCGCGCGTCGAAAATTGGGAGCGAATCCTCAAGAATCTTCCAGAAGGAACCTATGAGATCTATTGTCACCCGGCCTATCCTGACGAGGTTCTGCGCCGGTGGGCATCCTATGTCGAACCGCGTCGGCAGGAGCTGGAGATTCTTCGCCAGCCATATCTCCGCGAGATCGCCCGATCGGCAGGAGTCAGGCTAATCAGTTTTCTGAACCTTCTGGAGGCCTGAGTTGATCCACGACTGGAAGATGGAGCTCTACTGGCGCCTGCCGGTCGTCCTCCAGGAGGTGGCTCTCTCGGTCTACGGGTGGCGGCTGAATCGACTGTACTACGGCGGCGAGTTCCCGGCCGCTCTGCAGGCGGTCCGACGACGCGTCTGGCGAAGTCGGGAAGAGATCGAATCGTGGCAGATGGAGCAGTTGCGTAGGATCCTCGTTTCCGCTGTCCAATATGTTCCTCACTATCGTGAGCGGTATCGAGGAGTCGATATCCCTAACCTACGATCTCGCGATGATCTCAGCGTGCTCCCTCTTCTCGATCGACAGGAGCTGCGGCAGCACGAAGAGAGCTTCCTCGACGAGCGTCTCGATCCTCGCAGGCTCTTTAAGGACAAGACCAGCGGCTCGACAGGAACCTCAGTGACGATTTTCTGGCCGCCCCGCTGTCTCCAATGGCTTCAGGCCGTGCTCGAAGTCCGCGTGCGGTATGTCGCCGGCGTTTCTCAATCGATGCCGAGAGCGGTGCTCGGTGGACGACCTATCGTGCGCGGAATGAGAAGCCGGCCACCCTTCTGGCGGCGGAATTGGTATTGGAAGCAGCTTTATCTGTCAAGCTACCATGTTTCGGCTTCGACGGCTCGCGGTTACGTGGCTGCGATTCGGAGATCGAAAGCGACGTGGTTAACCGGCTATGGATCCGCGATCGCTGCTCTGGCGGACAGCGCCATGCTAGCGGGTGTTTCGCCTCTTAAGATGAAAGCCGTGGTCGTTAGCGGGGACACGCTTCAGCCCGGCATGCGCTGGAGTATCGAGCGGTTCTTCGACTGCAAGTGCTATGACATGTACGGCCAGGTCGAAGCCGTCGCCCTCGGCATGGAGTGTCGCGCCGGCCGCATGCATCTTATGCCGGACGCAGGAATCGTGGAGATCATGGACCGAGACGGGTCTCCATGCGCTCCAGGAACAACTGGCGAAGTCGTTGCAACGGGCCTGCTGAATGACGGCATGCCGCTTATTCGGTACCGTACCGGCGACTCTGCTGCGCTCGCGCGCGAGCAGGACTGCTCGTGCGGAAGCAGTCATCCGATCATCGAGTCGCTCGAAGGTCGCGTGGACGACTATCTCGTCACGCGTGACGGCCGTCAGATCGGACGCCTGTCGACCGCGATGAAGCGGAGTCCAACAATTCATTCCGCGCAGATCGTCCAGGATAAACCCGGTCACGCGTATCTTTTGATTCGACCGGGCGACGGCTATCTGCCACGGGATTCAAAACCGGTGGTCGACGACGTTATCGAGCGGATCGGAGCCTTTGACCTCGATGTGCGCGAGGTCGCGGAGATCCCCAAGACCCCGACCGGAAAGACGAGGCTCGTCGTTCGACTGTCGGAGCGCCCGGATCTCTGGGCGGCCTACTCTCCCGTGATCGAAAGGGCGACCCCCGTGACGGAGGTCGGTGAAGTCCGTTGATGTTAAACAGCCAGCAAGTTGCCGAACGGGAAGGTCGGATTCTGCGGGGGGTAGACGTTCTCATCCTTACATCGGGTCACGAGGCGCTGGACTCTCGAATCTATGGGCGGGAGGCGTTGAGTCTCCAGCAACTGGGTGCCACCGTGACGGTGATTGGAAAACTGACCCGCGGCTTGCCGGGAACCGTAGCAGTCAAACCGATTCGTCCAGCCAGGTCGAGATTGCAGCGTTTCTTGCTGCAGCCTTGGCGCTGCCTTCTGGCGGCGCGAAAACTGCGCCCTGACATCGTGCACTTTCACGACGCGGAGATGTTGGCCGTTCTCCCGGTGGCACGGCTTTGGTGGCCGAAGGCTAAGTTTATCTACGACGTTCACGAAGACTTCGCCAACCTCATGCTGATACGAGATTGGCTCCCGGGCGGCGTGAGGCCATTGGTTCGCGCGCTTACGGGCACGTGCGAGCGGTTACTCGCGCGGCTGGCCGATGGGATCGTGGCGGTCACGCCCCCCCTGGCTCTGAAATTTCCGCATCGGTGCAGGGTCGCGGCCCTCAACTTCCCAACGCCGGATTTCTTCGAGGAGGCAGCGAAGGCCGCGCGGCCAACAGCGCAGCGTGCCTACGAGCTCGTACACCTCGGCACCCTCAGCCGGCGGCGGGCCGTGTTTCTCGCCGAAGTCATCGAGGACCTGAATCACCGCCGTCCTGGCGTTCGATGTCTCGTCATTGGGGCCACTTCCGACTTGATCGAATTTCTGAGAACGCGCGTGCCAGAGAGCTGCGAGCTGCAGGGCGAAGTGGCCCATGCCGAGGTCGCCGAGATTCTGGCCAACGCCAAAGTTGGAATCGATGTACACCCTTGGCTCCAGCCGCATCTCGAGCCGGCCCTGGCGGTGAAGATCTGCGAATACACCGAGAGACTATGCCGATGCGGTACTGCGACTGCTGGCGGCAATCGATAGGGGCGAGGATCCTGGAGCCGACCTCCGGAGATTCGCGCTCGAGAACATGAACTGGCAGCACGAGGCGAACCGGATCGGAAGCCTCTATCGATCTCTTGTCGATGGAACTCCATGCGCTGCCTGATCATTAATGCGGACGGCTACGGATTCACCGAAGGCATTACCCGGGCGATCGAGGAGTGTATTGACTTCGGAACCGTTCGAAGCATCTCGGCAAACGTGAATTTTCCGCACGCGTCGCGCTTGAGCGAGCTCGTGAGGCGACACCCGGATCTCTCGGTCGGCTGTCACTTGAATCCGATCGTCGGTCGGCCGGTTCTCGACCCGCTGGAGGTCCCCTCTCTCGTAGACGGCGAGGGCAACTTCTTCTACAAGTCTTTCGTCGAAAGATTTCGGACAGGGAAGATTCGGCTCAAGGAGATCCAAATTGAGCTGACCGCGCAGATCGATCGGGCCCGCCGTCTGGCAGGCGACTGTTTCTCGCATGTCGACTTCCATATGGGTCTGCATCGCCTTCCGCGCTTATATCCGCTCTTTCTCGACGTCGCCGAGGCGAGCAGAACGGGCCGGATTCGAACCCATCGGTATCGCGTCGGAATGGAAAGTCGGAATCCTCGAGCTCGACATTTCGCTCATCTCATCACCTCGCCCGAGCGGTTAGCGAAGTTCGGCTGGAACGTTCTTCTGAGGTGGTGGGCTCTGAAGCGCGGATTGGCTATGCCGGACTACCGGGTGACGATAACGAGCATGGAAAGCCGGCCAGAAAGTATCTCGGTGTCGAATTACTGTCGAATGCTTCAAAATCTGCCTGTCGGCTACTCGGAGTTCGTCGCCCACCCGGCCTACCTCGACGACGAGCTCCGAAGGTGGTCGACGTACATCGAGCCGCGCGTTGCCGAGAGGAGCGTGCTGCTGAGCGCGGAGTTCCGGCACGCTCTGGAGGAGAGCCCTTCGGCAAAGCTGGCGGGGTACCGCGGTATTCCTGTGGTTCGTCAAAAGGAATCATAACCACGACCAACCGTGATGCCAGGCCTTCGAGCCCTCCGCGTCTTGTTCGGGAGACCGCCCCAACAGGGAGACTGTGTGATGCTCGACCTAAAGGATGACCCGGATCGCCGGAGCCGGGACCAATCGGAACCCGCCCGCCGCAACACCGCGGCGGGAAGCGAAACGGCTCCTCCCGCAGGCATGCCTAGGCCCGAACGCCTTCCCTTCGTCTCCGTGATCATGCCGGTTCGTAACGAGCGCGACTTCATCGTGCAAACTCTGGAGACGGTGTTGACTCAGGAGCTCGACTGTTCGCTAGAGGTTCTGGTGTCCGACGGACGAAGTGACGACGGCACGCGGGAAATCGTCGAATCGATGGCACGGAGGGATCCTCGCATTCGACTGATTGACAACGCGGGCCGCATTGTCTCCACTGGCTTGAACGAGGCGATCCGCCTCGCGCGCGGCGTCATCGTAATTCGGATCGATGCCCACACGACCTACGCGCCGGACTACATCGCCCGGTGCCTGGAGGTCCTCCGCGAAACCGGCGCCGACACCGTCGGCGGACCCTGGATCGCGCGAGGACAAGGTTACCGCGGCCGGGCGATAGCCGCCGCCTTCGCGTCGGCGTTCGCGGTGGGGGGAGCGCGATCGCACTCTCCCGACTACGAGGGCCCGATCGATTCGGTCTACCTGGGTTGCTGGAGGAGGGAGGTCTTCGAACGAGTTGGCCTCTTCGACGAGAGCCTTGTCCGCAACCAGGATGACGAATGGAATCTCAGACTCCTTCGTCGAGGCGGTGTGGCCTGGCAGTCACCCAGGATCCGCAGCGAGTATTCGCCGCGAGAGTCTCTGAGGGCGCTCTTTCGCCAATACCTCCAGTACGGCTTCTGGAAAGTTGCGGTGATCCGTAAGCATCGGGTACCGGCGTCCTGGCGGCACATCGTGCCTGGAGCCTTCATCCTGGTCCTCGGCGGCCTGATTGCCGCGGTCCCTTTGCATTCCGGCGCGGCGCTGCTTCTGATCGGTGCGATCTCGGCCTATCTCGCCGCCGTGCTCGCGGCTTCGGTCTGGACCGCCTCCCGGAAGGGCTGGGACCTTCTCCCGATCCTGGTTCTGGTTTTTCCGGCCTTTCACTTCGGGTACGGAATCGGCTTCGTGGCGGGTCTTCTACGCTGGCGAGCTCTGACGAAAGGAAACATGTTCCATTCGCTGACCCGCGTGGCCGCGGACCACGCCAATGTCGAGCGGAGTTCCCGATGAATGAAAGAGCTGATGCTCGTGAAGAGCTCATGCAGTGTTTGAAGATCCTCTTCGCCCCTCTCTGCGGGGGACGGAGATCGTGAGCAAGAAGACGATCTTAGTACTGGCCGCCCACCCCGACGATGAGGTGCTGGGGTGCGGGGGTACGGTTGCTCTTCACGCGAGGGCCGGTGACGAGGTCGTTTCCATAGTCGTCTGTGAGGGCGAGTCGCTGCGCTACGGACCCGGCGGAGTGGGACAGGCCGAACATGCACGGGCAGCAGCACAGACGCTCGGCGTTAGAGACTTGAGAATTCTCGGCTTTGGAGATCAGCGGCTCGATACGATCCGGCTGACGGACGTGATCGATCCTTTGGTGAGCGTTGTCCGGGAGGTTCGGCCCCAGATCGTGTACTGTCAATACGGCGGAGATGTCAATCGAGATCATCAGCTCCTCTTTCAGGCCGTGCTCGTCGCGACTCGTCCGACCGAAGACTTCATCCATGGGGTCTACGCCTTTGACACAGCGAGCAGTACGGAGTGGGCGTACCCCCGAGCGTTTGTGCCGGACACGTGGGTCGACATCTCGTCAACTCTTGAGGTCAAGCTGGACGCCATGGCCTGCTACAAAAGCGAACTACGACCTTATCCGCACCCGCGATCGCTCGAGTCTCTAACACAAAGAGCCAAGGCGTGGGGAAATCAGAGTTGTCTGCATGCCGCGGAGGTCTTCATGACCGTGCGGCGAGTCTGGCGTAATGGGCAGCCGCCTGTTTGATTTGATCGTCGCGACCGTCGGGCTAGCGGCTGCCAGTCCCGTCCTATTGGCTGCGGCGGCGGCCATCTGGCTCGCGGACGGCAGCCCCGTCATTCACCGAGCCACTCGAGTCGGCCGAGGAGGCAAGATCTTCACAATGTATAAGCTTCGAACGATGTACGTGGGAGCGCACAAAGCGAGCCGTATCACGGCGCCGGCGGACGCTCGATGTTTTGCTTTCGGCTCGATGCTACGACGCCTGAAGATCGATGAGCTTCCCCAGCTCGTGAACATTCTGAAAGGAGACATGGCACTGGTCGGCCCGCGGCCCGAGGATCCCAAGATCGTTGCAGATCACTATACTGCGAGCCAGCGAGAGACGTTGAATATTCCCCCTGGGCTCCTGAGCCCAGGCAGCATATTCGACTATACGCACGGCAGCGCTTTCTTGCGATCAGACAGCACGGAAGAGGATTACGTTCAAAAGCTGCTGCCCGTAATACTCGCCCTGGACGCTGTCTATCTTCGGAAAGCTTCACTGGGATATAACATCAGGCTGGTAGCGCGCACGGCATGGGCCATAGCGGGGAAGGCCCTCGGGAGGGAGCGCTTTCCCGATCCCCCGGAGATGAACGAGGCCTTGGGCCTCATGTGACCCGGGGCTTCGGAGAGTCGTTGTTAGCGGACCTCCGTTGCCGTCGACCTGCATGGGGTCGGGATGGGGCCAAACAGCGATTCAACGGTGGCCGTTACGTCCACGGGCTGCCGGCCCGACTGAATCATCGCGTCAATGATGCGTTGGTTCATCGGCCACGGCCAGAGGGGTTCGGTCGTTCGAAGTCCGTCTACGTATCGGTAGCAAAGGTTTGCTCTGCTGCTGGTCTTGAAAATGCTTTCGCCACGCGCGTGGAGGTTCGCGGTAGACGTACTGTGGAGGATATGACTGACCTGCCAGTCCCTCGCGAGAACTGGGGCGGCTCCGCCAATCCCGGTAAGATTCCGGGCGATCAACTCCTGGGCACCGCCGAGATCGAGACCGTAGAGAGCAAACGTCTTCACCCTGGGGTAAGACCCTGGCTCCGCGTATGCGAGAGTATCGGCGATCTCAACCGATTCAAGCTTCGTGACGAGGACGAGCTGTGGCGCCTTGAATGAGTCGTGGGCCGTAATGTAGGCAATGCTTCCAAGCAGCCTCGCTCGGGCGTTCTTGTCTCGGTCCAGGCGATCTACGGCGAAGACCCCGTACGGCTGATCGACCTCGTAGTTCTGATAGGTTCCCTCGCCACGCCCGACCCAGGGCTTGCCATCGTAGCCGAGTAGGACGTAGCTCCTTTTCATCTTCTCGCCACTCCAGGTTCCTATGGCGTTCTCGACGAGCATGTCATAGTTGTTGTAGGCGAGCGTGTAAACCATCTTCGGCCCGATTACATGCGAGCCTTCCCACCGGCCCCAGGCGCGCCGGATGATCGTGAAGTTACCACCTTGAGAGGATTCGTAGATCTTGCGGGCGATGCCCCACCCGGCGACATCCTCGAGCAGATTGTGGTCGCTGTGGTAGTGAACGCCGAAAATCGATTCGTTGCCGTCGGCGGCGTCCCAGGCGGCGACCCTGCGGATGATGTCGTGACTCGAACGAGAGATCAGGACGACCGTCCCGCCGGAGCAGCAGGCGTTTACTCCTTCAACGACGAACCAATCATTGCTTGCGAGGCGAACAGGTTCTTTCTTCCCCTCCCCATCCAACAGCACCTTCCCTTCGTAGAGTGCCCGGATCGTTATGGGAGCGTCGGGGCTGCCGCTGAGTTTCGACGGCGGAGAAATCAGAGAATCCCCTCGGTAGGTGCCGTTGAGCAGACAAAGTGTGTCGCCAGGTTTCGCGAGGGTCCAGAAGGTGGCCACCGGGAATGGCGCCCCGGGCGACTTGCCATTTCCCTTTCCGGCCGGAGAAGCGTAATGCGTGCAAGGCGCACCGACGACTTCAGCCGCCAAACATGGTCCGCAGAAGGCGATGACCCCTGGTGCGAGTAGGAGAAATAGCCGCCGGCAACGTCGAATCACGAGGCTGTCGATCGCGTTTCTCTTTGCGTGCTGCACTCTGCGCCGTCGCCTCGCCCCGCTGTCCAAAACCGGGCTAAGACAGCCTGGAGGCCGAAGAGCTGAGTAAGAGACCTCTGGAGGTAGCCGAACGTGGGAATGAGGACAGAAGTGCCACCGAGAGACTCACCGTTGGGTACTGAGAGCGTAAGCTTCAAGGCGGCTGAAGATGAGTTAGGGTTGAAGAAGGCAACATTCATTCCGAGAGTGGCGTCGTGCCGCAGGTCCAGGACCAAGCTTTCGGAGAAGAGCGCCTCTGGATTGACAGAGTCACCTTCTCGGTCTTGAAGGCGCCGATCTCGCCCGTTCGAGGACTGACACCTTCTCCGCTGCGGTGCACAAGAGGATCTTGACGGCCTGCGTCTCCTCAGTGGTGCTTACGGCGCCCAACGCTCCCCCGATAATCCATCCGTGATTACGAGGTCGGTTAGGAAGGTCGATTGTCCTTGGGGGGACGTCCGGTTTGAACTGCTGGGAATCGCCTCCGCAATCGGCAGGTATGGGGCCAAAAAGCTGCGTGATCGTTGCCGTGACGTCGAGGGGTGCGCGGCCGGACTGGATCATGGCTTCCTTGATACGCTGGTTCATCAGCCATGGCCAGAGCGGTCGATCGGTGAGGTTCCCGTCGACATACTGATGACAGAGGTTCGCGCCTTGGTCCGCTACATAGACGGAGCTACCCTCGGTGTAAGCCGTGGCGCTCCGACCTCGGAGGATGTTCGCCTGCTGCCAACCTTTCCCGATTTGGTCGCCCAGAGAATCAGCGCTGAAGCTCGTGAGGTTCAGCGCACGCACATTCGTCTCGCCTCCATTCGCAATGTTAGTAGTTAGCCCATACAGCGCGAAGGTGTGCTTTCCGGAATAGGTCCCGCCAGGGGCATAAGCCGCAACTGTATCCTTGATTTCGACCGAGTCGATGTCGGTAAAGAGGATCTCCCGAGGCGCGGAGAACGTGTCAGTCTTGCCGACATAGGCAATGCTTCCGAGGAGCTTCGTTCGAGCGTTCTTATCGCCAGAGAGGCCATCTATGGCGAAAATCCCGTAAGGTTGATTTACGCGATAGTTGGTGTAAGTACCGCCGTCCGTGCCCAACCAAGGCTGGCCGGAATAGTCGAGCAAGACATACGTTTGGTTCATCTTCTCGCCGCTCCAGGTGCCGATGGCGTTTTCGACGAGCATGTGATAGTTGTTGTAGGCGAGCGTGTAAACCATTTTCGGCCCGACCACATGCGAGCCTTCCCACCGGCCCCATGCGCGCCGGATGGTGGTGAAGTCGCCCCCCTCTGAGGAATCATAGATCTTGCGGGCGACGCCCCAGCCGGCGACATCCTCGAGCAGATTGTGGTCGCCGTGGTAGTGGACGCCGAAAATCGACTCGTTGCCATCGGCGGCGTCCCAAGCGGCGACTCTGCGGATGATGTTGTGACTCGAACGAGACATGAGGACGACCGTCCCGCCGGAGCAGCAGGCGTTAACGCCTTCGACGACGAACCAGTCATTGTTTGATAGCAGGATCGGGTGACGGGTGGCGTGGCCGGTGATGAGAACTCCGCCGTCGTTGAGCGCCTTGATGGTAATCGGCGACCCGGAAAGGCCGGAAAGGCCTGCTGGCGGATCGATCATGCCTTGCGCGTCGTTGTAAACTCCGTTGAGGAGACAAAGGGTCTTGCCGGGGGAGGCGACGCCCCAAAAATCCGCGATCCGGAATGGCGCGGTCGGCGACAGGCCATTGCCGGCGCCGGCAGGGGCGGCGTAGTAATCGCACCGGGAGATCGATTCGGCGACAGCCTTCGCCGCGCCGGGACGGCTCGCGAGGGCAGCAACAGCTAGGGCCGTCAAGAAGCGGCGAAAGCGGAACGGGCATCGCCACGTGGCAGAGCGCATCGCTTTAGGGCCGGCCGCCGTCTCGATGATCGGGGTCCGGGGAGCTGGATCATACTGGCTGCGAAGGCGGTTCGCAATAGCTCGTCGAGGACGGATCAGAGGGCTAGAGCGTGGGCCCCTCGTGCGTCGGATGGCCCGGCGCACGAGGTCCCTCCCCCGGGTAGCCAGGACCTTCAGGGACTGACGGTGACGCTCTTGCTGTACGAAGTTCCTCCCGAGGCGTTGCTGGCAGTCAACCGGACGGTGTAGGTCCCGGTCAGGGCGAAGTAGTGCTGCGGATTCTGCAATGTGGACGTTCCGCCATCGCCGAAATTCCAGGACCAGGAGGTCGGCGCGTTTGTCGAGGTATCGGTGAACTTCATCGTGTTCTTGCACGTCGGACAGGCCGGCGCAACGGTAAAGGAAGCCACCGGAGCGGAGCTCGTGCCCAGATTGATGGTGACGCTCTTGTTCGTTGAGCCGCTTCCACCTGCGTTGGTCGCAGTCAGGGTGACGGTATACGTTCCGGAAGCCGCAAAGTAATGCTGCGGATTCTGCGATGTGGACGTTCCGCCATCGCCGAAATTCCAGGACCAGGAGGTCGGCGCGTTTGTCGAGGTATCGGTGAACTTCATCGTGTTCTTGCACGTCGGACAGGCCGGCGCAACGGTGAAGGAAGCCACCGGGGCGGAAGACGTGGAAGACGTGCCGGAGACGGTGACCTCGTAGAGCCCGGTTTCGCCGGCGGCGAGGGTATCGGAGACGAGAAGGTTTCCGCCGCTGCGTGTAACCGTTAACGCCTGGTTGGCGACCAGCTCCTTGGCAGTCACGGTCGCTGTTGAGCTGATGCCGAGTCCGGCGCCGTCGATTGTG
>WNGF01001602.1_pt1 | contig 38523 bp, 31 predicted proteins | sample 5400641 | NCBI WGS metagenome assembly WNGF01 (sample SAMN13153371, study PRJNA577476) | soil metagenome | isolation source: 80 cm soil or saprolite under grassland replicate 2 | place: USA:California | collected 2016-06-15 | reverse complement strand
CCGTCCGTCCGATCGTGACCTTGTACGTCTCCTGATGGCGGGGGAGGGATGCGGGCGCGAGGTCCCTGCCTCGTAGTGCGACCGCCTCGCCGATCCTGGGGCCCACGTAGCCGAGGAACAAGGTGAGCAGCCGGTAGACGCGGCCATTCCGCTCTCCGGCCTTATCGGCCACCCGCCAGAGCTGCTCCTCGGTGAACGTGAACCGCTCCGGCCTGCGCCGGACCCCGCGGTGCCTTCGGGCCTTGGCCCACGGGTTCTCGGTGACCCGCCCCTCCTCGATGGCGAGGTTCCAAGCTGCCCGGAGCGTCCCGCGGACCTCCTCGATGGCTCCCTCGCCGGCACCGTTCCGCCGCAGCCGCTGGAGGTAGTCGTTGGCGGCCACGACAGTCACGGCGTTGATCCGCCGGCGGGCGATCGGGTCCGGGCCGATGTGCTTGCGGAGGTGCCCATCGATCTTCGTGAGAGTGGCGGGGCGCTCGAGGTGCCCGCGGTAGCGCTCGACCAGCTTAACGACGCTGATGCGCCCCTCTGCCGGCGCCACGTGGCGGCCTTGGGACTTGTCCTGCTCCGCCTTCAGCTTGTGGTGGCTGTCGCCACCCCACCACTGGACCCGCCACCGGGCCCCTCGCTTGGTCTCGTATTGGTCGACTCCGGGGTGTGCCATGCCTAGCTCCGTAGCATGGAATGTAGCATGGACTCGGGAGGCTCGCGACTACAACGAGAGCCGCTGAGCGTTTTACCTGCTCAGCGGCCCTGTTCTGAGGGTCGGGACGGCGGGATTTGAACCCGCGACCTCAGCGTCCCGAACGCTGCGCGCTACCAAGCTGCGCTACGTCCCGTCGGCCGGCGAGCGGCCGGCAGGTAGTGTAGCGGCTCGGGCCGACGGGCCAGCTAGCTGGGCCCGCCTGGAACCGGCGCCCTCGGCGGCCCGGACGGGCCCGGGGTGCTCCATCTTCCGGGGCCGGAGCTCGAGGACCGTGGCCTCCGGGCGGCACAGGAACCGGAACGGCGCGTACTTGCTGGTCCCCAGCCCCGGCGAGGTGTGGAGGTACGTCTCGCCGATCCGGACCATCCCGCTGGCGAACCGCCGCGGGACGTGGGAGTTCGTGACCAGGGCCCCCACCAGCGGCAGCCGGACCTGCCCGCCGTGGGTGTGCCCCGACACGACGAGGTCCCAGCCCATCGCGGCCAGCTCGGGCGCCGGGTCCGGGGAGTGCGCGACGGCCAGCCCGAACCGCTCCGGCTTCCCACGCGGGGCCACCCGAAGGTCCGCCAGGTGGATGTGGGGATCGTCGAGGCCCACCACCTCCACCTCCAGCCCCTCCAGGTCGAGCGAACCGTGGACGTTCTTCAGGTGGAGCCACCCGTCGGCCTCCAGCCCGGCCACCAGGTCCTGGGCCCGGCCCCGGAGGATCAGCCGGCGCTTGCCCGACCGCCGGCGGCGGAAGTACCGGAGGTAGTTGAGCGGCTTCGGCACGTAGTAGTCGTTCGAGCCCAGCACGAACAGCGACGCCAGGCGACCCCGGAGCGGGCGGAGGGCCTCCACGGCCGTCTCCACGGCCTCGGGCTCGCCCACCAGGTCGCCGGTGGCGATCGCCACATCGGCCCGGGGGAGCGACGCCAGGAACTCGCGGAGCTTGCTGTGACGGCGCAGGAGGTGCAGGTCCGACACGTGCACCACCGACAGCGGGGCCGGAGCGTCCGCCGGTAGGATGTCGAGCCGGTACCGCCGCACGCGGTACCAGTGGTGCTCGACGAACACCCCGTAGGCCACGCACAGGACCCCGGCGCCGAGCACGACGGCAACGATCATCAGGACCGGCACGGAGACGATTGTACGGATGGCCACCCCAGGTCCAACGCTGAAGGCCCGGATCGCCGATGAGATGAAGCAGGCCCTCAAGGCGGGGGAGAGGGTCCGCCTGGGGACCCTCCGGATGCTGTCCGCGGCGGTGAAGAACCGCGAGGTCGAGCTCCGCCACGAGCTGTCCGACGACGAGGTGGTCGAGATGGCGGTCCGCGAGGCCAAGCGCCGCGACGAGGCCATCGAGGCCTACACGAACGCCGGCCGCGAGGACCTGGCCTCCCGGGAGCGCCAGGAGCGGGGGGTCCTGGAGCCCTACCTGCCCGCCCGGCTCACCCTCGAGGAGCTGGGGGCCCTCCTCGACGAGGCCTTCGCCGCCACCGGCGCCGCCGGCCCGGGGGACATGGGCAAGGTGATGGGGTTCGTGATGTCCCGGGCCAAGGGGAAGGTGGACGGCACGACCGTCCAGGCCATGGTCCGCGAACGCCTGTCCGGCTGACCCGGGGTTCCCGGCGACCCGAGATCCCGTTCAGCCGCTGTGGCCGGGGTGGCTCTTCTTCGGCTTCGGCGAGTCGGTCGGCGACGGCTCGGGCGACGGCGAGGGCGAGGGGGGCGGCTCGGTCGTCGGCGGCGGGGTGGTGGGCGGCGGGGGCGTCGGGCTCGGCTTCACGTAGTGGCCGACGGAGATCGTCACCGTGCTGTCGGCGAGGACCTTCGTCCCGCCGTTCGGGTTCTGGTCCACGACGATCCCCTCCTGCGCCGGGTCGGACACGTCCACCTTCTGGACGTCAACCTGGAGCTGGGCGTCGTGGAGCGTCGTCACGGCGTCGTCCTGCTTCATGCCGACCACCCGGGGCACATGGACCTTCGGCGGCTGGCCGTTCGAGATCGTGAGGTGGACGAGCGCCCCCAGGTCGGTGGTGGTGCCGCCGCCGGGGCTCTGGGAGATGACCGTGCCGATCGGCGCCAGGGAGTTCGCGCTGCCGTCCACGATCCCGGTGAAGCTGGCGTCGTGGAGGATCTGGATCGCCACCTCCTGGTCCCTCCCGATCACGTCGGGGACGTCGCCCGTGGGCGGCGGCGGCGGCGCCGGGAAGTCCTCCGGCTGCATGTGCGCGGTGAACCTCGACATCACGACGCTCCACATCCGCGCCGGGATGTCGCCCCCGAACATGTGGTCGAAGTACTCAGGTGGTTCAGTGGCCGGATCCGTAATGCCGAGCATCGGCCGGGGTGTCCCCGGGTACCCGAGCCACACGGCGGTGGCCAGCTGCGGGACGTACCCGCAGAACCAGGCGTTCTCGTAGTCCTCGGTGGTCCCGGTCTTCCCCGCCTCCGGCCGGCCGTCCGCCAGCGGGGCCCGAGCCGCCCCGGTGCCGTGATCGATGACGCCCTTCAGCATGTCGGTGACCTGGTACGCGATGTCCGGCTCCACCGCCTTCTTGTTGCAGGTCTTGTCCGGGTCGTGGCGGTACAGGACCTTGTGGTCGGGGCCCGGGCCCTGGATCTTCTGGACGCCGTAGTACGGGCAGTAGATGCCGCCCGCCGCGAGCGTCGCGTACGCGGTGGCCATGTCCAGGGGGCTGGTCTCGAACGTCCCGAGGGTCACCGAGCAGTCCGCGGAGTGCACCGGACGGGAGAGGTGGATCCCCATGTCCGTGGCGGCCTTGGCCACGGCCTCCGGGCCGATGTCGGCGGTGAGGCGGCCGAAAACCACGTTGATGGAGTCCGCGGTGGCCTCGTACAGGTCGAGATAGCCGAAGTCGCCCGCGCCCTCGGCGTTGAACGGCTCCCATCCGTTGCACCGCTCCTTGAGGTCCTCCGCCGGGGACTCCGAGCTGTACACCTGGCCCGGGGGCACCCCCTCCCGGAAGGCCGCCACCAGCGTGTACGGCTTGAACGCCGATCCCTCCTGGTGCTGGGCCTGCCACACCAGGTCCGTCTGGGTCTTGGCGAAGTCCCGGCCCGAGACGAGCACGCGAACCGCGCCGGTACCCGGTTCGACCGTGGCGATGGCCGCCTGCGGATCGGTCTTCTTCGGCAGGTGCCGGCGCACGGTCTGCACCGCGAACTCCTGCCAGGCGGGATTGATCGTGGTGTGGATGGTCAGCCCGCCCTGGAACATGGCCCGCTGGCGGGCCACGCGCGTGTTCCCGAGGTTGCCGAACTCTCCCTGGGCGTCCTCGGTGATCAGCTTGCGAACGAACTGGACGAACAGCGGCTGCTTGTGGTCCTGGGGCTTGCTCACCGAGCGGACCAGCCCGAGCGGTTCGGCCTGCGCCGCCTCGGCCTCGTCCCGAGGGACCCACCCGATGGCGGCCATCCGCCCGAGCACGGTGTTGCGCCGGCGGGTCACGGCCTCGGGGTTCGACACGGGGTCGTACTGCGAGGGGTTCGCGATCATCCCGGCGAGCATCGCCGCCTGGGGCAGCGTGAGGGCTCCGGCGTGCTTGCCGAAGTAGGTCTCCGCGGCGGCCTCCATGCCGTATGCCCCGTGCCCCAGGTAGATCTCGTTGAGGTACATCTCGAGGATCGTGTTCTTCCCGTACCGCTCCTCGAGGTCGTTGGCCTGCTCGGCCTCGCACACCTTCCGGGACAGGGTGTCGGCGCGCTCGTTCGAGATGACCTTCACCAGCTGCTGGCTGATCGTCGAGCCTCCCTGGGTGATGTGCCCCGACCTGATGTCGGCCAGGCCCGCCCGGAAGATGGCCTTCACGTCCACGCCGCCGTGCTCGTAGAACTGGTAGTCCTCGATGGCCAGTACCGCCTGCTTGGCCACCGGGGCGACCTTGTCCAGCTTGACGACCTTGCGATTCTCCAGGAACAGCGTGGCCATCACCGAGCCGTCGTTCGCCAGGATCGTCGAGCGCTGGGCCACGGAGGGCAGGTGCAGGTAGATGGGCTTCACGCCCTCCGGGCACCCCAGCTCGTCGGTGATCCGCTGGGCGGCGTTCCCCACGGTGGCCACGATGGGCAGGAGGGCCATCGCGAGGAACAGCCCGGCCGCGAGGATCGACCCGAGGAGCAGGACGGGGCGAAGGGGCCAGGCCATGGGGCTCGTGGGAGGTCTCCGTCCTCCGCCCGAGCCCTGCGGCTTCAGGTTCTGCGGTATCGGCATGCCGAATGGATCCCAGGGGCCCGTCGGAGGCCCCGGCCAAGGATATCGGAGGAGGCGCCCGTCGGGGCGGCCTCGCTCACCCGGTCATGAGGTGCCCGGCCACGGTGTCCACCCCGATCCGGTCGTGCACGTCGAGGGGCAGCTCGGGGACGGTCGTCACCTGCACGTCCGGATGATCGGCCGCGAACGCCTCCACGGCGGCCGCCCCTCTGCGCTCCAGGGCGACGAGGCGCTCCGCCAGGCCCAGGCACGCGGCGGCGGCCTGCTCCTCCGTGGACCCCGCGGCCAGGCGTTCGACGGCGGCCCCCGGCGCGCTCAGGGGCGGGGCCTCCCGCCACCGGTTCACCACCACCCCGGCCAGGTGCATGTCCGACGAGGACAGCCGGTCCACGAAGTGCCCGGCCTCGTCCAGCGAGGCGCGCTCGGGCGCGGTCACCACCAGGAACCCCGTCTGGTCCTCCGAGAGCAGCCGCAGGACCTGCCCCGCGCGCTGCTTGAATCCCTCGTACATGCCCTCGAAGGCCTGGAGGAACTCGGCGGTGTCCGACAGCAGCTCGGCCCCCGCGATCTTGCCCAGCGTGGCCGCGAGAGCCTTCGCCCCGAAGCTGGCCCCCCGGATCCCCGCCCGGCCCGCCCGCCGGTACGGCCACAGGAGCCACCGGAACATCCGGCCCCCCAGGAAGTCGAGCATCCGACGGGGCGCGTCCAGGAACGACAGGGCGCTCCGGGTGGGGGGGGTGTCGATGACGATGGCCTCCCAGTCCCGGTCGGGGTCCGTGGCCAGCTCGTACAGCCGCTCCATGGCCATGTACTCGTGTGTGCCGGAGAGCGTGTCGGCCATCCGCCGGTAGAACGCGTTGTTCAAGATCCGGTCCCGCCGCTCCCGGGAACCCGCGTGCTGCTCGACCAGGTGATCGAACGTCCGGCGCGTGTCGAGCATGATCGCTTCGAACGTCGCGCCGTCCCCGGCCTGGACGGTGGTGCGGTCTCCGGGCTGTCGGGGGAGGCCGAGGGCCGTGGCCAGGCGGCGGGCGGGGTCCACGGTCATCACCACTGTCCGCCGTCCCTCGCGGGCCAGGGCCACCCCCACCGCCGCGGCCACGGTGGTCTTCCCCACGCCGCCGGACCCGCAGCACACCACGATCCGGCGGGACCGGAGGTCGTCGCGGAGGGCCCGGCTCACGCCGCCGCCTCCAACACCCGGTCGGCCAGGCCCTCCACCTCGCGTGGGCCGAACCGCTCGGTGGCCACCAGCGGCAGGTGGAGCCCGGCCCGGAGCTCCGAGAGGTACCTGGCCTCGGCGTGGACCCTGGCGTCCTCGTCCCGGGCCGCCCGGATCAGCCACTCGGCCGCCGCGCCGTCCACCTCCTGGCCCGCCCCGGCCAGGACGTCGCGGAGCCGTTCGGGAGAGAGGCGAAGCCCGACGGCCCGCGTCCCGGCCGGGAACACGGGAGGACGGACCCGGTTCGCCACGACGGAGGGCGGATCGAACCCGTCCGCGGCCAGGGCCTCGGTGGACTCCAGCGTCTCGGCCACCGCCATCTCCTCGGGCGTGGCCACCAGGACGAGCCGAGTGTACTCCCGGAACAGCTGCTCGATCGACTCGACCTGACGGCCGGCCCGGCCGCCCCGGATGACCCCCCGGTAGGCCCCCGGCGACCGGAGCATCCCCAGGACCTGGCCCACCGGCGGCGCGTCGACCACCACCAGGTCGTACGCGACGCGCTCGGCGGCTTCCCGTTCCCGCGACGTCGCCCGCCACGCGGTGAGCTCGTAGAGCTTGCCGGCGACCATGAGATCCCGGAACCCCGGGACCCCGTCGGTCACGGTCTCCAGGACCTGCGCCCGGGCCAGGGTCCGCGACAGCGCCTTCATCCGGAAGAACAGCCACAGGTACTCGAGGAGCGCGTCGCGGGCCGTGATGCCCAGGATCGAGAAGCCGAACCTCGTCCGCCGCTCCTCGAACCCCGTGCGGGGCAGCTCCAGCAGGTCGAACGCCCCGCCCCGGCCCTCCACCTCGGCCAGCAGGACCCGCCGGCCGGTGCGGGCCGCGGCCATCGCGCACGCCGCCGCGACCGTGGTCTTCCCGGTCCCGCCCTTCCCCGAGACCAAGAGGAGCCGCCGGTCGAACAGGCCCGACAGGTCCGCGGGCGGGGGCGGCTCGGCGGCATCGTTCCCGGGCATGGTTCCCGAGCCTACCCGGTACCATACGCACCGCGATGCGCCGGTCCCTCCCCTGGCTCCTCCTGTTCGCGGCTGCCCTGTGGTGGCTTCCGGCGAGCGCCCACGCGGCGACGCCCACGCCGTCGGGACCCGTCCTGCAGCCGGGCGAGGCCCCCGCGGAGGTCGACGTCGTGAAGGTGAACGGCGTGATCGACCGTTCGATGCGGGACTACCTGGTGGCCGCCATCGCCGACGCCGAGTCCCGGGACGCCACGGTGGTCATCCAGCTCACCACTCCGGGGACGCTCGACGTGGACGCGGTGGCCCTGGCCGAACGCGTCTTCCGGGCCACGGTGCCGGTGGTGGTGTGGATCGGCCCCACCCCGGCGCACGCGATGGGCGGCGGCCTGCTGCTGGTGTACGCGTCGAGCTATGCCGTGGTGGCCCCCGGGGCCGGCGTGGGGCCGCTGGAGCCCCTCGACCTCGCCCGCCGGTCGCCGGAGAGTCCCTCGGAGTCCGGGCGGGCCCTGACGGCGGTGGCCCGGTGGTCGTCCGCCCGCCACCGCGACCCGACGTTCGCCTCGGAGGGGATCGAGGCTCCCGGCCAGGTGGTCCTGGACCGGCGCGTGGTCCAGGACTTCGCGTCGTCCTCCGCGGAGCTGCTGAGCAAGCTGGACGGCGCTCGCGTCCCCACGGCGGCAGGCGAGATCACGCTCCGGACGAACCCCGAGGTGGCGGCGCTCCGGTTCCACGACCTGGGGATCGGGCGCCGGATCATCCACGCGGTGGCATCGCCGGTGACGATCTACGTCCTGCTGGTCCTGGGGCTGATGGGCGTGGCGTTCGAGCTGACGCAGTCGGGGATCGGGGTCGCGGGGATCGCCGGGGTCATCGGCGTGGGGTTCGCGGCATACGGGCTGATGGTGGTGCCGTTCGGACCGCTCGGGCTGGGGCTCCTCGTGGGCGGACTGGTGCTCCTGGCCGTCGACGTGGTGATCCGGCGGCTCGGCGTGCTCACGTTGCTGGGCATGGCGGCGTTCGTCACCGGTTCGTACCTCGTGTTCTCGCGGGTGGCCCCGGCCATCGACGTGTCGCCCTGGCTGATCTGGCCCACGGCGGTGGCCGTTTTCCTGTACTTCGGGTTCGGCCTGACCGTCGCCCAGCAGGCCAGGGAACGGATCGTGACCACCCAGCGGGGACTGGTCGGGCTCCAGGGCGAGACCCGGGGCCCGCTGGACCCGGAGGGGCCCGTGTACGTGAAGGGGACCCTGTGGCGGGGCCGGGCCCTGGACGGGCCCATCCCGCCGGGCACGAGGATCAGGGTCCGCCGGGTCGACGGCCTGATCCTGAGGGTGGAGCCCGAGCCGGGCGACCCCGGGGCCGATCCCGGGCCGGGCGGCGCCCCCGGCGACCTCTGAGGCACCCAGCCGGGGGGCCCTCTCAGCTTCCGTTCATCATTGTGGCGATTGGATGTCCGATGGAACCGGTCCAATCCGTCGTCCGTCGAAATCCGAACCACTTGAGCAGAAGGAGGGAGAGGCCGCCCCGCGGCCGCCAGGATGGGCACGAGCGACGGGATGACCGGTTGGCAGTTCCGCGCCGCCTGCCGCGGCGAGGAGTCTGCCCTGTTCTTCGCCCCGAACTACTTCGAGAAGCGCGACCAGAAGAACGGCCGTGAGGCCAAGGCCAAGCTCATCTGCGGCCGGTGCGAGGTCCGCGACGTGTGCCTCGAGTACGCGCTTCGGATCCGAGAGCCTCACGGTGTGTGGGGCGGCATGAACGAGGCCGAGCGACGGGCCATCCTGCGAATGCGAGAGCGGCAGGCTGGCTGACCGACGGCGGTCGGCCGCCGCACCTCCCTCGGCGGCCGCGGACTTCCCCGGAGGGGCGGGTCACACTCGCCCCTCCCGCCGTGTCCGGCCCCGTTCACGTCCGGCTACGCTTGCGCCCCGCCGGTCGCGCGAACGTGGAGGAGGCTGACGATGGGCCGGATCGAGGACCGACTTTCCGAGCTGGGGATCGAGCTTCCGCCACCGCCGAAGCCGGTGGCCTCGTACGTGCCCGTGGTGAACGCCGGCGGGTTCGCGTTCGTGGCGGGGCAGGTGGCCAGGATCGACGGCGAGGTCCTCCATCCGGGCCTGGTCGGCGCCCTGGTGTCGGTCGAGCAGGGCGCCGAGGCGGCCCGGCAGTGCACCCTGCAGGCGCTCTCCGCCCTCCGCGACGCCCTGGGCGATCTCGACCGGGTCCGGCGGATCGCGCAGGTCACGGTGTTCGTCTCGTGCGTGAACGACTTCACCCAGCAGCCGGAGGTCGCCAACGGGGCCAGCGACCTGCTGGTGGAGGTGTTCGGCGACGCCGGACGCCACGCCCGGGCGGCGGTCGGGGTGAGCTCGCTCCCGCTGGGGGCACCGGTCGAGCTCACGCTGGTGGCGGAGCTCGCCTGAGCATTCCCGTTCGCGAGGATCAGATTTCGCGCAGGACCCTGAGGTCCCCGCGGCGGCGGGTCACGCCGTGCTGGTCGAACCACTCCAGGAGGGGGAGCGCGTACTTCCGCGACGTCCCCAGGTGTTCCCGGAACGCGCTCACCGTCATGCCGGCGGCGGCCTCCCGCTGGAGGATCTCGCGCGCCCGCCGGACGAGCTCGGGGGTCATCACGAGGTCCGGGGAGATCCGGACGAGCCTCCCGGCCCGGGCCGCGGCGTCCACCACCTCGCGCGGGAACCCCGAGGCCACCAGCTCGGACACGGTCGGCGGGCTGGGCTCGCCGGCGGCAACGGTTCCCACCAGCCGGTCCACCTCCTCCCGGCGTTCCTCCAGCGCCACCCGGTGGGAGGCCAGACGGACGTCCGAGCCCTCGCGGACCAGGGTCCCCGCCGCCTCCAGCGCGTCGAGCGCGGCGTCCACCAGGCCGGGGTCCGCGGTCCGCCCGGCCCGCTCGACCGCCGAGGCCACGGCGGACCGGGCCACGGCCAGTCCGGCTCCGGGCAGGAGCGGGTGCTCGCGATGGAATCGCCCCAGGACGTCCTCCACGGCCTCCGCCGCTGTCCGGTGGAGGTCGCCGGCCAGCCACCATCCACCCGCCCGGGTCGCGCCGGGGATCTCGGCCGGGGACCGGCCGGTGAGCACGGCGAGGTCGGCCGCCCGCACCGCTCCTCGTTCGCCCACCAGGAGGCCGGGGAGCTCGTCCGGCCGGGCCGCCTCCCGTGCGGCCAGCCGCCGCTCCCAGTCGGCGCCGGGCCGGAGCGGCGGCTCGGGATCGAGCACCGTGCCCCCGGCCACGGTGGCCCGCCGGCCGGCCTCGCGAAGGACGAACCGGTCCCCGTGGGTGAGCACCAGCGGCGCTGAGAGCCGGATCCGGGCGAACGCGCCGGGGTCCTCGGGGGCCAGACGTCCGGCTCCGGCGAAGCGGATGCGGGCGTCGCGTTCGGCCGAACCCGCGTACAGCTTGTAGGCGCCCCGGCCGGTGAGGGGGTGGTCCAGGCCCCGGACCGGCCGAACCCGGGCCTCGATCACCCCGGTGGGCCGCCACTGCCCCGGGAGGCCGAGCACGTCGCCCCGCGCGAGATCGTCGCGTTCGCTCCCCACGAGGTTCACCGCGACGCGGGCCACCGGGCGGGCCGTCTCGAGGGGGCGCTTGTGGCTCTGGAGGCCCCGGACCCGGGCCCGGTGCCCGGTGGGGTAGATCTCGACCTCCCCGCCCACCTCGAGCGGACCGCCGGTGAGCGTTCCGGTGATGACGGTCCCGGCGCCGCGGATCGTGAACACGCGGTCGATGAACTGGCGGACCCGGCCGTCCTGCTCGGGCGGCGGCGCTGCCGCGACCATGGCGTCGAGGGCGGCTCGGAGGTCGTCCAGTCCCTCGCCGGTGAGCGCGGAGCACGCCACGACCGGCGCGTCCTCGAGCGCGGTCCCGGCCAGCCGGTCGCGAACCTCCAGCTCGGCGATCCCCAGCGTCTCCTCGTCCACCAGGTCGCGCTTGGTCAGGGCCACCACGCCCCCGGCCGCGCCGAGGACGTCCACGATCTCCAGGTGCTCCTCGGACTGCGGCTTCCACCCCTCGTCGGCCGCCACCACGAACAGCACCAGCCGGACCGGCCCCACGCCGGCCAGCATGTTCCGCACGAACCGCTCGTGGCCGGGGACGTCCACGAACCCGATCTCCCGGCCGGACGGGAGAGTGGCCCACGCGAACCCGAGGTCGATCGTGAGGCCGCGACGCTTCTCCTCCGCCAGGCGGTCGGGGTCGATGCCCGTGAGGCGGAGGATCAGCGCGGACTTCCCGTGGTCCACGTGACCGGCCGTCGCGACGACCTGGGGGAGTGGTTCGGTCAATCCTGCTCCCGTGCGTAGCGCACGGCGCGAGCCAGCCGTTCGTCGTGCTCGGGGTCCACGGTCCGGAGGTCGAACAGGACCCGCTCGCCCTCGACCCGGCAGAACACCGCCGGGAGCCCGATCCGGAGGCGGTCGGCCAGTCGTTCGGGTTTGGGATCCTGGACCGCGACCGCCCAGGACGGGACGGTGAACCCCGGGAGGGAGCCGCCACCCGCCGCGGACTCCACCCGCACGGCCGCGCCGTCGAGCACGCCCGCCAGCGCGCGGGCCCGCACTCGGAGTGCCGACGCCGGTGCGCGGAACATCCGCCACACCGGCAGGTCCTGCCACCGGCCGGTGGCGTACGCGTCGAGCACGCGTTCCAGGGCGGCCACCTGCATCTTGTCCACCCGGAGGGCCCGGGCCAGCGGGTGCCGCCGCAACCGCTGCACCACGGCGTCCCGCCCGACCGCGATCCCCGCCTGGGGCCCGCCGAGCAGCTTGTCGCCGGAGAACGTCACCAGGTCCGCGCCGTCGGCCAGTGCCTCCGTGGCCGCCGGCTCGTCGGCCGGCACGCCCGGGAGGCGGCCGAGGAGCCCGGAGCCGAGGTCGTGGACGAACGGGACTCCGGCCTTCGCGGCCACCGCGGCCAGGTCGCGGGCCGGTGCCGAGTCGGTGAACCCCACCACGCGGTAGTTGCTGGGGTGGACCTTCAGGATCAGCCCCGTCCGCTGCGTCAGTGCGGCCCGGAAGTCGGCGGTCCGGGTGCGGTTCGTGGTCCCGACCTCCACGAGCTTCGCTCCGCTCGCCGCCATGATGTCCGGCAGCCGGAATTCGCCGCCGATCTCGATGAGCTCTCCCCGGGACACCAGGACCTGCTTCCCCCTGGCCAGCGCTGCCAGCGCCAGCACCAGCGCCCCGGCGTTGTTGTTCACCACGAACGCGGCCTCGGCGCCGGTCAGCGCCGTGAGCAGGAACTCGGCCCGGGTGGTCCGCTTCCCCCGGCGACCCGACTCGCGGTCCACCTCGAGGTCCGAGTAGCCCATCGCGGCCCGGGCCGCCGCCCGCGCTGCATCGCGGGGGAGCGGAGCCCGCCCCAACCCCGTGTGCAGGATCACCCCGGTCGCGTTGATCACGGGCGTCAGCCCGAACGCCACCCGGGCCGCCACCGTCGCGGCGCGGGCCATCAACAGGTCCGGTGGGTCGGGAGCCCGCCCCCGTGCCGCCCCCTCGCGGGCGTCCTCCAGGACCTGCTGCACGGCGCGCTTCACCACGTCCCGCCCGAAGTCGGCCGCCGCCCTGCGCCCGGGCCCCGACCGGAGCAGCGAGTCCACCGACGGCAACCGCCGTCGCGAGGGGTCGGCTGCGCGATCAGTGGCCCTGGCCATCGAGTTCGCAGCCTACTACCGGCGCCGAACGGGCCTCTCGAGCCCAGGGGGCTACGCGGCCCGCTCGATGGCGGGGGAGTCCTCGCCTCGGATGAGGTCGACCACGGCCTCCTCGATGAGGGCCTGGAGCTCCGGTTCGTCGTGTCGCTTCGTGCCGAGCTCGTCGAGGAGGCCGGCGATGGTCCAGCCGGAGCGGTAGCGGTCGAACACGCGGGGGTCGATGTACGAGGCCCGGCATACGGCCGGCGTGTTGCCGAGGTACCGCGCCACGTCCTTCACGGCCCACACCATGGCTCGCTTCGCGGCGGTCCTGGAGCGCGCCGACGGCGCGGCCACCGCCAGGGCCGTCGCCGCCATCACGGTCCCGTGCCAGGTCCGGAAGTCCTTCGCCGAGTACCCCTCCCCGGCCACGTCCTTGATGTAGGCGTTGATGTCGTCCGATCGGACGTCGACCCACCGCCGGCCCTCCCGCCACGCCAGCAGCTGCGGGTCGCCCCGGCGCCGCTTCAGCACCGCGACCACCTCCACCACCTCCGGGTCGACCACGCTCTGGATGTGCCGCTTCCCGCCCTTCGCCGGATAGTCGAACTCGACGCTCCCGTCCGGGCCGAGCGCGACATGGCTCAGGTGCATGGTGGCCAGGCCGAACGTGCCGTTGTCCTCGGCGTATGCCTCCGACCCGATGCGGAAGAACCCCCGGTCCAGCAGGCGGACCGAGCACGCCAGCACGCGCTCGCGCGTCGGGCCCTCGTTCGACAGGTGCTCCGACGTGACCTCGCGGAGCCGCGGGAGGGCCCGGGCGAACTCCAGCATCCGGTCGAACTTCTCCTGGTCCCGCCGGGTCCTCCACAGGGAGTGGTACAGGTACTGCCGGCGGCCCGCCGCGTCGGTGCCCACCGCCTGGAGGTGTCCCAGCGCGTCCGGACAGATCCACACGTCGGCCCAGGCCGGCGGGATGACCAGCCCCCTGATGCGCTGGAGGACCTCGGGATCGGTGATCCGTTCGCCGCGGTCGTCGAGATAGACGAATCCCCTGCCGCTCCGCCGCCGGGTGAACCCGGCCAGCGATGGGTCCGATCGTCGTAGCCGTGGCACGGCTCAGGGATTCCCGGTTGCGCTCCCGCTCAACCCGCCGGGCGGCCTACAGCCCGAGGGAGCGGGCGATGATGAGGCGCTGGATCTCACTGGTGCCCTCCACGATCCGGAGCATCCGGACGTAGCGGTAGATCCGCTCCACCGGGCCCTCCGCCAGGAGGCCCATGCCGCCGAAGATCTGCACGGCCCGGTCGGCCACCCGGCCCACCATCTCGGTGTTGTTCAGCTTCACCATCGACGACTCCCGGATGGGCTGCTCGCCCCGGTCCACCAGCCAGGCCAGGTGGTAGGTCATCAGCCGGGAGGCGTGGACCTCCAGCGCGGAGTCGGCCAGCATCCACTGCACGGCCTGGTACTTCCCGATGGGCTTGCCGAACGTCTCCCGGCTCGTGGCCTGCTCCACGCAGAGCCGCACCAGGTGGTCGGCGATCCCCACGCACAGCGCCCCGATGAACGCGCGACCGGCGTTGAGGAACCGCATGGCCGAACCGAACCCGAAGCCGATCTCGCCGATCACGTGGTCCGCCGGGATCCGGCAGTCGGAGAAGATCAGCTCGGCCTGGTTCGTGTCGCCGGCCAGCGTCCGCTGGTTCCGCCCGATCACCAGCCCCGGCGAGCCCTTCGGCACGGCGAACGCGGTGATCCCGCCGGCGGCCCGCTTCTCCCGGTCGGTGACGGCGAACACCACCGTGAGGTCGGCGTGCGCGCCGTTCGTGATGAAGTGCTTGGTCCCGTTGATGACCCAGCAGTCGTCCTCCAGCCGCGCGGAGCTCGAGATGGCCTGCGCGTCCGAGCCCGCGCCGGGCTCGGTGAGCGCGAAGCACATCGTGGTCTCGCCCCGGATCAGCGGCGGGAGGTACCGCTCCCGGAGATGGGGCGGGAGATCCATGAGGATCGGGTTCGGCGCGGCGGGGTTGGGCGGCCCCAGCGCGAACGTGGCGAACTGGAGCCCGGAGGACGCTCCCGCCTCGACCAGCAGGGTGTAGCCGAGGTTCGACAACCCGCCCCCGCCGACCTCCTCCGGCATGTGCGCCGCATAGAAGCCCAGCTCCGCCGATCGCTTCCGCAGGCCGATCCCGGCCGCGATCATCTCGTCGTCGAACCGGTCCTCCTGCCGCCGCTCGGCGAACCGCTCCTCCACCGGGCGGACCTCGCGGTCCAGGAACGACCGGAACGACGCGACCAGCTCGCGGTGCTCCTCGGGGATCGCGAAGTCCATGGACCCGCATGCTACCGGGCGGGGCAGCCCCGTCAGACCGTGAACTGGGGCGGCGGCGGGAGGGCCGCCAGGATGCCCTCGCACGTCCTGACCAGGATCCGGGCTGCCGCCACGGCCTCCCGGGAGGACATGGGGCTCTCCGCCCGGGCCTTCCACCGGGCCATGGCCGCGGTGGCCGCTTCGCGGATCTCCGCCGGGGTGGCGGCGGGGTCCAGTCCCAGCCTGGCGGGCACCGCGGTGGACCCGCCACCGAGGAGCCGTTCGGCGTCCTCCTCCTCGTCATGGCGGAGGTCGGCGGCCTCGGCCCGCAGCGCGTTCAGCAGGCGGACCTCGGCGAACTCGTGGGCCCCGGCGTGGACCCGTTCGATCTCGGCCTGGATGTCGGTGAGGGCCGGTCCGCCGGCCCCCCGGACCAGGGGCTCCAGCGCCAGGAGGGCCGCCCGAGCCTTCAGGACGTCGCGGCGGCCGGCGAACTGCGTGACCAGGGTGTCGCGCAGGCGTTGGAGTCCGCTGCGTTCGATGAGCTGCCGGGCCAGGGACGGAGCCGTGGCCGCCGCCCCCGTCCGGACGAGCTCCACCGACAGCCGGACGCCGAACATCCCCATCCGGCGCACCAGGTGGTCGCGCATGGGCGAGTCCGGGCCCACCGACCCGCCCGCCTCGCCGAGGAACCGGTCCACCGAGGCCAGGGCCTCCTCGACCTCGCCGACGGGCCCTCGGGCCAGCCGCTCCAGGGCGCGGTACTCGTCCTCCACCAGGGTCTCTCCGGCCTGGGCCAGGAGCGCGGCCACCGGGACCACCGTCTGGCACAGGGTCCGGACCCGGCGGTCCCGCCGGTACCGCGACGCGATCCGCTCCGAGGTCTCCAGCGCGTTCAGTTTCCCCGCACCGATCTCGTCGGCCCGGGAGAGCACCGCGATCGCGTTGATGGGCGTCGGTTGGGAGACGTCCCGGTCCCGGAAGGCGTCGAGGAACTGCACGTCCGACGAATGGAGGTGCTTCATCAGGTACAGCACGGCGTCGCTCGCTGCCGGCTGGTCCTCGTCCGCGCCCAGCGCGGCCACCGTCCGCTTCGTGTCCTCCTCCGTGGCCGAGGCGATGCCCGGGGTGTCGATGAGGGTCATGGGGCGCAGGGCGGCCGACGGCCAGTCCACCACCAGCCGTTCCACCTCCGGGGCACGGAAGGTCCCGACGTCCACCCGGATCGCCCCCCCCTCGCGCGTGAAGGGCACCTGCCGGGGTTCGCCCTCCACCGGGTCCAGCGTGACCCGGTACGTGATGCCCTCCCGGTACCAGGTCACGATCCGGGTGCACTCGCCGGCGTCGGTGGGTGCGAGCTCCTCCCCGACCAGGGCGTTCAGGAGCGTGGACTTCCCCGCCTTCACCCTCCCGGCGATGGCGACCCGGAGCGGTTCGTCCAGCCGCCGGGCCAGGGCGTCCAGCCGGGACCCGATCGGCGTGGCGGCGTACGCCGCCCGGGCCCGGTCCAGGATCCCCCGGACCTCGCCGACCAGCGTGGCCCGCGGAGCCGGAGGGTTCATGCGGTCGCCGGCCCCGGCCGGGGCGCGGCCTCGGGGGCCAGCTCCAGCAGCCCGGCCCGGAGGGCTCCCGTTCGCCGGAGGCCCTCCTCGGCCGTGGCCAGCCGCCGCTGGCGCCCCTGCTGATCCGCCTCCAGCGCCCCCTGGGCGGCGGCCAGCGCCTCCGACGCGGACCGCTGGAGCTGTTCGGCGAGCGCGACGAACTGGTCCCGGATCTGCCGCTGCACCGCCCTCAGCGCGTCCCGGGAGTGCTTGCCCACCCGGAACCGCACCTCGTCCAGGTACTCCTGGAGGACCTCCCGGGCCTCCTCGCGGCGGCCCTCCAGGCGGCGTTCGCGCTCCTCACGGATCGCGTGGCCGCCCATCAGCAGCCCCACGGCCGCCAGGACCGGCGACGCGATGGCGAACCCGGCGATGCTGCCGATCATCTCCAGGATCTCCGTGCCGTGGAACGATCCCCCCAGCCCCTCCAGGGCCGCCTTCGCCACGTGCTCCTTCATCTCCTCGATGGTCTCCATGCCCAGCCCCATGGCCTCGTCCGGGCTCGACACGGCCAGCGACAGGTCGATGGGCCCCTCTGCTGAGGCGAAGTGCTCCGCCACCCGTTCGGCCAGTTCCTCCGCCCGCTCCGCGACCAGGGCGTAGTTCTCCGAGATCTCGGCGGCCATCCGCTGGCGGAGCCAGGACTCGAACTCGGTCCAGGCCTTCCCCGGATCCATCTCGTCGATGAGGTTCTCGGCCTCCCGCCGGACCCGCCGGAACCGGTCCTCGAGGTCGAAGTCGATGTCGGCGGTGAGGTCGGTGACGCCGTCGTCCATGGTCTGGCGCCACGCGGCCGAGCCGGTGCCCAGCCGCTCGGCCCGCTCCCGGGCCCGGGCCAGCCCCGCCGCGATCTCCTGGCCCCGGCCGGGGTCGGCCACGGCGTCCCGCTCGGCCCGGAGCGGCGCCTCCACCTGCTCCAGCACCGCCAGCTGGGTACGGACGGCGGTGCGAACGGCCAGGCGCTCGCCCTCCCCGGTCACCTCCTCGCGGAGGTGCTCCAGGAGGGGCCGGTAGCCAGATTCGCCCTCCATCGGGGGGCCGCCAGGCCGGGGGCCGCGGCGGCGGAGCGTGGTGGAGATCGGGAACATCGGCATGGCCAGGCCGGTCCGCTCGAGGTGCCCGCGGTTCAGCCCGAGGATCCGTTCCCACTCCGCGTAGAAGTCGACCTTCGTGAGCACGGAGAACACTGTGGGGCAGCGATCCACGGCCCACCGGAGGAACGTGAGCTCGGGCCCGGTGAGCTCCTGCGAGGCGTCCGTCACGAACAGCACGGCGTCGGCCAGCGGCAGGGCCGCCCGGGTGGCGGCGCTGTGGGCCGAGGAGAGCCCACCGACGCCGGGGGTGTCCTCGAATTGGAGGCCGGAGGACAGGATGTCCCGGGGGATCCCCACGTCGACGTACATGAGGCCCCGCCGGTTGTCGGGGTTCCCCCGCTCCGACGCGTAATCGGGGAGCTCGCCGAGATCCAGTGGCTCCCGGAGGGGTTCCGGTTCGTTCGCGTCCGCGTCGCCCTCCAGGCCGTCGCCGCCCGGCGGCCGCCGGACCGCGAAGGCCTCGGGCCGCTCCGCCCACCTGACCACCGTGGGGACCGACGTGGCGATGTCGTCGTCCACCGGGCACACGTCGGCGTCGATCAGGGCGTTCACCAGCGCGCTCTTGCCCCGCTTGTACTCGCCCACCACGAGGACCCGGATCGACGGATCGGCCAGGCGCCGTTCCGCGGCCGCCAGGCGGGCCACGAGGTCCTCGCGGCCGGCGGCCGCGGCAGCCTCGGCCGTGGCCGACAGGGCCTCGGAGGCCTTTCGGCGAAGCGTGGGCGGGTCCTGCGGCGTGGTGTCCGTCGGCGTGGCTCCCTGGGGTGGGTTCGAGGGGCGTGCCGGGCAAGCGTATCTGGACAGGGGTCGAGCCGCCGGGTCACACTGCGCCCGATATGTACCGCCTCGGAGTCGACCTGGGAACCACCTACACCGCCGCTGCGGTGGAGCGCCGGGGACGGGTGGAGGTGGTGGTCCTCGGCAACCGCGCCCCGGCCATCCCCTCGGTCGTGTTCCTCAAGGAGGACGAGACCATCCTCACCGGCGAGGCCGCGAACCGCCGGGCCCTCTCCGAACCCGGCCGGGTGGCCCGGGAGTTCAAGCGGCGGGTGGGCGACCCCACGCCGCTGATCCTGGGGGGAACCCCGTACTCGGCCCACAGCCTGACCGCCAAGCTCCTGCGGTGGGTCATCGACCGGGTGGCCGAGCGGGAGGGCGGCCCGGCCGACGCCGTCGCCGTGACCCATCCGGCGAACTGGGGCCCGTACAAGCGTGAGCTGCTGGACCAGGCCCTGCGCCTGGCCGACGCCAAGGGGGCCATCCCGATCACGGAGCCCGAGGCCGCCGCCGTGTACTACTCGTCCGTGGAGCGGGTGGAGCCGGGGCAGGTCATCGCCGTCTACGACCTCGGCGGGGGGACGTTCGATGCCGCCGTGCTCCGGCGGACCCCCGACGGGTTCGAGATCGCGGGCCAGCCCGAGGGCATCGAACAGCTCGGCGGGATCGACTTCGACCAGGCGGTCATGGCGCACGTGGACCGGGCCCTGGACGGCGCCCTGCGGGACCTCGACCCCTCCGACGCCGCCGCCGTGGCGGCCGTGGCCCGCCTCCGCCAGGACTGCGTCGACGCGAAGGAGGCCCTGTCGTCCGACACCGACGTCTCGATCCCGATCCTCCTGCCGAACGTGAGGACCGAGGTCCGGCTGACCCGGCCGGAGTTCGAAGGGATGATCCGCCCGGCCATCTCCGAGACCATCGACGCGCTCCGACGGGCCCTGCGGTCGGCCGGCATCGAGCCATCGGGCGTGGACGCTGTGCTCCTGGTGGGGGGCTCGTCGCGGATCCCGCTGGTGGGGGAGATGGTCTCGGCCGAGCTGGGCCGTCCGGTGGCGGTGGACGCCGATCCCAAGCACGCGGTGGCGTTGGGGGCGGCCCTCCACGCCGCGGCGAAGTCCGGGGCCCCGGGGGCGGGCGTGGCCGGGGTCGGCCCGGAGCAGTCGCGCGGCGAGACCATCCTGGCCGCGCCGCCGCCCCCCTCGGGTCGACCCGCCCCGGCCGTTCCGGCGGCTGCCGCCGACTCCGACCGGACCCTGGTCCGCCAGATGCCGGGACTTCCCCCGGCGACGCCACCTCCCGGGACTCCCACACCGCCCGGGCCGCCGCCGGACGCGCCGGCGGGGCCCAGGATCTCGGTGCAGGCGCCCGAACGGCGCGAGGCCCCGCCTCGCCCGGAGGTGGCCGAGCCGCCGGCCAGACGCCGGCGGGCCTCGGTCGTCGCGGTGATCGTCACGGTCCTGCTGGCGGGCGCGGTGGCCGGCGCCGTGGCCCTGTTGGGAGGCAACTCCGAGGAGCCGGGCACAAACGGGACCGAGACCACAGGTGGGCACTCCACGGGGCCCAGCACGGGGCCCAGCACGGGGCCGAGCACGGAGCCCTCCCGGACCGGGACCTCTCCGGGACGGGTCCACTCTGCCCTGGCCTGGACCGAGGCCGCCGGCTCCTCCCTGGGAGGCCCCGGCGACCAGACCATCCGCGCGGTGGCCCGGGTCTCTCTGCCCGAAGGCGACCGCTTCCTGGCCGCCGGCGTGGACATCGGCCGGAACGACGCCGACGCCGCCATCTGGCTCTCGAGGGACGGCAGGGACTGGGAACGCGTGGACAGCTCGGCGCTGGGCGGGCCGGGGGACCAGCGGATCGACGGGATCACGGTCGCCGGGAACAAGGTGATCGCGGTGGGGTTCGAGCGGGTGGGCGACGAGACCGACGCCGCCGTGTGGCGCTCATCCGACGGCCGGAACTGGGCCCTGGTCACCCGGGGCCTCGACGAGCCCGGCAACCAGTTCATGAACCGGGTGGCCGGGACGACGGTCGGGCTCATCGCGGTGGGCGTGGACAACCAGGGGAACGATCAGGACGCAGCGGTGTGGGTGTCGACCGACGCAGGGGCGTCCTGGGCCCGGGCCCCCGATCCCACCGGCGCGCTGGGGGGTCGGGGGAACCAGCAGGCCTCACGGCTGGCCAAGCTCGGGGACCGGGTGCTCGTGGTGGGCTCGGACTCCGCCGCCGGTGACCTCGACGCCGCGGTGTGGAGCACGAACGACGCGACCACATGGCGGCGAGTGGAGTCGCCCGCGCTGAGTGGTTCCGGCGACCAGCTCATCGCCGACGTGGCGCAGTTCGGCGACGGCCTGGCCGCGGCGGGCTCCGACACGTCGGGAGGCGACGCCGATGCCGCGGTCTGGCTCACCTCCGACGGCGACACGTGGGAGCGCATGGCCGATCCCACCGCCGCCCTGGGCGGTCCCGGCGACCAGCTGGTGAACCGCGTGGTGGCCCCGGGTTCGCCGAAGAAGGGAGCGCCGGTGCTGTTCCTGGGCGGGGTGGACGAGGACGCCGACGGACAGGACGCGGCCGTGTGGACGTCGGTGGACGGCACCACCCTGGTCCGCGAACGGAGCACGTCGTTCGGCGGGTCCGGGGACCAGCTCGTGACCAGCATCAGCACCACGTCGGACCTCGCGATGGTGGTGGGGGTCGACTCAAGGTCCGGGACACGCGACGCCGCGGTGTGGCTCGGCGTGACGCCCTCGGGCGCCGCCGGGGGCTGAACGATCCTCAGGTCCGGCGGGGCGGGAGGGTGACCGCCACCCGGCGGGCCCACCGGCGCCGGCGGCGCTGTGGCGCCCGGCCCACGGCGTACCCCATGGCGTAGCCCGCAGCCCCGGCCGCCGCGGCCACGCCACCCACCGCCGAGCCCACCAGGGTTCGCCGCCTGGCCACTCGGAGGTCGATCACCTGCCACCCCTTCTGACGGGCGATGCGGAGCAGGGCCCGGTCCGGGTTCATGGCCACGGGGTTCCCCACCAGCTCGAGCAGGGGGAGGTCGTTGATGCTGTCGGAGTACGCATAGGACCGGGGGAGGTCGATGCCTCGCTCCCCGGCCAGCTCCGCCACCCTCCGGGCCTTCTCCTCGCGGTTGCACAGCTCGCCGTCCAGATGGCCCGTGTAGAGGCCGTTCTCCACCTGAGCCCGGGTGCCGATCACGCCGTCCATCCCGAGCTCCGCCGCCAGGATGGCCAGGAAGTCCTCCGGCGACGACGACGAGATGTACACTTCGCGGCCGGCCCGCTTGTGGCGGTTCATGAGCTCCACGGCCTGCGGGTAGAACCGCGGGATCAGCTCGCGCTCCGCCACCGCCCGGCCCATCTCGGTGACCTCGGACTGGGCCTGGCCCTTCACGGCCCCCAGGGTGACCTCGCGGGCCCGCCGGATGCGCTCCTTGTCCTCCTTGCCGGAGAGCCGGTACGCGATCTGGTCCGAGGCGATCCGCAGGATGTCGCCGGTGGTGAACGCCCCCTGCCGGTACATCTCCCGGGCCAGCGGGAACAGGGCCGCCCCCGGGAGCAGGGTCTTGTCGAGATCGAAGAAGGCCGCCTCGCGGGGCCGTTCGACGGTGGATTCGGTCACGTCCGGTCCTCCAGCCTCCGGAGTGTACCGATCGGGCCCGTTCGTCCGATTCGACGGGGTGGGCCCGGCCCCGCGATCATTCCCCTCGTGCTCGTGCTGGTGACCGGAGGGACCGGCTACGTCGGCTCGCATTCCATCGCCGCCCTGACGGCGGCCGGCCACCGCGTGCGCGTCCTGGCCCGGTCCCCCGACCGGGTGGCCCCCGCGCTGGAGCCCCTCGGCGTGGACGGGGTGGAGACCGCGGTCGGCGACGTGACCGACCCGCCGGCCGTCGAGCGGGCCCTGGAGGGCTGCGACGCGGTCCTGCACGCCGCGTCGGTGTTCTCGATGGATCCCCGCAAGGCCGACGAGATGCAGGCCGTGAACGTGCGGGGGACCGACACGGTCCTCGGCACGGCCCACCGCCTGGGGCTCGACCCCATCGTGCACGTCTCGAGCGAGCTCTCGCTGCTCCCACCGAAGGACGGCGAGGTCCTCACCGCGGGGTCCAGGGTCAAGGTGCCGAAGGTGCCGTACTGTCGCTCGAAGGCCGAATCGGAGCTGGTGGCCCGGAAGTACCAGCAGCTGGGCGCGCCGGTGGTGAGCGTGATGCCGGCGGCCGTCTGGGGTCCGCAGGACCCCCACTTCGGCGAGGGCGTCACCCTGGCTCGCAACGTGCTGAAGAAGCGGTTCCCGATGGTGATGCCGGGAGGGATGCACATCACCGACGTGCGCGACGTGGCGAAGGTCCACGCCGCGGTGATGGAACCGGGACGCGGGCCCCGGAGCTACATGGTCGCCGGCCACTACCTGTCGATGGGCGACATCATCCGGACGGTGGCCGACCTCACCGGTCGCAGGATCCGGTTCGTCACGGCCCCCGGGGTCGTGCTCTCGGCCTGGGGCCGGCTGGCCGACGCCATCCAGCACCGGGTCAAGACCCGGCTCCCATGGGACTACGAGGGGATCTGGGTGCTGAACTGCGCGGCGCGATGCGACGACTCGGCGACCCATTCGGAGCTGGGGGTCGAGTGCCGGCCCATCCGCGAGACGTTCGAGGACACCGTTCGCTGGCTGGTCCAGGGCGGACACGTCACCGCCGCCGAGGCCGGACGGCTGGCGTGAGCCGGCTGTCGCTGGCCGCGGGCTGGTTCCGCGACCCGGTCGCCTATCTGTCGGAGGAGGCCCGGCGGCAGGGCCCGGTGGCCGTCCTGGCGGGCGGGCGGCGCCCGGTGGTGCTGGTCACCGATCCCGATCTGGTGAAGGAGGTCCTGGAGGCCGGGGACGAGGTGTTCGACAAGGCCGCCGGGAACCCCCGGCTCAGAGATGCCGTCGGCGACGGCCTGCAGTTCAGCGGCGGCGAGCACCACCGGGTCCAGCGCGAGCGCCTCGATCCGCTGTTCGCCTCCCAGCGCGTGGCGCGATACGCGGAGGCGGTGGCGGAGGCCGTCCGGAGCGTCACCGCCGGCTGGCGCGACGGCGACGCGGTCGACGTGGTGGCCGACATGCGCCGGATCGCCACCGGAGCGATCCTCCGGGCGCTGTTCGAGGCGACGACCGAGGCCGACATGGACCGGCTCACCGGCGCGGTGACCGAGCTGGCCAGGGGGCTGTGGCACTCGATGGTCCCCGGGGGCTCGGCTCTGGCCCGAACGCCCGCCGGCGGCTTCCGGCGGTTCTCGGCCGCCCGGGCTGCCGTCGACGACCACGTCCGGGCCGACATCGCCGGACGGGACGGGTCCGGGCCGGACGACCTGGTCGGCGAGATGCTGGAGGCCGGCCTCACGCCAGGGGAGGTCCGGGACGAGGTCATGACGCTCCTGCTGGCCGGGCGGGGCACGCTCACGGCGGCGCTGGCCTGGACGTGGCTGCTGCTGGCGCAGAACCCCTCCGCGGCAGCGCGGATCCGGGCCGAGGCCGACGACGCGCTCGAGGGCCGGGGCCCGTCCGCGAAGGACCTCCCCCAGCTCGCGTTCACCCGGAAGTCGTTCGACGAGGCATTGCGGATCTACCCGCCCGCGTGGGTCCTCCGCCGCAAGGTCGTCCAGGACCGAACGCTGGGCGGCACGCGCGTCCCGGCCGGGTCCACGCTCCTGCTGTGCCAGTTCGTCGTGCACCGCGACCCCGGCCTGCATCCGGACCCGGAGCGGTTCGATCCCGAGCGCCGGGATCCGGAGAGCCCCTACGCCACGTTCCCGTTCGGCGGCGGCCCCAGGGGCTGCATCGGCGCCGGGTTCGCGTGGATGGAAGCCACGCTGGTGATCGCCGCGATCGCCGCTCGCTGGCAGCTGGAGCTCCCCGACGGGGGCACGCCGGAGATCCGGTTCGCGCGGAGCATCACACTGCTTCCGCGCGACCCGCTGCTCCTCAGGCTGGAACGGAGAGCCGAACCCTCGATCAGGTGACGCGTGGTGCCTCAGCCCCGCCGGTAGCGAGCGACGGCGAGCGGCGCGAACACCGCGATGATGCCGGCCGACCACAGCAGCGAGCGCGTCACGAAGTACGCGGCCGGATGCCCCAGCAACGCCTCCGCCCGGGGCCCCTGCGTGAGCGCCCGGACGGCGTCGACCATGTACGTCAGCGGCTGGTGCCGGGCGAAGGCCTGCATCCACCCGGGCATCGACTCCACGGGCACGTAGGCGCTCGAGACGAACGAGAGCGGGAACACGAGGAGCGCCATGCCCTGCGCGGCCTGCGCGGTCCCGGCGAGCAGCCCCAGCGAGATGAACAGCCACTCGAACGCGAACCCGAACGCGATGCACAGGCCGTACGCCGCGACCGCGTCCGGCACCGGGCCGTGGAGACGGAAGCCGACCGCGAACCCGATCCCGGCGGTGACGGCCAGGCCCCAACCCTGCATCGCGGTGTCGGCGATCGCCCGCCCGGCGAGGACGGAGCTGCGCGGGATCGGCAGCGAACGCAGCCGGTCGACGAATCCCTGCTCCAGATCCTCGGCCATGGCGGTCGCCGCCCCCATGCCCGTGAACAGCACGCCCGCCGTCACGAACCCCGGGACGAGGAAGTCCACGTAGCGGACCCCGGCGATGTCGATCGCCCCGCCGAACACGTAGCGGAAGATCAACAGGAACATCGCCCCCTGGATCGTGCCCAGCACGATGAGCTGCGGCGTCCGGAGGTAGCGCAGCACGGCGCGCCTTCCCACGGCGAGGGTGCTCGCGGTGAGGCCGGCCGTCGGGCGCTCGATCGTCGCTTCGATGGTTGCCATGTCCTGTCCTTCCTCTCTCAGCCCGCGTTGGGCTTCGGCTCGATGTCGTGGCCGTCCCGCGCCGGCGCACCGGTGAGCGCGAGGAACACCTCGTCGAGCCTCGGCTGGCGCAGGGCGATGTCCTCGATCTCGACGCCGGCCGTCTCGACGGTGCGCAGAGCGGTCATGAGCCGCTCGCCTCCGGGTTCGACGCTCACGCTGACCCGGCGGGTCGGCTCGTCGATCTGCGCGACGCCGTGATCGAGCCGTCCGAGCGCCTCGGCGACCCTCGCCAGGTCGTCCCGCCGGCGGACGTGCACCTCGATCACGTTGCCGCCCACCAGGGCCTTGAGCTCGGCCGGCGTGCCGGCGGCGACCGCCCGCCCGTGGTCGACGATCACGATGTGGGTGGCCAGATGGTCGGCCTCGTCCAGGTACTGGGTGGTGAGCAGCACGTCGGTCCCCGCCCCGACGAGGGCCCGGATCGCGTCCCAGAGCTCGATCCGGCTCCGCGGGTCGAGCCCGGTGGTGGGTTCGTCCAGCAGCAGGAGCCGGGGGGCGCCGACCAGGCTCGCCCCGAGGTCCAGCTTCCGGCGCATCCCACCGGAGTAGGTCCGCGCCAGCCGGTCGGCGGCCTCGGCCAGCCCGAGCTGCTCCAGGACCGCTCCGGCACTCGCTCGCGCGGCGCTGCGGTCCTGGCCGAACAGCCGCGCGACCATCTCCAGGTTCTCGCGTCCGGTCATGGCCGGCTCCACCGCCGCGAACTGCCCCGCCAGGCCGATCGTCCGGCGGACCGCCTGGGGCTCCCGGCGCACGTCGTGCCCCGCCACCCGCAGCGTGCCGCCGTCCAGCCGCAGCAGCGTCGCGACGGCCCGAACGAGCGTCGTCTTGCCGGCCCCGTTCGGGCCGAGCACCGCGACCACCTGTCCGGGCTCCGCGACCAGGTCCAGCCCATCGAGCGCCCGGGTCCGTCCGTACCGTTTCTCGAGCCCGTGGGCCTCGATCGTCGGTGTCATCTGCGGCTCCTCCTTCTCCTCCGTTCGAACACCATTCCATCGAGCGAACGCCATTCTGCACGGGAGGAGCGGGCTTGTCAAACGACGTTCGAGAAATGGATCAGCGTTCGTGAGTGGTACGCTGTTGAAGACATGGGCACGGAAGTCGAGCACGAGGGCGGCGGCCCGGCGGGCGGTTCGCCGTCCTCCGGTTCCCTCCCGGAGCCCCCCTGGAGGACCAGCGCCCGTCCCCACGCTGCCCCCCGTGTGCCGCTCACCCGTGAGGCGATCGTCGAGGCCGCGCTGCGGGTCCTGGACCGCGAGGGGTTGGAGGCCCTCTCCATGCGACGCGTGGGCGAGGAGCTCGGCACGGGCGCCGCCTCGCTGTACTGGCACGTCCGGAACAAGGAGGACCTGCTCCAGCTCCTCTTCGAGCGGACCATCGGGGAGATCTCATTGCCCGACCCCGATCCCTCGAGATGGCAGGAGCAGCTCAAGGACCTGGCCAGGCAGATGCGGGCCCTGATGAACCGCCACCGCGACATCGCGCGCATCTCGCTCGGCCGGATCCCGCTGGGACCGACCATGGCCATCGTCACGGAGTGGCTGTTCGAGCTCCTCCGGCCGGCGGGCATCCCCGATCGCGTGATCGCGTACCTGGGGGACCTGGCCGGCCTGTACGTGGGGGCCCACGCGTACGAGGAGAGTCTCCCGTTCGCGTCGCCGACGGGCGAGGACCTTCCGCCCGATCAGATCCTCGCCATGTTCAAGGACTACATGCGCTCACTCCCCGCGGACCGGTTCCCGAACACCCTGGCGGCCGTCGACCTGCTCTTCGGCGGCGACGCGGACGAGCGGTTCGAGTTCGGGATCGACGTGATCGTCCGCGGGCTGGCCACGTTCGCGGCGTCCGATTGAGCGACCCGGGCCGGTCGGGGCGGGCCTCAGGGTGGCGAAGCCTCAGGGAGTGAACTGCGCTCCCGGTTCGGCGGGGGCGCCCACCGGCATCGGCGGGGGCTGTTCGACCTGGGGGTGCCTGGCGCGGAGGGCCATGGCCGTCCCGATCACGCCGAGGGCGAACACGCCGGCCAGGAACGCGACGTGGGCCCAGATCTGGAGGTTGCCCCAGTCCACCTGGCCGGAGAACCGGGCGACGGCGATGAGCTGCACCGGCCCCAGGGCGGTGAAGGCCAGCGCCGGGACCAGCAGGCGCCAGCGGTCGTCCTCGTGCGCCGCCCAGGCCATCACCAGGCCGCTCGCCACGAACCACGACCCCAGGACCTGCGCGGTGAGCCGGGTCAGGGGCCAGGACCAGATGTCGATGGCGGCGTTCGGCAGCAGGAACAGGAAGGCGCCCATCGCGATCGCGCCGATCCCGCCCACCCAGGCGCACGTCCGGTACCAGCGGGGGAGCGGCTCGAGCGTGGGCGGATCGACCCCCGCCCTCCGCCGCTGCAGGAGCATCCCGATGATCAGGCCGGGCGGTTCCACGGAGTACGCCCCGATCCACAGCCAGTACTCGAACTGCGTGATCCCGGTGGAGTGCAGGTGCGCGCGGAACGGCTCGAAGTTGTACAGCGTGGCGATCTCGATGAGCGTCACCAGGGCCAGCGTCCCGGGAACCACGGCGCGGGTCCGCACCCAGGCTCGCTGCGTGCTGCCGAAGATCGTGATCACCGACGCGGCGAGGTAGAAGGACCCGAACACGGCCGCGGTCAGGGTGGACTTGATCTCCCAGGAGAAGAACTTCGCCGTGTTGTCGGTCAGGAACGTCAGCTCGATGAAGTCGAACGTGACGAACCCGAACCCCACCAGCAGCATCAACCGGATCAACCAGTTGGTCGATCGGACGCGGGTCTCCTCGTCCTGCATTGAGCCCGGAGTGTAGCCCCGGCCGTGCGTTCGCGCGCGCCGAAGAGGGGCCCGATGGGCACCGGCGGCCGGGGTGTCGCAGAATAGGTGGCGGATGGACACCGAAGAACAGGTCGCGTTCTCCACCCAGACCGACGCGTGGATGCTGCGCGGGGGCGGCCTGGACGTGGTGGTCGAGCAGCGGGGCGGGTTCGGCACCGAGGAGATGACCCTCAACATCGGGCCCCAGCACCCCTCGACCCACGGGGTGCTCCGGGTGATCATCGAGCTCGACGGCGAAGTCATTACCCGGGCCGAGCCGGTGATCGGCTACATGCACCGCGCCGCCGAGAAGCTGTCCGAGGTCCGCGATGCCCGCCAGGTGCTCGTGCTGATGAACCGGCACGACTGGCTGTCCGCGTTCAACAACGAGCTGGGGTGGACCATCGCCGTGGAGCGCCTGGCCGGGATCGAGGTGCCGGACCGGGCCCAGTGGATCCGCACGATGATGGCCGAATGGAACCGGATCCTGAACCACCTCATGTTCTGCGGCTCGTTCCCCCTGGAGCTCGGCGCGATGACGCCGATGTTCTACGCGTTCCGCGAACGGGAGATGATCCAGGACCTCATGGAGTCCGCCACCGGCGCGCGGATGCACCATTCGTTCTGCCGGGTCGGCGGGCTGAAGGACGACCTCCCGCGGGGCTGGCTGAAGCACTCGGCCGAGGTCGTGAAGTGGGTGTCGAGCAAGCTCCGCGACTTCGAGACCCTGATACTGGGGAACGAGATCTTCGCCGCCCGGACCAGGAACGTCGGCATCCTCTCCGGCGAGACGGCGGTGGCGTACGGGTGCTCGGGGCCGGTGCTGCAGGCGAGCGGGGTGCCGATGGACCCCCGCAAGGACAGCCCGTACGAGAAGTACGCCGAGGTCGACTTCTCGATCCCGATCGGCACGAACGGCGACTGCTACGACCGGCTGTGGGTCCTTGTGGCCAGGATGTGGGAGTCGCTGAAGATCATCGAGCAGTGCATGGAGAAGCTGCCCGCCGGCCAGTACCGGGCGAGCAGCCTGCCGAAGACCATCAAGATCGACGGCGAGATCTACGTTCGAACTGAGAACCCACTCGGGCTGATGGGGTACTACGTTGTGGGCGACGGCGGGAGGTCCCCGTACCGACTGAAGATGCGGACGGCGTCCTTCTCGAACGTCTCCGTGCTTCCCGCGATGCTCCCCGGCCAGCTCCTCCCCGACCTCATCGCGATCATGGGCAGCGTCTTCTTCGTGGTCGGCGACGTCGACCGATAGGAGGCGTCAGCACCTCCGGCGACGGGGCCACCGGCGGCGCGGGATCTCCACGAACCCGGCCGTTCCGTCGACCGTCTCCTCCGCGACGAGCTGCTCCTCGAGATCCAGGCGCGCGGCTTCCCCGAACCACGCCGGAGCCTCCAGCCCCGCGCTCGCCACCAGCCACCATCGAAGGCGGCCCGGACCGGCGGGGTCGGTGAGCATTGCTGCGGCGTTGCGCCCGCTCCAGGCCGTGACGGCCTCGCGGCCGGCCCGGCGATCCTGGGCGTCGGCCTGGCGACGGCGTTCCTCCGCCTCCCACTCCGCGAACCCCAGCGCGAGCAGCGCCGACCGTTGGGTGACGGGGGAGAACGACCGCAGGCCGAGCGAGGTGGCCCTCGCCTCCAGGACGTCGAAATCGACGCCCGCGGTGATGTCGGCGGTTCCCGGGGCCTCGAGGACGTCCTCCACGACCTGCTGGTCCCGGTATCCGTGGATCGCCCCGACCGGACCCGCCGCGTAGTCCACGAGCAGGGCGTAGCCGTGTCGGAGGAGCCGGGCCAGCCGGTCCACCAGATGGATCGACCCCTCCGGGATGGGGCCCTCCGTCCCCGGAGCGAGGTTCGGGAGACCGGCCACGAGGTCGTCGTTCGCGCCGTCGAAGGGCCCGTCCACCAGCGCGAAGCCTCCGTCCCGGGCGTCGACCAGCCGTTCGAACACCTCGCCGGAACGGTCCCGCCGGACCCACCGGAACGGGAGGTTGTCCAGCAGCTCGTTCGCGACGAGGCACCCGTGCAGGTGCTGGTCCATCGCCTCGAGGCCGGCCACGACCCGTACCGGGGCGTCGAGCGAGCGGAGGGCCCGGCGGGCACCCGCGCTGCGCTCCACGGCGACGTAGTCCTTGGGGATCTCGCCGAGGGAGCGCCGGAGCTGCCGGGCGAGGGTCCCGTCGCCCGCGCCCACCTCGACGATGCGGAACGGCGTCGGCCGGTCGAGCGCCTCCCACATCGCGCGAAGGGCGCGCCCCATCAGGGCCCCGAACACCGGATGGACGTGCGGGCTGGTGACGAAGTGCCCACCCTCGCCGACCGGTGGCCGTTCGTAGAAGCCACCCGGCCCGTAGAGGGCGATGTCCATGAATTCGGCGAACGAGATGGGTCCGCGTTCGGCGATGGCTCGGCGGATCGCCGCTTCGACGGGTTCGTTGGGCTCGGTCACGGCCTGTGCTCCGGGACGGCCGCCTGGGGCACGGCGTCCGGCGGCACTCAGCCTACGGCACAATCCCCCTGTGGAACCGAGACCGGCGGCGACCGTCGTGGTGGTGAGGCCGGGTCCCCGGGGGGTGGAGGTGCTCATGCTCCGGCGGGCCCCGGACACCCCGTTCGCCGCGGGGTTCGTCGTGTTCCCGGGCGGCATGGTCGACGATGCGGATGCGGACCTGGCCGAGCGGTGGTTCGACGACGCCGGCGACGCGGCCAGGGCGTGCGCCGTGCGCGAGCTGGCCGAGGAGGCGGGGCTGGTGATGGGGGGAGACGGCGTTCGGCTGCTGGGCCCGGGAGAGGACCCCGTCGAAGCGCTGGGCGCGTCGCCTCCACGGATGGAGGACATCCATCCGATGGCACGGTGGCTGGCGCCGGAGTTCCTCGCGGTCCGGTTCGACGCGGAGTTCTTCTCGGTGGGCGTGCCCGACGGGATCGAACCCATTCCGGACGGCCGGGAGATCGACCGCGGCTGGTGGGCCCGTCCGGCCGACGTGCTGGACGAATTCCCGCTGTGGCGGGCGCTGATGTGGCCGACCTACCGAACGCTCGAGCACCTGGCCTCGTGCGGCACCGTCGAGGAGGTCCTGGCCCTGCGGGTCGAACAGGAGATGCCGCCCCCGTCGCTGCTGGCGCTGCGGGTCTCGCCCGAGTGGCAGGAACGGGGGGGCTGAGCGGGTGCTCCGCATCGTGCGCATCCTCGCGCCGAATCCGGGCGTGTTCACGCTGGAGGGAACGAACACGTGGGTGGTCGGGGGTGACCCCGCCGTGGTGATCGATCCCGGACCCGAGGACGAGACCCACCTCCAGGCGGTCCTGCGGGAGACGGGAGCCGTGGGCGCCGTGCTGGTCACCCACGGCCATCCCGACCACGCGCCCGGCGCCGCCCGGCTGGGCGAGCTGGCCGGCGCACCGGTCATGGCGTTCCGGCCCCAGGAGGGCCAGCGGCGCCTGCACGACGAGCAGCTCGTCACGGCCGGTTCGATCCATCTGCGGGTCCTGTATACGCCGGGGCACACCGCCGACCACGTCGTGTTCCTGGCGGAGGGCACGGGGGCCATGTTCACGGGCGACAACGTCCTCGGGCGGGGGACCGCGGTGATCGATCCCTCCGAGGGCGACCTGGCGAGCTACCTCCAGTCGCTGCGCCGGATGCGCGAGGCCCGGCCACGGGTGATCTACCCGGGCCACGGTCCCACGGTGTTCGACGCCGTGGGAAAGCTCCGGGAGTACGAAACCCATCGCGCCATGCGCGAGGAGCAGGTCCTGGAGGCGCTGGCGGCCGGGATGGCCACGGCGCAGGAGATGGTGCCATCGATCTACGCCGACGTCCCGCCCGAGCTGCATCCCATCGCCGTCCGGCAGGTGCTGGCCCATCTGGGGAAGCTCGAACACGAGGGCCGCGTGTCGCGCTCGGGGAACGACGACGACGCCAGATTCGAGCTGATCACGGTCCGCCCGTGCGAACGGTGCGGCCGCCCGGCCATGCCCCGGTCCCGCCTGTGCCGCCGGTGCAGCCTCGACGCGCTCCAGGAGACGCCGAAGAGCTGACCTGTCGAACGGTCGGTGTCGGTGCCGGGGGCTATGGTCCTCTCCGCGCACTCGCCCGTCGGGGCGTTCCCCCTCGCGCCGGCCCGGGAAGGGGGCTCGGCCATGGGCCAGATCGCGGCCTGGCACGAGGAATGGAACGACTGGGGCTCTGGCGTCGGCGAGCTGGCCTGCATGCTCGACGGCGCCCCGCCGTTCCGGGGGGTTCCGTTCCGGGTCCTGGAGGACGTGGCTTCCCGGGCGGTCACGATCGCTGTCGATCGGGGACGGGTGTTCCTGCCCGACACGGAGCCCGGTGCCGGATCCGCCGGCGAAGACGCCGAGCGCCGCGTGTACGTGATCCTGCTCGGGTGGTGCAAGGTCGTACGCCATCTGGCCGACGGACGGCAGGCCGTGCTCGACGTCAAGGGTCCTGGTGCCCTGGTGGGGGAGGAGGCCCTGGCCGGATTCCCTGTGGGACCGCTCCCGGGCGCCGTCGCCCTGAGCCGGTGCGAGCTGGCATCGATCGCCGTCGGCTCGCTGCTGGCCGTCGCCGCCCGCCATCGGTCCCTCCAGCTCGCCCTGGCCCGGTACCTGGGCGAACGCCTGATCGCCGCGGAGGTCCGTCTGGTGGAGCGGAACATGCCCGTCGAGCGCCGGCTGGTCGAGGCGCTCTCGCGGCTGGGGGGTTCGATCAGGCGGCCGGTGACCCGGCATCGCACGGTGGACCACGACGAGGAGCACGAGGACGACGAATTCGAGCACCGGCGCGGGGACTGGGGCGATGGTCCGGCCCTCGGTCAGGGGGACCTCGCCTCGCTGGTGGGAGCATCGCGGGAGACCGTGAACCGGGCTCTGGCGGCGCTGGCGGCGCGAGGCCTCGTGGCGATGGACGGCGGATGCCCGACGCTGATCGATCGAGCGGCGGCGGCGGTCGCATGACCGGATGCCACTGTGGCCGGGCTACACTCGGCCCCTGCCAGCGCGGTCCACCGGAGGACGTGCCTGATGTTCGCCAAGATCCTCGTCGGGACCGACGGGTCCGACAGCGCCACCGTGGCGGTGGAGCACGCCGTCGCTCTGGGTGAGCTCCTTGGGTCCGAGGTCACGATTGCCGCCGCCCATGCCTCGGCCGGCGCAGGAGCGAGGGCGGGGGCGAGGGCGAACCTGTCCCGCGGGTCCGGCACGACCATCACCCGTGAGGTCGCTCTGGCCCTGCTCCGGGATGCCCGGACCGCCTACGACGGGCGCGTTCGCCTGTCCACTCGGGAGATCCACGGACCGGCCGCGCGAGCCCTGGTCGCGCTCGCCCAGGAGGAAGGGTTCGACCTGCTGGTGGTCGGAAACCGCCCGGGGGGAGAGGGATCGCGCCACGGGAGCGTGGCCCAGGGGTTCCGGCGCCTGGCCGTGCTCGTGGGGGACGACCGGACGCATGCGGACCGGCCCAGCGTCGACGCACGCGAGCTGGTTCGTCTGGCGGACGGAGTGGCGAGCGCGCTGGGGGCCCATCTGACCGTCGTGGCGTGTTCGCGGTCCGGGCGGGCCGCTCACGCCAGGCTGCCGGCGCTGCTGGCCGCGGTACCGGGCGCGGCGGGATCGGCCTTCGCCGGGCCACCGGACGCCTGGGTCTTCCAAGCGGGCCCATCCGACGGGTACGATCTGCTGGTCGTGGCCCACCGTGGCCGGGCAGGGGTCGGACGGTCCGTCGCCGGAGAAGCGGATCGTTTGTCCCGGCGCGCGGGGACCTCCGTGCTGCTCGTGCCCGGTGTGGCGGACGAACGTGGCGCCGAACACGCCGGGCGGCCTCGAACGGGGAAGGAGTCGCAGATGGCCAGAGGAGGACCGGAGGCGCTGAGCGACGTGCCGCTGTTCGCGGGACTCTCGAAGCGCCATCTCCGCCACATCGCCGGATTGTCGGAGGAGAAGCGGTTCGACGAGGGCGCCAAGCTCGCGGAGGAGGGCCAGTCCGGCGACGTCTTCTACGTGCTCCTCGAGGGCGAGGCCAAGGTGGTTCGTGGGGGCAGGCGGGTCGCCAAGCTGATCCCCGGCGACTTCTTCGGCGAGATCGCCCTGATCGATGGTGGGCCCAGGACTGCCACCGTCGTCGCGACCACGCCCCTCGCCGCGCTCGCGATCACCCGGAAGCGGTTCCGGAGCATGCTGGAGGAGGATCCGAACATCACCCTGGCCATGCTCGAGGAGCTGACCCGCCGACTCAGGAACAACGAGCGCTCGGCCACCGGTTGAGATCGGTGTGAGCGCGTCGCCACCCCGATCGGTGCCGCTCGGGTCCCGCCCCCAGGGGCCTGACAGCATCCTGTCGGCCGTCCTGGACGACGTGCGGACGACCCTTCGCGTGGCCTGGGTCGACAGCACCCTGCGAGCGCTTGCCGACGAGCCCGTCTTCCTCTCGGCGGCGTGGGCCGCGATCAGGCCGAACGTCACGCGCAGCTTCGCTGCGGGGGCGGAGCGGCTTCAGCGGGAATCTGTCGAGGCGGCGCGTCGGACGCTGGCCCTGGAGGACCGCACGCCGTGGCTCGAGGAGCGCTACGGCGCCGCGGAGCGTGAGCACCTGCTCCGCACCGCGCAGTCGCTGCACCATTCCGCGGCACGGGTCTACCTGGTCATCCAGGCGTGGGCCACCTTGGCCCGCCGGCAGGTGCTCCCGGGGACCGGCCGGGAGGAGGCGCCGGCCAAGCGGGGCGTCCCCTCATGGCAGGAGGGGTTGGTCGGGGTCCCCCGCACCGTCTCGGAGGAGGCCGAAGCCCTGATCGACGTGGCCACCATTGCGCTCGGGCTCCACGCCACCCCCTCATCCCTCACTGCGGTCGCGGCCTGGCCGCACTTCATGGAGCAGGTGGTCTCGCAGGTGCGGGCCGCCGCCGTCGGGTCCGAGTGGGCTCTGACGGTGAACGGGCTCCGTCGCAGCGCCGTCGAGATCCTGCGAACCCTCCCTCACCCCATGGGCCTGCAATGGGACGTGCTGGAGCGAAAGGGCCTGACCGAGGAGCGCCGTCTGGTGGTTGCCGACTACCTCACCGCCGCGAACGCGGCCATGCCCGCGAACGCCCTGATCTCGGCGGCCGTGTGGATCGCCGTCGGTGCGCCGGACCTCCCCTCGGAGTTCTGAGAAGCTGTCCCGGTGAGGGCCGAGTTCTACCGTCCCGACGATCCCGAGAAGGTCGTGGCGACGGCTCGATGGGACGGCCGGCGCGCCCAGATCGAATCCGACGACGACGCCGCCCGGGCGTCCGTCCGGAAGATCCTGCGTCCCACGCCGGTCGTCGTGGACGACGGCTCGCTGCGCCCGCTCGGCTCATCCGGCGAGTCCGTGGTGCAGCCGGGAACCCTGGAGTGGTTCCGAGCGGCAGCCCAGGCCCGCGCAGCTCCCGAAGGCCTGCGCGCGCGCCTGGTCCCTGAGGCCCTCGCCCACACAGGTTGGGACCCGGCCTCCGCCTACCGCACCTTCCGCCAGGTCGTCGCGGATCTCGAGAGTCCGGCCACTCACGGCTCGGAGCCGCAAGCCGAATCCGCCCGGCCGCTGTAGGTCGTCTGGCCCGGCTGACTAGTCATACCGGGCTACGGAAAACCACCCGACAAGACCCCCCCCTGGGCTTGACCCCATCCCAGCCCGGGCCCCATGATCTGGCCTCAAGGAAGACGAGGGGATGTCCGCCACACTCACCGCCTTCGCACGCAAACTCCCCCGCCAATCCCGCACGCCCACCCTCGAGCCCCTCCGCGTCCGAATCTTCGTCTGGTCCGTGATCATCCCCACGGTCAGCCTCCTCACCACCCTGACCATCCTCCAGTGGCCCTCCGTTATCAAATCTCTCCCGAACTTGGTCGTGTGGCTTGCCGTTGTCAGTGCGGCCGAACTGCTCCCCATCCCGTACACATCACACGTGAGGATGACGCTCTCGATGCCGCTGCTCCTTGCCGCAGGCATGCTGTTTTCTCCACTGGACGCTGGGCTGATGGGGTTCATCGGGTCATGGGACCTTAGGTGGTTCCGCCGGGAAATCTCGACCGCTCGAGAGGTGTTCAATCGAAGCCAGGTTGCTCTGAGTGCCCTTACTGCATCTCTTGTCTTCCACGGCCTTGGCGCTGATGTCAGGAACTGGCCAGTCGTGGCGTTCGCCTGCTTGGCAGCTCTACTTGCGGATATGGTCGTGAACGTGGCGCTTGTGTCGGGAGCGGCCGTTCTGATGACTGGCGAGAGAGTGACTCAAGTCATGGCTGGAGTCGTCCTGGACTCCCCCTGGAGCTTCCTCCTGACCTACATCTCCTTGGCGCCGGTGGCCTTCCTGATTGCGCTAGCTGCATCGGAGCACCGACTGTGGGGTCTACTTGTCGCGATTGCTCCTCTCTTCCTCGCTCGTCAGGTGTTCACGTTGTTGAAACGCTCTTCGCAGAGCAAGGCAGAGGCCTTCGAGAAGGAGCGGCTCGTTCGCGAGATCAGCCAGCGGATTGCTGAAGAGCGCCACGACGAGCGTGCCCGCCTAGCCATGGATCTCCACGATGATGCCCTGGCGGCTCTGTATCAGGTCCACCTAATGGGTGAGGTCCTGCGGCAAGACCTGTCTTTCGGGCGGCTCTTCGAACTCGAGGCCGACATGCCGAAGCTCAAGGCTGCAACTGTTCGAGCAACCGAAGCGCTCCGCACCCTGATCCGGAACCTAAGGCAGTCGCCTGTTGGGGCTTTTGGCCTGACGAGGACCTTGGAGCTCTTGATCGAGGATGCGGCCGGCAGGACCAATGCGCGGATCGAGACACAGACATACGAGATGTAGGGGCATCGGCGTCCATTCAGCTCCTGATCTACCAGGTTGGTCGAGAGGCCCTAGAGAACGCGATTCGTCATTCGCAAGCCGAGCGCATACACGTCTCTCTGTTCCGCGACGCGGACGTCTCGAGACTCATCGTTCGAGATGATGGAAAGGGTTTTGTCCTCAGTCTGGCGGATAGCGATATGCATTTTGGGCTCCGGATAATGGCTGAGCGAGTACATCTCGCCGGAGGCATCCTTCACATCGAGACTGAAGTTGGCAGAGGAACGCAGGTGACCGCTAGGTTCCCGCTCGTCGAATGCTCCGACGAAGCGAGGTAGTCAGTCAGCGACCGCGTTTCCTGGCCCCCCCTGACCCATGCGCCTCCGGTCCACAGAAAAGAAGACAGCCCGACACTGGAGTGTCAGGCTGTCAACGCCTCGTCCAGCTTCTGGTTTCAGAAGCGCCAGTGCGCTCCGCCTGCCAGCACCAAAGCGAAGAGGGACACCGCAGCGACAGCGGCTCGCTTGAGAAGCCTCATGAGCCTCCTCCTTCCAGCACCATGTCGGGAGGCTCTGGGGCGCCTCCGCCTTTTCTCTCGGATCAAGTGGGCTTACTATCGGGGGACGGCCAAATACCCGACAAGGCCCACAATGTACTACAGCATTTGCTGTAGTACACCGCGTAGGTCGGCTGACCTATTGAGGCATCCACCGAGGGAGCCGATTGTGTGCTTGTGGGGAGAGCACCACCTAAGGAGAGCAAGACTTCCCTAGCGGATGACAACGTGGAACACGCCCGGACGAGGGCGCGGCCCCTTGCCATCTTCCAGGTCTGTGTCGTCGTGCCTGCTCTTGCTGTCCTGACCTCGGTGCTGCTGGCGCAACCCGAAGGCTTGAGTCCCGTACTCCTGCTCTGGGTGGCTGTCGTGGCAGGGGTCGAGCTCGTTCAGGTGCCGTCTTGGCGAGGCGTGCAAGTGAGCATTGGCTTCCCCTTGCTCTTGGCCCTCGGCATGATCAATCGACCGGGGCCCGCCGCGCTTGTTGCACTTCTCGGGTCCTTTGATCCCCGGGAGCTGAAGCGGGAGGTCTCCCTTCTCCGGGCCCTGTTCAACCGTTCCCAGGTTGCGATGGCGGTCTTGGCGGCAAGCGCCACCTTCCATTCGCTAGCTACGATTCAAGACGGCTGGGGCACGGTCCTGGCAGCCGCGATAGCAGCTGGTTTCGTTGACTACTTGGTGAACTCGACTCTTGTATCCACTGCGGTCTCGCTCGCTTACAAGGTCCCTTACGTTGAGGCCCTAAAGAGCATGCGGATCGGACGGCCGGCCGAATACTTCGTGAACTACATCGGGCTGGGGTTCTTCGGGACCGTCCTTGCCAAGCTGTACGTGGATCCATTCGTGGGGGTCTGGTCGATCCCGGCCGTGCTCATGCCGTTGGTGCTGGCTCGGCAGATGTTCTTCCGCACCCGG
>WNGF01001258.1_pt1 | contig 38558 bp, 36 predicted proteins | sample 5400641 | NCBI WGS metagenome assembly WNGF01 (sample SAMN13153371, study PRJNA577476) | soil metagenome | isolation source: 80 cm soil or saprolite under grassland replicate 2 | place: USA:California | collected 2016-06-15 | reverse complement strand
TGTAGCCATCGCACCTCCTCGGTCGCGCACCTTCGAGGCCTAAGACACCGCGAAAGTACCACGACTTTTTCGAGGGCGATGGCGTTTTTACGTACTCATTCGTGAATTATCCGGGCTAGGAGCGCGCGCGGCAGAAACGTCGTGACACGGGTTCTCTAATCATGAGCGGGCTGAAATCGCGTCGTCCGGCGACGCCGAGATCGGCGGGCCGCTTGTCACCGTATCCGTTTCTGCGTGTCTGCTTACGGCATTTCCGCTCCGCTCGTTACTTTTCAGACCGCCTGGAGTCGATGTAGGCGTTTCAAGTTAACGGCGAGGCACACCACGTTCCACTCGCCGCGTGCCTTGGCCACACCGCGGAGACTGAAGCGGCGGAAGCCGAGCACTTCTTTGATCCAGCCGAACACAGGCTCGACGATCCCTTTCCGCCGTCGATAGCGAGCACGTCCACCTTCGCTGGTGAGTCGGGCGGCCATTCGTTGGGTCGCCTCATGTGCGGAATTCGGCGTGCTGTCTGGCTTGCCCTCGCGCCCCAGCGAGATGTACCCGGTAATCTGGCGCGTCTCGAGCGTCTGAAAGGTGGCCTCGGCGCGATAGCCAGCATCCGCCAGCACTTCACTCGGCTGCTCACCCAAGCTGGCGTGGGTCTGGTCGATCAGCGGGAGCAACTCGCCATTGTCCGCGGCGCAGTTGGTCAGCCCCGTCGCGACAATGATCTGCGACGCTTCATCGACCGCGATCTGGCCGTTGTAGCACTGGTCGAAGCCCTGCGAGGTCTTCATGATCCGACTCTCGGGATCCGTGAAGTTATCCTGGGCGTCATCGGGGGGCACGCCGAAATCGCGCGCGAACGGTTTGGTCCCGCGACTCTTGCGGCCATCGTCCGGGGTGCGCCCTTTCTGCCGATCCTCGTCCGCTTGGCGCGCTTCGAGCCGTGCTTTCGCCGCCGCAATCTTCGCCAGCCGCTCCTCGCGCCGCTGCAACTCCGCGGGCAGCTCATCGCCCCGCACGTTCGGTCCGTGCTCCGCATCCTCGGCGGCATCCACCGCGTCCGCCTCGGCCAGCAGCGCCGCAATCTCGTCACGCAACCGCTGATCTTCTTGCCGCATCCGTCCGTAACTCATCGCCTTGTGCTTGCTCGCATTGGCTTTCACCTTCGACCCATCCACCGCCAGCGCCCCGAGCTGGACGACGCCTGCTTCACGGGCGATCTTCACGACCTGCACGAACAGCGCCTCGAAGGCCGCCACGTGCTGCTGCCGAAACTCGGCGATCGTCCGGTGCGCCGGGAAGTTGCCCGCCGCCAACACAAATGCCCCTCGGGGAGCCAGTCGCGCGGCGAGGGCGGGAACAGCAACGACTGATCCGGCGCACACGGACGAAACGTTGTCGGCATACCTTCTAATACGTACTATCGGCCTCATGTGTTTCTGCCGCGCAGACTCCTAGTGGCCTGTCCGCGCCATTTGTAACGTGGCTTTCGGGCGGGGCATCCCATCTGGCATCGTTGCTCCTCCCTCAAATACTCCCGGTTACTCCCGGTGACTCCCGGTATTCTCGGTCGTCGCGCCTCGCCATCCGGGCGCCGCGCTCCGAAATCCGCATTACAACTGACGCGGACAGGCCACTAGATCTCCAGCGGCTCGGAGACGAATCGCCCCGCGCGTAATAGATACGCCTTCACATCGGCTTCGGCCGCAGCCAGCGACACGATGACGTAGAGGAATTCTTCGTAATGCGCTTCGGCGAGATCGGTGGGAGAGGGCACCGCAGGCGATCGCGGGTGCGAGTGGTAGGCGCCGACAATCTCCCGACCTTCGGCCCGAGTCCGCTTCAGCGCAGCGAAGTGATCCGCAGGATCCATCAGAAAGACGACGGTGCTCGCCTTCAGATTGCGTGTGGGAATTGCCTCGTCTATCACGCCGTCCCGCGCGGCCAGCAGGCCGCAGCATTCGAGCGGCGCATCGCGGCGCGCATGATCGACTATCGCATCGATCACGCGCTGCAAAATTCTTACGCTGCCGCGGTGCGCGCCGCGCGATTCGCGATTCGCCGGCTTCAAGGATTGCCCGATTAGGGATGAGGGATTCGATTACCGATCGAACCCGCCCCCGTCGCGCACGCCGGGACGAACCTTGACGTCGGTCGATCCGCGCGCAACGACCTTGTCCTTCTGCTTCAGGCGGAACTCGACGCGGTAGTCGCCGGCGATGTTGTAGACGTGGTCCGTGGTGAAGTGACGCTTGATCTCGCTCTTGCCCGCTTCATACGGGTCGCAGTCGGTCTTCGCCTCCGATTTCGTGTCGTCGCCCCAGTCCCACTGCACGGTCGGGCAGTAGAACTCCTCGTAATCGTCGGTGCCGCCTTTCAGATCCGCGGTCAGCACCATCCGGGCCGGCGAGAAGCCGACAAGCGGGGTGGACTTCACGACTATGTTCGGCTTGCTCTTCTTATCAGGACCGGCGGCCTGCAGCGAGACGGCGAGCGTCAACGCACACAGCATCGCCGGAAACGCGCGGCGAACGACAGGGCAGTACATGGTGAACCTCCCGGATGGTCATCTCGATCCTACCATGCACAGTTCTTCACAGCCGCACGCGATGCGCGGCGATCTTCAGGTGGCGTAGGTACTTGGAGCCGGGCACAAAACCGTAATCACTTATAATTAACCGATGCCGTGGACCGTCTCCATCCCTGCGATCGCGCTGAGTTCGGCGCCTCCTGCCGACATTGATACCGAACTCATCGCGGTGCCGGTGTTCGAAGCCGACGCGGATGAATCCGATCTGCGCGCGTTCGACCAGGCGACCGGCGGCGCGCTGATGCGGGCGCACGAGTCGCGTGAGTTCCAGGGCAAGCTGTACGAGGTCCTCGTGACGCCCGCGGGCGACGGCTGGCGGGCGTCGCGGATCGCGTTTGTCGGCGCCGGCAAGCGCACCCAGTTCGATATCGAACGGCTGCGCCGCGTCGCGGCTGCCGCCGCGCTGGGAGCACGACAGCGCCGGGCGCAGCGATTCGCGTGGGTCCACCGCGGCGACCTGCCGCTGACCGCCTCGGTGCAGGCCGCGACGGAAGGGATCATCCTGTCCGCGTTCAGCGCCGATCGCTACAAGAGCGGCGAACGCGGCGCGCCTCCCCTTGATGACGCCCTGATCGTCACCGAGGGCAGTGAACAGCCGTCGCCGCTCGAAGCCGCCATTGAGCGAGGCCGCATTCTCGGCGAGTCGTCCAACCTCGCGCGCGAGCTGAGCAACGAACCGTCGAACGTGCTGACGCCAACGGTGTTCGCCGAGCGTGCCAGGGAACTGTGCTCGGCCGTCGGACTCGACGTCCAGATTCTTGGCGAGCAGGAAATCGCGGAGCTCGGGATGGGGCTGCTCCTGGGCGTCGCGCGGGGCAGCGCTGAACCTCCTCGTGTCATCGTGATGCGCTACTCGCCTGCCGGCGCGCCGCAGGCCCCGGTGCTGGGGCTCATCGGGAAAGGCATCACGTTCGACACGGGCGGCATTTCGATCAAGCCCGCTGACGGCATGGAACGCATGAAGGACGACATGGCCGGCGGGGCCGCCGTCGTCTGCGCCATGCGGGCGATTGCACTGCTGAAGGCACCAATTCACGTAATCGGTGTCGTACCTACGACGGAGAACATGCCCGGCGGGCGGGCGCTGAAGCCGGGGGACGTGCTGACGTCTGCATCCGGAAAGACGGTAGAAGTCATCAACACCGACGCCGAAGGGCGGCTGATTCTCGGCGACGGCCTCTGGTACGCGCAGAAGCTCGGTGCGACGCACCTCGTGGATGTCGCGACGCTGACCGGCGCCGCGGTGGTCGCGCTGGGCAGGGTGAGCGCGGCGATTTTCGGGCAGCCCGAGGAGTGAGTGGAAGTCGTTCGGGACACCGCGCTTGCGGCGGGGGATCGCTGCTGGCCGATGCCGCTTTATGATGAATATGCGGAGCAGATCCGCAGCGATATCGCCGACATGATGAACACCGGCGGACGTCCCGCGGGCGCCTGCACCGCGGCCATGTTCCTGAAGGAATTCGTGGGCGACATCGCCTGGGCCCACCTCGACGTCGCCGGCGTGGCGTGGCTGGACGATGCGAAGCCGTGGATGGTGAAGGGGGCGAGCGGCGTGGCGGTGCGAACGCTCGCGGAGCTGGCCTTCACGAGCGACGGCTGGAAGTAAATGATTCAGAATCCGATCATCGTGAGAGTCGTGCAGCAGCCGGTCGAGTCGACGACCGTGGCCGACGTCCTCGTCGGCGCCATCGGCCTCACCGGGATCCTCATCCTGCTGGCGGCGCTTCTCGGCGCGCTGTTCGGCGGGTTATTGATTGGCGTGAAGCTGCTGCGCCGCCGGCTGAACATCGAGCCGCCGGAATCCGACATCATTCACTTGCTCAGCAATCAGTAATCGCGAACCGCGAGCCGCGAGTCAGCGTTGCCCCAGCCCCACGATTCCGGGGCGAGGCTTCTTGAGCGACTGCTGGTACTTCAACACCGCATCGAGAAGCGCCTCGGCGATCTGCTGCCGGTACGCGGACGTCTTCAGCAGCTGTCCTTCCTGCTTGTGCGTCACGAAGGAGATCTCCGCCAGCACGCTTGGCATCGCCGCGCCAATCAAGACCACGAACGGTGCCTGCTTCACTCCCAGATCCTTCAGCTGCTTGTTGCGGGTCGCCAGCCGGCGCACCATCGACCGCTGCACCATCTCCGCAAAATCGCGCGACTCGTCGATCTTGTTGTTGAGCGCGATCGCCTTCACGATATCGGGCAGGCTGTGCATCGCCCGGCCTGAGGCGGAGTTCTCGCGCGCCGCGACCGCTTCCGCGTCCGGGTTCGTGGCGAAATTCAGGAAATAGGTCTCGACGCCGCGCGCGCGGGCATTGCGGCTCGCGTTCGCGTGGATGGACAGGAACAGGTCCGCCCCTTCGCGGTTCGCGATCGCAGTCCGCTCTTCGAGCGGCACGAAGACGTCGGTGTCGCGGGTCATCACCACCTCGACGCCCGGCTGCTTCTGCAGCAGCTTGGCCAGCCGCATCGCGACGTCGAGCGTCAGCTCCGCCTCGTTGATGCCGTTCGACTGCGCGCCCGGATCGTGCCCGCCGTGGCCGGCATCGATCACGATGCGCGAGACGCCGAGCCCGAGCTGTCGCGAGAGCGAGAATTTCCCGTCGGAATTGGCAGCAGGCGGCGACAGCGGGATCGGTAGCGCCGGTATCGGCGGCCGCGATTCGCGGCTCGCGGGTCGCGGGTCGTCAACGAAACGCGGTTCGCGGGTCGCGGATCGCGGTTCGTCCACCATCTTCACAGGCGGCGGAGCTGGAAGGACCGTCGGCGCGGACGGCAAGGTCGCGACAGGCGCGACTGGCGGCGTGGAGACCGGCGGCGCCGCTGCTACGGTTCCCGTCGTCGCGGCCACGGCTGTCTTGAAATCGATGACGAGGCGATACGGGCTGTAGAGCGTGAACACGCTGTAGTTGTCCACGCCATCCATGTCGAACACGACGCGCGTGACGGTCTGCGGATGACGCCCGAGGCGAATCTCCCGCACGACGGCATCATTGAACTTGAGCGTCGCGTCGAGCAGCGCCGGCACGGCGCGCGTGCCCTTCAAATCGAAGAAGACGCGCCGCGGGTTCTCGAGCCGCTCGGCGCGGAACGACGTCTCCGAGTCCATCTCTATCGTGACGCGCATGCCATCGGGGATTGGCGTGCGCCTGATGTCGCGAATCATCGCGGGCGCGGACGCGGCGGCCTGCGGCTGCTGCGGCGCGTCGGTGGTGTCAGTCGCCGGAGGATCCGCGGGAGCCGGAGCAGGCGGCGCCTCGAGACCGCGAAGCAGTTCCTTGGCCCGGGGAACCAGCGAGCTCGCCGGATACTGATTTTTCAATTGCGTCAGCAGCCGCACCGCGGCGCGCCGGTCGGCGTCCTGGGAGAACTGCTGCGACGCCATCAGCGCAAGGTTCGCTGCCTGCCACAACGCGTTGTCGCTGTAGCCGCTCGCCGGGTATCTCCGAACCATCGCCTCGTACGCGGCAATGACGCCCCGTATCTGCACGGGCGTTGCCGGAGCGCTGCTCCGGACGACCCCCTCGCGCTCGAGCGCCCGCGCATACACCGCGCGTGGCGAGGGCCCCGCCGCAGAGGCGGGAACCGGCGCCAGGGTGCACGCGAGCAACACAATCGCACCGTGCCTGAACGTCATGGCTACCTCAATTGCGCATCAACTTCGTCGAAGTAATCCGGCTTCACGAGCACTTCGCGGGACTTGCCGCCCGCCGCGCCCGAGATGGGCGACACGAGCCCTTCGGCTTCCATCATGTCGACCAGCCGCGCCGCGCGGCTGAATCCAATCCTGAGACGCCGCTGGAGATAGGAAACGGAGGCCTGGCCGCTCGACACCACGATCCGCGCCGCCTCTTCGTACAGGTCGTCCTTCTCGAAATCCAGATCCGCCCCCGGCTTCTTGTCCTCCTCGGTGATCGTCATGTCGTAGGTCGGCTTCCCCTGCTTGCGCAGGAAGCTGGCGAGACGCGCGCTTTCCTGCTCGGAGATGTACGGCCCGTGGAGCCGCACGAAGCGCGAGGATGCCGGCGGCAGATACAACATGTCGCCGCGGCCGAGCAGCTGCTCGGCGCCGTTGCCGTCGAGGATCGTGCGCGAGTCGACCTTCGACGACACGCGGAATGAAATGCGCGCGGGCAGGTTCGCCTTGATCAGGCCGGTGATGACGTCGACCGACGGACGCTGCGTCGCGAGGATCAGATGAATGCCGACCGCGCGCGCCATCTGCGCAAGGCGGCAGATCGACTCCTCGACCTCGCTGCTCGCAACCATCATCAGGTCGGCGAGCTCGTCGATCAGAACGACGATGAAGGGAAGAGCTCGGACCTCGTTGCCCTTGTCGTCGACGACGGGTCCTTTCTTTTCCGCCTGCGCGAGCTTCAGGTTGCGGTTGTACTGCTCGATGTTGCGGACGCCGACCGCCGCGAGCGTTTTGTAGCGCTCTTCCATCTCGTGCACCGCCCACCGCAGCGCATTCGCCGCCAGCTTCGGATCGACGACGACAGGCGTGAGCAGGTGCGGGATCTCCTCGTACATCCCGAGCTCGAGGCGCTTCGGATCGATCATGATCAGCCGCACGTCGTCAGGGGTTGCGCGGAAGAGGATGCTGGAGAGCATCGCGTTGACGCTCACGGACTTGCCCGTGCCGGTGGACCCGGCAATGAGCAGGTGCGGCATCGTCGCGAGGTCGCTGACGAACGGCTCGCCGTGAATCGTCTTGCCGAGCGAGAGCGTCAGCTTCGAGGCGGACCGCTTGTAGGCCTCGGCCTCCAGCAGCTCGCGCATCGAGATCAGCTCGCGGTTCACGTTGGGCACCTGGATGCCAACCGTGGATTTGCCCGGAATACGATCGATCAGGATCGACTCGGCCTGCATCGCGAGGCACAGGTCGTCGGCAAGGCCGGTGATCTTGCTGTACTTCACGCCCGCATCCGGCTTGAACTCGTAGGTCGTGACCACCGGGCCGGGGTGAATCTGGACGACCGATCCTTCGACGGAGAACTCGCGGCATTTTTCCTCGAGCAGGCGCGCGCCGTCCATGAGCTCGCGCTCGTCGATCTTGCGCTCACCCTTGGGGGAGTCGAGCAGCGCGAGCGGCGGCAGCGTGTAAGCGCCACGCTTTCGCTCCGCCGCGACTTTGTCGGGCTCCGGCAGCGGAAGCGGCGGCTCGAGGAGGACGGAGGTCTGCGACCGTTTAATCGTCGCGGCCGCCGGAGTCGGACGGCTTGATACGGCTTTGAGCGCAGCAGCCGCCGCGCCGACGACGGCAGCCGTGCGCGACGGCTTCTTCGGTGCGTCTTCTTGCTCCGCCATCACGGGCTGCGGTTTCGCGACGACCTTCGGATCTTTCGTGTCCTTGTTCTTCTCCAGGTGCTTCTTCAGGACTTCCTGGCGCTGCTTGTCGCGGCGACGGTTCTCGCGCCACTCGCGGTACGCCGCGAAGGCCGCCATCCAGCGCTCGCGGATCACGTGTCCGATCGCCGCAAAGAGGCGGCCGAACGAGAACTGGGTCGACAGGATGATCGCGAGGAACAGCATCGTCAGGATCAGGATGATCGACCCCGTGCGGTTCAGATAGTCGGCGAGAAAAGCCGCGAACCAGTCGCCCATGTATCCGCCCGCACGGAACGTCTTGCCGGAGACGTCGAGCGTGCCAAAGGCCAGCGAAAGGAATGAGGACACGCACGCGAACAGCAATGCGGCGCCGACCAGTTTGGTGTACGCGGCGTCGACGGCCCGGCACCAGAAGTAATGCCACCCGAGCACCACCAGCACCAGCGGCACGATGTACGCCGCGTAGCCGAGCATCTGGTAGGACAGCTCCGCCATGAAGGCGCCGACGCGCCCCGCGAAGTTCGCCGGCGGGATATCGGATCCCGTGTTGAAGAACCACACCGGGTCGGATGCGCTGTAACTTGCGAGCGCGATCACCCAGATCAGCGCGAGCGCGAACAGCGCCACGCCGATGAACTCGCTGACGCGCCGCGAAAGGGACGACCCACCCACCATCAGATCTCCATCACGACAGGCAGCACGAGCGGCCGCAGTCCCGAACGCTTCCGGAAGAACCGCTGTAACTCCACGCGAATCTTCTCCTTGATGAGCAAGGGGTCGGTGCGCTCTTCCACGCTCGACCCTTCCAGCGTCGCCGCGAGCAGCGACGGAATCTCCTTGAGCAGCGCCTCGGTGCGCGCATCGAGGACGAACCCTCTCGTGATCACGTCCGGCGTTTCTTCCAGCCGCCCCGAATGCCCGATCGCGACGACTGGCACCACGAGCCCGTCGCCCGACAGATGACGCCGGTCGCGAAGGACCTCGTCGCCGACCTCGCCGCTGCGCGTCCCGTCGATCAGGATGCGGCCCGCCGGTACTTTGTCGGCGATCCGCGCTCCCTCGTCATCGAACCGGATCACGTCCCCGTTTTCCGCCAGCAGCACCTTCGTCGTCCGCGAGACGCGGGCGGCCACCCGCGCGTGGCGGGCGAGCTGCCGGTACTCCCCATGTATCGGCACGAAGAACCGCGGCCTGACCAGCGAAAGCATGAGCTTGAGCTCTTCCTCACTGCCGTGCCCTGACACGTGCACGTGCTTGTCTGCCTCGTGCACCACTTCGGCCTCGCGACGCGCGATGTGATTCATCACGCGTCCGATCGCCTTCTCGTTCCCTGGAATCTCGCGCGCTGAGAACACAACCACGTCGTCAGGCGCGAGCTTCACGTGCCGGTGATCGTCGATCGCGATGCGCGGCAGTGCCGCCTGCGGCTCACCCTGCGAGCCCGTGCAGATGCACACCACGTCCTGGGCCGGGAAGTTCCGGACGTCGCTGTCCCGGATCTGCACGCCTGCCGGAATGCGCAGGTAACCCAGCCGCTGCGCGATCTCCGAATTCTCGATGACGCCGCGGCCGACGAACGCGACACGCCGATCGAACTGCGCCGCAAGGTCGACGATGATCTGCATCCGGTAGATGCTCGACGCGAACATCGCGACGACGACCTTGCCGTGCGCGCCGGTGAAGATCTCCTCGAACGCGTCGGTGACCTCGAGCTCCGACCCCGTGAACCCGCGCCGATCGATGTTCGTGCTGTCGGCCAGGAGCGCCAGCACGCCCGCCGAGCCCAGCTCCGCGAGCCGGTGCACGTCGACGTGCTCGCCGTCGAGCGGCGTCTGGTCCACCTTGAAGTCGCCGGTGTGGATCACGACGCCGCGCGGCGTTTCGATCGCCACCGCCACGCAGTCGGGCATGCTGTGCGTGACGCGAAGAAACTCGATCGTGAACGAGCCGACCTGCACGCGCTCGCGGGGCTTCACGCGCCGCATCCGCGCCTTCGCGGCCACGTCGTGCTCTTCGAACTTCGACTCGACGAACGCGAGCGTCAGCGGCGTGCCGTACACGGGCCCGTCGATGTACGGGAGCACGTGCGGCACGGCGCCGATGTGGTCCTCGTGGCCGTGCGTCAGGACCAGCGCCGACAGCCTGTACTGCTGCAGCTGGCGCAAATCGGGAATGATCAGATCGACGCCGAGCAGCTCCGGCTCCGGGAACATGACACCGGCGTCAATCACGATGGCGGTGTCGCCGCACGCGACCACCATCATGTTCATTCCGAACTCGCCGAGCCCGCCGAGCGGAATCAATTCGAGCGGCGGCAGGTCGGTCGCAAGTCGCGGGTTCGTCGTATATCGGCCCCTGCGTGTGGAAGATTCCCAGCCAGCTGACGATCGTCGTCGGCCGGCTTCAACCAGCCTTCGCTAACGCTACGGCGGTCCGCCGGAGCCTTGGCGCAGGCGGAGGCCGGCACCACCGGAAAGTCAAAGGACAGGCCGCGCAGGAGAGCCACCCTGGCGGGCGGAACCGGCGTGAAAGCGGCGGGGGCCGCTCTTCCTCGTGTCCACCTGTCGCGCCGCTGGGACAGCACGCCAGGGACTGTGCAAAAGCGCGCAAAGTATAGCACAGCTCTCACTTTTCGCTACACGAAATGCTCCACAAGCTGCGCCAGTTCTGTGAGTTGCAGCGTTTCAGGGCGCCGCGAGCGTTCGATGCCGGCATCGTCGAGCGCTGTGCCGGCGTCGCGGTTCCGCGTCACGGCGAACGGCCGCAGCGCATTCAACACCGTCTTGCGCCGCTGCGTGAACATCGTCCGCACCATCGCTTCAAACACACGCTCATCGGTGAGGGTCACCGCGGGCAGCCGGAAACGCAGCGAGACGACCGCGGAGTGCACCTTGGGTGCGGGACGGAAGGCCCCCGGCGGGAGCGCGAGGACGCGCCGCACGTCCGCATGGAGCTGCACGAGAATCGACAGGACTCCGTAGTCGCCGGTTCCAGGCTGCGCGTACATGCGGTCCGCGACCTCCCGCTGCACCATCAACGTGGCGTCCGTGATGCCGCCGATTGTGCGGTGCGTACGCAGCAGCGTGAACAGGATCGGGGAGGACACGTTGTACGGAAGATTGCCGGCGACGCGGAACGGCCGCTCGATGCCGAGCGAGGCCACATCGATATCGAGGAAGTCCGCGTGGACGAGCGTGACATTGCGAGTCACCCGCGGCCGCAGCGCGTCGATCATCGCCGCGTCGACCTCGACGGCGGTGACGTGAGCCACGCGCGGCGCCAGCCGCAGCGTCAGCGCGCCCGGCCCGGATCCGATTTCCAGGAAGCGATCCCCGGGCTTTGGATCGATCGCCGCAATCACCTTGTCGGCCCATGCGGCTTCCAGGAAATGCTGCCCGAACTTCTTCCTCGCGCGCGGCTGCATCAGACTTCGTCGAGTGACTCCCCGCGCCAGTACTTTTCTTCGATCTCCTCGATCTCCTCTTCGCTCATCCCGAAGTAGTGGCCGAACTCGTGGATGACGGTCTCCGCCACGCACTCCAAGATCGCGTCCTCGTCCTCGCACGCGTCTTCTATCGGGCGCTGGTAAATCGAGATGCGGTCGGGGAGCGCGTTGCCGTACGTCCAGCCGCGTTCGGGTAATGGCGTGCCCTGATAGAGACCGAACAGCGAGTCGGGCGGCTCGATCTCGAGCTCCTCGAGAATGTGCGGCGGCGGCTCGTCCTCGACGACGACGACGACGTTCTTCATGGCTTTGCGGAATCGCCCCGGGATATCCAGCAGCGCTTCTTCGACGAGCCGCTCGAAGTCAGCTCTCTGCATGTTTCTTCTTTACAGTGGTGCTGGCCTTCCGCCTTCGCCGAGGCTCCGGCGGTACGTCCATCACCGTCCGGTAATAGTCGCAGTCCTCTCGCACGGCGCACCGATCGCACAGCGGGCGCGGCTTGCAGATCCGGCGGCCGTGAAGAATCAGCGTGTCGGACGTCTTCGTCCACTCCTTCGGCGGCATCGCGGCGCATAACTGCTGTTCGACCACTTCCGGATCCTCCGAACGCGCGATGCCGATCCGGTTCGAGACCCGCAGCACGTGACGATCCACGGGCAGACCCGGCACGCCGAGCGCGTGGCCGAGGAGAACGTTGGCGGTCTTGCGGCCGACGCCTGGCAGCTGCACGAGCTCGTCCATCGTCTTTGGTACCTGGCCCCGATACAGCTCGACGCACGCGTTCGCCATCCCGACGAGCGATCGCGATTTGGCACGGAAGAAGCCGGTCGACTGGATTTGCGGCTCGAGCTCGTCGGTCGTCGCCTTCGCGAGGAAAGCGGCGTCTGGATATCGCTTGAAGAGGGCGGGCGTGATCTGGTTCACGCGTTCATCGGTGCACTGTGCGGAGAGGATCGTCGCGACAAGCAGCTCGTACGCGTTCGAGTAATGGAGCTCGGTGTCCGCGTTGGGGTGCTGCCTGGCGAGCTTCGCCATGATGCGGCGAGTCTCGCCTGCAGTCTTGATCGGGACCGGCGCGGCCGCGCGTTTGGCCATGCGCCGATTGTAGCGCGCTACCTCGCGGACTTTGCCGGCGCCACCGCGGTCAGCAGCGCGATGAGCGCCTTGTCCCCCTTCAGGCGCGAAGTGCCGACGACGACGGTCTCGCCGACGTCCATCGTGAAGCTCGTGTCGATGACCGCGCGGCGCGGGATCGACATCCGGAGCCTCTGTCCGGCGATCTCGGCGGCGCGTCGCGAATCGTTCAGCGCGCGCTCCAGCGCCTCGATGTGCACGCGTGTCTGTGCGACGTCAGGATGATTCTCCGTTTCCGTCTTCCGCAGCTCGGCGAGTTGTCGTTCGAGGGTGACGCGCTGTGCGTCCAGCGAGGAGGCGTTCCCGCCGCTCGCCGCCGTCAGCTCGCCCGTCTCGCCGCCGCGAGGCTCCCACAGCGAGAAATGCACGTACCATTTTCCCGATCCCGCGTTGCTCGGACTGAGCTCCAGCGCGTAATCCTGATCTTCAGGTCCACGCAGGCGCGTCATGATCGCCGAGCGTCCGCAGCAGAGCGTCCACTGCGAGTCGAGCAACCGGTACGTCTTGTAGGGCAGGAAGTCCTTCACGTCGGTGAGCGCCTTGCGCGCCGCGGCGGGCACGTTGTCCGAGCCGCCCGACGCCTGCATCTCGCCGAGGACAAGCGATACGCTGAACGCCTGCGGCCGCGGGCCGCTGTCGTCCACCTTTGGTGCGCGTTCCATGGGGCGCACTCCCGGCCGGCTTTGTTGCGCAGCAACGGAAACCGTCACGGCGATTGCAGCGATCGACGTGAGCGCTGTCCGAATGAGATGTCTGTTCATGGCGTTGTCTTCAGATCCAGATCCGAGTTGAAAATCCAGATGATCCGCGTGCCGCCCGGCGTGGAGAAATGAAGCTGCCGCGAGCCCTCCGGGGCCGCGCCAGGGGAACGATCTTCATCCGCGCCCGCCGAGGTCGGCGTGAGGTTTGTCGCGCGAGCGTCGAATCGCCCGCCGACCGCGATACCGACGGCAATCATCCCGACGACGGTCGCAGCGACGGCGAGCGGCTGAAGCCATGGCCGCGCGCTTTCTCTTTCGTCTTCGGATCGAACCGACGCGAGAACAACCCGGCGCATCGCGGTGACGTCGTCGACCGACAGGCGTTCGTCTTCCTCGTCGCAGAGCGCGTCCCGAATCTCCGTTCGCAGGTCCGTCATGAGTGCCTCCCGAGCGCCTTCGCCATCTCGCGCCGTCCGATCGACAGGTGCCAGCGGACCGTCACCGGCGTGACCCCCACCAGCTTCGCAATCGCCGGAATCGTCGCGCCCTCGAGCTCGTACAGAACGAGGATTGCTCTGCGCCGCGGCGGAAGCCTGTCCAGCGCATGCCTGACGAGCGATTTCGCAATCAAGTGCGGCTCGGGGTCGAACACCCGTTCTGCGGCGATGTGGCCGTTCACGCGCGCCCGCGTCCGCACGGCGGATTGACGCCAGCGGTCGCGGCAGATGTTGACGAGCACGCGCACCAGCCATGCCTCCTCGTGGGGCAGTCCCTCGGGGATCGATCGCGGCGAACGCGCGGCCCGCAGAAACGTCTCCTGCACGAGGTCCCGCGCGTCGTCGGCGTTTCGCGACAGCCGCCGCGCGAGCTTGAAAAGACGCTGATGATGGAGATCGAACAGCGCGCCGACACGTGCGGCGAAGTCCTCTGGCGGCTTCTCGACAGCCATCGGCATTGCAATCGCCTGCCCGTCCATCACCCTGCTAGCTGATATGGAATGCCGACATAAAAGCCTTCTCGTCAGAGGATGAGCGCGGGGTCCAGGGGCGCCGTGAGGCGCCGCCCGCAGGGCGCGACGCCCTGGAGGCCGTGGTCATCCTCTGACATCTTGGCGACGCACGGGTCAATGCGCGGGCCGCGAAGACGACGGACGATCGAGGGCGCTTCGACGACGAGTCACGCTGATATACGGTGGTTACCGCGGTTGCCCGTGGCAGAGCACACATGACAGTGCTTCGTCGGGAGGACGTGCAGTCTAGGGTCGCGAGTTGGGACGGACGTCCGTATCGCAGTGCTAGCTCGCCGATCCTCGCAATCGTGCCTCTGATCATCCGCCGTCTTCGCGGTCCGGTACTGACCCGCGTCATCGACTCATTCACTCCTCGACCATCGTCTCGTTACCTCGCCGGCACCGCCGGCTGGAGCGCCGCCCAGAGAAAGCCGGCCAGCTCGCGCGCGATCGCCACCGCGACCTTGGGCGCTGGTTTGTGTTGTTCCATCAGGCGTCGGAAGCGTCGACACAGTCGCTGCTGCGCCTTGTCCGCAATGGCGATGACTCGCCCCGGTTGTCCTTTGCGTCGGCGCGTCAGCGCGACGCCGATGCTCGGCCGATGTTGGTAGTGCCACGCCGTTTCGACGAGCAGCCGCCGGACGAGCGTGTTGCCGGTTCGGGTGATGCGCCCGCGTCGATGTTTCTCGCCAGTGGAATCCTCACCCGGCACGAGGCCGAGATACGCCATCAAGGCGCGGGGCGACTGGAACCGACGAAAGTCGTGCAGTTCCGCGAGAATCAGGATCGCCGTCAGCGTGTCGATGCCGCGGAAGCACCGCAACCAGCCGACCGGTTCGCGATACGGCTCCGCCTGCGCAATCTCGGTCAGCCGCGCGTCGAGCTCGATGAGCCGCGCCTGCAGATGATCGATCGCCAACCAATAATCGTCCACCACCACGCGCTCCGCGGCGTGCGTCCACTCGAGGCCGTCCACCCATCGTCGATGCGCCTGGGTCCAGTTACGCCCACTGAAGTGCAGACCTCGGCGTAGCAGCAACTTGCCCAGGCGGTGGCGAGCCCGCTGCAGATCTTCACGGGCATCATCACGCGCCCGGCACAGATCACGAACCGCTTCGTCTTCCGGCGTGGGCGGCCGGACCTCCGTGAGCAGACCCGCGCGGTGCAACTCCACCAATTTGCGCGCGTCGCGACGATTCGTCTTGATCCGCTCCCCTGGCTTGCGCGGAATGAGCGCCGGGGCGATGACCTGACACGTCACCCGCGCGGTCGTCACCTGCCGCTGCAACGCGTAGCCGCACGGCCCCGCTTCGTAACACATCTGCACCGGGCCCGGGGCTTCGCGTTCCAGCTTCCGCACCAAGCGACGCACCGCCTGCGGCTCATTGGCCAGCTGCCATGTCACGGGCGTTGTCTGATTCCCAATCAGCATCGCGATGAAGAGATCCTTCTTGTGCGCATCGATCCCGACGTACGTAGTAACCTGTTTCATGACCGGCTCCTATCGTCTGCGGCTCTAGCGCCGCAAGGCGTTAACCCGCGATCGCGGTGGCTTCCACCACCAGTGTCGAGTGCTTCGCGGCACTACGACGTTACGATAGCGGGCCGGTCATTCCATATTGTCTAGACGTATAGCTGCCTTTTGATGTTGGTGGGACTAAATCCCTCATCCCTCATCGACGAATCCCTGATCCTTGAATCGGCGAATCCGTGATCCTCGAATCGGCTAATCGTCGAATCCGCGAATCCCTCTAGTGAACCGGGCCCTTGTCCCAGCTCGTCCCGGTTGATTCGGAGTAGACGCGCATGTGCTCCTGCAGCGCGGCGATGAGATTCGGAACGACCTGAAGGGGAACGATGATTTTCGCGCGGACCGGGGCTCGAACCATGTGTTCGGCTTCCGCGGCGTGGATGTCCTTCTCGGACAGGGGCAGCACCTCGCAGAATGCGAGTGTGAAATCGAAGGGCGTGTGGGAAATCGCGCAGAAGTTGGCGTAGGTGCGCGGCAGATCGGCTTTATCGTCGGGGACGATGGTGAAGTTGATTTGTTTGCGCTCGTTCATGGGGCCAACTGTACCCCATTGGCCGGCGATGTCAGTACCGCCGCATCACGCCGACGACGACCCCCTGCACCTGGACCTGGTCGGGAAGCGCCATAATCGGCTGCATCGCCGGATTCGCCGGCTGGAGCCGGATGCGACCCTGCTCGCGATACAGTTTCTTCAACGTGGCATCGGATCCATGCAGGAGCGCAATCACCATTTCCCCGTTCTCGGCGGTGCGGCGATCCTCGACGATCACGTAGTCGCCGTCGCGGATTTGCTCGTCGATCATCGAGTCCCCCTTGACGCGGAGGACGTAGGTATCGCGCTTGCCGACGAGATCCTCGGGGACCGCGATCGTCTCGCTGCCGACGACCGCCTCGATCGGGGAACCGGCGGCGACATAGCCGAGCATCGGCAGTTCCACAGCGCGGCTGCCGACCCGCGACGGGACGACTTCGACCGAGCGGCTCCGGTTCCACGCGCGCTTGATGAACCCTTTTTCCTGCAGGTTCGTGAGGTGCTTGTGCACGGTGGCCAGCGACGACAGGCTGAAGCGCCGGCCGATCTCTTCCAGGCTGGGGGCGTAGCCGTGCTGCTGGATGAAATCATTCAGGTAATCGAGGATTTCCCGCTGGCGTTTGGTCAGTGGCAGCATGCGCCGCACTATACGCAAAGGAAAGGCGAAAGTCTACCTTTTACTTTCGCCCCCCTCACAGGTCTAAAGGATTAAGTGGACGATCGGGCGCTGGTTCGCGCGACCCTGAACGGCGATCGCGAAGCGTTCGACGAGCTCGTCCGGCGGCATCAGCGACACGTGTACCAACTGTGCTACCGGTTCGCCGGCAATCACGAAGATGCGAGCGACCTCGCGCAGGATGTGTTCGTCCGCGCGTTCAAAGGGCTGCGCAGCTTCAAGGGAGCGTCGGCGTTCTCGACGTGGCTGTACCGGATTGGCGTGAACGTCTGCCTGAACCGCGTCGGCTCGCGCGCGGCAGCACGGACGGTCGCGCTCGAACAGGTCGACCGCATCGAGACGCGGACCGAGCGCGCGGACGCGGCGCTCCTGCGCGATGAACGCGCCGGTGAAGTGCGCGCGGCCATCGCGCGGCTGCCGAAGAAGCAGCGCGCCGCGCTGATTCTCCGCGTCTATCACGAGCTGCCGCACGACGAGATCGCAGAGATCCTCGGAAGCTCGGTCGGCGCGGTGAAAGCGAACTTCTTTCATGCGCTCGCGAACCTGAAGAAACTGCTGCAGGGCAGATCATGAAACATCTCTCGCACGCGACTCTCCTCGACGCGATCGAGTCACCCTCGCCCCTGGCGCCGCCACAGGCGCGCCACCTGCAGGAATGCGCCGCGTGCCGCGCGGATGTCGACCGACTTCGCGCCGTGCTCGCGCGTGCGGCCGGCGATCGCGCGCCGGAGCCGTCGCCGCTCTTCTGGGATCACTTCACCGCCCGCGTGTCCGCCGCGTTGCGCGCTGTATCGGTGTCGCCGGAATCCACGTCATGGGTTGGTCGCCTGCAGCGGCCGCTCACCACGTGGGCCGTGGCCGTAACCGCAACCGTGCTGGTGATCCTCTCGGTCGTCTGGCGCGTGACGCTGCACGCGCCCACGCCGGTGGGGCCCGTCACGCCAGCGCCTGCGATGACCGCTGCCGGCAACCGGGCAGCTTCTGCCCTGGTTGCGCCGGCAGCCGATAACGTGGATGCGGACGAGCGCTGGGCCGTGGTCCGGGTCGCCGCCGAGGATCTCGCCTGGGAGGACGTGCACGACGCGGGCATCGGCGCCCGTCCCGGTGCAGCCGAGGGGGTCGCGCTGGAGCTCACGGCGGAGGAACGCTCGGAGCTCGCGCGGCTGCTCGATCGGGAATTGAAGCGAAACGGAGTGTAGGACACCATGTCTCAATCGCGATCGCTCGTCATCATCTGTACTTTCCTCATCGCTCTCGCCGCACCTTCGCTCGTCGCGGCGCAGCCCCCCGCGGAAGGAGCCCGCCCCCCCCGCGCCGCACGCGGCGCGCTCGCACCCGCTGAAGTCGTCGCGATGCTGGACGCCTACGCCGTCGTCCAGGCGCAGGACGCGCTGCAGCTGAACGACTCGCAGTACGGCACGTTCGTCACGCGGCTGAAGAAACTGCAGGAGATGCGGCGGAAGAACCAGCAGGCACGCAATCAGATCATCCAGGAACTGCGCCGCCTCGCCGGTCCGGGCTCGACTCCGCCGTACGACGAGAATGCCGTCCGCGCGGGACTGAAAGCGCTGCGCGACGTGGACGATCGCTCGCCGGTCGACCTCCGCCGCGCCTACGACTCGATCGATGAAATCCTCGACGTGCCGCAGCAGGCGCGCTTCCGGATCTTCGAGGAGCAGATCGAGCGGCGGAAGCTCGACCTCCTGATGCGCGCTCGACAAAGCGCGGCGGCCGGCCGACGCGGAGGAACGTCAGACCGGTAGAGCTCGTCTGGCCAGCCATAAAGGCTGGCCCCACGTCGGTGATAAAGGCTGACCCTACATCGCAATGAAGGCTGGCGCTACGCCCGCGGCGGCCTCGTGAGGCCGCCCTTCATTGGCGGTCGATCTTGTTACAATCGATCCAATGCCCCGCATTGCAGGATTGACTGTCGCCGTGCTCGTGTCGGTTGCGCCGCTCCTGGCGGATGTTCCACGCGTCTCCAAGCAGGACGCCGAACGCTTCCAGGCGAAGCTGACGAAGATCGTCGAGTTCGCAAACGCAAAGCCGGGGGCGAAGGCGAAGGCCACGCAGCCGCGATCGATCGCCGTCACCGACACTGAGGTCAATTCCTACCTCCGCTTCATGGCCGCGGACCAGATCCCGGTCGGCATTGTCGAACCCGAAGTGAGCGCGGTCGGAAACGGCCGCGTCTCGGGGCGCGCGATCGTGGACCTCGACGCGGTACGTAAACAGAAGCAGCGCGGCTGGCTCGATCCGCTCGCGTACCTGGGCGGGCGGATGCCCGTCACCGCGGCGGGACGGCTGACGACGAAGAACGGGAAAGGGCAGTTCCTGCTCGAATCGGCGGACATCAAAGGTGTGCCGGTGCCGAAGGCCGTGCTCCAGGAACTCCTGTCGTACTACTCGCGCACGCCGGAGAATCCTGCCGGCATCAACATGGACGCGCCGTTCGAGCTGCCGGCGCGGATCAAGGAGATCCGCGTCGGGGCCGGCACCTCGACCGTGGTGCAATAGGGCATTGGCGCTCGACACGCCGCTTCAATATCTCAAAGGCGTCGGGCCGCGGCGAGCCGCCGATCTCCAGCGCGTCGGCCTTTCAACGGTCGAAGACCTCCTGTATCGGTTCCCGGTCCGTTATGAAGATCGCGGCAGCTTCCAGACCATCTCATCGCTTCGTCCTGGCCAGGCCGCATCGGTCGTGGGGGAGATCGTCAGCTGCGGTATCCGTCCGACGCGGCGGCCGCGCTTCAAGATTTTCGAGATGCTCGTGCGCGATCGCACGGGCGCGCTGCGCGCGGTCTTCTTCAATCAGCCGTTTCTCAACGACGTCTTTCATCCGCACCAGCGGGTGATTCTCTTCGGCAAGCTCGAGCTGACGCCCCACGGCATGCAGCTCCAGAACCCGCAGTACGAACTGCTGAAGCACGAAGAAGACGCAGAGGGCACCGAGACGGAGGACGACACGCTGCACACGGGCCGCATCGTGCCGATCTACGAGAAGACCGGCACGCTGACGACGAAGATGCAACGGGCGATCGTGCACCAGGCCCTGAGCGGGCTCCCGGCGGAGGTCCCCGACCCGCTGCCCGCGGATGTGCGATCGCGGCAGCAGCTGATCGATCGGCGGACGGCGCTCTTCGACGTGCATTTTCCGCCGGCGGGAAGCGCGGTCGATGGGCTGATCGCCTTCAGGTCGCCGGCGCAGCGTCGTCTGATCTTCGAGGAGTTCTTCCTCTTTCAGCTCGGCCTCGTCATGCGCCGCCGCCGGTCGGACGAAGAACGCAAGCCGCGAGTGGTCATCATCAACGACGAGATCCGCGAGTCGGCGCGCCGCGTTCTGCCGTTCAGGCTCACCGGCGATCAGAAGAAGGCAATCGCGGAGATCGTCGAGGACATGAAACGCCCGCAGCCGATGAACCGGCTGCTGCAGGGGGACGTCGGATCGGGAAAGACGATCGTCGCGCTGATGGCGGCGCTTGTGGCGATGGAGAACGGCCTCCAGGTCGCGTTCATGGCGCCGACCGAAATCCTGGCGGAACAGCACTTCATCACGATTCGGAAGCTGCTCGAGTCGTCGCGCTTCCGGATCGCGCTTCTCACCGGCGCGACGCCGGCGAAGAAACGGCGCGAGCTGCAGGCGGAGCTCGCCGGCGGCTCGCTGCATCTCGCGGTCGGCACGCATGCGCTCGTGCAGGATCCCGTTGGCTTTCGCGAGCTGGGGCTCGTCATCATCGACGAGCAGCACCGTTTCGGCGTCCTGCAGCGCGCGACGCTGCGATCGAAGGGGCTGCACCCCGACGTCCTCGTCATGACCGCGACGCCGATTCCGCGGACGCTTGCGCTCACGACGTACGGCGATCTCGACGTGTCGGTCATGCGCGAGATGCCGCCGGGCCGGCATCCGATCAAGACGATCGCGAAGCCGGAGTCGCGGCGAGAGGAGATCTACGAGTTCATCCGCAAGCAGATCGACACGGGCCGGCAGGTCTACGTCATCTATCCGCTGATTGAGGAATCGGAAAAGGTGGATCTGAAGGCCGCGACCGAGATGGCGGACCACCTGTCGCAGGACGTGTTTCCGTCGTACCGGGTCGCGCTGCTGCACGGAAAGATGAAGTCCGACGCGAAGGAACGCGTGATGGCGGCCTTTGTGCGCGGCGAGTTCGACGTGCTGGTGTCCACGACCGTCATCGAAGTGGGCGTCGACGTGCCGAACGCCGCCGTGATGCTGGTCGAGCATGCGGAGCGCTTTGGCCTGTCGCAGCTGCACCAGCTGCGCGGACGCGTCGGACGCGGGTCGTACCAGTCGTACTGCGTCCTTCTGTATCAGTCGCCGCTGACGGACCAGGGGCGCGCACGTCTGAAGGCGCTGACCGAGACGAACGACGGCTTCGAAATCGCCGAGCGCGATCTCGAGCTGCGTGGACCTGGAGATTTCTTCGGCACGCGCCAGTCCGGCATGCCCACGCTGCGCGTCGGGGATCTCCTTCGCGATCATCAATTGATGGAGGACGCCCGAAGGGAAGCTGTCGCAGCGCTCGACGACAAGAATCAGGCTGCGACGCTTGCGGCATTTGTCAAAACAAGCTGGGAACAACGCTTCGGGCTCGTGGGGATCGGATGAGGGTTATCGCCGGCACGTTGAAAGGCCGCCGGATCGATGTGCCCAAATGGGAGGGCCTTCGGCCCACGTCAGACAAGCTGCGCGAGACGTTGTTCAACGTCCTCGCGCCACGTATCGAAGGTGCTCTCGTGCTCGACGGTTATGCAGGCACCGGGGCGGTCGGCATCGAGGCGCTCAGCCGCGGCGCAGCGCACGTCACGTTCGTCGACCGGGATCCGCGCGCGGCGGCGCTCATCGACACAAACCTGAAGCACTGCGGCCTGACGGACCGCTATGCTATTATCCGCGCGAGGTTTGCGGGCACGGAGCGGCCGCCTGCGGGTGGGCGCTTCGACCTGGTTTTTCTCGATCCACCATACGGTGCAGACGAACTGGCGGCGGCGCTCGCGGCTGCCGGCCCGCTCATCCAAGACGGTTCGCTCCTGATCCTCGAGCACGCGAAGCGCGACGCCGCGCCGGACTCGAGCGGAGCGCTCGTCCGCACGCGCGAGATCGTGTCGGGCGACAGCGCGCTCGCGTTTTATCAGCGTGCTTCCGGCTGAAGCCGGAAGCGACAAGGACCGCAGTGAATAACGTCGTCGCCATCTATCCCGGCTCCTTCGATCCGCTGACCAACGGACACGTCGACATCATCAGGCGCGGCGCGCGCCTGTTCGATCGGATCGTCATTGCCGTGCTGATCAATCAGGAGAAGACGCCGCTGTTCACGGTCCCGGAGCGCGTGGAGATTGCGCGCGAAGCCTTTGCCGGGTCACCCAATGTCGAAGTGGACACCTTCGACGGCCTGCTCGTGGACTACGCTCGTCGTCGCCGCGCGGGCGTCATCGTACGCGGTCTGCGCGCCGTCTCCGATTTCGAGTTCGAGATGCAGATGGCGTTGATGAACCGGAAGCTGAACTCCGAGGTCGAGACGGTGTTCATGATGCCGGCCGAACCCTACACCTACGTGAGCTCGCGCCTCGTGAAGGAAGTGGTCGCGCTCGGCGGGTCGGTGCACGGCCTCGTGCCCGACAGCGTGGAAAAACGGCTGCGCGAGAAGAAGCTCGCGCGGGAAACCTTGAGGGCCTGAAGCGTATGCTCGCAGATCGTACGAAGCGGATCGGTGCGTCTCCCACCATGAAGGTGGCCGCGGAAGCCATGAAACTCAAGGCGCAGGGGGTCGACGTGATCGACTTCGGCGCCGGCGAGCCGGACTTCCCGACGCCGAAGCACATCTCGGCCGCCGCGCATGCCGCCATCGATGCAAATTTCACGAAGTACACGACGAATTCCGGCACCGACGAGCTGAAGCGCGCGGTCGTGGATCGCTATCGCAACGACTACGGCATCGACTACACGACCACCGAGACGATCATCACCGCGGGAGGGAAGCAGGCGCTGTACAACGCCGCCATGTGCCTCTTCGGCGCCGGCGATGAAGTGATCACGCACATGCCGGGCTGGCCGACGCTCGTCGAGCAGATCAAGCTCGCCGACGCGACTCCCGTCATCGTGCACACGCACGCGGAAGACGGGTTCACCGTTCGTGCCGAGCCGATCCTCTCCGCGATCACGCCGCGCACGCGCGGCATCATCATCAACTCGCCGGGGAACCCGACGGGCGCGCTGATTTCCGAGGCGGACATCGCGGCGATCGCGGACGAAGCGGCGCGCCGCGGCATCTGGGTCCTGCTGGACCTCTGCTACGACAAGCTGATTTACGACGCGGCGGCGCACAATCTGCCGAAGATTCTCTCCGAGCGGTTGCGCGATCGGGCGGTGCTCTGCGGATCGGCGTCCAAGGCGTACGCGATGACCGGATGGCGCTGCGGCTGGGCGGTCGGGCCCGCGGCGCTCATCAGCGCGTGCAACGCGCTCCAGAGCCACTCGACGTCGAACGTCTGTTCGATCACGCAGAAAGCGGTCACCGTCGCGCTGAATGGACCGCAGGAGTGCGTGACCGAGATGCTCAACGAGTATCGCCGCCGGCGCGACCAGACGTGCGAATGGCTGTCGGCCGAGCCGCGCATCCGTCTCGTCAAGCCGGCGGGCGCCTTCTACCTGTTCCCCGATGTGTCGGAGTTCCTCTCGCCCGACGGCATCCGCACGACGGGGGAGCTGGCGCAGGCGCTGCTCGACGATGCGCGTGTGGCGCTGACGCCGGGAGAGGCGTTCGACGCGCCAGGGTTCCTGCGCATCTCGTACGCGACATCGATGGATCTGCTCCAGCGCGGCACCGAACGGCTCCTGACGTTCGTGCGATCGATGGAGGGGCGCAAAGCCGTCGCCGGGTGATCGCCGCCGATCTCGTCGACGCGTTCGTGTCGCTGCTCGGCGCCGCGCACGTCAGGACCGACGCTGACTCGAGAGCTCTTTACGGCACGGACGCGCTGAAGCGCGGATCGCCCGCCGACATCGTCGTTCTTCCGGCCACCACTGAAGAAGTTGCGGGCGTGGTGCGCATCTGCGCCGAACGCCAGATCCCCATCGTCCCGCGCGGCGCCGGCACCGGCTACACAGGCGGTTCGGTGCCGACCCACGGCGGGGTCGTCGTGTCGCTCGAGCGGATGAATCGCATCCTCGAGATCGACGAAGCCAACCTCATCGCAATCGTCGAGCCCAACGTCGTCACCGGCGATCTGCAGGATGCCGTGGAGAAGGTCGGGCTCTTCTATCCGCCGGACCCTGCGTCGCTGCGGCAGTCCGTCATCGGCGGCAACGTGGCCGAGTGTGCGGGCGGGCCGCGCGCATTCAAGTACGGCACCACGAAGCGCTACGTGCTCGGCCTCGAAGCGGTGCTGCCGACCGGCGAAGTGATTCACACCGGCGGCAAGGTCGTGAAGAACGTCGTCGGCTACGATCTCACGCAGCTGCTCGTCGGATCCGAGGGCACGCTCGCGATCATCACGAAGATCATCCTGCGGCTCGTCCCGAAGCCGCCGCTGCAGATCACGCTGCGCGCCACGTTCCCGGACGTCGAGTCGTCCGCGGCGGCGGTCGTCAACATCACGCGTGCGCGCGTGGTGCCCGCGGCGCTCGAGCTCATCGACGGCGATTCGCTCGAAGCGGTCGCGCGAAACCTGCACGTACGATCGCTGGCGCCTGAGGGCACCGCGGCGCTGCTGCTGCTCGAAGTGGACGGGATCGCCGAGGCAATCGGCGAGGAGGCCGCGCGGGTCGAGGAGGCGTGCCGCGCAGCGGGGGCCACGGAGGTCCTCCGCGCCCGGAGCGAGGAAGAGCGCCAGGAGCTGTGGCGCGTGCGGCGCGAGCTGTCGCTCTCGCTGAAGACGATCGCGTCGCTGAAGTTCAATCACGATGTCGTGGTGCCGAAGGGGCGCATCCCGGATCTGTTCGCGCTCGTTCGCGATATCCGCCGGCGATTCAACCTGCGGATCCCGTGCTTCGGTCATGCCGGCGACGGCAACATCCACGTGAACATCATGGTCGACAAGGACAACCGCGAAGAGATCGCGCGCGCGCACGAAGCCGAGGAAGTGCTCTTTGCGGGCGTCGTGGCGCTCGAGGGTTCGATCAGCGGCGAGCACGGCATTGGCTTCGCCAAGGCCCGTTTTCTGCCGCTGGAGCTCTCGGACGACGAGATTGCCCTAATGAAACGGGTGAAGAGAGCATTCGACCCGCACGGCATCCTGAATCCAGGCAAGATGTTCCCGTAGCTGCTAAAATGCTGCGGTCCATGATTCTCAAGCTCTCGAGCATTACCGTCCTGGCGCTGCTGTCCCTCTCGCCGCCGCAGTCGCAGAGCGACGAGCTGGCGACGCTGAAACGCGAGGTCCAGTCGCTGAAGGCGCAGCAGGCGCAGATGCAGCGGGACCTCGACACGATCAAGTCAATTCTGCTGGGGCAGCGGGGGCAGGCACAGCCTGCCGGCGATCCGTTCATCAACAAGCAGATTACGATCGCGGATGAACCGGCGAAGGGCAGCGCGTCGGCGAAGATCACCCTCGTCGAGGTGTCGGACTATCACTGCCCGTACTGCAAGCGGCAGCAGATCCAGACGATGCCGCAGTTGATGGCGGACTACGTGAACACGGGCAAGGTGAAGTACGTGTTCGTCGACTACCCGATTGCGCAGCTGCATCCCGACGCGTTCAAGTCGCACGAAGCGGCCGCGTGCGCCGGCGACCAGGGCAAGTACTGGCAGATGCACGATCTGCTGTTCACCAATTCCCCGGCGCGCGACGTATCGCAGCTGTCGACGCAGGCCAGCATGCTCGGGCTCGACATGAAGACATTCGAGGCGTGCATGAACAAGGGCAACGGCGGGGCGCACGCCGCGGAGATCCGGGCGAGCATCGCGCGCGTGCAGGAGCTCGGGGTTGGCGGGACGCCGCTCGTGCTCATCGGCTTGACGCCGGCCCCCGGCGCGCCCATGAAAGTCATCGGCTCGGTCTACGGCGCCCAGCCGTATGCGGAATTCAAAGCCGCGATCGACGCCGCGCTCGCGAAGAGCGTGAATCCCTAATCCCTGATCCGCAATCCCCCGCAATCCGTGAATCCGCGGATCAGAAATCCTCACGTCTCTGGATCGCTGTGATTCGGCGATTCCTGATCAGGGATTCGTGATTAGGGATGAGGGATTCAGAAAGTGCGTAAGCGCCGTGTCCCTGGCAGGAACGGCGTCGACGCGATCTGGCCTGCGAACCTCCGGCCCCAGCGTCCGGGAATCTTCGTACGGCAATCGGGGCACGCGCCGCTCTCGGTGAGCCGATACTGCTGGATGAAGTAGCCGTAGCGCTCGACGAGCATGGCGCGGCAGTTATGGCAGCGCGTGTGTTCGAGGTCGCCGACGCGCCCGGGCAGGTTGCCGGCATACACGTAGCGCAGGCCGTTGCGGTGGCCGGTCTCGGCGGCCGCGATCAGCATCTCTGGGGTCGTGTTCTCCGGATCGTTCATCCGGTAGTCCTTGTGGAACGCGGTCACGTGCCACGGGATGTCCGGCGAGACGCTCGCGAGGAACGTGGTGAGCCGCTCGAGCTCATCTTGCGAGTCGTTGAAGCCGGGGATCAGCAGCGTCACGATCTCCAGCCAGATCCCCATCTCGTGCAGCGCGCGGATCGTGTAGAGGATCGGCTCGATCCGTCCGCCTAGCTGCCGATAATGCCCGTCATCAAAACTCTTGAGATCGACTTTGTAGAGATCCACCCACGGGCGGATGTATTCGAGCACGCGCGGCGTGCCGTTGCCGTTCGAGACGTACGCAGTCATGAGCCCCACCGCGCGCGCGGCCTTGAAGATCGCCACGGCCCACTCGCTGGTGATGAGCGGCTCGTTGTACGTGCTCACGACAACCTGGCCGCCGAGGCGAATCGCGTCCTCGACGAGCGCGGACGGCGAGGCGTCAATCGGCGGCGCAATCGCCTGCGGATCGCGGAGCGCCTGCGACGTCACCCAGTTCTGGCAGTACGAGCAGTGCAGGTCGCACCCGAGCATGCCGAAGCTGAAGGCGAGCGCGCCGGGATGCGCGTGGAAGAACGGCTTCTTCTCGATCGGATCGCACTGGATGCCGCCGACGTATCCCCACGGAACGCGCAGGTGTCCGCCGCGATTGAACCGCACCTTGCACACGCCGACGGCCCCGTCGGGGATCGGGCACTCGTGCCCGCACGCGTAGCAGCGGATGCGCTCTTTCGAGATGTGCTCGATGAGCTCTGGCGCAGCGTCAGCCGTGCGTGCCTCGAGAATATCCGCGAGGGTCGCCATGGATCGATTTTACGCCTGACGGCCGGCTCCTACGCGTCAGGCCGACCTAAAGGTCGGCACCACCAGGGAAGACCGACCTGAAGGTCGGCACCACCGGGGAAGACCGACCTGAAGGTCGGCACCACCACGGAAGGCTGACCTGAAGGTCAGCACCACCATATCGGTGGCGCTGGCCTTTAGGCCAGCCAAGTACAATGACTCCATGTCGAAGACGGTGGCAGTCATCGGCGCATCGAAGAACAGACAGAAATTCGGGAACCGCGCGCTGCGGGCGTTCGAGCGACAGGGGTTCACCGTGATCCCGATTAACCCGAACGAATCGGAGGTCGAAGGGCACAAGACGTATGCCTCGGTGCTCGACGTGCCCGGCGCGATCGACATGGCGACGGTGTATGTGCCGCCGCGGTACGGCGTCCGCGTCATAGAGCAGCTCGCGCAGAAAGGGGTGCCGGAAGTGTGGCTGAATCCCGGCGCCGACGGCCCCGAGGTCGTCGTCCGCGCGCGAGAACTGGGGCTCAAAACGATACAGGCGTGCAGCATCATAGGCATTGGGGAAAGCCCATATTCATAGGTTGACACACCCGGTCGCCCTGCCTATACTCGTTCGAGCACAACACTTCCCATAAATCCGCCGTAGCCGCGGAGCCTCCTGAACGAATCACTCCGCTCCGCACCGGGCAGTAGTCAAACGCACGTAACACAAACCGTAACTTTCTCAATCGATCGACAGCGCCAGTAGTCTCATGCCGAACAAACGCACGTCCGGGCGCCAGCCCGCAGATCAAGTGGCCACGGCCGACCAGCCGAACGGCGAACAAACGCAGGACACCGCCGCGCAGCCGCCGGCAGCCGCGCCCCAGGCGCAGCCGTCAGGGCAGCCGCCGCCGCAACAGCGGGGCGGCCCCGGCAACAACGAAGAGGGGCGCCGCGGCCGCGGCCTCAACATCAACGATCTGAAGGACAAGAGCATCCAGCAGCTCACGCAGATCGCCAAGGACCTGAACGTCGCCGGCGCCACCGGCATGCGCAAGCAGGAGCTGATCTTCCAGATCCTCAAGGCGCAGACCGAGCAGAGCGGCTTCATCTTCTCCGAAGGGGTCCTCGAGGTCCTGCCCGACGGCTTCGGGTTCCTGCGCGCGCCGGACTACAACTACCTGCCGGGTCCCGACGACATCTATGTCTCTCCCTCACAGATTCGAAAGTTCGATCTGCAGACGGGGGACACGGTGTCCGGTCAGATCAGGCCCCCGAAGGAAGGGGAGCGCTACTTCGCGCTGATCAAGGTCGAAGCGGTCAACTTCGAATCGCCGGAGCAGGCGCGCGACAAGCTGTTCTTCGAGAACCTCACGCCGCTCTATCCGCAGGAGCGGTTCATTCTCGAGACGACGGCCGACCAGTTGTCGGGGCGCGTCATGGATCTCATGGCGCCGATCGGCAAGGGGCAGCGCGGCCTCATCGTCGCGCCGCCGCGCACCGGCAAGACGATGCTGCTCCAGAGCATCGCGCAGTCGGTGGCGAAGAACCATCCGGAAGTCTTCCTGATCGTCCTCCTGATCGACGAACGCCCCGAAGAAGTCACCGACATGCAGCGCTCGGTCAACGGCGAGGTCATCTCGTCGACGTTCGACGAGCCGGCGCAGCGCCACGTGCAGGTCGCGGAGATGGTGATCGAAAAGGCGAAGCGCCTCGTCGAGCACAAGAAGGACGTGCTGATCCTGCTCGATTCGATCACGCGGCTCGCGCGCGCCTACAACTCGGTGATCCCGCCGTCAGGCAAGGTGCTGTCTGGCGGTCTCGACTCGAACGCGCTCCAGAAGCCGAAGCGCTTCTTCGGCGCCGCGCGCAACATCGAGGAAGGCGGCTCGCTGACGATCATCGCGACCGCGCTCATCGACACCGGGTCGCGCATGGACGACGTGATCTTCGAGGAGTTCAAGGGGACGGGCAACATGGAAATCCACCTTGACCGGAAGCTCACCGACAAGCGCGTGTTCCCGTCGATCGACATGCAGAAGAGCGGCACGCGCAAAGAGGAACTGCTGCTCCCGCGCGAGGATCTCAACCGCGTGTGGGTGCTCCGCAAGGTCCTCGCCCCGCTCTCGGCGGTCGAGGCGATGGAACTGCTGCTCGACAAGATGGGGAAGACCAAGTCCAACCAGGACTTCCTGTCGTCGATGCAGAAGATGGGGTAGGCTCCGGAAACGCGCACGGCATTCGAGGTGGTGGCGACGCACGACATCATCGTCATAGGCGCCTCGGCAGGAGGTGTCGAGGCAATCAGCACGCTCGTCGCCGGACTTCCGCGCGAGATGCGCGCCGCCATTTTCGTGGTGCTCCATGTGTCGCGCGGCAAGAGCGCGATGCCGGAGATCCTGACGCGGGCGGGGTGCATGCCCGCGGCTCATCCACGCGATCGCGACCCGATTCACTACGGCCGCATTTATGTCGCGCCCCCCGATCACCATCTGATCATCGACGGCACGTCGGTGCGCGTCGTGCATGGTCCGACCGAAAACGGCGTGCGGCCCTCCGTGGATCCGCTGTTCCGATCGGCGGCGCGGACCTACGGCCCGCGCGTTGTGGGCGTGGTGCTGACCGGGGCGCTCGATGACGGCACCGCCGGACTCGCGGCTGTCAAGGAAGCCGGCGGCATTGCCGTCGTGCAGGATCCGGAGGAAGCGTTCGCGCCAAGTATGCCGCGCAGCGCGATGGCGTTCGTCAACGTCGATCACGTGCTGCCGCTGCGGGAGATCGCACCGCTGATTACCAGCCTGACGACGGAACAGACCGATCCTGAGACGCGCGGCGCAACGGGTCCGCACGTGCGCCCGATGGAGCCGGACCTTGGGCCGGCGACGATCGCGGTCGATGAATCGGACCGACCGGGCAAGCTCTCGGTGTTCAGCTGCCCCGAATGCCACGGCTCGCTGTGGGAATCGAACGAGGCGGGGATTCTGCGGTTCCGCTGCCGCGTGGGGCACGTGTACTCGCCCGACAGCATGCTGGCGGCACAGACGGATTCAGTGGACCGCGCACTCTGGGCCGCGCTGCGCGCCCTCGAAGAACGCGCCGCGCTGACGCGCCGATTGTCCGAGCGCGCGAAAGCGTCGAAGCGCTCCTGGGTGTCGCGGGCCTTCGCGGACCGCGCGGCGGCGGCAGAAGAACACGCGGCCACGATGCGTGAGATCCTCTTGAGCCGATCCTCGACTCACACGGTCCCCGATCACACCGATGCCGGCACCGAACAGCCCGAGCTGTCGGCCCCGGCCGAAACACCCCGCCGATCCTAAGCCGGAGTCTCGGGCGGCGTCTGCGGCGCATCGAGGAACCAGCACCAGCGCTCGCCGTCCGGCAGCCGCACGCCGCGGACCAGCACCTCGCGCGGACGCCGCTCGCGCGGCCTCACGACGCTGACCTGCTCGAATTGCTCCGCGGTCGGCGGTTCGAGCGCCTGGATCAGTCGATCACGGTTCGTGAAAAACAGGAACAGCGGCTTGCCGGCCAGATGCTGGCGGCCGACGTTCAACAACCGGGACGCCGGCGGGTTCGCATCGACGATGCGCCCCGTCGAGTCGGTGAACACGCATGGCGTCGGCATCGCGTCGAAGAGCGCCTGGAAATCGCGTCGGCCCTGCTCATTGCGCTGTCGTGCTGCAGCAATCTCGCTCGCCTGCTCGACGAGGTTCTCGTTCGCCACGCGGAGCTCTTCGAGCGCCGTGCTCAGTTCCTCGAGCGCATCGCGCACGATCCCGGGCGCGGCGGTCGTATCCGCGCGGCGCTGCAGGGAAGCCAGCCGGCCGAGCGCCTTGGTGGTCCGAAGCGTCAGGTTCTCGACCCGGTTCATGTGATCGTCTGGTCTTCGCGGCGCTCGTCCATCAGGAGGATGACCCCCTCGATCGCGTCACCGGCGTCCCGCAGCGGCGCCAGCGTCACCCGGCACTCCAGCGGCCTGCCGCGCCGGCTCGTGGCCGGCAACACTACGTCGGCGTGCTGGGTCGCCCCGCCGAGGATATCGCGAATCGGCTGGCGCAGATCGCTGACGGGCAGCCCGATGTCGAGGCTCAGGAAATTCGTGCGCTGGGCCTCGTGCGCGCGCACGCCCCACAGATCCTCCGCCCGGTGATTCCACACCTGGACGCGGAGATCGCGGTCCACGACGACGACGCCAGACCGCAGGCTGGTGAAGACCGATTCAAGGAACGCGTGCGCGGAGTTCAGGTCCGTGCTGCGGGTGCGCAGCTCGTCGTTGATCGTCTGGAGCTCCTCGTTCGCCGACTGGAGCTCCTCGTTCATGGTCTCCAGCTCCTCGTTGGTCGACTGCAGTTCCTCGTTCGTCGTCTCGAGCTCCTCAATGGTCGACTGCAGCTCTTCGTTCGTGGTCTGCAGCTCCTCGTTGGTCGACTGCAACTCTTCGTACGCGGTCTCCAGCTCCTGCTTTGAATGCTGCAGTTCCGCTTCGAGCGACCGGTACTCCGTGATGTCCTGGAACGTGATCCGCGCGCCGAGCAGCGAGCCGTCCTCGGAGTAGAGCGGCGACACGACGATATTGTAGATACGGGTCTGCCCCGCATGCCTCCACTCGACGTCCGTGATCGACACTTCAGCGCGATCGGCGACGGCGCGGTCGAGGAGGCCGCGCAGTTCCGCCGGCCGGTACGAGACCTCGAGATCCCGGAACGGCCGCCCGAGATCTCCATTGTTCAATCCGAAGCGCGTCCGCGCGGTTTCGTTGACGAACGCGATGATGCCGTTCGCGTCGAGAATGATCTGCGCGATGGTGCCCGATTCGAAGGCGGCCTCGCGAAGCCGCGCGACGGCGCTCAGCGCGTCGCGTCCACCGTGCGCCAGCGCGACCGTGCGCTCCCGCCCGTCCGCGGTCGCGACGGTGCGGAACACGCGGCGCTTCAAATCGACCGGCGCAAACATCGTCCCGTGGTTGAAGAGCATCTCGGCATGCCCGAGCACGAGGATACCTGACGGATTCAGCGAGAAGTACAACCGGCCGAGGACCTTCGCCTGCGCGTCCGCCGTGAAGTACATCAGCGTGTTCCGGCACATGAGCAGGTCCACGCGTGAGATAGGCACATCGGTGAGCAGGTCATGTCGGCCGAAGATGACGGCGCGCCGCAGCTCGTGGCTGAACGCATAATGCCCGCTCCCGACCGGCTCGAAGTACTTCGCGAGCCACTCCGGTTTCACGTTGGCGATATCGCGCTCGGGGTACGTGGCGGCGCGCGCCAGCGACAACGCGTGCTCGTCGACGTCGGTCGCGTAGATCTTCACGCGTTCGCGCATGCCCTGTGCGCCGAGCATCTCGGCGAAGAGCATGGCGAGGCTGTAGGGCTCCTGGCCCGACGCACACCCCGCGGTCCAGACGCGAATGTTTTGCTGCCGTTCGATCAACGCGGGCAGCAGGTCCTGCGCGAGCGCCGTCCAGACCTCTTCGTCGCGAAAGAACGACGTGACGTTGATCAGGATCGTGTTGAACAGCTGCGAGAACTCGTCCTGGTGCACCTGCAGGTAGTCGAAGTAGCCCTCGAAGGTGTCGACCTGCACGGCCTGCATGCGCTTCAGAATGCGGCGTACGAGGCTCGGGCGCTTGTACGCGGAGAAGTCGAACCCGTGCGTCTGCAGCAGATACTGAAGAATCTCCTCCAGGTGCTCGCGTTCGCGTGTCGTTGTCATCGAGCGGTGCTTGTCTGATCGCGGCCGCCGCCCCGCGCCTCGCACGGGAACCGTTTGGCGTGAGACATTTGTTGCGGGGGGCCCCCAGGGTCGACTAGAAACGGCGCGTCACCACAGCGGTGCCGCGCAGTGCGAGGGATTCTCGAACCAGCCGGCGCGCGATGCTGCGCAGCTCGCCGGCCGTCGCCTGAAGGATACCACTCCGCGCGCAGGTCGCGGCGTATTCGCTGAACCGGATCTGCTTCAGAAGGGCCGTGTATTCGGCGTCGTGTTCGTCGGATCGACCGGCGTTGATCGGCATGGGGCATTATCTTCCGAGCGTCGCGAACGGCCTGTTAGGCAGTGATGCCCGGATCCGGAACGGCTGCCGGCACCGTGCCGCCAGGATCCTTTGGGGGCGTCGGTCCCATGATCGCGCGCAATTCCTCCGATTCGATCACTTCTTTCTCGAGCAGGCGACTGGCGAGCTCATCGAGGGTGCCGCGGCGGTCGTGGAGAATGCGGCGCGCGACGTCGTGCGCTTCCGCGAGAATACGTTTCACTTCGGCGTCGATCTTGAGCGCGGTTTCTTCTGAATAGTTGCCACGTTCCTGCGCGAACGGGTTTTCGACGAACAAGGGACGCGGGTGACCGTTGTAGCTGACCGCGCCGAGCACTTCGCTCATGCCGTATTCCGTCACCATTGCGCGGGCGATGTCGGTGGCGCGCTGCAAATCATTCTGCGCGCCGGTCGAGATGCGCCCGAAGGCGATCTCCTCGGCGCTGCGTCCGCCGAGCAGGACGGACAGCTGACTGAGCAGGTCTTCGCGCGTGAGGAGATACCGGTCCTCGAGCGGCAGCTGCATCGTGTACCCGAGCGCGCCAAACCCGCGCTGCACGATCGAGATCTTGTGCACGGGATCGAGGCCGGGAAGGAGGGTCGCCACGATGGCGTGTCCCGATTCGTGGTACGCGACGATCCGCCGCTCCTTGTCGCTCATGACGCGTTTCTTCTCGAGCCCCGCGATCAGCCGATCGATCGCTTCGTCGAAATCCTTCATCTCGACGGCGGTCTTGTCCTTGCGCGCGGCAAGCAGCGCGGCTTCGTTCACCAGGTTGGCGAGGTCGGCGCCTGCAAACCCGGCCGTGCGCGCTGCGATGACGCGAAGATCGACCCCCTCGGCGAGCTTCACCGTCTTCACATGGATACGGAGGATCTCTTCGCGTCCCCGTACATCGGGCTTGTCGACGAGCACCTGCCGATCGAAGCGGCCAGGGCGGAGGAGCGCGGGATCCAGCACTTCGGGGCGGTTGGTGGCGCCCATGATGATGACGCCCTTGCGCGCATCGAAGCCGTCCATTTCGGCCAGGAGCTGATTGAGCGTCTGCTCGCGTTCCTCGTGGCTGCCCATCGGGCTCTGGATGCGGACCTTGCCGAGCGCATCGAGCTCGTCGATGAACACGATGCACGGCGCCTTGACCTCCGCCTGCGCGAACAGGTCGCGGACGCGGGCCGCGCCGACGCCGACAAACATCTCCACGAACTCCGATCCGCTCAGGCTGAAGAACGGCACCTTGGCCTCGCCGGCGACCGCGCGCGCGAGCAGCGTCTTGCCGGTTCCCGGCGGACCAACGAGCAGGACGCCTTTCGGGATCCGTCCGCCGATGCTGGTGTATTTTTTGGGGTTCTTCAGGAACTCGACGATCTCGCGCAGCTCGTCTTCCGCCTCGTCCACGCCCGCGACGTCGCCGAAGCGGACCTTCACGTCGTCGTCGGCGTAAATCTTCGCGCGGCTGCGCGCGAAGGACATCACGCCGCCTTCAGCGCCTCCCATGCGGCGAAAGAAAATGCTCCACAGCGCGACCAGGAAAATCAGCGGGATGATCCAGCCGACGATTTCCGTCATCCACCGGTTGGCGGGCTCGCCGGTGTATTTCACGCTGGCTTTTTCCAGGTCGTCGACGAGCTTGGGGTCCTCGATGCGGACGGCGGTAAAGGGATGCGTGCCTTTGGCGTCGCGGAGCGTGCCGCGCACGCGGTCCTGCCCGACGACCACTTCCTGCACGCGCCCTTCACGCACCCGCTGCTTGAAATCGCTGTAGGAGAGCGTCTGCCCCCCCTGCATCGAGAAATACGTGAACTGCCCGAGACCGAGGAGCAGAAACAGGGCAAGGACGTACCAAACGGCCGAAAATGGTCCGGCGCGCGGGGTGAGCCGGCGATCGGTCGCACGCCGGCCGCGTGTGGGGGGCCGTCCCGCTGTCTCGTCCGCCATCTCTCGATCTTACGCGTGAACGGGATCTTCTGCGCGTGTGAACTCGAGCTCGCCGCGCGGCGCGTCGATTCGCACGCGCGATCCTTCACGGAATTCCCCCTGCAGCACTCGCATGGCCAGTGGATCGAGCACCCGCCGCTGGATGACCCGCTTCAACGGCCGCGCTCCGTACGTCGGATCGTAGCCCTCGGCAATCAGGAGATCCTTCGCGGGCTCACTGAGCTCGACATGGATCTTCCGGTCCTCCAGCCGCTTCATCAGGCCGCGCAGCTGGATGTCGATGATCTTCCGCATCTCCTGCGGCGAGAGCGCGTGAAAGATGATGATCTCGTCGACGCGGTTCAGGAACTCCGGCCTGAAGTGCGTGCGCAGCGCATCGGTGACCTGGCGCTTGACGCCTGCATCGAGCACGGCATTGTGCGACGAGTCGAGCGTCAGCCGCGCCGCCGTCTCCGCAATGAAGTGGCTCCCGATGTTCGAGGTCATGATCACGACGGCGTTCTTGAAGTCCACGGTGCGCCCCTTGCCGTCCGTCAGCCGCCCGTCGTCCAGGAGCTGCAGCATGACGTTGAGCACTTCCGGATGCGCCTTCTCGATCTCATCGAAGAGCACGACGGAGTAGGGCCGTCGCCGGACAGCTTCGGTGAGCTGACCCGCCTCTTCGTAGCCGACGTATCCCGGCGGCGCACCGATCAGGCGCGACACGGTGTGCTTTTCCTGGTACTCGGACATGTCGATCCGGATCATCGCCTGCTCGTCGTCGAACAGGAACTCCGCGAGCGCGCGCGCGAGCTCGGTCTTGCCGACGCCGGTCGGCCCAAGGAAGATGAAGCTGCCGAGCGGACGGTTCGGATCCTGCAGGCCCGCGCGTGCACGCCGCATCGCGTTCGCCACTGCCGTGATCGCTTCCTCCTGGCCGACGACGCGTTCGTGCAGCCGATCCTCCATGCGGAGCAGCTTCTGGATTTCACCCTCCATCAGCCGGCTGACCGGGATGTGCGTCCAGCGGCTCACGACTTCGGCGATGTCCTCCTCGTCGACTTCTTCCTTCAGCATCCGCTGGCCCTTCTGCAACTCGGCCAGCCGGCCTTCTTCCTCGCGGATGCGGCGCTCGACTTCCGGCAACTTGCCGTACTGCAGCTCGGACGCCTTCGCGTAATCGCCCGCCTGCTGTGCGCGCTGCATCTGCAGGCGCACCTGTTCCAGTTCCTCCTTGAGCGTGCGCCCTTTCTGGATCGTGTCCTTCTCCTGCTGCCAGTGCACCGACAGGCGGTTCTTTTCCTCCTTCAGATCCGCGAGCTCTTTCTCGAGCTTGCCGAGACGATCCTGCGATGCCTTGTCCTTTTCCTTGCGCAGGGCCTCGCGCTCGATTTCGAGCTGCATGATTCGCCGCGCGACCTCGTCGAGCTCCGCTGGCATCGAGTCGATCTCCATCCGCAGCCGTGACGCCGCTTCGTCGATCAGATCGATGGCCTTGTCCGGCAGGAATCGATCGGAAATGTAGCGGTGCGACAGGACGGCCGCCGCCACGAGCGCAGAGTCCTTGAACTTCACGCCGTGGTGAATCTCGTACCGCTCGCGAAGTCCGCGCAGGATGCTGATCGTGTCCTCGACCGTTGGTTCGCCGATCATGACCGGCTGGAACCGCCGTTCGAGCGCGGCGTCCTTCTCGATGTACTTCCGGTATTCGTCCAGCGTCGTCGCGCCGACCGTGTGGAGCTCACCCCGCGCGAGCATCGGCTTGAGCATGTTCGACGCGTCCATCGACCCTTCCGCGGCGCCTGCACCGACGACCGTGTGCAGTTCGTCGATGAACAGGATCACCTGGCCCGCCGAATCGGCGACCTCCTTCAGGACCGCCTTCAGCCGCTCTTCGAACTCGCCGCGATATTTCGCGCCGGCAACCAGCGCACCCATGTCGAGCGCGACGATGCGCTTGTTTTTCAGACCTTCGGGAACGTCCTTGCGGACGATGCGCTGGGCGAGTCCTTCGACGACGGCGGTCTTGCCGACGCCCGGTTCGCCGATGAGCACCGGATTGTTCTTGGTGCGCCGCGACAGCACCTGGATGACGCGCCGGATCTCGTCGTCTCGCCCGATGACCGGATCGAGCTTACCCTTGCGCGCGAGGTCCGTGAGATCGCGTCCGTAGCGTTCCAGCGACTGGTACGTGCTCTCGGGGTTCTGGCTCGTCACGCGCTGTGAGCCCCGGACGGCGGCCATCGCCTGGAGGATGGCATCCTTATTAATGCCGCGCTGCTCCAGCAGGCGGACGGTCGGCGATTTCGTCCCTTCACCCGCGATCGCGATGAAGAGATGCTCCGTGCTGACGTACTCGTCCTTGAGGCGTTCCGCTTCCGCCTCGGCAGCGTCCGTCACCTTGCGAAGGCGCGCGGACAGCCCGGGTTGCGAGCCGCCATGGGCGCGCGGCTGCCGATCGAGCTCGGTCCTGACCGCCGCAGAGAGCGCTGCCGGATCGGCGTTCATCTTCCGGACGATCTCGGGGACGATGCCTTCACGCTGCTCCAGCAGTGTCAGCAGGAGGTGCTCCGGCAGAATTTCCGGGTGCCCCTCGCGATCGGCGATCTGCTGCGCCGAAACGATCGCTTCCTGGGCTTTCTCGGTGTACTTGTTGATGTTCATGACCATTCCGTCCGTCGTGTCCGCCTTCAGGCGGACCTTACCTCTCTAACTTCGCCAGTGCCTCGTAATGCTGGCGCTGATCCTTCGAAAGCGCGCGGGGGAGTTGAACGTCCACCGTCGCGTACAAATCTCCCCGTTGATCGGGCTTGCCGACCGACGGCATCCCGTGTCCCTTCAACCGGAACACCTGCCCGCTCTGCGTCGTCTCCGGAATCTTCAGCCGGACCGATCCGGTGATGGTGGGCACCTGCGCTTCGCCGCCGAGGACCGCGGTCGTGACGGGCACCGCCACCTTCGCGCGGAGATCGCTGCCGTCACGCTCGAACACCGGATGCGGCTTGATCCGGACGCGCAGATACAGGTCACCCGACACGCCGCCGTTCGCGCCCGATTCCCCTTCGCCCGCCGCGCGCACGCGCGAGCCGTCCTTCACGCCCGCGGGAATCCGCACGTCGACGCTGCGCGCGTGCCCCCCCTGCTTGATCGAGATGCGCCGCGTGGCACCGTGATAGGCCTCTTCGAGCGTGAGCTCGACCTCGTGCTCGATGTCGCGCCCCTTCTGCGTCCGCGGCGCGCGCGTCTGCCGTCCACGAGGGCCCGCATCGCGCGGCCCGCCGCCGCCGAAGAACGTCTTGAAGAAGTCGGAGAACGGATCCTCGTTGCCGAAGAGATCGTGCATCTCTTCTTCGGTCATCGTGCGGTAGCCGCCCGGGCCGC
>WNGF01001168.1_pt1 | contig 38583 bp, 32 predicted proteins | sample 5400641 | NCBI WGS metagenome assembly WNGF01 (sample SAMN13153371, study PRJNA577476) | soil metagenome | isolation source: 80 cm soil or saprolite under grassland replicate 2 | place: USA:California | collected 2016-06-15 | reverse complement strand
TCTCACCTCGGTTGAGGGTGTCAAGACCACCAACGTTTGGATTGTTTTAATGTCCCGCACCATGAACGAGTCGGTATCGCGCTTGATGACGATGCCCTGTATTTTTATCTTCTGACCGTTGGAAATCTGGTGCCCCTTTAAATTGTTGTCCTGAGCGGATGTGGCGATAGCGTTTGCCACAACAAAGACAAAGGTGAGTGCGATCATCACTGCAACATGTTTAGTTATTCTCATTAGATTTTGTTCCCTCAAATATGCATAGGTCGGTGAGTAGGGGGGGCATGGTTTCAAGTGTGTTTCTACCTTACTCGTCCGTTGTCTCTGGAAACGATTGTGTTGACAAGACTCCATTCGGAATTCTAGTGACATCTACCTGGCTTTAGTACTGTCAATTCTGACAGCATCTCGCGCGAGGAACCGACATCGACACTAAGGATTTAGACCAACGCGGCGCATTAGGCCCTGAAAGCGCGGATCCGATCGCAAGGGATCGAACGTTGGACTAACACCAAGATACTGCAACTGGAGGTCGTGCGCTTGATAGGCTTTTTCAAGCGAGGCGAATGCTTGCTCCCGTTCGCCCAGAGCCCCGTAGAGCACTGCCAACTCGCCGGGCGAAACATACTCCTTGCTCGTCTGTAACTGCATAAGGATCGCCTGTGCGCGGTCGCTGTCTCCCGCCCCCGCGTAGGCCGCTCCGAGAAAGATCTGCCTGCTCGGGGTATCATGACCGAGCCTGATGGCCTCCTGGTACTCGGCGATCGCTTCCGGGTACATTCCCTTTGCCGCATAGGTGTAACCGCGAAACAGGTGCGCATAAGGAAAGTTCTGATCCAGTTCGAGCGTCTTCTTCAAGGCCTCAATCGCCTGACCATATTGGCGAGCTTCGTAAAACGTAAAACCGACAATCGCGTTGATCGGTAGCGAGAGTGGATCAAGCTGTTGCGCGCGTTTGATCTCTCCAATGGCTTGCTCGTGCCGGCCCATAAGTGTAAGAAAGTTGGCGTACCAACGGTGCGCCAGGGCCAGGTTTGGGTTCAACTCGATGGCCCGCTTGTATTTCGCTTCGGCATCTGCCCACTCCCAGGCGTCTGTCTTGAGATTAGCCAGCGCGTAATGAGCCTCGGCGAGGTTCCCGTCCAGCTCGAGGGCCTTCAGTGCCAGCGCCTCCGCTTTGGGCGAATACTCTTTCGGGTTCAGAGTGCTGCTAGCAACAAGGCTCCAGTAAGTGATCGACAGTTCGGCGTAGGCGAGAGGATAAGCAGGATCAACGGCGATTGCCTGATTGAAATACTCGGCTGCTTTCTTTCGGTCTTCCACGCCTCCCCGGGAACGATGGAAACGCCCCTTGAGCAGCAGTTCATAGGCCTGCGGGTTCACCTGCTCGCGCGTGGTGAGTAGTTGCTGCTGACCCTCAGTCAGGCGCAGCCGCAGCTTCTCAGCAATCTCGCGGGAAATGTCTGCCTGCACGGTAAGTAGGTCTTTAGCCTTGCGTTCATAATGCTCGCCCCACAACTGTGTCCGATCGCGCGCGTCCACCAACTCGACGCTGATGGAAAGATCGTCACCATGCTGAAGGACTTTACCGGTCAGAACGGCTCCGACGTCTAGGGCACGCGCGACGTCTAGAGGGTCTGCGCTCTTGCCTTTGTATTTGGAAGACGAAGTGTTCGCGATGACTTTAATGCCAGACAATTGTGAGAGCCGGTTGATCAGGCTTTCGCTGATGCCATCGGAAAGGTATTCCTTCTCGGGATCGTTACTCGCGTTGACGAAAGGTAAGACGGCCAGAGAAGAAATGCCTGCCCGGCGGTTAGCGGAAATGTAACGCGAGTAAGCAAAATAGCCTCCCGCGATTGTCAGCACGAGGACTGAAGCAAGAATCAACAACGCGCCGCGTTTGTGCCGCTTGATTTCGTCCACCAGATACTCACCGGTTGACGTTGTGCGAGTGTGGCGGGCCGCGTGGTCGGTCGGCGTCGCCGCGACCTGCGTCACTTCTGTTGCCAGAGTTTCCGGCCTCTTGACTCTCCGCGTTGTCTTGGGCTCTGCCGGGTTACTTCTCATCGCACTACCCGAGCGCCTAAGCTCACTTTCAAACGCAAGGCGCTGCTTCAGAGTCTTTAAGTCCAGCCCCAGATCTTTCACCGACTGATAACGCTCTTCCCGATCTTTGCGCAGTGTCTTCGTCACAATGCGCTCAATCTCGCCGGGCACATGGGCTACATATTTGGTTAGCGCTGGCGGGTCAGTTATCAATATAGCCGCGATCACGTCGCTCATCGTCTTACCGGTAAACGGCAAATGACCTGTCAACATTTCGTAGAGCACCACACCCAGGCTCCAGATATCGGTACGGGCATCAACTTCCACGCCGCGGGCCTGTTCGGGAGACATGTAACGCGCCGTGCCCATCACCATGCCGGGCATGGTCGCTTGCAGCAGTTCCTTATCCAGGGCCGCGCTTGCTTGCTCACTGAGCTTGGCCAAGCCAAAGTCCAGGACCTTAACTAAGCGGTCCTTACGCAGCATGATGTTGTCGGGCTTGATGTCTCGATGCACGATGCCCGCCGCATGCGCCGCTGCCAGAGCCGAAGCGACCTGGATGCCAACTTCCAACACTTCGAGCAGCTTGAGGGGTTCGCCTTCCAGGCGCTGGCCCAGCGATTCGCCCTCGATGAATTCCGTAACCATGAAGTGGTACTCATTCTCACTGCCGATCTGATAGATAGTCAGGATGTTCGGGTGATTCAGACTTGACGCTGCATAAGCCTCACGCTCGAAGCGTTGCAACCGATCTTCATTGGTGATGAGGTCGGAGTGTAGGAGTTTGATGGCGACTCGTCGATGCAAAATGAGGTCGGCGGCGAGATACACCTCACCCATGCCGCCCGCACCCAGCAGCGAGCGAATCTCGTAATGCCCGAGCCTGGTGCCTTGCGGAATGGCCATGGCCGTCGAAAGCTAGCGTATAGCCGCGGTAATAATCCAGTCGTACAACTCGACAGGAATAACAGGATTTACAAGATAGTCAAACAGCCTTGGCGCCCTTTACTCTCAAGGAATGTCCTGTAAATAATCTTGTCAATCATGTCAAAAGCTTCTTAGGGCGTCAGGCCGACGCGGCGCAGAAGATTTTGAAAGCGCGGGTCGGCGCGCAATGGATCGAATTCCGGGGCAACACCAAGATACTGCAACTGAAGGTCGTGCGCTTCAAAGGCTTTTTCAAGCGACGCAAAAGCTTGTTCCCGCTCTTCCGTTGCGGTGTAGAGCATCGCCAACTCACCGGGCGAGACGTGATCCTTGCTCGTCTGTAAACGCTTAAGGATGGCCTGTGCCTGCTCACGTTTTCCCGCCCGCGCGTACGCCACGCCCAGATGAATTTGTGTGCTCGGAGTATCGAGACCTAGTTTTATTGCCTCCTGATAGGCGGCGATGGCTTCTGAGTTCATTCCCTTCGCCGCATAAGTGAAGCCCAGAAAGAGGGGCGCGTAAGGATAGGTCTGATCCAACTCAATGGTCTTTTTCAAAACTTCGATCGCCTGATCGTATTGGCGCGCACCAAAGAGTAGATAACCGACAGTTGCGTTGACCCCGGGTGAGAGTGGATCAAGTTCGCGGGCGCGTTTGATTTCGGCAACGGCTTGCTCGCTTCTTCCTACGAGTCTGAGATAAGAGGCATACCAGCGGTGGGCAAGCGCCAGGTTCGGGTTCAACTCGATGGCGCGCTTGTATTCACTTTCAGCATCCGCCCACCGCCAGGCATATGTTTGCAGATTTGCCAGCGTGTAATGACCCTCAGCCAGGCCCGCGTCCAGTTCAAGCGACTTCTGTGCTGCCGACTCCGCTTTCGGCAGATATTCCTTCGGGTCGAGAGTGCCGCTGTTAACCAGACTCCGGTAGATATCAGACAGCTCGGCATAGGCAAGCGCATAAGCCGGATCAGCCGCGATCGCCTGATTGAAATACTCACCTGCCCTCCGCCGGTCTTCGATCGTGCCCCTGGCACTGTGAAAACGTCCCTTGAGCAGTAGTTCATAAGCCTCAGGCTTCACCATCCCGCTCGTGATCAGTTTTTGCTGTTGTCCGGCGGTCAGCCTCAGCCGCAGCGTCTCAGCAATTTCACGCGAAATATCTCCCTGCACTGCGAGCAGGTCTGTAGCTTTGCGGTTGTACTGCTGACCCCACAACTGCGTCCGGTCGCGCCCATCGATCAACTCTACACTGATCAAGAGGTTGTCACCGCGCTGCAGGACTTTTCCGGTCAGCACGGCCGACACGCCCAACGCGGTTCCCACTTCCTGCGGGTCAGCGTCTTTGGCTTTGTACCGCGAAGAAGAACTGTTGGCGATGACCTTCACGCCGGGCAGTTGCGAGAGACGGTTGATGAGACTCTCGCTAAGGCCGTCCGAGAGATATTCCTTCTCAGGATCGTTGCCGGTGTTTGTGAAGGGCAAGACCGCGAGGGAAGTAATGCCGGCCCTGGTACGTACACCCAAATAACGTGAGTAGCCGAAATAGGCGAGAGCCATTGTCGCGGCGATAATCGTGGCGAGAATGAACGACGCGCTGAGCTTGTGCCGCTTTATTTTGGAGACCGCGTACTCGCGACTTAAGGCAGTGCGAACATCGGTTACTTCGCTATCGGTTCCGATTCCCATAGCCAGCGTGGTCACGGAGCAGGTGTCGCGAGGGTCGCTCGCAGCTCCATTTCGTGCAGCCGGTATCTCCTTACTATTGATACGCTCGAATTCAACCTCAAACTCCAACCGCCGCTTCAACGTTTCCAAGTCCAGTCCCAAACCTTTGACGGACTGATAACGCTCTTCCCGGTCTTTCCGCAGCGCCTTCGTTACAATGCGGTCTAACTCGGGGGGCACGTCACGCCTGTACGTAGTAAGAGCTGGCGGTTCGGTTGTTAATATGACCGCGATGACATCACTTATCGTATTGCCGGCAAACGGTAAATTGCCCGCCACCATCCCGTAGAGCACTACACCCAGGCTCCAGATGTCAGTGCGCGCATCCACCGGCAGGCCGCGTGCTTGTTCTGGAGACATGTAGCGGCCGGTACCCATCACAACTCCGGACAGGGTGACCTGTAATGCTTTGGTCAGCAGCTCAGGATCGACGAGTTCGGGCTCGCTGAGTTTCGCCAGGCCGAAATCCAGCACCTTAACCAAGTGGTCGCGGCGCAGCATGATGTTGTCGGGCTTGATGTCTCGATGGGTGATGCCCGCCGCATGCGCCGCAGCCAGTGCCGAAGCGACCTGGATTCCTATCTCAAGGACTTCAGGCAGTTTCACTGGTTGGCGTTTCAGGCGCTGACCCAACGACTCGCCATCGATGAATTCGGTGACCATGAAGTGGTATTCATTTTCATGACCGATCTCATAAATCGTAAGAATGTTCGGGTGATTCAGACTTGAGGCGGCAAAAGCCTCCAGCTCAAAGCGACGCAGCCGATTTTTGTTGCTAATGACGTCGCCGCGGAGGACTTTGACGGCGACGGGCCGATGCAAGCTGGGGTCATTGGCCAGATACACCTCTCCCATGCCGCCTGCGCCCAGCAGCGTGCGAATCTCGTACCGACCGAGTTTCATACCTTCAGGGATCGTCATCAAAGGCCAGTAGAAATGGTCAGATAGATCCTATTTGATCCGTTGCCATGCTAGTGATTTCCTGCGGAATAACTACTGGCAAAAGAAACAGGTGGATTCATAGATTACACCGACGAAACAGCGGGGAAACGGTCTTCTGTCCGCTGACCACCGACTACACGTTCATGATCCTGTCAAAACTGACAGTTACGCCGCGTCTCACGCCAACTTAGAATTGGGACATTAGGCAGGGAATCGTTTCCACCTTGCGCCAAGTTTTGGTCAGGCGGGAGCGTTACATACCCTTCGGCGACAAACGTCGGAGTTTCGTGAAGGAGTGAAAGAAATGAGAATGGCGCGCATCATCCTGGGCCTCAGCCTGCTGCTGTTGGCAACCAATGCCTTCGCACAGAAGGTCACGACCGACTCAGCTCCGAACGTGGACTGGTCCAAATATCACACCTACTCCTGGGGCGAAGGTACACCGGCCCAGGACCCACTCATGGCCCAGAGAATCGTGGCGGGCATTGATGCCCAGCTCGCTGCCAAGGGCTTAAAGAAAGTAGATAGCGATCCGGATCTTATCGCCTTTTACCACACATCAACCGATCAGCAGAAGTCTCTCAACTGGAGCGGAGCTGGTGGCTTTGGTCGCTTCGGCGGTATGGGCTCGGCGCAGGTTGATACGGTTATCACGGGCCAGTTGAAAGTCGACCTCGCTGACGCTAAGGCGAAGCAGTTTCTTTGGCGCGGCACGGCGAGCGACACCGTTAATTCCGATCCACAGAAGTTAGCTAAGAAAATCGATAAGGCCCTGACCAAGATGTTTCAGAAGTTCCCTCCGACTGGACAGTAGTGCTAGCCGGCTCACAAAAACGAAGGAGATGAAGAAATGAGAAAACTAATGAGAGTAACTTTCGCAATCGCCGGCATAGTCGGCATTATGCTGCTGGCGAACTCCAGCAGTTCCGCCCAGAAATTGCCCAAGTCCATATACATCCAGGCGCAGGCCATGGGCGAGTCGACTCAGCTTGGGCAGACGTTTGGTGTTACGCTCCTCATCGAAGAGTACTCGACGCCCGACGATCAGAAGGCCTTGCTCGCCGCGTTCACCGAGAAACAGAACGAAGGTCTGGTTAACGCCTTGTCCAAGATGCACACTAAGGGACGCATCTCGATCACCGGTACGCTGGGCTATGACGTCGCCTACATCCGGACGTTTCCAATGCCCGATGGCGGCACGAAAATTCGGCTGGTGACCAATCGTCCCATTACCTTTGGCGAGGCCTGGAGCGATAGCCGTTCGATGGACTATAGCCTGTCGGGGATGGAGATAATTCTCAGCGCGAACGGCAAGAAAAACACCGGCACTTTGGCTCCGGCTTGTAAGTTGAAATTGGACAAAGAGAACCAACTTCAGTTGGATCTTCTCCAGAATGCCTGGAACCTTGTGGCTATTCGCCAGCGTTAGTGGAAAGGTTTGCAAGTGACGCTCGGCTTTAAGGAAATCCGAGCGTCATTGTCAGGGGCCGATCACCGTCTTGCGACCAGAGAAGGGGGGCAGGAAATCCCCGTCTTGCCAGTCGCGCGCGAGCCGGGCTGACAGATCGCGCAGATGGCGCCCTGATTCAGACTACTCAACCTGCAGCGAGCTGTAACTCTCGTAAGATTCTTCAATCCCGCCTGTCAAAAGTGACAGTTTCGCTCGTCGTCTCCCCTCGATAGACTTCCACCCACGATTTGCTGGAATTGCTGTTTCTTATGAACATACGCAATGCGGCGTGGGAACCAGCCAACGTGCCACGACAAGGAGAACAATCATGAAAAAGATCATTCTGGTTTCGATGCTTACTTTCATTTTCGCAACTATCGGTCTGGCCCAGGATCCAGGCTGGCCTCGTCAGAAATCGAATCCGTCGGGCAAGCTGGTTTATTACCAACCGCAGTTTGCCGAGTGGGACAACCACAAAAACCTGACGTTTAGCATGGCGTTCTCTCTCATGCCGGCCGGCGTGAAGGCGGTGGTGGGCGTAGCGGATGTTCACGCGATGACCAATGTGAATGTAGATGATCGGACTGTCTTGATTAGTGATTTCGTAGTTACCGACACGCATTTTCCCTCGCTGGATGCCGGCGCTGCCGCAAACGTGGACCAGTTGGTGAAGTCGTTTTTGCCGCCGGGTTCTGCGGTGACAATCTCGCTGGATCGTCTTGTCGCTACCGTAAAAAAAACCGAGACGGCGCCTACTGTTCAGGTGCGTAACGATCCGCCAAAGATCTTTGTCAGCAACAGACCGGCGATTCTTGTGCAAGTAGATGGTCAGCCAGTCCTTGGTCAAATACAAAACACAACGCTGCAATTTGTAGTCAATACTAACTGGCCCCTCTTCTTTGACAAGTCCCTCTCTAGCTACTACTTGTTCACTGGCAAGCAGTGGCTTACGACGACCAGTTTGGGTCGTGGGTGGCTCATCACTTCTACTCTGCCCAGGGATATGTCCAAGGTGGCCGCAGACCCACAGTGGTCGGGTCTGGCTAAAGCCATTCTACCGCCAGCAACTGCCAGTGGCTTTGCCCCAACAGTTTTCTATAGCACGGGGCCGGCGGAGGTGATCCTCTTTCAGGGACAGCCGGTTTACTCCAAACTCGCGGGAACTGAGCTTGTATTTGCGAGCAATACCGATGCCGATCTTTTCGTTTATAACCCGACGCAGCAGTACTACTACCTGGCGGGGGGCCGCTGGTTTCGCAGCAGCAGTTTGCAGGGACCATGGACATACGCGACACCGGACTTGCCCGCTGACTTCGCGCAGATTCCCTTGAGCAGCTCAGCCTCGCGCGTACTGGTCTCCGTGCCGGGAACTGACCAGGCCAAGGATGCAGTTCTGCTGGCGCAGATTCCCACCACGGTTACGGTTAACCCCGCAAGCGCCGCGGCCCAGGTGAAGGTAACCTACAATGGAGCGCCCGAGTTCAAGTCTATCGAAGGAACGTCGCTCACCTACGCCACCAACACGTCGGACAAGGTTATCAAAGTTGGCGACGTCTATTACTTGTGCTTACAAGGTATTTGGTTCATGTCCACAACTCCGCAGGGGCCGTGGCAGACGGCGAGTTCCATACCGCAGGAGATCTATACAATTCCAGCAAGCTCACCGGTCTACAACGTTACTTACGTAACGCAGACCACTACTTCCGACGGTAATGTGCAAGCAAGCTACACTGCCGGGTATATGGGAACTTTCATCGTTGGCGTAACGGCAGGCGCCATCATCGCCGGCGGCACTGGTTATTACTATCCGCCCTATCTCTACTACCCGGCCGTTGGCTATCCCATCTATCACCCGTACGCCGCCACTTATGGTTATGGCTCGTATTACAACTCCTATACCGGAGCTTACGGTGTGGCCCGAGGTGTCTACGGTCCCTACGGCGGAGCCGCGGCGGGAGCAGCGTACAACCCTTACACCGGAACATACGCTCGCGGCGCCACGGCCTATGGACCATATGGCAGCGCCAGCGTTGGTCAAGCTTATAACCCTTACACAGGAACGTATGCGCGCGGGGCCACCGCATCGACCGCTTACGGCACGCGCAGCGCTGCGGGAGCTTACAATCCCTACACAGGAACAGGGGCCGCCACCAGACAGGGATCGAGCGCCTACGGTCAATGGGGTACTTCCGTAGTCAGCAACGGGAACCAAGCTGTACAGACCGGTCACGTCACAACCTCGCAGGGCACGGCCGGCGCGGCGCGGTCAACATCGGGGGCCAAAGCGGTGGGCTATAACGGCGCTTATGGGAGTGGCGGCGCAGTGAAAACCTCAAGCGGCGATATGTATGCCGCCAAGGATGGGAATGTTTATAAGAACACGGGTAGCGGTTGGCAGAGCTACAACAGTAATGGAGGCTGGAGTAATGCAAATAGCCAGGCGCAACAGGCACGTAGTAGCTCTGCAGCCGCCGCTCAGAGAAGTGCTCCGACTCAAGAGATGAATCAGGAGGCTCAGAACAGGCAGCGGGGCGCTGCCCAGAGTCAGCAGTTTCAGAATTTCCAGCGTTCGGGCGGAGGTGGAGGTGGAGGTTGGGGCGGCGGCGGTGGAAGGTTCGGTGGCGGTGGTGGTGCTCGAGGAGGCGGCGGCGGACGGCGACGCTAGTAATTACATGTGAGGAAAAGACGAGGAGCAAACAATGAACACTAAATGTGAAGTCAATCGTAAATTTCGGCTCAGAAATACAACTGCAGTTACCGCGCCGGTGTATCGCCTACTCGGAGCTTTTCTTCTGGCCGCCTTGTTGCTCGCGGGAGCCAGGAGCCAATTAGTCAGCGCTAGCTTTGAACCTGCATCACCTCAGGGCATGAATCCGCAGCAAGTGGCGGCAACGATAAAAGCAAACGCCCAGGCGTTGAAAACTTTTACCTACCAGCAGCGCATGCAACTCCAATTGAAGGGCGAGACGAAAAAAGTAACCCTCAACCAGATGAGTTACGACATGTATGGAAACGAGCAGAAGACTCTGTTGAGTGAACAGCCGCCGGCGGATGCGCAACCCTCTGGAGGTCGTCTCAAGCAAAGAGTCGTCGCCAAGAAAACAGGCGAGTTCAAGGACATGATGCAAGAAATCGCTGCATTGGTAAAATCGTATACTGAACTCCCACCCGAGCAGTTGCAAGCGGCGTTGAAACAGGGCTCCTTCAGTCAGGGCCAGGGAGACATGCAAGGCGCAATTCAGATTCAGATGCAGAACGTGATTCAGCAGGGAGATTCACTAACGATCTGGATTGATCGAACGGCGATGCTCTTTCGCCGGGCTGTGATTGCGACGACTTACGAAGGGAATCCGGTGACTGCGACAGCCAACTACGCCATGTTGCCCACAGGACAGGTCTACATGGCCCAGACAATCTTGAACTACCCGAAGAAAGAAGTCGTAGTAGAAATCGACAATTCGAATTATCAGCGGAGTCAGTAGTAGTGTTGGCGCGTGACCACTCCGGACGAAGCATAACAACTGCGCGGCCAAATATGAGTGATCTGCGGCCGCGCGGAATCGGACGCGCGAACCGGAGACAAGAAAACAATTTGTGAGGGGCATACTCTTAGGTTTCATGCTCGTGGCGGTATGCGCGTTGATTCACGCCACCAGCCTGGTTTTCATCGGTGAATTCCTGATCAAAAGATTGCGAAAGATCGAGGAACACCTAAGCGTGAGAATTTACTCGATCCTTCTCAGCTCGGTCTTTGCGATGATCCTCCTTTTGCATCTCGGGGAGATCACCCTTTGGGCAGTTGTCTATAACCAATTGGGTCTGCTCAACGATTTTCGGACCTCTTTGGACTTTTCGGTGGGAAGCTATAGCACCAACAGTGCGCCAGGCATTCAGCTTCCAGGAGCGTGGAAACTGCTGGGACAGCTCGAGAGTATCTCTGGTCCGCTGCTAGTCGGATTGTCCACCGCGTTCCTCTTCTTAGTGATGCGCAAATTATTCGATATCCGCCGGATCGCACATACGAAGAAGAGCTAAGAAAAACCACATCAACTATATGATCGACGTCCCGGCGGGCCGGGCGGGACGGCATGCTCTCTATCGAAATAGTCGAGGCTTTCTAGAGGAGTCCAAGCCTTGCACTTTTTTTCATCTTGCGCTATTAGGACTCGATAGACAGGGAATTTGCCACGTTACTCTATAACATTAGACCCAGCGAATGATCGCGATTCGTCCACGCTGGTTGGCTTTCACCAGAGAATTGGGAGATTTACGCTTAACTTGCTAATACCTGCTGAATTCCCGTGCCCAAGACGATCAGAATATCGGCCCACACCCTGGATATCCAAACGACTGGCAAAAAGTGCGTTGATCCTAATGGTCGAGCTAGGGCTTTTTGTTGTTTTGATGTCGTTGCCCTTTGCGCTTCCAGTCGCCGCTTCCACTGCAGAGCCGCATAAAAGGATTCTCATCCTTTCTTCGGAAGACCCGAATCTTCCCGGCCCTCTGGTTCTGAATCAGGCTATCCGCTCAACGCTCAACAACGGCTCATCGGTTCATGTCCAATTCTACAATGAGGCTCAGGACAATTTTAGAATACCCAATGACAAGTATGAAAAAGAAATGGTCAGTCTTCTGCGACGTAAGTATGAAGGAGAGAAGATTGATTTGATCTTCGCGCTCGTTGCGCCGGCTTTGAAATTTCTGTTGAAGCACCGCAGCGAACTCTTTCCCGACACGCCGATTGTTTTTGTGGCCCATGACGAACGCGAAGTTGCCGGCGTTGATTTTGGGCCAAATGTAACCGGAGTTGTCGGAAAAGCAGAACTGACTCCCACAATGGACCTTGCGCTGGCTTTACGACCCGGGACGAAGAGGGTCGTTGTGGTAGCAGGCAACTCCTACCAGGACCAGTTCTGGATGGTACAAGCGCAGAAGGATTTTCGCCCATATCAGGACAGAGTAGAGCTAACGTATTTGACCAACATTACAATCCAGGATCTGCGTAAGGAAGTGGCGTCTCTTCCGAAAGAGAGCATAGTTCTTTTTCTGTCCTTTATGTTAGACAGCGAGGGCAAGAGCTATTCGGCCCCGGAGGCGCTTTCTTTGCTCGCTTCGTCCTCAAGCGCTCCCATTTTCGGGGGAGTCGAAACTGGGCTCGGCCATGGGAGTGTAGGTGGGCGCCTGCTTAGTTACGAATCGCTGGGCAGCCGTGCCGCGGAACTTGGGCTGCGCATTCTGGCCGGAGAGAAGGCACAGGATATTTCTATACAGATGATTCCGAGCGTCTGGATGTTCGACTGGCGAGAGCTGCGCCGTTGGGGGATTACCGAGCGGGGGTTGCCGGCGGGAAGCATCATCCGATTTAAGGAGCCATCGTTCTGGGAACTCTACAAGTGGCGCGTTGTCGGAGCGATTTCACTTTGTATCCTGGAGGCGCTCCTCATTATCGGGCTGCTGATTAACCGAACCCGACGCCGTCAGGCAGAGGAAGAGAACGAGCACCTCGCGCGCGTGGCCGAAGTCGAACGTCGGCACCTCGACGAAGTCGTGTCAAACGTGCCGGGCGTGGTTTGGGAAATCAGTATTGACCCTGCCACCGGCGAGCGCAAAACAACTTTTGTGAGCCGACACGTCGAACAGATGTTGGGTTACAGCGCGGAAGATTTTCTGGGTAGGCAGGATTTCGGATTGTCGCTCATCCCGGAAGAGGGTCGAGATAGCGTTGAGCGCGAAACCAGAGAGATCTTTGCCGGCGGAACGGCCGGCACCATTCAATTCCGCTGGCTGACAAAAGACGGGCGCATGCTCTGGGTCGAAGCGCACCTCGTGGCCGTACGCGATGAGCACAATAGACCGATTGGCGTGCGCGGCGTCACGATGGACATAACCGATCGCAAGCTCGCCGAAGAGTCGCTGCGGCAGAGTGAAGAGCGAAATCACGCCATTCTCCGTGCCCTCCCCGACCTGATGTTTCTTCAGAGCCGTGAAGGCACATATCTTGATTACCATGCCCCGGATCCGCGGCAACTGCTGGTTCCCCCCGCGGCATTTCTGGGAAAAAACATGCGCGAGGTACTGCCGCCGGAGTTGGCTGAGAGTTTGATCGGTTGCTTCGACGTTGCGGAACAGACAAAAGAACCGCAGATCCTGGAGTACTCGCTCCCAATTCAAGGTGAGGAGCGATGGTATGAGGCGCGCATCGTCCTGAGCGATGGCGACAAGATTTTGAGCATAGTGCGCGATGTCACTGACCGCCATCGGGCGGAAGCAGATCTGAGCGGAAGCGAAGCACGGTTTGCCAAAGCCTTCAAAGCTAATCCGCAGCCAATGTCGCTTACCACGTTCGCCGGCGGATGCTATTTAGACGTCAACGAGAGCTTTCTGACGATGAGTGGGTACACCCGCGAAGAGGTCATCGGCCGTACTTCGCTCGAACTCGACATCTGGGATACGCCCGGCGCGCGCAGCGAGTTCATCCGGCTACTCAAGGAGCGAGGAGCTATATATAACCTGGAAACAAAATTCCGCACAAAAACCGGCTCGCTCCGACTACTACTCTCATCGGCGGAGCAGTTCGACCTTGCGGGTGAGCACTGTGTCCTCGTAGCTTCGAGCGACATCACCGAGCGCCAGCGCGCGGTGGAAGAGTTGCGCCAAAGCGAGGAGCGGTTCAGAAACATGGCCGACACTGCTCCGGTTCTAATCTGGATCGCTGGACCCGATAAGCTTTGCACTTACTTCAACCAGGGCTGGCTGGAATTCACCGGCCGGAAAATGGAACAGGAGTTGGGCAATGGTTGGGCCGAAGGAGTTTACAGTGAGGATTATGCCCAGTGCCTGGAAATCTACAATTCGGCTTTCGATCGCCGCGAGCAATTCAAAATGGAATACCGACTGCGGCGCGCCGATGGAGTGTTTCGTTGGATCTATGACTGCGGCACTCCGCGCTTCTCTTCGGACGGAGAATTCCTCGGCTATATCGGGTCGTGCATCGACATCGCCGATCGAAAAGAGGCTGAAGACGCGGTGCGCTATGCCAAGGACGAACTCCAGCTGGTGGCTGACGCCCTACCGGTGTTGATTTCTCAGGTAGATAAGAATTGCTGTTACCGATTCAATAACCTTGCTTATGAAAAGTGGTTCGGGCAGCCATCGGACCAAATTATAGGACGGAATATGCGCGAGGTCCTGGGCGAAGCGGTTTGGGAAAGAATTCGCCCTCAGGTTGAAAAGGCGCTGACTGGGCATGAAGTTCATTATGAGGACTTCTTGCCATACCGGCATGGTGGATCGCGGTGGGTCAGCGTTACCGGAATTCCAACGCGAGATGCCGAAGGTCAAGTAAATGGCTTTGTGTCGCTAGTAGCGGATATCACGGAGAGCAGACGCGCTGAAGAAGCCTTGCGAGATCTTAGCGGCCGCCTAATCAACGCTCAGGAGGAGGAGCGCAGCCGCGTCGCCAGAGAACTTCATGACGACTTGAGCCAAAGAATCGCGGTGCTGTCCATCGGGCTGGAACAAATCGCACAACAGATACCTGAGGGACCAGACAATCTTCATGCACGGATCCACAACCTTTGCACCGAGACTCAGGAAATCTCTACGGAACTCCACCGAGTGTCTTATCAGCTCCATCCCTCGAAATTAGATCATCTGGGTCTCGTGGCCGCTGTCAGGAGTTTCTGTGAGGAACTAGCCGGTCGTCACGACCTTAGCATTAAGTTTCGGCATCAGGGTTTCACTGCGTCACTTTCGAAGGACATAACACTCTGTTTGTTTCGTATCGTTCAGGAATCGCTGCACAACGTCGTCAAGCATAGCGGCGCGCGCGAGGCTCAGATCGTACTCGAAAAAACAGATCGGGCAGTTGGACTCTCGGTATCAGATACCGGATGCGGCTTCGATACAGAGTCAAGCAAGATGACCAGTGGGCTTGGGTTCCTTAGTATGAGGGAACGACTCCGGCTGGTGGGCGGTCAACTTTCAATTCGCTCCCGCCCGTTTGAGGGCACACAGATTGAGATTACCGTTCCCTTGGTGAAGCACCAGGAACGTGCCTCGGTGGCATCGAGCGGCCAAAGTGCAAACCAGTCCCGGACCTAAGGCGCCCCTGACAAGAGTAGCCATGTTCAATGACGAAACAAGAGTAATAGAGTAGAATTAAGACTCGCTGGCGGCTAGTGCCAGATGTGGAGAAATCGTGAAACGAGCGCGAATCATTCTAGCGGACGATCACACCTTGTTGTTGGAAGCCTTCAAGGGCTTGCTCAACGACGAATTTGATGTGGTGGGTACGTTTGGCGACGGTCACGCTTTGATTGATGCAGCGCCGGCTCTCAGTCCCGATGTGATAGTACTGGATGTAGGAATGCCATTAATGAACGGGTTGATGGCCGGCCAACATCTGAAGAAGGCTTTACCGAAGGTCAAATTGATCTATCTAACAATGAATCAGGATCCCGACCTGGCTGCTGAGGCTTTCCGCCTGGGCGCTTCAGGATACCTCCTCAAGAGTTCTGCCGCTTCGGAACTTGTTTATGCGATCCGCGAGGCACTCCTCGGACGATCTTATGTGACGCCGCTGATGACGAAAGACATGGTCGGCTCATTCGTCAAGAACTTTAAATGCAGGAAAAGGCCTCACAAGCTGACCTTGCGTCAGAAAGAGGTGCTTCAACTCCTGGCTGAAGGGCGCTCGATGAAAGAAGTTGCCTTCGTCCTGAATGTCACACCGCGAACTGTGGCCTTCCACAAGTACACCATGATGGACCAGCTCCATATCAAGACTAGCGCGGAGCTGATCCAATTTGCGCTCACGACTTCGATCTTGCACGGTTAGAACGATTCGCGCTCTCTCCAATTGATTGGATTATCCCCCAACTGACTCGCCGAACAAGTTAGGCGGGTTCTCCCTTCGTGCGGCAGGGTAGCTTCCCCTGGATACATTTTCTGTTTTGCCAGTGGATTTGTGAAAGCGGATCCGCCCAGGGGCTGGGTATTGTTTAAAGCTACCTCACAGGAGTTAAGACAAAAAAATGCTTTCGTTAAATCTCGTTCAATTTGGCTGGTAGTTTTGCCAGTAGTTTTACTGACTTGGATAAGCTAGTATCGCTGCGTAGGGAGCGATGCCAGAGCCCGGTCCTTACGCTAGGGCGGGATGGTTTACGGCTGGTTCGGGAGAAACGACCTAAACACGGTACACAAGGGAGAAACACGTTGGCTCGCGCTCGAATATTATTGGCAGATGATCATAAAGACATCCGCGAGAAAGTTATGCAGCAACTCGAGCCGGAGTTCGAAGTTGTTGGGGTAGTCGAGGACGGTAACGCTCTCATGGAAGCCGCCTCGCAGATGAAACCGGATGTTTGCGTGGTAGACATTTCCATGCCCATCATGAACGGCATAGACGCGGTTACCCAGCTGAAAGCCAGTGGGTCAAGCGTGAAAATAATCTTCCTGACAGTTCACGAAGATCCTGATTTCCTGCAAGCCGCCCTCGAAACGGGAGCTTTGGGCTACGTGGTGAAGTCGCGCGTGGCAACGGATTTATCCTCCGCAATTAGAGCGGCGCTCGCCGGCCGATTGTTCATTTCGCCATGCCGCCCGTTTCTTGCAAAGATTGAACTTGGAGACACCTTAATAAACGAGGTTCCGTCATAGGCTACGCGGCGCGCAGAAAATTAACGAATACCTGTTACTCCTCCACAGCCTGTCAATTCTGACAGTACTAATCCACTGAGCGTAACGATAGGATCACTTTGGTGTTCAAACACCACAGGAGGAGCAGTGCCTGCTGGTTGGGGAAAGCAAAGACTTTTCCCAACTAGCAGAGAAGCGATTCAGGCTTAGTTTCCTGCCAAAACTGTTAATACTGACAGTACCAAACGGTTCAGCGCGTGACTAGAATTTGCGTTCGTTACACCAGTGCAGGGCTGTGTCCGGAAAATCCGCGGCGTCTTCGAATCCCGGTCGAGACGAAGACGGCAGGTCCTCTTTCAACAGCTCACACCAATGAAAGGTTTCTATGATGACGGCAGCAGCAAAGCCCTCGATCAGAATAATCAAAAGAAAGGAACGAGAGCTTCTTGCCGGGCAGTCTGTCGCTCCAGCAAACCATTTGAAGACTGAGAACCAATCAAGACGCGAACTGGTTCAGACCATCGCCTCCTGGATCGAAAAACGACGAGAAATGATGAAAGGCTTTCCCCGGTCCAAAGGTTCTGTGTTCTAGATGGTTGCGGTCAGGGACTTGACTGGGAATATTGTTTTTGACTCCCGTCCCCAGACCTGCCTGGACCTCGAGCATCTTCATATACGTAACCTTCTTCGTGTGGTTATCGAGATCGACATTCTGCGTTTATTCATTTCACATCCTCCAAATTGAACAGGAGAGAACAGAGGAAACAGAGAGAACTTTCTTCTCCGTTATCTCCGTTTGCTCGTGTCGAAAAATCGTTTCTCATTGGTTAGCTCCCGCGAGCAGCAAGTCCGTGGTTTGTTTTGAAGTTCGCTTCCTGTGATGTAGGCTCTCGTCATGCTTGATTGGAGTCAATGTTCGGCAGTCGAGCGCGACCCGGGCAAGGTTAGCGGCGCGTGGGTGTTTAAGGGCACACGGGTACCGGTCAAGGCGCTGTTTGAGAACCTCGAAGATAGCGCGCGGGTTGATGATTTCCTGGAGTGGTTCCCCGGCGTGACCCGCGAACATGTCGAGTCGGTTCTGCGCCATGCCGAACTGAGTCTGGCCGCCTCAACTTACTCAAATGAAGACTCTAACTATCACTGACGCCAAGAAAAATCTTAGCCGCTGGTTGGCCGCCGCACCTCCCGCGGGGAAGACATCGGCATTATCTGCGGGGCGGACATCATTGCGCAGCGCAAAGTCACGGTAGAGTCCGCCGACTACGCGCAGCGCGAATACGGAGTGACGCCGGATCAGGTCGCAGACTTGGAAAAGGCTACAGACCGCCGCTACAAGAAGCTCAAACGCTCTGGAGAACTGGTTACCGTCACGACCGAACAGTTGAGGAAGATGATTGGCTAAGGCTCTGACCATCGACCCAGCAGTGATGCGACGGCTACGAGTGCTGCCTAATAGTACTCTCGTATTCTCTCCTTGCCTCGATCAAGACGGGCAGATCAACATCCGCCTCCTTCCACAGCAGGAAGAAATCCTCATAAGCTTTGCGGCCCTTCGCGATATCGCCTTGCAAGGTTGCGGCCCGCGCCAGTCCGAGGTGCGCCAGCGGCCAGAGCGGTGAAAGCACATCCCATCCGCGATGCTCAATGATTCTTTGAAACTCCGCCGCCGCGAGCGCTCCGTTCTTCGCCTGCAGATACGCCTGTCCGCGTAACCATGTCGGCCTGAAGGAGAGGGCGGCTTCGTATTGCCGCGCCGGTTGCAGCAGTTGAATAGCGTTGTCCGCTCCCGCTGCGGAACCGCGCTTCAATTCTAAAGTGGCACTGATCATTGGCAGCCAAACCGAGTTTTGCATCGTATCCCGGGAGAGCTTTCGCGCAAGTCCGTCAGAGAGCGATTGAGCCCGTGTCGCGTCACCACTTAAGGCCAGCGTCCAGACCAGGGGCTGTGAATCCAATTGCTGGATCAGAGAAGGCTGCAATTCCTCGGGAGCGATACTCTCCTTTTCAAGCAGAGTCAGGACGAGCAAGGCTTGCTTCTTAGCGAGTTGCGTGAGCCCGAAAATCGCATTCAGATTGGCTTCATTAGCCAGGATTCTGGCCTTCTCCGCCACAAGGCCTCGCCCTCCGGCCAGTTCGGCCGCCCGCGCGAAGGTCTCGCTGGCCTCTCGCCGCCGGCCGCCAAAGGCGAATGACCGCGCTTGAATTTCACGGATCTGATATTCATCCGGCCTCCCTGCGAACCACTCGATCTGACGACGGGCAGCCTCGACATCGCCCCTCAGAAACGCAATCAGGTAGAGCCGGTTGTGAAAGCCGCTGGAATCCAGGCGGCGCGCCAGCCCCTGCTCGATGACTTCTTGAGCCTCGTCGAAGCGGTTCAGCCCGATCAAGGCAAGCGCGAGGTTCGCGCGAGAGAGAGCGAAATCGGCATCCAGTCGCAGCGCCGCGCGGTAAGCCTCTGCTGCCTGCTCGTACTCTCCGGCGATCATGAGCGAGTTTCCATGGAGATGGTATCCGGATTGGTCTTGCGGATAGGTCTGCGTCAATAGCGCAGTGGTTTCAATGCGCTTATCGAGTTCGCCGGTAATATGCCTGAAAAAACTCGCCGAGATTTCGAGACGCTCTCGCTCGCTCACCCGGTTGCGCAGTTGATAGGCTCGCTCCAGATACTTGTTGCCGAGTGCCAGATTGCGCAGATCCCGGTACGAAGTCCCGAGTTGGGCGTAAGCCAGAGCGAATTCACCGTCGCGTTCAATGGCCCGTTTGAGCGCCGGGACAGATTGGGCGTATTGCCCCTTCCGCCACAACTCAACTCCGACGGTATAATCCCTGAAAGCCTCGAGCGAGGCGGTTGTCGCCTGTTCAATCGGCGCATCGAACTTGCGGATCGAGGCGAGGGATTCGCCCAGTTTCTCGCGCAACGAGGTCGAGGCGCGTCCGAGCGCCTTAATCACCTGCTCTTTACCTTCGGCTTCAGTCTGCTGGTGCGCAATCGCCTCCCCGCTCTGGCTGTTGACCGCTTCCAGGGTGATCACGTAATTGCGTCCGAGGCTGGCGATCGTCCCGACCAGCAGCACCTTGATCCCGCGCCGCTGGCAGATCTCGCGCCCGACCTCGCGAGTGATTTTCTCATCGTGTGCCCGCTCCATCAGCCCGAGGGTCTCTCTGACGCGCTCTTCGGGGAAGATGTTGAGGTAAGGCGACTGTCCGAGCTGCACCATCAGGCCTTGTTTGAGCGTGCCGTCAAAGTCCGCATCGCCCGTGGTGTTGACGAAGTCCGCAAGCAGAATCGTATCTTTGCCAGTCAGTGCTGGCTCGCCAGAGCTGAATCCCGGGCCGAAGTAAAAATAAGCAGCGGCTGTTACCAGGATGACGATCGCTATCGCGGCGGTGAGCTTGCGCCGGTTCAGATGCGCGGGCAGCAAGACCGCACCTTCCACTTTGTCTCTCGCGGCTTCATTAGCATCGACTGATTGACGGTCGGTTATCACCGCTGTCGTCTGATCAGTAATTTGAATCGCCTTTGCGCGTTCGGCTTCGATCCGTTCAATGTGGGCGTGTGCCGCTAGTTCGGCCTGCAGCGTTTCGAGGTCCGCCAGCAATGCGCGCGCAGTTTGATAACGCTGCTCACAGTTCTTGGCCAACACCCGGCTAATGATCTCCTGCAAAGCGGGGAGTGCCGCTTGCACGTCACGCGCGATTGGCGGCGGCTCGGCATCCGTAATCGCCACCATGGTGTGATGCCACGTCTCGCCGCCGAACGGCTGATGCCCGGTGATTAGTTCATAAAGGACGACGCCCAGGCTGAACAGGTCACTACGCCCGTCTACCTTCTGACCGCGCACTTGCTCTGGCGACATGTACGTGACCGTTCCCATCAGGATTCCGGTCCGCGTCTCGAAATCCGTACAGATCCCCGAAGTATCTGTTTTGGCTTCATTGTCGCCCGATTCTGGCTCGGTTAGCTTAGCCAACCCGAAGTCGAGCACTTTGGCGTAGCCGTCGGGCCGCAGCATGATATTTTCCGGCTTGATGTCGCGGTGTACTATGCCTGCCGCGTGCGCTGCTTCGAGCGCGCTGGCCACTTGAATCGCCACGTCGAGTATTTGATTGAGTGTCAAGCCCTGGCAGCCGACATAATCGCGGAGCGTGCGACCCTCCACAAATTCCGAAGCTATGTAGTTGCGCCCGTTCTCATTCCCAAAGTCATAGATCGTGATGATGTTAGGGTGGTTCAGGGCGCTGGCGGAGCGGGCTTCGCGTTGGAAACGGTACACACGCTCCGGGTTGTTGATCAACCGAGAAGGCAGGAGTTTCAGCGCTGCAGGGCGCCTGAGCCGCGTGTCGTAAGCGAGATAAACCGTACCCATGCCACCGCGGCCCAGTTCTCTTGTTAGCCGGTAGACGCCAATCATTTCGCCGCTGAAACTCTGCGAATCATCGGGACCGAGCATTGATGGCAAAGGGGCGCTGAGGGCTTGGTAAGCTGGGCGATCCATCAGCAGGTCGCCTCGCGCATCGGCAGCGAGCATAGCTTCCAGGCGCCGATGTGTCTCGTCATCGCCCGCACAGGCGTGTGCCAGGAATGCCGCACGCTCGTCAACCCGGCGCTCCAGGGCGGCCTCAAAAAGCTCACGAATCTTTCGCCACTGTTCGGGATTCATTTTTTGGACTGAGAGTTAGCCCAACTCTGTTTGCAACCAGGCGCGGGCAGCTCGCCATCCTCGCTCGACAGTTGGAGTCGAAATGCCCATAACCTGGGCTGTCTCTTCAATCGTCAATCCGCCAAAGAAGCGAAGCTCAACGATCTGGCTCCTTTGCAGATCAACCTCCGCCAGGGTTTCGAGCGCCCCATTGAGTGCGAGCAGGTCCGCGCCCTGTTCCTGTGCATCCTCGACGGACGTGAGCGAAATCTGCTGCCGGTCGCCGCCGCGTTTGAGCCGTTGCCGGGAGCGCGCGTAATCCACCAGGACCTGGCGCATTAACCGAGCCGCGATGCCAAAGAAGTGCGCCCGGCTCTGCCATGAAACCGATTGCGCGACCAATTTCAAATATGCTTCATTGATCAGCTCAGAGGTTTGCAGTGTGTGACTAGCGCGTTCGCCACGCAGATGATGACGTGCGATACGGCGCAACTGATCATAGACAAGTGGGATCAACGCGTCTCGTGCCGCTTCATCGCCCTGCCCCCACGCAATCAGCATTTCCGTCACGTTTTGCGACGTAGGAATCGTCATGGCTTCCCGATACGCCGAACTGTCGCAGCGAGCATTAGCTCAGAGGAAGCACGTACTCAAATAGTATTGACGTGCGTTTCAACGACACGATTGAAGCTGGCCCACTTCTGCTGATTCCAGCTGCCACATCAACCAGAGTTATTGAGTCAGATCATACACCCGCACCCGAAATCGAACTAGGCACGCGCCTCACCGAATCGTACGCCGGCATGACTAAAACTTTTTGGCCGGATGATGGAGTCTTTCTGCGGATGACGCACTATCAGAGTGAAGGCGGAAAACACAAACCGCTAAAACAGTTTGATTGGAACCATAAGGAGGTGTTCCAAAATGAACCACGGATATTCGTATCAATCGACTCTAACAGCGTCTGAGGCAGTTCACTGGCGCATTGAAGACATTATCGGCGGCGAACGGCGACTCGATTTTGCAAAGCCGTTCATGCCCGAATCACTTGCGAGGGTAGAGCCACTCACGTTCTTAACGCGTGACGAGAAGCGAATTCTCAACCAGATCCGCGGCAACGCTTACCTGTGCATTTTCGGACTCGTGGAAGAGTTCATTCTGCCGTTCGTGTTGGATCATGCACGTTTGCAGCTTCAGGGAGACGACTACCGCGTGCGTGCACTGCTTCAGTTTGCCAGTGAAGAAGCAAAACACATCCAGCTCTTCAAGCGCTTCCGGCAGGAGTTTGAGGATGGTTTCGGCACCGATTGCTCGGTGATTGGTCCACCCGAAGCGATTTCCAGCGCAATCCGGGCGCACGACACTCTGGCCGTGGCGCTGACAACTCTCCATATCGAGTGGATGGTTCAGCGTCACTACTTGGACAGTATCAAGGACGATCAGGAACTCGATCCGCAGTTCAAGAGTCTATTGAAACACCACTGGCTTGAAGAGGTGCAGCACGCCAAACTCGACACCCTGATGGTCGAGTCGTTGGCTGCGAGCCGGAGCGAGGCAGAGAATATGCAGGGCGTCGAAGAATATATTGAAATCGGCGGTTTCATCGATGGTGGACTCGCTCAACAAGTCGAATTCGACATGGAGAGTCTCATCCGCGCTACCGGACGCCAACTGACGCACGCCGAGAAGGAAGAGTTTCGTCGTGTTCAGCGACAGGCGAATCGCTGGACTTACCTCGGCACAGGAATGACGCACGAGAAAGTTCTCGAGACGCTCGGAAACCTGACGCCCAAAGCCAGGAAACGAGTGGAGAGCATTTCGCCGGCGTTTTGCTAAGCCGCCAGACGAGCCACGAGTTTACGTTTACCACAAAGGAGAAAGTTAATGTACCACACGAAAATCAAAGGCGTCGTTCGGCTTCTTGTTCTGCTCACCATCGTTGGCCTCTCGCTCCAGCCTATTTCGGTAGCACGAGCGGTCGACAACACTAATGGGCCGGAGTTGCCACCCCAGTGCGGCAGTTTGCAGGTACCGTCGGGGAATGAGTTGGCCTTCCATGTGTACGCGCGTGGCGTGCAGATATACAGATGGAACGGCGCGAGTTGGGACTTTGTTGCGCCAGTGGCGACGTTGTTCGCTGAGGCGAATTATTTCGGAGAAGTCGGTAATCACTACGTGGGTCCCACCTGGGAGAGCAAGAGTGGCAGCAAAGTGGTTGGCAGGCGTGTACTTGGAACAGGCTGCACCCCTGATCAGAGCGCCATTGCCTGGTTGTTGCTCGAGAAGGTTTCGACCAGTGGCTCGGGCATCTTGAGCTCGGTTACCTACATTCAGAGGGTGAACACCACAGGCGGATTGACTCCCACTGATTCCGGCTTACCCATCGGCGAGGTGAAAGAGGTGCCTTACACGGCAGAGTATTACTTCTACCGCGCGCAGGACTGATGCGCCCGGCGTACCAGCAATAACTCACACTTAAGGAGTAAATCATGCGATACATGAAAATGAGATGCGTCATCGGGCTTGTTGTTCTGCTTACCGTTGCCGGGGTCGTCAGCTTCGGACGCACCGACAATCCGCCCTCGAATGAGGAAGTGGCTTTTGCCCAGCGAACAAGCGATCTCTTGCACAATGAGTTGCTCGCTGCGCTTTTCCAGGAGTTCAACGAGACCACCCCAAACAACGTAGAAGAGGGCAAGCAGGCGATCTCGCTGATATTTAACGACTCGAATAGGGATATGCGGCTGATCGGAACCTTCGCCCCGCTCCTGGGTGGGGACAACGACCTTCCCAGCGACTCGTTCGAGCAGACGGCGCTAAGCCTGGCGCTCCAGGGCCAGGCGCACACATCCGTCGAGCGCGTGGGAGATCGATGGTACTATCGACGCTCGGTTGCCCTCAGCAACACCTTCCACCAGAATTGCGTGCTCTGCCATACGAACTTCACCGACAAGTTCTTCAAGCAGACGAAGAACCCAGGGCAGTGGGTGGGCGCGCTCACGCTACGGGTGCCGATCAACTAGGACTAATCATCCCGTCCGCTCAGCCGAGTAGCGACTGATGGAGAACGGATTATTGCACCTACTGGCACGCATCGCCGTTGACGCTGAAATCAACCAGCAGCGCGACGGCGATCGTGCCGCTTCATCATCGGCTCGGCCTCGGTGGGCCGCTATCTCACCTTACAGGCCGTTGAATACCGAATCTTTAAGCGCATAAATCCTCCGACTCAAACGCTTGACATTGTTGCTGCTGAGCGCGCTGCCAGGCCAACAACTCGATTTCCGCACGTGCGGCCAAGGTGCGGCCTTCTAATCTTTTTCGCTCCTGGCGCAGCGAGGCGAAAAGCTCCGACAGCTTGATCACCGGTGGAGACGAACGAATAGGATCCGTCGCTGCATTGTCGCGAAGATCGAGTGTCATTGAAAAGCTCACGCTTTGTAATTCAAGCCAGTTATCAATCTCAGCAGAGTTCAGTGGCGCCGCGATGACGAGTGCCACAGCATCGCCTTCCCACCCAGCGTCGGCCATCGTGAATTTATCGAGTTGGATCTGTTCGTACTCATCCAGCATGCCTTTCGCGTGGAGCCAACTTCGATGGAACAAACGCACATCAGTCTCGCCGATCAACCACGGAAGAATCTCATGAGCCAGACTTCCGGTTCCCAGCAAGGCAACTCTGGGACTGCCTTTTAGGTGTTTTCGTATCAGGCTGCCATAAGATTGGCTTCCAAGACCCTGCAGGTGATGCGCACGAATGTGCCTGGCATCGACAAGCAAGTCCGTGGTGAATTTCCGGAGGAAGCGGCCCCATCGAGTTGCCGCGAACCTGGCGTTGGCTCGGAACTTACGAAACTGACCCATCACCGCAGTTTCCCCCAGCACGGGGGAGTGCAAACCACAGATCACCTCTAAGAGAAACTGACAGGCCTCTTGACCCCGGCAGAGATCCATCCGGGCATCCTCCCTGGTCTGAAGAAATGACAGCTCGGTTCGATGCAGAAAGACAATGCGTCGTAGACAGGTTTGCCACTGCAAATTCGTAAGCGCCGTTGGCATTCGCTCAAGACAGTCGTGGCGAAGATTTACGATGACCAAATCATCAAGCATGGCTAATTAAGTTAATGTAGCGCGACGGTGTTCTTTGGCTTTGTCACAACCCATGAACATTAGTGCCTGTTCTTACATTACTTTTGCGAAGGCAAAAAGCTTGCGCAGTAGTCCACGAATTTTCTGGCTTCGTTCAAAATCCATCGGCCCGTATTCTCGTTTGGTGCGTAGCCCTTGAGTTCTATGAAACGAGATGAGAGGTTTTGCCAGTCGCCTTGGGTCTGGCCCGACAAAATAAACAGGTTCTCGAATTCCCAAAGTGCCTCGTCCGCAGTGAACGGATCTACCTGGCGGCTGTAGAGTGGCACCCGCGCGCCGGCGGCGGCGGCTTCGTAGGCCGTGCGCGTCGCGTGCTCGTATTCTTTGTGATAAAGAAAGGCTTCGGCTTGCGCGAGCTGCTCGCGCGCAGCCTCGATCCTGGGCACGATCTCGGCCACAATCGAGTCCGCACACTCTCCTTTGATTCCCTGTCGAACTGCGAAGCGTTCATTCTCGTGTCCGTAGTCCTGATAAAAGGTCGGGTCTGCTTCAAAGGACGACACGGCGCGCCACGGCTCCAAAGCTTGTTTCAGCCTGGAGTCTCCTATACGGGTCACGAAGGAACTGAACTCTTCCGAGACTAACTTCTCCTCTTTATATAGTCGCAGCAGAGTTTCGATTACATTGACGCAATTCTTCGCCGGAAACTTTCCTACCAGGCGAGCGAATCGGGCTGAATCCGGATTGGTTTGTCCGCCGACAAATAATAAGTGTGCTGGAACGGTTTTGGCGTCGTGCGAAAGCGCCGCCGCGTGAAATCCTATGTCTGCGATAGTGTGCTGCGCGCAGCCGTTGGGGCAGCCGGAAATCTTGATTTTCAACGGGCGGGCCAACTCGCGATATTCGGCCAATGGACCATTGAAGCCTTCCGATATGGCGCTGCCCAGACCTTTTGCCGAAGCGATTCCTAACCGGCACGTGTCGGCGCCCGGGCACGTAGTCACGTCAGTAACAGTGCCAACTCCCAACTCACCTAACTCGATCTGCTTGAGGGCCATGTAGAGATCCGGCAGCTTTTCTTCGCGCACCCAGGGAAGATAGATATTTTGACCAATCGAAATTCGTAATTGGTTGGCGGAAAGCTGACGCGCCACTTCGGCTAGTTGCCGCGCCCGTCCGGTCGTGATATCGCCCAGCTTCAGTCGCACGTGCACGCCCCGAAAGTGAGGCTTCTTGTGTTCAGTGACCGAGTCACGCACCCAGGAGCGAAAGTCCGGGTCACTGGTACGCGGATCGAGCAACCTCAAGCCGTTTCGCTGCGTGAACGGTTCTGGCTCGCGGCTATCCAGGGAGTGGTCAACAAGTCGGATAGGACCGACACGCTTGCGCTCCTCTTCCAGTGCCGTGACAAAGGCATCCCAGCCCATTGACTGAATCAGGAACTTCATGCGCGCTTTCATGCGCGCTTTACGTTCGCCATAACGGTCGAAGAGGCGCACGATGGAAGCTGTGAGATTGAAGATTTCCTCCGCAGGCAAAAACTCCTTGTAGAGCTGGGCCAGTTGCGGTGCAGTGCCAAGCCCGCCGCCCAAATAAACTCTGAATCCCCGTCGCTCCTCACCATTGACAGTTTTGTTCACCGCCCAAAAACCAATGTCATGGATTCGCAGGGCGGAATGATCCTCGTTACAGCCTTCGAAGGTGATCTTGATCTTGCGCCCCATATTCTGGTTGTACTTGTTCCGCACCAGATAACGAAACAGAGCCTCGGCGTAGGGCGATACGTCAAAGGCTTCAGAAGGAGAAGTGCCGGCCCGATGGCAGGCGGTTATATTGCGTACAGTATTGCCACACGCCTCTCGAGTGGTTAGGCCACCTGCGGCCAGGAAGCGCAACAAGGCGGGAGATTGTTCCAGTTTGACGTAATAGATTTGCGCATCCTCGCGGGTCGTGAAGTGTATGAAGCCACTGCCAAAACGATCGGCGGCATCTCCGAGCAAAGCCAGCTGGTCCCCGGTTAGGAAGCCGCCCGGGATCTTGATCCGCTGCATTTGCACGCCTTCCTGTCGCTGAGCATAAGTACCGAAAGTCAGACGAATTTTTTGCATCTTCTTTTCATCCACCTGACCGGCTCGATACTTATGAATCTGTTCTTCGAAATAAGCCAGTTCCTCGCGCACATAGTCGGGAATCTGGTCAGGTTGCGGCGCCGCGGTGTGCTTGTTTAGTTTCATAAACCCTCTCAGCGATCATTAAGTGATGGGAAGTGGCGACAGGAATTGAACCTGCGTTAGAGGCTTTCCAGCCCTGCGCCCGACGCCTGGCTACGCCGTCTCTGAACCTTCGTCAGGTTCGCGGTTGCACCCTCGAACCCAATCATCATCCAGGTGCGCTCGTGGAGGTAGAAGATGCTCGTCTTCACGATTGAGTCCAATAGGGCGACTCCGACCGACAGCCAGCCTTTTTGAGTTAGCCCAAAAAGGACCGTGCCTGTCACCAGCGATGAGACGATGCGGTAACTAAGGGCCTTTGCCAGGCTGCGAGCGCGCGTTTCCGTCATGATGTCCTCATCATTCCTGCCGCAGTGAAATCCACTCCTCGATAGGCCCGAGCAGACGATTCCTGCCCCAGAGTCAGGAGGTCACACTCCCTCAGCTCCTGAACGATTTTCTCCACGCTCTGCTCGATCGATTCTCGATCAGTCTCAACGACGACTTCGGGTTCAAGCGGCTCTTCGTAAGGATCAGACACTCCCGTGAACTCTTTGATCTCGCCGTTGAGCGCTTTCTTGTAGAGTCCTTTCACATCGCGCTCAGCCAGTATGTGGATCGGGCACTTCACATAAACTTCAATGAACAGCGCGCCATCGCCCTCAACCGTACGTCTTACTTCGTCTCGAATGGCGCGATACGGCGAGATAGCCGCCGTGATCACACCTACGCCGTTGCGCGATAGCAGACGACTGACATAACCAATGCGACGAATGTTCGTATCTCGGTCCTCTTTGGAAAAGCCCAGACCTTTGGACAGATTTGTACGAACCTCGTCACCGTCCAATACTTCGATCGAGAGCGCGCGATTGTTCAGCTCTCTTACCAGTTCCGTCGTCAGGGTTGTTTTTCCGGCTCCTGACAAGCCTGTCAGCCACAGGGTGAATCCTCTTTGTTTTTTCATGTCTGTTACTCCTAATGATTTCAGTCTGATACTCTCAATCCTGGCCTTGGCTTCAAAAAATCTCCCAATCGATTCCTCGGTCAGAGAATCTTCTCAATCGTGGCTCCGGCTTTGCCGCCGGATGTGAGGCGTGGGCTCCGCCCCGCCGGTACCGGCCTTCTTGAATTCGGGGCTCTGCCCCTGGTGCGGCCTTTGGCCTACTGGTCTACCTGAAGGGCATAGCCCGGACCAGGGGCAGAGCCCAAGCTTTAAGGCTGACTGACCGGCGGGGCGGAGCCCACGCCTCACATCCGGCGGCAAAGCCGTGACACGCCAGTTCATTTCAAAATGACAGCCGCGCCTCACATCCGGCGGCAAAGCCGTAACCACGCCAGTTCATTTTCAAATGACACGCGAAGACACTGCGCCCTCAACTGAGCGATATGCGGCGATGAGCACGCGTGCGACTTCCGGTCGGGAAAACTCAACCGGTGGTAACTGGCCCAGTCTCAAGAGTTCGCGCACCTTCGTGCCAGAAAGAGTCAGGTGGTTGGACTGCTCGTGAGGGCACGTCTTCGACGAAGCCATCGCGCCGCATGAGCGGCAATAGAACGTGTGCTCGAAGAATAACGGGGTGACACCCAGTTCGTGCGGCTCAAACTCATCGAAGATGTAATGCGCATCATAAGTGCCGTAGTAGTTGCCGACGCCCGCATGGTCGCGACCCACGATGAAGTGTGAGCAACCATAGTTCTTGCGAATCAGCGCGTGAAAGACCGCTTCTCGCGGTCCCGCATAGCGCATTGCAGCCGGCATCACTGCCAGAACGGTGCGCGAAGCTGGATAGTAGTTCGCCAAAATCTCTTCGTAAGAACGGATTCTGACGTCGGCCGGCACGTCATCCGACTTGGTTTCGCCCACCAGGGGATGCAGCAGCAAACCATCAGCGATTTCCAGAGCGCACTTTTGGATGTACTCGTGCGCCCGGTGCACCGGGTTGCGAGTCTGAAAAGCAACCACTCGACGCCAGCCACGTTCCTTGAACAGCGCGCGGGTCTCGTTGGGCTCCTTGTGATGCTCTGCGAAAGGAAGATTGCGGGGACGATTTATCAGGCTGATGCTGCCGCCCAGCAACCAGTCACCCTGGCCGTAGAGCACTTGCACTCCGGGATGCGCCTGGTCCGTAGTGCGATAGACTGATTCCGCCTCGCGAGCTTTGTCATAGGTGTATTTCTCTGCAAGATGAAGCACACCAAGGAGCTGTTCCTCCTGACAAAGAGCGACGTCTGTTCCTGTCCTCAGACTGCCGGCCTCATCACTGGAAACTGCGAGCGTAATAGGAATTGGCCAAACCGCTCCATTCGCCAGGTGCATACTGGAGATCACGGCGCGATAATCGGCCTCCCCAAGGAATCCTTCGATTGGCGAGTAAGCACCGCTGGCGATCATTAATAGATCCGAAATCTGTCTGGCAGTCAGCCGCAGCTTCGGCAGCGTTGCAGCGACTCGCGCGAGCTGTTCTCGTTCTGTTCCTTTTACTTCTCGGTTAACGAGAAAGCCTCCATGTGGATTTATTAGTTTCATCTGATTATTTCCTTATTGAGTTGAAAATGGCCTTACTGATGCAGACCGCATTCCGTCTTCTGAAATCCGCGCCAACGCCCGGCGCGCGAGTCTTCATTGATCTGCACGGGCGTAGTGCAGGCCGTACAGCCGATGGACGAATAACCCTGGTCGTAGAGCGGGTTGTAAGGGACATCATGCTGGCGGATATATTCCCAGACCTGACGCTTGGACCAACCAGCCAGGGGATTAATTTTTACGAGACCAAACTTCGCGTCGCGTTCAATAACTCTTGCCTGAGCGCGGGCCGTGGATTGCTCGCGGCGAATCGCCGTAATCCAGGCGCGCAGTCCTGACAGCATTTCCCTGAGCGGCTCCACTTTTCGCAAGCGGCAGCAGAGATCCGGATCGCGCTCCCAGAGCCTCTCGCCATACCTGAGCGCTTGTGGTTCCAGCGATCGTGTTGAAGCTCGCCGTTCAAAGCGAACTCCATAGCGCGCGGCCAGTTGATCTCGAAGCTTGTAAGTCTCAGGAAAGAGCAGGTCTGTATCGAGATAGAAGATGCGAGCCGCCGGGTCGATACGCGCTACCATGTCAACGAGAACGCATCCCTCTGTGCCAAAGCCAGTAGCCAGCGCGACATCAGATTCGAACTCATCAATTGCCCAGCTCAGCACTGCTTGTGCTGGAGCCCCTTCGAACTCTTCCGCCAGGACCAATAGTTCGTCATCCGCATTCCGAAAATTCAAAGCCGTAACGCTCATAATCGACGCTGCTGCTTATGCAGCTACCTCCAGTTGTTTTTCTTGACCAAAACTCTTCCCGAACCATTCGAGCTCGTCACGCAGACGAACAACCTCGCCAATGACAATTACTGCGGGTGGGCGCAGGCGTTCGAGCTCCACCAGATCGGCGATGTCCACCAGGGAGCCGACGACCGTTTGTTGCGTTTCACACGTGGCCCAACGGATCACCGCGACCGGCGTGTCTCCTGAACGTCCTGCCGCAATCAGCGCTTCGGCAATGCGACGAAGATGAGATAGACCCATGAGGATGACGATTGTGTCTGCGCCACTATTGCGCATCAGCCGATCCGAGAGCTTTCCGTCACCCGCGCGAGCGCCAGTCAATATCGTCACTGAGGATGAGACACCACGATGCGTGAGGGGAATTCCCGCATACGCTGGCGCGGCCAAAGCCGAACTCACGCCGGGCACAATCTCGAAGGGAATACCTGCGGCGCGAAGCACTATTGCTTCCTCTCCGCCGCGGCCATAGAGGAACGGGTCACCACCCTTTAGCCGGACAACCAGCCTTCCTTCGCTGGCCCGTTCAATCAGCAGGCGGTTGATTTGACCTTGTGACGTTTGATTCCCGCCGCCCACCTTCCCAACGTAAACACGTTCAGCCCGCGCAGGAGCGTGTGCCAGCAAGTCAGGGTCAACTAAGTAGTCATAGACGACCACCTCTGCTTGCCGCAGCAGACGCAGTGCTTTGATTGTCAAAAGATCCGGATCTCCCGGCCCAGCTCCAACCAGATAGACTTTTCCCGCGCAACGGGCATTCTCCGAACAATCAGATTTTGATGTTACGGTCTGCCGTATCCGCTCAATCGCTGCCTCTATTACTGAGGGATGCGCCGCCAGTGGCTCGGTTATTTGATAGGTCACATCCCGGTGACGACTGGCTGCCGCGTGCACTTCGATCGGAATATCACCGCGTGTGTGTCTTCCGGGCGAAAGGAAGTACGGATGCACGATAATGTGCTTGGCGCCTAACTCAACGAGTTTGGCAAACCCTTCAGCGATTGTGGGACTTGCAATTTCCAGAAACGCGGCCGCGACGAGTGGGAACCGACCACATTGGCCAATGCGCAGGGCTGCCCGACGCACATCTTCGTTGGCCTCTTCACGCCGGCTCCCGTGACCCACCACTAGTACCGCTTCCAAACTGAAGTTGCTCATATCCAGCCTCCAGTCTTTGTGGCCTGATATCACGAAACATCACAGCCCTAAATGACTAACTTCATCAGAGTATTCCCGATTCCAAACTCGGTCACACAACACATCAGAGAAGACAGAGTTGACGACTTCGGACACCGGCTCTCAATTTTCACGGCTACAAAGAACGACACGGGCCATGTCGAAGTTGTCTTACTATATTCGCGCCTGGTGAAGGACGCATGGACAGTTACGTGGTGCTGCAATAAGCTATCGACTCGAACGGAGGCTCTATGCTAGACAACCCACAATCGGGCCCGTCCAATCCGACCCGCCGGGCATTTCATCGGACCACAGAAGGGACGGCGGCAACCGCAGTCGAAGCGGGACGCGAACCGCCGCACCGAAACAGCATTCCCGGGCAGAGCGCCTCGCCCGCGGAAATTGCGGAAGGGCCGAACATCGAGGGCGCGGTCCCGATCACGCTGCGCATCAACGGCAAGGACTGCCAACTTCGCATTGACCCCCGGACGACGCTCCTCGATTGCATCCGTGAGACAGTTGCTCTCATCGGAACGAAGAAGGGCTGTGACCATGGGCAATGCGGCGCATGCACGGTTCATGTGAATGGCAGGCGTGTGAACTCATGTCTTAGCCTGGCCTTGATGCATGATGGGGAAGAGATCACAACCATAGAAGGCCTGGGCACACCCGACGCATTGCATCCCATGCAAGCGGCATTCGTTGCCTGCGACGGATACCAGTGCGGATATTGCACGTCAGGCCAGATCATGTCGGGCGTTGCGTTGCTCAAGGAACCCTGCGGTCCTGACGACGAGGCAGTGAAGGAACTGATGAGCGGCAACATCTGCCGCTGCGGAGCCTATGCCAATATCGTGGCCGCGATCCAACAAGTTCGCAAAAACACTTAGGCCGCGAGCAGGAGCGATCCAATGCATACCTTTGAATTCATTCGGCCAGCAGATTCCGCGGCGGCGGTTGCCACCGCCGCGCAGGCGAACACCGCGCAGCAGGGCGCGGACGTGCGGTTCGTCGCCGGCGCGACGACACTGCTGGATCTGATGAAGCTGAACGTCGAAACACCTGCGCGGCTCATCGACATCAACCGTTTGCCGCTCGACAAGATCGAAGCAACGCCTGATGGCGGGCTGAAGATTGGCGCCACCGTTCGAAATTCTGATCTCGCCCACCATGTGACGGTGCAACGAGATTATGCCGTACTATCACAGGCGATTCTCGCCGGCGCATCGGCACAGCTTCGCAATATGGCGACGACTGCCGGCAACCTGCTCCAGCGAACGCGATGCATGTACTTCCGCGACACCGCGATGCCCTGCAACAAGCGCGAGCCCGGAACCGGCTGCCCGGCCATCACCGGCAGCAACCGCATGCTTGCTGTCCTTGGCGCAAGCGAACACTGCATCGCGACCAACCCTTCGGACATGTGCGTGGCGATGACAGCACTGGAGGCGACGATCCACGTGCAAGGGCCCAAGGGTACACGCGCGATCCCCATCGGTGACTTTCATCTTCTGCCCGGCAGCACACCTAACCGCGAAACGGTGCTCGAACCAGGCGACCTCATCACGCACGTGACGCTGCCGCCGCCCGTCGCGGGGAGTAAGCAGGTGTATCTGAAGCTGCGCGACCGGGCGTCATACGAGTTCGCCCTGGCGTCGGCGGCTGTTGTGATCACGGTCGCGGGCGGGAAAGTGACTCGGGCACGCATCGCGCTCGGTGGCGTGGGCACAAAACCATGGCGATCCCCGGAGGCCGAGGCCGCGCTCGTCGGACATGACGCCAACGAGGCCAACTTTCGCAAAGCAGCCGAAGCGGCGATGCGCGACGCCAAACCGCAGAGCGAGAATGGGTTTAAGATCAAGCTGGCGAAGCGCTGCCTCGCACACGCCCTGCAAATCGCCACAAAAGGCTGATTCCACCGAAGGAGCGGACATGCCGACAACACCAGAAATACTGACGCTTTCTCCGATTGGTCGCAGCACGCCCCGAGTGGATGGCCCACTTAAAGTAAGCGGGTTGGCGCAGTACACCTCCGACTTCCAGGTTCCCGGACAGCTTTATGCCGTGCCAGTTGAAGCAACCATCGCCAATGGCCGAGTGGATAAGCTCGACACCGCCGCCGCCGAGAAAATGCCCGGCGTCCGAGCTGTTTTTCATCGCGAGAACATCGGAAAGATCTTCCGCTCTGTATTGGGAATGGGGTTCGAGGGTATCTGCGATGAGCGGCGTCCGCCTTTCGAAGACGATGTCGTTCGCTATTATGGCCAATACATCGCGCTCGCGGTGGCGGATACCTTTGAAGCCGCCAAGGCTGCCGCCGACGCCGTTCGTGTGACCTATATAAAGGACAAACCCAACGTCGAGACAGAGCTCAAGGCGGACGATGATCCGGAAGTAGTTGTTACCACATTTAGCCCGCGCGAGCGTTTGCAAACTCAGCGCGGCGATGCTGAGGCCGCTTTCGCAAGCGCACCGGTCAAGATCGACCAAACTTATGTCACGCCGGCCGAGACGCACAACCCCATCGAGTTGCACGCGACAACAGCGATCTGGGATGGATCTACTCTAACGCTGTACGAGTCGTCGCAGGGAGTCTTCAACCTCCGGGGCGTACTCGCGCAAATGTTCGGCTTGCCGAAAGAGAACGTCCGCGTCATCACCAAGTTCGTTGGCTCGGGTTTCGGGAGCAAACTGTTTCCATGGACGCATTGTTCGCTCGCCGCCGCGGCCGCGCGGCAACTCGGCAAGCCGATCAAACTCGTGGTCAGCCGAAAGATGATGTTCCAGACGGTCGGTCATCGCCCGCGTACCCAGCAGCGCGTGCGGTTGGGCGCCACTCTTTACGGCAGGCTCGTGTCGCTTCAGCACGACTATGTCTACGACAGGTCAATGCTCGATGACCACCACGAAGACTGCGGCGAAGCGACGCCGTTCCAATACAGCGTGCCCAACCTCCGCGTGACGTTCGGCCGCGCCAAGCGCAACATCGGCGCAACCGCGGACCTGCGCGGTCCCGGCGCCGTGCCGGGCCTCTACGCGACCGAGTCGGCGCTGAACGAACTGGCCGACCAGCTCAAGATCGACCCCGTCCAGCTCCGCGTCATCAACGAGCCGAAAATCGACGAGTCGTTGGGCATTCCTTTCTCATCACGCCATTTGCTCGAGTGCTTCGAGCTCGGCGCGGAGAAGTTCGGATGGTCCAAGCGCATTCCCGAGGTCGGCTCGATGAAGCGCGACGGCTTGATCCTGGGATGGGGGATGGCCGGGTGCTCGTGGATCGCCGCACGATTCCCCGCCGACGCCAACGTCCAGCTCCACAACGATGGCACGGCCCGCGTCGCCTGCGGCACCCAGGACATCGGCACCGGTACTTACACGATCCTCGCGCAGCTCACATCGCAGAAGACCGGCGTGCCGCTCGACAAAGTCGAAGTCGCTCTGGGCGATACGTCACTTCCGGAAGGCCCGCTCTCGGGCGGTTCGATGGTGACCGGGTCGGTGGTCCCGGCCGTCTTTGCAGCGGCAGACAACGCGATCGCATCGCTGCTGACCATCGCAACGACAACGCGCGCGTCGCCCTTCGAGAAGCACAAGCCCGACGAGTTGAAATTCGAAGGCGGCCGGGTCTTTGTTAAGGCTGACGGTCCGGCTGGCGGCGTACCGTTCGCCGAATTGCTCCAGCGCGCCAACCTTCGCATGGTCACAGGCAGCGGCAAGTCCGAATCGACATTCGGTAATCCAGAAGCGAAGTTCTCGACGCACTCGTTCGGCTGTCACTTCGTCGAGGTCACCTGGCAGGCGGAAATTGCTCGGTTGCGCGTGAGCAGGGTTGTGACGGTCATCGATGCGGGCCGCATCCTCAACCCGCTCGCCGGCCGGAACCAGATCGAAGGCGCGGTCGTGATGGGTATCGGCATGGCGCTGTTCGAGCACACGTCTTACGATCCGCAGAACGGCGCGCCGATCAACAGCAATCTGGCCGACTACGTGATGGCGGTCAACGCCGACGTGCCGCCGATCGACGTGCATTTCCTCGACTTTCCCGACAAAGAGATTAACGAACTTGGCGCACGCGGGATCGGCGAGATCGGCCTGGCCGGCATCGCTGCCGCCATCACGGCGGCGGTCCACCACGCAACCGGAGTTCGCGTGCGAGAACTGCCGGTGAAGATAGAGAATTTATTAACGTAAGGCGTTCCCCTCTCCGCAAATGTTTGTTATTGGGCCTGCGGGTCCGATTTCGATTGTCACCCCTCGCGCGACGTGCACAGTCATGAGAAAGGACAATGTGGCGGATTCTGGTAAAGCAACTTCCTTCGCGCGCCCGCGTGCTCTCGAGACGATCCTTATTGGGGGTTTTAGTCGTCGGCATCCTTGACTTGCTATTCGCTTTCACCTTTTACGGTCGGATATTAGTGACAGAAATCATCGGACACGCTTTTTTGGTTGGACTACCGCTTGCACTGTTGGCACGGCGGTCTGCTAAATGAATCTATTGATCACGCCGGTTCCTCCACTACGTAGGAGAGAGATGTATATAGACCAGAACCGAAACCCGAGTTGGCCTCCGAGGCCGCATTGACGTGATTAGGCCTGCGTCACTTACGCGATTGCGCATGCGTACGTAAATCCGAGATTTCATGTGCTACCTACATGACACCATACAAGCGTTGACATATGTCGCTTGCCGGAGGTAGATTGCAGGCGGCAATTCAAGATGTATGGTCTTTTACGCGGGCTGATTCCCTCGCTCAGCCTCACATCGCATGAACACCGTTCAAATCTTTAATGGACTAAATTGATTTCCGGACTCGTCGATACCCGATTTGGCGAACTGTTTTATCGTCGCTTCAAAGACAAGATGCGTAGCTGATACCTCGACCAGCGCGGTCATTGAAAACATCCGACGACTCTGTAGACTATTGAACTCCCGACAATTCCGACTAAGATGCAAGGAGTTTGCCATGGAATTGGCTCGCGACTCTCAACTTCACCGAGTATTTTGCCAACCGTCTCAAAAACATTCCTTTACAAGATTCTTTAGGCGCCGGTCATAACGTCGATTCCGGCGATGTCACTCCTCAGCCTCTCATCGGGCTTTTACCTGAAAGGGATAAGGGTTAAAAGCAATGCCTCATCTAAGCGTGCGAGTATTCGGAAAGCTTTCTATAAAACGAAACGACAATACAGTTCATGGTCTTGACGCGTGCAAACTGCAGGAGCTGTTTACTTACATCCTGGTATTTCGCGAATCCCCACACTCGCGAGAAAGCCTGGCTGCTCTCCTTTGGGGCGACAGCTCAACAGCACAATCGAAGAAGTACTTACGTCAGGCGCTGTGGCAACTCCAAAGGGTTCTGGGCTCCCGTTCAGATAAAGGGGACGATCGGATTTTTGACGTGGCGGCCGATTGGGTTTCTTTCAACTCCGATTCAGACATTTGGTTGGATGTTGCAGTGTTTGAGCAAGCCTTCTCGGTTGCGCGCGAAGTGGCCGGGCAACACCTTAACACCTCGCAGGCCCAGACGCTCGATCATGCAATTCAACTCTACCAAGGTGACCTATTGGAGGGCTGGTACCAGGACTGGTGTCTCTTCGAGCGCGAGCGATTGCAAACAAATTATCTGATCATGCTCGACAAGATGATGAGCTACTGCGAGGCTCACGAGAAATACGAAACCGGCCTCGCGTACGGACTACGAGTCTTGCGGTATGACCGTGCGCGTGAATCCACTCACCGGCGATTGATGCGTTTACATTACCTGGCAGGCGACCGCACAGCTGCTTTGCGTCAATACGAACATTGCGTAGCTGCTCTGAATGAGGAACTCGGCGTCAAGCCGTCACGCGTTACTGCGGCGCTCTACGACCAGATTCGACTGGATGAGTTCCAGGCCGTCGTTGCACGGCCGGCTGTTCCGCCAAATGGTGATTCGAGCGTGCTTCCAAAAGTCATCGACCATTTGAAACATGTGCGGCAGGTGCTGATAAAAATCCAGGGTCAGGTGCAGAAGGATATCAAGGCCGTCGAAGAGGCGTTAGATGGGTGGAAGTGATCTGATTGAGAACGGCTTTACCTCAATCGTCGAAGAATTCACCAACGGCGGAGATTGCGTGAAAACTCCGCTCACTTGCATGCATGAAGTCATCAGTAACCGTAACGCGGTAGCGTCGGGTCAACGGTTCGCGGCTAACCCTTCGTGATGAACCGTTGACCCGACGCTACGGCGTTTCGGTACTGACCTCGTTGCGCTGCAACCAGGTTTTTGCACAGATCTGCTGCTGGGACTCAAAAGTCGTGCATGACTATGGCCTTAGCGATTTGTGATATCGGTCTCTCAATTCCGAATCAAAAGCATCTGAAAAAATCTTGCCGTACCATTGAATGACTAATTCAGAATTCTCCTTAATCGCCTCATACT
>WNGF01001549.1_pt1 | contig 38602 bp, 33 predicted proteins | sample 5400641 | NCBI WGS metagenome assembly WNGF01 (sample SAMN13153371, study PRJNA577476) | soil metagenome | isolation source: 80 cm soil or saprolite under grassland replicate 2 | place: USA:California | collected 2016-06-15 | reverse complement strand
TCTTTATCTGCTGAAGGGTCTGCCGGAGAAGACTGCGGTAGAGTTGAGGGAAGTACTTCGCCTTGATTCGGATAACGAGGAGGCGAGCTACAAGTTAGCCTGGCTCCTGTTATCTCAAGCGCGCCTTGACGAATGCATCGGTTTTATCGAAAAGGTAAAGCAATCGCGTCCACTTTCTGTTCCGCTGCTCATTGTGTTAGGCGACGCTTGCTTGAAAAAAGGCGACGTTGATCAGGCTGAGAAAAGCTATGTTACAGCTATCAACGAACAAAGCAAGAACGCGGATGCGTTGCTGGGCCTGGCTCGGGTTGCACAATCCCGAGGAAATACTAAGGCCGCCCTGGAGTATCTCAATCGGGCGAAGGAGGTTCTCGCTGAGTCACCCGATCGGCTTTATAAGTTTGCTGTAAGTGCGTTCGGTTTGAATTTAAGTGATGATGCAATCTGGGCGCTTAAGAGGGCGATAGAAGTTAGGCCCGACGAGCCCTCCTACTATTTGGTTTTGGGTATCGTCCAGCTGGGATTGAAGAAACCCGATCTCCAGGACGCGGAAGAGAGCTTCCGCGAATCCTTAAAGCGTCAGCCTGACAACGCGCAAGCACAGTTGCATCTTGGCTACGTGTTGCTCAAGCAAAAGAAGTATTCCGACGCGCGCGTTTGGCTTGAGAAGAGCGTTCAGAAGCAGACAGGCTCGCCTGAGGCTTTCTACTATCTGGGTCTTATCGCACAAGAACAAAACGAGAACGAACGAGCTATAGTACTCTTCCAAAAGGCCGTCCAGCTGGACCCCTCGTTTGCCAACGCGCATATTGGCTTGGGCGCTGTTTATCTGAAACTGAAGAATTACCCTGGCGCGCAACAGGAGCTCGAGATTGGAGTAAAAATAAATCCAGATAGTTCTAAAGCACATTACAATCTCGCGATTCTGTACGCGCGGCTCAAAGATCCCCAGCGAGCACAGGAAGAGATGCGCATCATCGAAAAGCTGAAGAGCGAAGGCAAGACACAGGAGAATGAGGCCGATAGGCTGGCGCCGGCTACTCCACGGTAGTTGTGAATTCAGTGCCTTTGTCACTTACGAACAGTCGGGCTGAATTCATAGCCCTGCTGCAACCAAAACAGGCAGCGTAATAGCAGGGTATCACTTCAGGTTGAAGTCAGGCTGGTGGTTCAATCCGGAAGGGATCTAGTTTAGTAGCCGTGGGCCAGCGGCTTTGAGCGACGCCCACGGACGTCTGGAAAGAAATGTTTCCTGACCCTGAAGGGTCTGTCGAAAAAAAAGGACTGGCCCACCTGAGTATTGCGGACGAAAACCAACGCGGGTTTCACCCCGGTAGGGGTGGCATGTTTATAGCTCGTAGGCCAGACAACCTCCGGCGCGGTTCGGAGGGGCGGAAGTCAGCTTGACAAGTACCAATCTAGTTTCATTCCGCCCCTCCGAACCGCGCCTGGGAATTACTAGTTCCGGACTATAAACATCTCACTCCTCCGGAGTGAAGAATTATCGGTCTTTGCATGAAGACTTCCTGCTGGAAAAAACAAGTTCTGCACTCTTGTTGCAGAGAATGATCGCCCCCCGAATCCGTACGCAATGACACTGAAAAGTAAGCTCATTCTACTTTCGCTGGTTTCCCTGCTCGTTGTGCGGGTTCCCTCTAAATCCCACGCCCAACGAATACCCGGGAGTGGTAAGACTGTTGTCACTTTCGAGGTAGTACCTGCTAAGACCAGCGGCATCGGTTGGGTGCATACCAATGCCCATTCGCCAGAGCGCTTCCTGCCTGAGACAGTGGGGGCCGGCTGTGCTTTCCTGGATTATGACAATGATGGATGGATGGATATCTTCCTCGTCAACAGTGGGGCCTCGGATTTCTACTCCCCGACAACTCCTCTCAAGAATGCGCTTTACCACAACAATCACGACGGGACCTTTACGGACGTAACCGACAAAGCTGGACTGGCTGGAGGAAGGTTTGGGATGGGAGTGGCTGTCGCTGACTATGATGGCGACCGTTGGCAAGACCTTTATGTCACTAATTATGGGCCGAATGTTCTTTATCGCAATAACGGGAATGGCACATTTACGGAGGTGACTGAAAAAGCGGGTGTGGTTACGCAGGGCTGGTCCACGTGCGCGGTTTGGTTTGACTACGACAATGACGGAAAGCTGGATCTATTTGTCTCAAGCTTTGTTTATTTCGACAAGTCACAGCACCTGTTGTGCGTCGACAAGACGATGACCCGGAATTACTACTGCATACCGCGGATCTTCAAACCAAGGCCAAGCTACTTGTTTCATAACAACGGCAACGGGTCGTTTACTGACGTCAGTAAAGAATCCGGCATCACGGCTTCACCTGGTAAATCCTTTGGCGTGGTTGCCACCGACGTCAATAACGACGGCTTGCTGGATCTCTTCGTTGCGAATGACACGGTGCCTAATTTCCTTTTTATCAATAAAGGTGGCGGGAAATTCGAGGAGGTGGGTTTGCAAGCGGCGGTAGCCTACAGCGAGGCTGGAAAGCCACGTTCAGGAATGGGAGTAGATGCTACAGACTATGATGGCGACGGCTGGCAAGACCTTTTTGTGGCTAACATCGATCAGGAGTTCTTCAGCCTTTATCACAATCAGAAGGACTTAACTTTTACTGACGAGCCGGGGGAAATCGGTCCGGCCACACAGTTGTTGAGCGGTTGGGGCCTTAAGTTTTTCGATTACGACAATGATGGCGATCCGGATCTTTTACTTGTAAATGGTCACCCGGATGATTTGATCGAAATGAAGGCGTCTCGCGTCAAGTACAAAGAGCCTTTACTGCTGTTCGAGAATACAGGCACAGGTTTTAAGAACGTGAGCGCACAGTCCGGTAATGTTTTTGCAAAGGAGTTTTCTGGGCGCGGCATGGCGGTTGGAGACTTCGACAACGATGGTGACCTTGATGCGCTAATTTCGAATAACGGTGAAGCCCCGTTGCTGCTACGCAACGAAGGGGGCAATCAAAATAGCTGGCTTGGCCTGGAACTAGTGGCCACCAAAAGTAATCCGGGAGCGGTGGGCGCAGTCATTACCTGGCAAGCCGCCGGCGTGAAGCGAAGTCGCTTACGAACAGCAGGAGGCAGCTATCTGTCGTCGAGCGACCCACGTGAGGTGCTCGGTCTGGGCGCGGCTGCGAAGTTAGAGAGCGTTGAGATTCGGTGGCCCAGCGGGAAGGTAGACAAGCTCACAAACCTCCCTATAAATACTTATGTGAAAGTGGTCGAAGGCAGCGGCTTAGTTAAGAGCGCAGGGACCTCAAACTCGAAAGAACGTGCAACCAAGCCGTGACTTCGTGATTTAACTCGATAAGTGGACAGTGTGAAAACGCGCGTGGTTGAACTAAACGAATTGGCAAGGGTCAAGCGGCCGATAAAAGGATCACACCAGGATTGAACAAGTTGGGAAGGGGGCAAGCGGTAGATAAAAGGTTCACACCAAAGAGGTCCCGAGCGCGCCCCCGCTGAGTTGCCATCGGATCAGGATGAAACAACATTGATCGCATGCGTCCATAGTTCAGAGGAGTTCAACTCAGCAAGCGGGGGCGCGCTCGGGACCTCTTTGGTGTGATTTTTTTTATCCGCCGCTTGCCCCCTTCCCAACTTGTTCAATTCAACCACATGCACATTTCTTACACACTCTCTGCAGTCGGTGGATTTCCAAATTCAGAAGTCCATCACCATCATTTCGCAGCTGGAGTCGCGAGCGTTGTGACGCGCTTCTTCCATTCGGCCGCCTCCATAGATTTGAGCTGCGGTAATTCGAATGCTGCAATTATCAGTTGCTTGACACTCGGGATGGTAACGAATTCTAACGCTGCCTTAGGCTTGGCTGCCTCATCCAGTCGCGCGAGTTTAGCGTCTCGCCACTCCGGGGTTGGCGCTGTTCCGGCTGTGAGGTAAGAAATTGCTTCCAGTCCTGCGACTCCGATCTCCGATAAATCTTTCGCTAAAGGCTGGGCTTCGCGTAATAGCGGCGAACGATCGATTTGCGGATCGAGAGACAGACCCGCATCGCGCCACTGGGTTAAGGTCGTGTGAATATCTTCCCTGTAGAGTTGAAAACGCGGGGCGTCCGAGAGGAGGCCGTCAACCATCAACACAAATCTGCGAGCTGCATCACTGTCGGGGCGGGCAGCATCAACAAGACCAGTGAGCGGACTAAGCATAGTCGCCGGTCGCATCTGCCCGCGGCGATACTCCTTAACCGGTTCGATCAAGGACGCGAGAGTTGCCAACGCTCCAATATCATCGCTTCCTGCGAGACGTCTTAGAAGCATCGCAAAATTCTTTTTGTGAGTTAGACCTAACTCTTCGAGCTGCAAGCTGATAACAGCGAGGCGGCGGTACATATCATCAACGTCCACGATCGTTTGCGGCGACCAGAGCCTTTCCGCGATGGCCGCCGTTCGTGGCCATATTCGCGAGTCGATGGTCTCAGGGCTTACGTATTCTCCCCACATCGTTGCCTCGCCGCCGAGAACATGCTTGCTCTCGTCCTTAGTTAGAGTGCTGTTCACCGGGATTGGGTCTGCGAGGTAGTGTCGGGTTGTCGGATAAATGAGATCGATGTAGTAACCAGCAGAAAGGATCCCGTCATAACCCTTCTTCGCTGCCTCGGCCAGCGAGGCGGGTCCTCGCCATGACTGAATTACTGCGTCCTTGGGAAGGTCCGGTTGCAGGATCTCGTCCCAACCGATCATTTTCTTTCCGTGTTTTTGCAGGATCTTCAGGAGTTGTTGGTTGAAGTAAGCTTGCAGCGCGTGGTTGTCTTTGATGCCTTTGGCTTTCATGAAGGCTTGAATCTGTGGGTTACGATCCCACTGTTTGCCTTCGTTTTCGTCACCACCTATGTGCATGTAGGCGTCAGGGAAGAGTGACGCCATTTCGCCCAGGAATCCATCAAGGAACTTGTAAACCTGGTCGCGAGTTGGATCGAGCGCCGGTTCAAATATCCCGGCACGTCGTTCAATTTGGTATGGCCCAGGTGCACTACCTAGTTCAGGGTATCCGACCAGCCAGCTCGTGCTGTGACCCGGTATGTCAAACTCCGGCACCACGCGAATGCCGCGCTCGCGCGCGTAAGCAATAATTTCTCGCACCTGGTCCTGCGTGTAGTAAAGACCATCCGAACCCATTAAGTGGAGCTTAGGAAATTTCTTACTCTCGACACGGAACCCCTGGTCTTCTGTGAGGTGCCAGTGGAATACGTTGAGCTTAACCGCGGCCATTGCGTCGAGATTGCGCTTCAGAACCTCCGGCGGTTCATAGTGGCGGCCGATGTCGATTAGCAAACCACGCCAGGCGAAGCGCGGCTGATCTTGTATCCTAATCCCCGGCAAGTAGTAGCCGCTGCGATCGCTTTCCAGCAACTGCAGCAAAGTCTCCAAGCCGCGTAGAGCCCCAACCACCGTCGGGGCGACAAGCCGCGCTTGCTTATCTGAGACTTCGAGGTGGTAGCTCTCATTCTCGTCCAAAGAGGGAACAACCTGTCCCGGGCTTTGGCATTGGATTACCAGAGCGGCGCCGTTCTCATCCGTGACCAGACCCGCGGGAAACGTTATGCCAGTGCGTCCTCCGAGTCGTTTCATTACGCGAGCGATTCCCGCTTGTAGCCGTGGATCTGAGTAGTCTTTCGTTACCACTCTAAAAGTGCCATCGATCGCGAGACGGCCAGGACGAAACTCCACTGAAGCAGGCACGGGCATTAAGTTAAGTTGCTTCACAGTAGCGCCCGTTGATGTTCCTTCTTGTGCTGCAACATCCAGGGCACCTCCCAGTAGCAGAGCCCCGAGAATGAGTATTTGAATCTTCATCTGTCCTTCCGTGAAACTCGAAATTGGCGGTGCCCCTGCAGCTCGGCTAGGGGGCCGCAACCAAACCTAAGCCAAAACACGATCCACGAAATTACACGAATTGAAATCACACGAAAAGACACTAAAAAGATTTCGTGTCTGTTCGTGTGTTTGGTTCGTGTGATGCGCGTGGATCGATTTGTTTACTCCAAAAACTTGCTCAAGAAAGTTGACCGTTGCTTCACAGAGGGTGCACCTATGTTCGCTGCACCTCACTCAACATTGAAGCCACGTAACAGACTGAAGTCTGCGCCACTTCCAGAGGTAAACCGCCTACTTCAGCGTAAACCTGTCCTTGAGACCGCCGATCGTTACGTCAAAGTCTCCGGGTTCCGCGATGGGTTTGTTATCAGTACCAATGAACGAGAGATCATCGCGTCTCAGGTTGAACGTTAAAGTACGACTTTGGCCGGGCTCCAGATAGATCTTTGCGAAGCGTTTGAGTCGTTTGACGGCGGGCGAGAGAGAGGCGACAAGATCGCTCACGTATAGCTGGACCACTTCCTTGCCCGCGCGCCGACCACTATTGCTCACCGTCACGCTGACTGAGAGTTCAGCGTTTCCGGAGATAGTCTTTTGACTCAAACGCAAATCGCGATAGGCGAACGTGGTGTAACTTAGGCCTTCTCCGAACTCAAATTGAGGCTTGAACGCAGTGTTACCAAACGCGGTGTCTTCTGTTTCAAATGCCTTATGATCGTATGTAATCAAACCATTCGGTGTCCGCGGGTAAGTGAAGGGAAGTCGGCCTGAAGGATTAAAATCACCGAAGAGCACATCGGCGATCGCCTGTCCTCCTTCGTTGCCGGGATTGTAGGCCATTAGGACTGCTCCGGCTTTATCGACAACGCGGTTGATGATTCGGGGACGCCCCTCAACCAGCACAAGCACGACCGGCTTACCCGACGCTTCGATTGCTTCGGCAAGTTTGAGTTGCGGTTCGCCGAGCGTCAAATCGGTAATGTTGCCGGGAGTCTCGGTGTACGAGCCTTCCCCAAGGCATAACACCACGACATCTGCAGCCTGTGCGGCTTGGACCGCAGCCGGGATGTCAACCTCCTCTTCCAAACTGGTAGGAGTGCTGTTGGACGGTGAACCTGCGGGACGCGTAATTCTTGTGCCTGGCGCATACGTTATGTTCGCTGCTCCTACCTTTGCTTCGATCGCTCGCAGAATGGTCAGACGGTCTTTCGGATAGAGAGAAGGCTCAGAGCCTTGCCAAACGTAGGTCCAACCGTTGTTAAGCGAGATCAGCGAATCGGCAGTCGGACCGGTGACCAGCACTTTTCGATCTTTAGATAGGGGCAATAGGTTATTCGTGTTCTTGAGCAGCGTCATAGACTCCCGGGCCGCGTGTAAGCTCGCCTGTCTTGATTCCGGAAGGCCTACCTTTGCCTTGAGAGCGGCGTTGGGCATCGAGTTTTCAAACAGACCAAGTTCAAACTTCACCCTTAAAATACGACGCACGGCTTCATCAATCCGCGATTGCGGTACGGCGCCCTCCTTGACCAGTGCCAGCAAGGTATCACTGAAGCTGTAGTCGCTAGGTACCATGCTCATGTCGATACCAGCCATAACCGCCAGACGTGTAGCCTCTTTCTCAGTTGCCGCCACGTGCCAAATATTCACTAGCTTCTTGATATCTTCCCAGTCAGAGACCACAAAGCCCTCGAAGCCAAGCTCACCACGCAGAATGTCCGTCAGAATGTGATGATTGAGGTGTCCGGGAACGCCGTTGATCTCCGCGGAGTTGACCATGACCGTTCGAGCGCCCGCTTTCACGGCGGCGGCGAACGTGGGCAGAAAATACTCGCGCAGATGATTTTCAGGAATCCATGCGGGCGTGCGATCCCTTCCAGTCAGCGGAAAACTGTAGCCCATGTAATGCTTCAGGCTGGCGGCAACGTTGTTTGGTGAGGCAACGTCTGAACCCTCCAGTCCGCGCACGAATGCGACACCCATTACTTTGGCAAGATACGGATCTTCGCCAAACGTTTCCCAGAAACGTGGCCACAGCGGTTGACGGCCAATATCGAGTACCGGGGAAAAGCTCCAGGGGATGCCGGCGGCGCGCGTTTCCGATGCGGTTATCTCGCTGCCCCGTTTCATCAACTCTGGATTCCAGGTGGCGGCCATGCCTATCTCTTGCGGAAAGAGTGTCGCACCCTGCACATAATTTGCGCCATGGATCGAATCGATGCCGTAGATTACCGGAATACCGAGGCGCGTCTTTTTAGTGGCAGCTTCTTGAATCTGCCCGATGATCTCATGCCATCTGTCGACCGTAAGAGCTTGATCCGCGACGTTGAGAATTGACCCCACCCCGTAGCGCCCTATGGCTTTCTCAAGCTTAGTGGGGTCGATCCTAATGTCCTGGTCCTTTCCGTTCGCGATCATGCCGATCTGGAGTTGGGTCATCTGGCCGATCTTCTCTTCGATCGTCATTCGCTTGAGTAGCGCCTCGACCTTTTGAGCCTGACTGCGCGCCTGGCTCGAGTTTTGAAGTGCTTTTTGGAAAAACGCGTCACTATCAGCCACTTCTGGGCCATTCACGTCAGCTGTGTCCGACTGAACGCGCGGACCACTATCATGCTTGCGTGGTGGAGACACGTGACTCATGGGTTGGGAAATTAATCTCGTTTGAGATTGAGAAGTCGTTATGCTTGCAACTTTCTGTAGCGGTAGTCCGAGGCACAGCGAGACAGTAACGGTCGCCAACCAGAGCGCCACTCTTCTTGTCACTGTTCATATCCTTTGGAAGGGAATTGTAGGAGCTATCAAACTTATTCTCGTGTATTGCCGCGCGATATTCAAGCATTGAACCGAATCGCACTTCAACTGTGATCATTCAAATCCACCGGGGCGCCACGAAGGAGAGAGCCCCGACAGTTCGACTAATCAATAGTTCCCAACCAGCACGAAATGATCTTCACTCCGGTAGGAAGTGAGATGTTTATAGATAGGAACATAAGAAAAATACCAGACGCCGTTCGGAGGAGCGGAACATATCTAGATTAGTATCTGTCCAGTTGAGTTCCGCTCCTCCGAACGGCGCCGGAGGGGATTCGACCCACGGGCCTATAGACATCTCATCCCTAACGGGTGAAGACCAGGCGGATGCTTGCTCGATACCTGTAAACATCTCACCCCTAACGGGGTAAAAGCCTCCTAATTCACCTCTATTAAAAGGGCACCAGTACAAGACAGACAGGTGTAGGTACTTGGGCGACGTGTCCGGTGGAGTCGAGTCGTCCGGTAGCCGGATTGATACGCAAGCTGACGATCGTGTCCGAGTCTTTATTGGCTACCAGTAGAAACGTACCTGTAGGATCAATGGTGAAGTGGCGCGGAGTCTTGCCCTGGGTCGGTACATGTTCAATGAATGTGAGTTTGCCGGTGCTCTGGTCGATCGCAAAACCTACGATGCTATCGTGCCCACGATTTGAGCCGTAAAGGAACCTGCCCGAAGGAGATACCGCGAGCTCTGCGGTAGTATTTGCAGCGGAAAAATCCTTTGGAAGAGTCGAAACAGTTTGCGTCTCTTTGAGGGTGCCTGTTGCTTTGGCATAGGTGAACGCCGTCACCGAGTTTGTTAGTTCGTTGATGACGTAAGCATATTTTCCGTTGGGATGGAAGGTGAGATGGCGAGGTCCGTCTCCCGGCTTCAACTGCGCTTCTTTGTTAGGCACAAGTTTCCCATTCTTCGCGTCAAACTTGTAAATCATCACCTTGTCAAGCCCCAGATCAACGGCGAACGCATACCGATTGGAGCTGTCCAGCTCAATACAGTGAGCGTGTGGTCCTTCCTGCCGTTCTTTGTTTACGCTCGAGCCGTGGTGTTGCACCATGTCGGTCGCCACACCCAGGCTGCCATCCGCTTTAATCGGTAACACTGAAATGTTGCCGCCCGTGTAATTCGCAACCAGAACAAACCTACCTGTCTTATCCACAATCAAATGGCATGGTGCACCACCCAACGTGGGCTGCTGATTCAGGAAGCTCAAATTGCCGCTTTGTTGGTCGATGGAAAACGCGCTTAATGCCCCGCTTGGTTTACCGGCGAATTGCTCGACCTCATTCACTGCATAGAGCCGACGACGGTGGCGGTCGATTGCCAAAAACGAAGGATCAACCACGCCCTTTACAGTGTTGAAATGCTTCAGCTCACCAGTGCTCATGTTCATCCGGTAGATATAGATCCCTTCGCTCTTACCCGAGGTGTAAGTACCGACGTAAAGATTTAGGTCTCCATTTACTCCGAGTAACCTTGCCCACCCGCGAGTGGGGATCGCGAGACTAACTGCCGCCAGCCCTGTGATAGTGAGAAAATCTCGACGGGAGTGTTTCTCGTGTGGCATCTGTGCTCCTGTGATTTACGTCTATCGCTGTTTATCGATTAGCTTGCCGACTTCGCGCCAGGTAATGAGCTTGATGTTGTTCTCCTTCAGCAGCGAGCGAAACTTGTCGCTGGTGAGGAAGTCGAAATCGCGTTGTCGCCACGCAGCTCCCCAGTTTGGATGATCAAAAGTCATTCCGCGCATCTCGGCATCATCATAGGCAATATGCACGATCATCTCGGTGATTCCGGGCTGAATACTTTTGACTGCGTCGGCGTAAAACTTACCCCAGCCCTCGGGTGGAACTTCAGGTTCAATGCTTATGATCCGGTCTATGACGATGTCGTCAGGAGTTAAGAGTGAAGGGAGAAACGACAGACGTTCAAGGAACTCTCTGGACATTCTGGTCGGCAGCTTGTTCTTGCGAGCCAGTCGCAGCAGTATCTCGAAGAGCGCCTTATTCTGATAAAGCGTTCCCATATGTGAATCAAGGTGCGTTGGTTGAATACCGAGGGACCTTGCCCGTTCGATCTGAGAACGGAGCTCGGCCTCAGCCTCCCCGGGGTTTATGTGCGAAGCAGCTTCTGATTCGGTTAAATAGAAATAGCCACTGCTGTCTAAGAGAGAAGCCACACGATCCTTCGATAGCACGGGACCCCAACGATAGGGAGTCCATTCACTAGTCAACGTTAGATGCAATCCAAGGTCGGCCTCCGGGTGATTGCGAGCGTAGGTCGCGATCTCAGATACCCAGGGACAGGGGATCATAATGCTTCCGGAGTTCACCAAACCGCCCTCAAATGCTTTGATTGAAGCGATATCAACAGAGTGGGCCGCACCCAGATCGTCAGCATGAACGATCAAGAGTTTTGCGTCGGGTGAATAGCCAAGTCGCTCAGCCAAGGTCTTCGTCGCAACCTGGGAACTCGGCGTCGGGCTGTTCGACTGCGCAAGCGCTGAGGACGACAGCGCGATAACTATTGCGACTACAGCCGCGAGAAGAATGTTCTGTCTCATCTTTTATCCCTCGATTGAATCTTAGGAACCCAAATCGCTCGAATGGTTAGGAAACTGCGCGCAAGGTTCGCCCGCAGTTTCGACTCAGAGGCTCGCAGGTGTCGCGCGAAAAGTACGTTTCGCGGAACAAATTGTCAAACAGAATTCTCGTTGAGGACAACTGAGACCTGCAACCATGTAAGCGGGTTGCATTTCGACAAAGCCGATCCACGAAATTACACTAAGCAAGACAAACTCTTTTTCATGTCGTTTCGTGTGATTTCGTGGATCGGCTTTTAGCCGCAACTAAAGCAATACGATCCACGAAACGACACTAAACGCACGAAATCATATTCCGTCTTGATTCGTTTAATTTCGCGGAGCCGCTCTGTCAAAATCAAAAAACAAAAACGTTATGCTCTTGTATTACCGAGAACGCTCTTTCGATCCGTTATTGCGCCGAAAAACTTAACTAAGCTCTTTACAGTGCGCGATGTTTAAGTATTATGAAGCGCCAAAACATTCGTCCTTCATTTCAGAACGGCGATGAGCATCAACAACACGGACGACGAAAGACCCGATGACCCTCTTCTGAGACGCTTCGGACTGTTGCAGGCTAGCGCGCTCAACATGTCCAATATGATTGGTGTCGGGCCTTTCATCACGATTCCACTCTTGATGTCTGCGCTCGGCGGTCCCCAGGCCATGTTGGGCTGGATTGTCGCTGTATTGATTGCAATTGCAGACGGAATGGTGTGGAGCGAACTTGGAGCCGCGATGCCTGGCTCGGGTGGAAGTTACGTGTATCTCCGCGAAGCCTATGGCCGCGAGACTTTTGGGCGGTTCATGGCTTTCCTCTTCATCTGGCAGTTCATTCTTAGTGGGCCACTGGAAATAGCGTCCGGATATATCGGCTTCGCAAGATATGCCGGCTACATCTGGCAGGGAATCACTCCTCGTGAAATGTTGCTGGTTGTGATCGTGGTGGGAGCGCTCAATGTGGTACTGCTTTATCGTCGTATCACGTCAATTGCCAGGATTACGGTTAGTTTATGGATCGGCACGTTGCTCACAACCGTTGCGGTCATCATAACCGGCGCTATGCATTTTAGCGCTGCCCGTGCGTTTGACTTTCCACCGGGAGCCTTCAGTTTCTCGCTGGGATTTCTCTTTGGTCTGGGTGCGGCCTCGCGGATAGGAGTTTATGACTATCTTGGCTACTACGACATTTGCTACATCGGTGACGAAGTAGAGAATCCTGGCCGAACAATTCCTCGCTCGATCATCATCAGCATTGTGGTCGTCGCAATTATCTACTTTGCAATTAACCTTTCAATAATCGGTGTTGTGCCCTGGCGAGAGTTTGTTCCGGCATCCGCGCATCCCGAATCTGATTTCATAGTTTCGATCTTCATGGAAAAGATCTACGGCACCAAGATCGCAACCATCTTCACGGCAATGGTCTTATGGACGGCGTTCGGTTCGGTCTTTGCTTTGCTTCTTGGCTACTCGCGCATTCCTTATGCGGCAGCACAGGACGGTTATTTCTTCAAAGTATTTGGCCGGCTTCATCCTACTAAAAGGTTTCCGTATGTTTCATTGATTACGCTCGGCGTTATTTCAATCATCTGTGGCTTCTTTTCGCTGGGCATAGTTATTGACGCCTTGATAACGACACGCATCTTAGTTCAATTCATTGGTCAGATCTTTGCCGTGATGCTTCTCAGAAAGCGCGCTCCAGACATGCCGCGACCCTATCGCATTTGGCTGTATCCGATACCGAATGTGGTTGCTCTAGTTGGATGGGTTTTCATCTTTGCGACGACGGACTGGCCAATAATTCTGGTTGGGCTGGCAACCCTGACTTTGGGCGCGATTGTTTTCTTTATCTGGTCCTTCTACACACAAAGGTGGCCGTTCGCTACCGTGAGAACGAATTAGAATTTAGAATTTAGAATTTAGAAGTTTGGATCTTCGATTGTTTTGTAAATTCTAAATTCTAAATTCTAATTTCTAAATCTTAGGTTGAGGCCCCGTCTGATTTATACTTTCGAGAGATGATTAGACTATTACTTTCCATCGGAATTATTTTGTTCAGTGTCGTAGAGGCGTTTCCAAAGCCGCAAGGGAAACGCGAGCCTCCTCAAAGCGCTAAGATCTTTTTGCGGGAAGGCTGGCGCGTTCAATCTTCAGCTAAGGTGCAGGAAAAGGGTGGGGCTCTCTCTCAACGCGACTCTCAGGCGAAAGATTGGTACCCGGCTACGGTTCCGTCAACGGTCGTTGGAACTTTGGTTGAAAATAAAGTCTACGCCGAACCGTTCGTCGGCATGAATTTAAGAATGATCCCGGGCTGCCGTTATCCGATTGGCGCAAACTTTTCGAATCTCCCAATGCCTGAGGACAGTCCGTTTCGCGTCTCTTGGTGGTATCGAAAGGAGTTCCCACTGCCAGCGAGCTACCAGGGGAAGAACATTTGGCTGCATTTTGCCGGCATTAACTTCCGCGCCAACGTCTGGCTTAACGGTCGGCAGGTGGCGACATCAGAGCAGATTGCGGGAACCTTCCGCACATATGAGCTAAACATTAAGGACGCGGCGCGCACCGGCGGCATCAATACACTGGCGGTTGAGGTCTTTCCGCCGCAGCCTGATGATTTGGCCTGGACCTGGGTAGATTGGAATCCCATGCCCCCTGATAAGAATATGGGGATCTTCCGCGAGGTCTTCATTACGACTAGTGGGCCCGTGACCCTTCGTTATCCCCAGGCCGTCACCCATTTTGATTTGCCTTCACTTGAAACCGCGCACCTGACCGTCAACGCCGAGGCCAACAACGCAACCGATCATGAAGTCGAGGGTGTGTTGCGGGGAACTATCGAAGGAATACGTTTTTCACAAAGAGTTAAACTCTTGCCGCGTGAGACAAAGTCAATCACCTTTACTCCGGATCAATTTCCCCAGCTCCACATCTCTCATCCGCGTCTGTGGTGGCCCGTGAAGCTTGGTCCACAGAATTTGTACGGCCTCCAGATCGAGTTCGTAATAGACGGTCAGGTTTCTGACCGTCAGACTACTCGCTTCGGGATCCGAGAGATCACGTCAGAGTTGGACGCACAGAATCACCGTGTCTTTAAAGTCAATGGGCGAAACGTGCTCATTCGCGGAGGGGGATGGGCATCAGATATGTTTCTTCGCTATATGCCGGTGAGGCTGAAGACAGAATTTCAATACGTTAAAGACATGAATTTGAACGCTATTCGGCTGGAAGGACAACTCCAGCCGGATTACTTCTTCGATCTGGCCGATCAGTACGGAATCCTGATCATGGCGGGATGGTGCTGCTGCTCTCACTGGGAGCATTGGCAGCACAACGCCGCGTATAAAGAGGGTCCGACATGGGACAAGGAGGATTACGACATCGCCGCTAAATCGCAAGCAGATCAAATCAGACGCTTGAGGAATCATCCCAGTTTACTGGTATGGTTAAATGGCAGCGACAACCCACCACCTGCCGATGTAGAACAGATGTACATCGACATCCTAAAGAAGTATCAATGGCCCAATCCTTTCATATCTTCAGCTACCGCGAAAACGACTACCGTCACGGGCGCCACCGGGGTCAAGATGGAAGGACCTTACGAGTGGGTGCCCGCTTCCTACTGGTCATTGGACAAAAAGATCGGTGGCGCTCACGGATTCGCAACTGAGATTAGTCCCGGACCAGCTGTGCCACCTATTGAGAGTCTGCGTCGAATCGTACCGGAAGAACATCTCTGGCCCATCGATGAGTACTGGCACTATCACGCGGGAGGTGGGCAGTTCAAAAACCTCAAGGTCTTCACGAATGCCTTAGAGGCCCGCTATGGACCAGCCAAAGATGTACAGGATTACGCGATGAAGTCGCAGTTGATGACTTACGAAGGTCAGCGCGCGATGTTTGAGGCTTTTGCCGCGAATCGGTACACCTCAAACGGAGTGATTCAGTGGATGCTAAATAACGCCTGGCCTTCACTGATCTGGCACCTTTACGACTATTTCCTAATGCCAGGTGGTGGTTACTTCGGTACCAAAAAAGCATGTGAGGTGGTTCACGTGCAGTACTCTTATGGTGACAAGTCGGTAGTTGCGGTCAACACCACTCATGAGGCTCTGCGAGATCTAAAATTGACAGCTCAGGTATACGATGTCGACTCGGTGGAAAGGTTTTCCAAAGAAACTAAACTTGACTTACCGATCGACGGTACAGTCAAAGCTTTCATGATTCCTCAGATTCAGAATTTACCTTCGACCTACTTTCTGAGGTTGAAGCTTGAGGACATGAGCGGACAAACGGTAAGTTCAAACTTCTACTGGCTCTCGACAAAGGACGATTCCCTCGACTGGGAGAAATCTACCTGGTATTACACCCCGACAAGCTCTTATGCAGACATGACGCAACTGCAAAAACTTCCGCCCGTAAAATTGGCTATATCAGCCACTGCGCTGCGCAGAGGTGGGGATGAAACAACGCATGTAACAGTGTCAAATACCAGCAACAGTCTAGCGTTCTTTATCCAGTTACAGATCAAACGGAAACCAGACAACAAAAACATCCTGCCGGTTGTCTGGCAGGACAACTATTTTTCATTGCTGCCGGGGGAGAGCAGAAAGGTAACTGCGACATATAAAGTGAAGGATTTAGGTGGAGCACCGGCTTTGCTTGCGGTGGATGGATGGAACATAGCCTCCTCGTCCAGTCCGATACTAAGAAAGCGGTAGCTGAGTCGAAATTGTATGGGTGGCACTCCGTGGCAACCTCCGTTTATAACACCTTGAAGGAAGGCACGATGCGGTCAGTCCTTACGCGTAGGGATCGTTTTAGCGAGGTTCACCTTACCGCGTAGTTCAATCTGTTGTGAAGAACGCCCGACAAGCACGTCAAAATCAAAGTGCATTGCCGCAGTTCCCGACCTTCGCTGACGGCGGTGTTCCTAAGCTCGTTCTTTTGGTTGAGTGAGAGGATTGTAGGATGTCGTTTGTTTTAGATCAATTTTCTCTGATTGTCTCATTCGCCGTGGTTTTAGAGAATGTACTCCGATTGCAGTGTCATGAGGTCATCTATGAATTGACGATGGATGTCAGTACCGAAACGCGGTAGCGTCGGGTCAACGATCCACTACGAGTCGTGATGCGCATCTTTGACCCGACGCTACCGCGTGACGGTACTGATGACCTCATGACACTGTAGGTCCGGCCTCGGTAAGAACATTATACAGGGCGATTATGAAACCGCTAAAAATTGGAATTACCGGAGTGCGCGGCATTGTCGGTGAGACGTTTACTCCCGAAGTCGCAATCGGGTTCGCACAAGCGTTCGGCACCTACCTTGATAGCGGGCGCATTCTCGTTTGTCGCGATACAAGAGCTTCTGGGCCAATGGTCCGGGCTGCGGTCCTTGCCGGTCTACTCGCTGCGGGCTGCGAAATTATCGATCTTGGCGTTTGCCCCACGCCCAGCATGCAACTGGCTATCCCGTGGCTTGAGGCTGACGGGGGGATCGCGATCACTGCCGGTCATAATCCATCGCAATGGAACGCCCTCAAATTTGTGCGCGGCGACGGCCTATACCTGAATCAAACGCAGGCCGAAGAGCTTTTGGATATTTTCCATCAAGGAGAGTTTGCCAAGGCCACTTGGGACAAGATAAAGCCTGCCATTAAGTACGAGGACGCAATTGAGCATCACATTGAAATGCTCAAGGGTGCATTTGATGTTTCAGCGATCAGAGAACAAAAACTCATAGTAACCGTAGACTGTTGTAATGGCGCGTGTTCCAAACTGATTCCGCGCTGGCTCGAAGAACTCGGATGCGAAGTTCTCGCCATAAATGACGATCCCGCCGCGCCTTTTCCGCACCAACCCGAACCCCGGCCGGAGACTATGGCGCAACTCTCCGCGGTCGTTAAAGCAGCAAGCGCTAACGTTGGGTTCGCGCACGACGCCGACGGTGAGCGTCTGGGGATAGTCACTGAACTGGGCGAACCGCTTTCCGAAGAGCTCACGCTGGTGTTGGCGGCAGAGACGCGGTTTCGGCGGCGCACTGGTATCGTTGTGACGAACGTCTCAACGACCAGCGCCATCGATGGAATCGCTGCACGTTACGGCGGCCACGTCGTGCGGACGCCGGTCGGACAAACATTCATTTCTGAAGGCCTCCTGGAACATAAGGGTATTCTCGGCGGTGAGGGCAGCGGTGGCGTTGCAGTTCCGGAAGTGCATTCGACGCATGACAGCGCCGCTGCAATTGGACTGATCCTCGAGCGACTCGCACACACGAGGGAACGGATCTCCGAAGCGGTGCGGCAACTTCCACAGCTGGTGATGTTGAAACACAACGTTCCTGTCGCGCCTAATCGACTCTACTCAATGCTGCAGGATTTCCGCTCGGAGGTCGAACGAGGGCAGTTAACCTGTGATCTAACAGATGGCATTAGAGTGGTCTTGTCTGAGGGATGGGTACACGTGCGAGCATCAAATACTGAGTCCATGATCCGCATTATCGTTGAGGCGGAGGAATTGTCAGGCGCACGCAAGCTGCTTGATTGGGCTCGTGATAGATTGAAAAGGTAATCTGCAGTGGTTCCCTTGCGAACTCTCTTTCGTCACGACTTTAGAGACTGTCTGGAAACTCCGATTTTTATTGCTCCACCGAGTCTGTGGGAAAGAATACTGGAGCCGGCTTGTTTATTGTGGACGCAAAGAGATACCGGGTTTCACCCTGTTAGGGGGTGAAATACTTATAGCTCGTAGGCCCGAGAACCTCCGGTGCGGTTCGGAGATACAAGGGGCGGAATTCAACTTGACTTGTAACAATTCAGTTTCATTCCGCCCCTTGTATCTTCCGAACCGCGCTTGGGTATTTGTTGCGTTCCGGTCTATAAACATCTCACCCCTCCGAAGTGAAGAACCATGGTGATCTATAAAATCCAGCCCTTGGGGCAAGGCAATAAAATCCGAGTTTCCAGGAGTAAGTCACGAATCCCGAGTCGCCAATGAAAATAAAACGATAGCAGTCAATCTGATTTGCGCTAACTATTTTCATAAGGATCTTTAATGATCGTATATGAGAGCAATACCAACTCTAAAGATCAGCATTTCCGGGGTGCGCGGGGTAATTGGTGAGTCTCTATCACCAACTATGCTGGCGCGTTTCGCTCAAGCGTTTGGCACGTACATTGGTTCGGGCACGGTAGTTATCGGACGCGACCCACGCACTTCCGGCGAAATGGTCAAGCAGGCCGTAATTGGAGGCCTGTTGTCGAGCGGTTGCCGAGTCACAGATATCGGAATGTGTCCGGTTCCAACGGTCCAGTTGCTGGTCCGACGTAATCAGGCGCAGGGTGGTATAGCCATTACGGCCAGTCATAATCCACCAGAATGGAATGCGCTGAAGTTCATCGGCTCAGACGGACTATTTCTCAATGCAGGTCAAGCTCGTGAGATGCTGGATATTTATCATCAGGGTGAATACACGAAGGTCTCGGGCGCGGACATGAGAGGTGTTGAAGACACTTCTGGTTCAACTGATTTGCACTTGCAAGCGATCCTGGACGCATTGGGACCCCTCCCGCGAAATGACAAGAAATTTCGGGTGGTGCTTGATTCGTGTAATGGGGCCGGCTCGCTTGTGGGTCCGAAGTTGTTGGAGGCGCTCGGTGCTGAAGTGTTTCCGATCAATGTGACTCCCAACGGGCTATTCCCACGTCCCGCAGAGCCCGTGCCGGAAAACCTTGGTGATCTCTGTGCCGCAGTCAAAAATAATCGAGCAGATATTGGGTTTGCCCAGGATATGGATGCCGATCGACTCGCCATCGTTTCGGATCAAGGCATGCCCATCGGTGAGGACTACACGCTTGTTCTCGCAACGCTTTATGTTCTCAGTAAACAGCCTGGACCGGTAGTGGCAAATCTCTCAACTACCACGGCGCTCGAGGACGTCGCCAGGCGTTTTGCGTGCCCGGTCTTTCTTACAAGAATCGGCGAGGTCAACGTTACCGAAGTAATGGAGAGAGAACACGCTGTAATCGGAGGCGAAGGTAATGGCGGGGTGATCTATCCGCGCATCAATTTTGCTCGTGACAGTCTGGTTGGTATGGCGCTCGTCCTGCACCTGCTTGCGCAAACCGGAAAGACGATTACTGAACTACTGAATGATATTCCGAAGTACAGGATGATTAAAGAGAAACTAGATTGTCCATCAAACAAGATTGTCGCGATAATCAGAATGATTCGGCGCGAGTATGCAGACTATCCGATGGACACGCGCGATGGCGTCAAGGTCGTGCTACCTGGTGGCTGGTTCCTTGTAAGGGGCTCAAATACCGAACCAATCATCCGAGTAGTTGCTGAGGCGGAAGGCGAAGATCAAGCGCGGCAGATCGTTGGCAGTGTGCGTGAAAAAGTAGAAGCTTGTATCAACTCCTAGTCCTGTGGATGATCTTAGTTTACCAACTCAGGATTGCTTGCCAGCCACTAACGAACTCAAACGACGAATCGGTGTCCGCACTGCCACGGCGCTCGTGGTTGGCGAAGTCATTGCGGTGGGTATATTTCTTACCCCTGCCAGCATGGCGAAATCGCTTGGCTCGCCACTATGGTTGCTTGTTATCTGGCTCGTGATGGGAGCAATGGCACTCTGTGGCGCTCTTTGTTATGGTGAGTTGGCCGCAAGGTATCCCCAGTCTGGTGGCGCCTATGTCTATTTACGGGAGTCGTACGGCGCGCCGATCGCGTTCCTGTATGGATGGATGGCCCTGCTAGTAATGGATCCTGGGTTGACGGCAGCACTGGCCGTGGGGCTCGCTAGTTATGTTGGGTACGGTCTCGGGCTGTCGCCCCTGGGACTGAAGACTCTGGCAATCGGCACGATTATTTTGGTGGCGGCCATTAACATTCGGGGCGTTAGACTTGGGGCGGGATTTATACGCGGCCTGACAGTTCTCAAGCTCGCTCTGCTCGGTTTTCTTCTGGTTTACGGATTTGCTTTCCAGCTTGGAAATTGGTCAAACTTTTCGCCGTTCGTGGCCCAACGCGCAAATTCAGCTCCCTTGATCCCCGCATTGGCCGGCGGAATCGTTGGCGCGTTTTTTTCGTTTGGCGGATGGTGGGATCTGAGCAAACTGGCCGGCGAAGTGCGCAATCCCTCTCGTACTCTTCCGAGAGCGTTTGCTTACGGCGTCGTCATCGTGACGATAGTCTACATCCTCACCAGCGCAGTTTTCATATATCTTGTGCCACTCGAGCAGGTTACTTCAGGCGAGACTTTTGCAGCTCAAGCGGGTGAGGTCTTGTTTGGAGCCGTAGGTGGTCGGGTGTTTTCTCTGGTGGTCGTTGTAGCCGTACTCGGGAGTCTAAGCGCGATTGTGATGTCGGCACCGCGCGTCTATTTCGCGATGGCTCGTGACGGCCTATTTATTCGCGCCGCGGCCTCAATACATCCTCGATTCGAGACTCCTGCTCGTGCTATTGCGCTGCAGGCACTGCTGGCCTCAATACTTGTTGCCCTCGGAACCTTCAATCAGATCGTTTCATATTTTGTTTTTGTGGTCGTAGTCTTTATCGCCCTTACGGTAGCTGCGCTTTTTGTGTTGCGACGTAAAGGGGCAAACGGCTTTGTTTATGTCACACCTGGGTATCCCGTCACGCCGCTAGTGTTCTTAATCTTGATCGTTCTATTGCTGGTCCTACTTGGAAGCAACAATCCCTTGCAGGCCTTTCTGGGCATGGCTGTAGTGGCAACAGGTCTTCCGGTTTATTATTTGATCTTTCGCCGCAAACAGGCGGCATTAAAGACTTGAGGAGAGTTTTTCTATGACCTGGATCAAGACGATTCCTGCTTCCGAAGACAATGAAGTGCGCCGGGCCATGGAAGGGCAGCGTGAATTATACCCGGTGGAGTATGCCACGCCTGTTCACCCAACTGCAGATGGCGAGACTGCGGGTATCGTAGCCTCACATAGCCTGATTCCAGATGCTCTTTATCATGCATTTGCCACCTTCGGAGCTCTCATGTCTCCCGATTTACCTCTGAGCAGACGCCAGCATGAAATGATCACAACCGTAGTGTCAGTCACCAATCGGTGCCACTATTGAATCGAGTCTCACGCAGAGTTTCTGCGTCGCGTAACTTTGGATGAAAGGATGGTTGGGGCGCTGCAAGAAGACTACAGAACGGCCCCAATCTCAGAGCAGGACACGGTAATGCTGGATTACGTCGTGCAGTTAACGCGAGACGCGACGCGGCTGTCGTCAGGGGATCACGAGCGCTTGCGCGCGGTGGGCTTTGACGACAAAGGCATCCTGCAAATTACACTCCTTGCCTCATGGTTTAACTACATCAATCGCGTGGCGGATGCGTTGGGCGTCGGGAGAGAATGAGCCTTGCTATTTCTTCGTGTCAACTCATAGATCGTTCTTCTTTTTGGTTGCGGTCGTGATCGCGCCTGCTTGGTGGATAAAAGCGCCGAAAACCATTCACCACAGGAGACACGGAGAACACAGCGCAGCTCCGGCCGCAACCAAACCTAACTCAAAACATGATCCACGCGCATCAAACGAAGTGAAATCACACGAAATAACACCAACAACATTTGGTGTCAGTTCGTGTCTTTGGTTCGTGTGGATTCGTGGATCGGATTGTTTACTCAAAAATCCGCTCAAGAAAACAAGAAGTTGACGGTTTCACAGAGACAGCAGTGGGGGTGAGATTAGGGACACTACCCTCAGGGGGAGCTTGACAAAATCCAAACTGTAACTATAATTGTTACAGACTAAGTAGCCGATTTGGCAGGGAATGTAGTTTATTTTCGTATGACGAATAGCAGATTTGCCGTAGCTGTGCATGTGCTCACCCTCATGGCCTGGTCTGATGACGAGCCTTTGAAGTCTGAACAGGTGGCTGAAAGCGTAAACACCAATCCGGTAGTTATACGGCGCATGCTGTGCGAGTTAGCCCATGCCAAACTGGTAGTTTCGCAAAGCGGTTCAATGGGCGGCTCGAGGCTCGCTCGTAAGGCTGGGGCTATAACGCTCCTCGATGTTTATCGCGCGTTGGAGTTTCCGGGCGTTTTTTCGCTGCCTCGTCAACCTCCTAGCCGCCGCTGTCCCGTTGGAGTGAACATCGAAACGGTTCTGGGAAACGTACTTGAGGAGGTCGACTCCGCAGTTGAGCAGGTGCTCTCCGAAATCACAATAAAAGACCTCGTCCGGCGTCTGAAACCGTGTGATAGTACTGCCGTGGCAGCTCGGAATGGAGCGCAGGCAAGGAAAGATACAGACAAGCGGAAAGCAGACGAAGCGAAAGCTAAAGTATTTAAAGTTGTTTTGCGACAGAGCAAAAATGGACTGGCGCCATCATGATGCAAGAATTTGAGTTAATAAACGATCAAGGGTTTGGAGTTGAAGAGTCTCGCGGTACGTCAAACGTGTTGGGTTCCGAGGCGAGTGACGACTTAATGGATGCCTACTCGCGAGCCGTCATAACTGCGGCTGAGAAGGTGAGTCCTTCAGTTGTCTATATTGAGCTTACCCGTGCGGCGGCAAGTGGGAAAAATCCGGGCCGAGGGTCGCGAGAGGCTCATGGCAGCGGCTCGGGATTCATTTTCACTCCCGATGGCTTCATATTGACTAACAGTCACGTTGTGCATGGCTCGAATGAGATCGCAGTGACGATTTCGGACGGACACAAGTACGAGGCTAACTTGATTGGGGACGATCCCGAGACGGATCTGGCTGTAATCAGAATAAATGCGCCCAATCTTATGCCGGCACTTTTGGGCGAAGCCCAGAAGATCCGGGTCGGTCAACTGGTAGTTGCCATCGGCAATCCGTACGGTTTTCAGTACACGGTTACTGCCGGAGTTGTGAGCGCCTTAGGTCGGTCACTACGTGCGCAGTCAGGCCGTCTGATGGACGATGTAATTCAAACGGACGCGGCACTGAATCCGGGGAATTCGGGCGGCCCGCTGGTAAATGCTCGAGGAGAAGTTATAGGCGTAAACACTGCCATGATTCTCCCGGCTCAAGGTCTTTGTTTTGCCACCTCAATTGATACGGCAAAGTTTGTCGCGAGTCGGCTAATTCGCGATGGCAAAGTCAGCCGCAGCTATATCGGTATGGCAGGACAAAATGTTCCGTTGCCGCGTCGCTTCGTGCGCTATTACAACTTGCCGGTTGAAAGTGGGATTTTGGTTGTATCCCCCGAGGTTGACAGTCCGTCAAAAAGAGCCGGCGTTTTGGAGGGAGACATCATCGTTGGCCTGGATGATCATCCAATCGGCGGGATCGACGATCTCCACAGGCTCCTGACTGAGGAGCGAATAGGGCAGAAGTCATCTCTCGTCGTCATCAGGCGTACTGAGAGATTAGTTCTCGAAATAATTCCTGAGGAGTCAGGAAGCAAATGATGGCAGTAGGTTTGGGTCCCAGCTAAACCACGTTGTGAAGCGTTTATTTTTTGATACTCAACAGTTTTTACTGAAAGGCAGGTCCCGAATTGGCCAGGATTAAAAAAGATCAAGATGAAGTTAGTTTGATTGAGTCGGTGAAGGGTGAGTTTACGGGCTCTGGCGACGAGCTTCTGGAAGACGCGATCTCCATTGCTGACATAGACGAAGTTCTGGAAAAGCTGGAAAGATCGAGCGTCGCAGGCGCAGAGAACGATGAACCTCTGATTGAGCATGATTCGTCCGTGACAACGTCAGACAGCGATGATGAAGCTCTTAGTGACGAAATCGAGCTCGACCTCTCGGCCGGAGAGTTGGATAAGACGTCGGATCCGGTGCGTGTTTACATGCGCGAAATGGGCGTAGTGCCTCTTCTGACGCGTCAGCAGGAAGTTGCTATCGCCAAGCGGATCGAGTGGGGGCAAAAACGTGCACAGAAGGCGATCTCACGTTCTCCTATTGCGGTGGTTGAGCTGGTTAAGATCGGTGATGAATTGGAAGCGGGCGCGCTCAACATCCGGGATGTTGTAGTGTTTTCCGACCAGACCGAAACTGAAGAGCACGAAGATCGAAGCGAAGAGTACCTCAAGTGGACCGTCGAAGGTATTCAGAACATTCGCACCTTATATCGGCGCGGATTGAAAGAATTAGAGAAATTGAGCGCCGAACAGAAAGTGGGCAGAGGTAAGAAATCAAAGAAATTGCTACGCGTGAGGCGCAAACTTGCGCTGACACGTCTCGAGATCGCGAACGAAGTATCAGGTCTGCATCTGAAAGAAGGAAAGCGCCAACGTCTGATCGACGCGATTGCTACGGTCAACAGGGAGGTTCGGGCACTCGATCGTGAGATAGACACGTTTACTACCAAACTGAGTCGAAAGCGCATCAAGACGGAAGAAAAGAAGGTGTTTCAGAAGCACCTCGCAAGTGCCAGGCGTCGACTGAGGGAAATTGAGGCGGAACATCACATCTCGCCGCTCGAGATTAAGCGCTCCCATCAGATGATCGTCGTGGGTGAGGCGCAAGCCGCCCAAGCCAAGCACGAATTGACCGAAGCGAATTTGCGTCTAGTGGTTTCGATCGCTAAGAAGTATCAGAATCGCGGACTGCACTTCCTCGATTTGATTCAGGAGGGAAACCTCGGACTGATGAAGGGCGTCGACAAGTTTGATTGGCGGCGTGGTTATAAGTTTTCCACGTATGCCACCTGGTGGATTCGACAGGCAATCACTCGAGCTATCGCTGACCAGGCCCGCACCATTCGAATTCCCGTTCATATGATTGAAGTAATCAATCGAGTCAAGAGCACGTCGCGCGAGCTCTTGCGTGAACTCGGGCGCGAACCGACCACTGAAGAGATCGCCAAGAAGATGGACAGTTCAGTAGAGAAGGTGCGCAAGGCTCTTAAATTGATGCAGAACCCACTATCGCTGGAGACTCCGATAGGCGAGAGTGGCGACTCGTATCTGGGAGACTTGATCGAAGATAAATCAAGCACCAGCCCCGCTGAGAGAGTTATTACCTCGAACCTGCGAGAGATTACAGGGGACGTTTTGCAAACTCTGAGTCCTCGCGAAGAGAAGGTAATACGTATGCGGTTTGGATTGGATCCCGGTGGGCATGAACGCACCCTCGAGGAAGTGGGACAAGACTTTAATGTAACCCGTGAGCGCATTCGTCAAATAGAAGCAAAAGCGCTCAGGAAGTTGCGGCATCCGTCGCGAGCGCGAATGCTTAAGAGTTTTATCGAAGGCCAGGGACAATAACAGAGACAAGAACAAAAATAGGAGTACTGGAAATGAGTGAGAAATTTAAAGAAGTTACTGATGGTTCCTTTGAGGAAGAAGTTTTAAAGTCAGGTAAGCCTGTGCTGGTCGATTTCTGGGCCGAATGGTGCGCGCCCTGCCGGATGTTGACCCCGACTGTCGAAGCGGTTGCGGAGCAGTTCATCGAAACAGCCACCGTTGTAAAGCTAAACGTGGATGATAATCCAGCCACAGCCGGAACGTACGGGATAAAAGGTATTCCTACTCTTATTCTTTTCAGGGAAGGCAAGGAAGTCGAGCGTGTGGTGGGGGCAACCAGCAGGGATTTCATCTCGCGCATGATCGAGAAGCATACCGTTTTAGCCACCGCTTGAGGCCTTTGTTTTGAAGACGAGACATTTGGGTCAGAGCGGCCTTACGGTTTCGGCCATCGGGCTGGGCTGTATGGGAATGTCGGAATTCTACGGCCAAACCAACGAGGCCGAATCCGCTGCAACAATTCAACGTGCTCTTGATCTGGGAATCACTCTGTTGGATACGGCCGACATGTACGGGCCGTTCAAGAATGAAGAGTTGGTCGGCCGCGCCATCCGCGGCCGGCGCAACGACGTCGTACTCGCAACCAAGTTCGGCATCACGAGAGATCCAGGTGATGCAACTATTCGCGGAATTAGCGGCCGCCCGGAGTACGTCCGCTTTGCCTGCGAAGGCTCGCTACGCCGTCTGGGTGTGGATGTTATCGATCTTTATTACCAGCATCGCGTCGATCCTAAGACGCCTATAGAAGAAACAGTCGGCGCCATGGCGCGGCTCGTCGAAGAAGGAAAAGTAAGATTTATCGGACTGTCTGAGGCAGGCGCCGACACCCTTCGCCGAGCTCACGCTGTCCACCCTTTGACGGCATTACAAAGCGAGTACAGTCTTTGGAGTCGCGATCCTGAAGAGGAAATATTCAGTGTTTGCCGTGAACTGGGCATTGGGTTTGTAGCCTACAGCCCGCTAGGCCGCGGTTTTCTTACCGGTCAGATCAAGCGCTTTGATGATCTGGCTGAGGACGACTACCGGCGACATTCGCCGCGTTTTCAGGGCGACAACTTCCAGAGAAATCTGCAGCTTGTAATACGAATTGAAGAGGTTGCGCGAGAAAAAGGCTGGACGCCGGCACAACTTGCGCTGGCCTGGGTGCTGGCTCAGGGCCCCGACATAGTTCCGATTCCCGGCACGAAGCGTCGCAAATATTTGGATGAGAATGTGGGTGCTCTTGAAGTTGAGTTGACCGCTGAAGACTTAAGACGGATGGACGAAGTTCTTCCTCAAGGTGCTGTCTCCGGAACTCGTTACCCGGAAGCGATGATGAGCTTCGTGGGGCGATAGGACTCGAGCAAAGCCACACTCAATACGGAACCGCAAACGGCAGAAGCTGTGAAAAGAAAGAAACGCGCTTTCCACAGTAAGAGAAATTAGCCGCAGATTAACGCCGATAACGCAAATCAGAACAGATACGTTAGTTAAGAGCCCTACGAATGAGACTCTCGCTGCCTATTCTGTTTTGATCTGTGTCATCCGCGTTGATCTGCGGCTAAGCTTGAGCATGTTACTGGCGAAATCACATTCCGCTCACGCCAACCTTCCCAAATTTGTAGGGGTGCCACTCCGTAGGCACCCCTGTTTCTATGCAACCCCGAGGCCCCTTGTGACCGCTACGCGGTGCGCTTACGGAATGGCACCCCTACAATGTTAACCTCTTGCGGGTATACGAAATCCATAAGTTTGCTGGTTTCCGCAACCCTTGCGGTCTGCCTTATCAGTGGTGTCTTTCCCGCCCGAGTCTCTTCCCAATCGCCCGCAGGCCAGGACGATGATGTAGTACGGGTCGATGCCGACGTCACTAACTTGTTCTTTACCGTCACCGACAGGCAGAAACGGTTTATCACAACTTTGCGCGAGGCAGACGTTCAGGTCCTTGAAGACGGTACGCCGCAACAAATTCTTACTTTTCAACGCGCGACGGATCGCCCGCTTTCTCTTGCCTTCTTAATCGACGTCAGTGCGTCTGAGCAACGTACTTTGGGAGAAGAAAAGGCGGCTGCCCGGAGATTCATAGAAACGATCATCAGGTCCAAGGAGGATGAAGCGGCGATTATCCCTTTCACCGAGCGCGCTTTTCTTGAACAACCGTTCACGGGCAATCTGATCAATCTCTATAATGTGCTCGCACAAGTCGACGTTGCCCTGCCGCTATATTTTGGATTGGGCCAGCCGATTGGCGGTATCGCTTCTGGGCCGGGAATGAGTGTGCCCGCACAAGGTACTACGGCGATCTGGGATGCCCTGACGGTGACATCGAGCGAAGTAATGTCTCAACGCACTGGCAACCGGCGACGGGCGATCATTTTGCTAACAGATGGCCGGGATACAAGCAGTCGAGTTAGGAAGAATATTGCCATCGATCGGGCGATTGCTGCGGAAACCGTAATCTATTCAATCGGCATCGGAGACGACAGGTTTGAAGGCGTTGATAAAGGCCCTCTTCAGAGCGTTGCGGAGGCGACGGGTGGACGCGCGTTCTTCCCAAAGAAGGACATGGATCTAAAAAATGCGTTTGGCGAGATCGAAACCGAGCTGAGGTCTCAGTATCTGGTTGCATATTCCTCTTTGAACAAGAACAGAGACGGAGCGTATCGGCACATGCGAATCGAGCTTACTAATCCCGAGCTTCGCAAAGAACAGCTTAAGTTCAGACACCGACCAGGTTACTTCGCAAAACGTCTACTGCCCCGCACAAGCGGTGCCCCCCAGAAATAGAGTTTGCAGGCTATGACCAATGATGCGCAAGTGCTCGTTATCGGAGCCGGGGTTGCCGGACTTGTCGCTGCGAGGGACCTCGCTTTGGCGGGAATGCGAGTAGTTGTTCTCGAGGCTCGTGATCGTATTGGTGGGCGTATCTATACGCTCAAGGACGAGTCTGCGCCAGTTCCCATCGAGTTAGGAGCCGAGTTTGTACATGGGAAACCGCCTGAACTTTTCGACATTATGGAAAATGCACGACTGCTTTTCTGTGATGTAAGTGCGCGCCACTGGTACATCGAAGATGGTGTGCTTAGTAAGTCGGCTGATTTTTGGCACAAGCTGAATGAACTAATGGGCCAGATGAAGCTGACAGAACCCGATCGTTCCTTTAGGGACTTTCTCGATTCATGGTCTAACGATCCCGAAACTCGCCGGGCAAAAACTCTAGCCGAAAAATACGTTGAGGGGTTTCATGCGGCGAGAGCCGAGCGAATTGGTGTTCACGGACTTATAAAAGCGAATGAAGCAGAAGACGCGATTGAAGGCGATAACTCTTTTCGCGTCCTCAGCGGTTATAGCGGTGTCGTCCAATGGTTGCTCGATCAAGCCGAGCATGCCGGAGCGACGACTCACCTCAGCACGGAGGTTAAAGAGATTCATTGGACCAATCGCCATGTCGAGGCAATCTGTATCAGCGCGGCTGAAGGATGCAGCTTCAGCGCATCAGCCGCGATAATTACTTTGCCGCTGGGAGTTTTACAGGCAACTTTCGACCAGCCGGCAGCGATGCGTTTCATTCCTGAGTTGCCGGTCGAAAAGCAAGATGCGATTAGGGGTTTGGAGGTGGGGCAGGTAGTTAAGATCACTCTCCGCTTTCGCAGTCGCTTCTGGGAGGACCTCGATCTGCCAGACTTCGGTGAGGACCTTTGGGAACTGGGGTTTATTCACTATCCGGAGGCGGCGTTTCCCACCTGGTGGACATTATTGCCGGTTCGAGCGCCCATCATGGTGGGGTGGGTAGGTGGCCCGGATGCCGAAGCCCTATTTCGGCAGGATCAGAAAGTTATTCTTGACCTGGCGTTAGCATCGTTGAGGCGAGTTTTCAAGACCACAATAGATTTCCTGCAAAGTGAAGTGGAGGCCTGTTACATCCACGACTGGCACTCCGACGAGTTCTCGCGTGGCGCTTATTCCTACATCCCCGTCAATGGTCTGCCCACACAGCAAACTCTCGCGCGGCCCGTCAACAAGACTCTGTTCTTCGCCGGAGAGGCTACCAGTGTTGGACATATCGGAACCGTTCACGGAGCGTTAATGAGCGGCCAGCGTGCCGTCAAAGAGTTGTTGGCAGACTAGTTTTTGCGCACCAGGAACTAAGCAATCTTGATCGACGTATCGATTGTCGGCAGGGTTTGAATTGGTTCAGATTTACTCGATCCCAACTGTGTTTAATATTTTACCTGAACGGACTAGGATCACGAATCATGTTTTGTCCTCAATGTGGCGTTGAATCTCCCTCGGGGCTGCAGTATTGCCGGTCTTGTGGCGCCAACCTCCAAGTGATTGGTAAGGCCCTTAAGCTGAGCGATGCAATCGCGCGCAGCGACCGCGGCCCCTTACCCAAACTCAAAGAGATGGTCAAGAACCTCAAGATTGACCACGTTACCGAGGAGGTGTCACGTGCTCTGGATCGCATGAACAAAGAAATAGTGAACCATGCGCCAAAAAGGATGACGGGCACGCCCTGGTGGCAAAAGCACAAAAAGACTGCTCAGGAACGTCGCGAGGAACACATCACGAAGGGTACGATTTCGCTGTTCTCAGGAATTGGATTCACGATCTTTCTGTACTACTTTTCGGCTGCTTTGGTACTAAAGCTGCCGCCTGACTTTCTCGCTAGGATTTCTTTTGAAGTAGAACCATTGGTCCGGATCATTTGGTTGTTGGGCTTGATTCCACTGTTATCAGGCTTCGGGCACATTGTAGCTGGGCTGCTGATCCGGCCCTCGCGCTACGAAAATGTTGAGAGGCTAAATAGCGCTGAGGATCACATTGAAATCCCTGAGAAAACCACCTCCGCAGTGGAATGGCCTGAGCGTGCCAGCGTTACTGAACGCACGACAAATTTGTTGGGTGTGCGCGGAGCGAACGGTAGTGAAGATCGTTAGCGTTATACTCAGCAGAGTCTCACTCAGCACTTCGGACTTGCTTAGAAGGTAAATGACCGGAGGTGAGCGCTGCGTCCGAACTTGCCGACGGAGCATTCGGACTCTTCGGCGATGCCAGATCTGCCTAAAGCGCTTCCCATCAACTTTCTAATCTCTTCTGTTCCTGCCGAGAGCAAACTGCCGATCGTACCGTCGCGACGAATGACGAGCGCTGACGGTGTGACCTTGGCTCGAAAAGGTCTGCCACCTCGGACTCTTTTTGCAACAGAACATTTTGCAAACCGTTTCTGACCGTGTTCACAAAGTTCTCTTTAATGGTTCCCCGACTGATCACGGCAACTGTTATTTCCTCGCTGTGTGCTTGCTGCCATCGTCCGATCTCCTCAAAAAGGCTGACGCATGGGCCGCAGAATGGACTGGTGAAGATCAAAAGCAGACTGGCAAGAATAGAGAAAGAGTGGGAGCCAGGCGCTTGGGTGCGCCAAAGTTCGTTATAGCCTCAGGTGTTCCCTGCAGATCCAATAGCTTTGTAAAACCCGAAACGCCGAAGACAACGCTTAGCGCCAATCGAATGAAGAAAATTGCTAACGACATGTTTAGGTGTACTTGAAGACTTCTCCACTCCGTAGGAGTGAAATGTTTATAGACCGTTAACTAATAGGTCCTAGGCGCGGTTCGGAGGGGCGGAATAAAACTAGATTGGTACTTGTCAAGTTGAGTTCCGCCCCTCCGAACCGCGCCGGAGGGGCTCGGTCCTTTGGGCTATAAAGATGTCACCCCGACGGGGTGAAACCTACGGCTCTTTGCGCCGCGATAAACAGATCGGCTCCAGTCTGTTTTAAGGCTCGTCATCCCGTTCATCACATTCTTTAGCCCGTTGGTCACAAACTGCCTCGTTTACTCACCTCTTGGCAATATGAGAAGTAGCTTGGAAACACTGCATCCGAACTGTGTTTTGATTGTGTCCGGATTGTCAAACTCAGAAACCGTTCTTACCAACTGTTCCGCCTACAGGAGTACTCATGACTACCAAATCTGAACGCCTTGATTTCAGTCCGAGCAACAGGCTTCTCGTGTTCGGCTGCCGCGATATGGCCATTCACTAACGCATTGTTCGGATCCTTGGCTGGTGAAGCTCCCGCGTCAACAAGCGCGTCGATCATTTCGAGTTGAAGGCCGGCGTCAGCCGCAACGCCCGACCAGCACACAAGCCGCAATGTCGAATCGAGCTGGTCCTGGAGCGTGGCAACATCGGTCTTACACGCAGCAGCAACGATGACACCAATAATCTCGACGACGTTCGGTGGCAGACGGCCGTTGCGAACTGGATCTTCCGCGACGAACCACAGCAGATAGGGACGGCTGAAGAAGTCGTCCGCCGCGTCCCCAAGCTGCCGCCGCAACCACTCGGGCGAGCCGTCAAGCCGATCGCTAACCAAACGTGGATGAGCGGCGAGCAAGAGTTGTAGGCGGTCGACATCGCCCGCGTCGATCGCGGTAACGGCCTGGTAGAATGCATCACTCTCGAGATCGGCCACCGACATCAAGTTGACCTTCTGTTCCAGTGTTTTGCTGCCTAACGGTTGAGTTGACGCGGCGGGAGACAACTGCGATACGGGCAAGTTGTCGATTAGAAGCCCGCTGATTCCGCTCGCGTCCAACGAATACGTTCTGCGCGCCGATAGAACTCATGCTTCTTCTGCGCTTTCTTCGGGAGGAAACTGCGACAAAGAAATGTCCAAGCCGATGCTACCGGCCAAATACAGCAGTTCAGCAGGAAGCGTGTCCTGCTGACAGAATACATCACGCTTGCTCAACGCGAAATCGAGACATGCTCCTTCAACACCCGGGAAGCGACACAACCTCTCCAACTCTTTTCGGTTTTGCTTCAGGAAGGAAATTGCATCCGCAACCTGCTTTTGCCAGTCTTCAAACTCAGCATTGCTGACTTCAACCTTCAGGCCGGAGCTCTCATGCAACTGTTGGTTTGTTACTAGGCGTAGCTCACCTTTACGATAAACATCATAGGGCGTCAGACTGCTCTCTTCGAGAAAGCGGTCAACCATGAACTCCGACCCATAGGTTCTTAGAATACATCCCATACGCATGTGAGAAGCGCAGAACTTTATATTAGATCACCAAAAGTTCTCTTGTAAGACGACCCATTATCCATATAATACTGGGCAGCCTGCGGATTCGCTAACAAAACTCACGAAACCGCCAGGAGAAGCTGCAGTCCTTACTAATTTCCATCCTGCGGAGGACCTCACTATGGCTAAGCTGCTTGAAGAAGTGCGTGACCAGATGCGGACGCGCCACTATAGCTATCGCACCGAACAAACTTATCTTCAGTGGATCAAACAGTTCATCCTGTTTCACGGCAAGCGCCATCCTTCACTGCTCGGCTCTGAAGAAATTGGTAGTTTTCTTACATACCTCGCCGTTAAACGCACGGTAGCTGCTTCAACCCAGAATCAGGCGCTCGCAGCCCTGCTCTTCCTCTACCGGCACGTGCTGCATGTTGACCTCCCGCAGCTCGAAAATGTGGCACGAGCAAGGAGGCCTGTGCACCTGCCCGCAGTTTTCACTCGTGATGAAGTCAAGGCAGTACTCTCTCACCTGACCTCCACCAAGTGGCTGATGGCCGGTCTGCTGTATGGTTCCGGACTTAGATTGAGCGAGTGCTTGCGATTGCGCGTCAAGGACGTGGATTTTGCTTATCGGCAGATTACTATTCACGACGGCAAGGGAGCAAAGGATCGCGTCACGGTCTTGCCTGTAGCACTAGCAGGCTGCTGAAAAAGGACTGTTTGCAGCACTCGCCTTGTTTTTGGAAGTTTTGGAAATAACGACGAGAGCACGATCCACGAAATTTCACGAAATAACGAACGAATTTAGGATTTAGTTCGTGTGGGTTCGTGGATCGGGTCTTTGTCTTCGTTTTTTCAGCAGCCTGCTAGTGAAACCTAACGTCAAGGTCGTGCGGACAGCGGGGTAACCGCCCGCGCGGAGTTACCTGAGGTAAATGAGGGTGCGCAGTTCTTAGTCAGTGAAAGATTTTTTCAGGAGCGCTATCTGCCCGCTGTGATAGACGTGATGCCGAATGGCGCCGTTGATCAGAAACTGTACCGAGTAGTCTTTGCCCTCGACGTTTTCTTTCAGCCTTGAGTCGCTCAAACTTGCCACTGTGCTGACTAATTCGGCGTGGCGGCTCCGAGCGAGGCGTTGGACTGTTTCGTTCCAAGCTTCCTGACTTCTGTCTGGGATTTGCGGAAAATCTCCTTCCGGAGGTTCCGTCAGGGGTTGGCCCTGGAGTCGCCGGCTAAAAACGTTTCCCCATCCGATGATGTGAAGGACGAGCTCCCAAATGCTGTGCGCCCCCGGTACTGGCTTAGCCAGAGCCTGTTCGGTAGTAACATCGGAAAGCAATTCGCTCAGGGCCGGTCCGTGCCAGGCTTCACCTTCTTGAATCCTTCTCAACTCTTCTATTTTGTCCGCTAGTTCTGACATTTGTTCAAATCTCCTTCTAATGACTTAAGTTCGCTAATCCAACGGACGCAAGCTAACAGCTTGCGTTACCAAAGCCACGTAACCGGTCTCACTCAGAATGCAGGTTACATCTTACTTTGAGCCCTGTAACCTGTCAACGGGTGATTGCAAGTTACGATGGGTGGGTTTAACATCTGGCAAAAGCAACGTGGGCAAACGGGTCGGCTTTATGGATGCGCGGTTAAACGAAAAGAAGTTCAAACTCGTGGGCGGCAGTCCAAGTCTTGATTTTGTTAACTCAGTTGGTGGCTGGGGAGTTAACCGGGAAAAGAAGGGCTCGCGTAACTACTCTGACACCGTCCTCAGGGATAAGTTGGATAGCTATGCGGATCTGGTGGGGTGGGCCAATCACGCGGGCTTGCTTGGGGAGTACGAAAGAAAGCAATTACTGCTATTGGCCGAAAAAAAACCGAAGGCCGCCGCCCTTGTATTCAAAAGAGGACTACGATTGCGCGCAACTCTCTACCGCTTATTCAAGTCTGTAATAGAAGATTGGCGAGCCGACCAGGCGGATCTTGATTATTTAAACGAGGAGTTGCACGTCGCACGTGGCAATGAGAGGTTGACTCGGGTTGAAAAGAGTTTCAGGTGGAATTGGAATCGTGACGCCGAGGCCCTTGATCATGTGCTCTGGCCTTTAGCATTATCGGCGGCAGAACTATTAGCGTCGGGTGACTTGTCGAGGCTGCGTCAGTGTGGCGGTGAAGAGTGCGGTTGGATGTTTTTGGACACCAGCCGTAACCGCAGCCGGCAGTGGTGCGATATGAAAGACTGCGGCAACCTTGCAAAGGTGAGACGCTTTCGCCGGCGCGGGCAGCAGTTACACTCGTAATCCCTGCTGGATCACACCACGGCTATGGATTAGACTGCGTCTACCACTTGAACTTTCTCGCATTGCGTTGCGTATCCGTCACCTGAAGCGTCTTGAACGAAAACCAACAAAGCTGCAATAAGCAGAGGTTTTTATGAAATTCAGCAAACTCATCTTAAAAAACATCCTCCGTAATAAGCGGCGTACGTTGCTTACAATCTCCAGTCTGGTTGTTTCATTGTTCCTGATTATTACCCTGGCAACGATCTTAACGGAGTTTACACGCGGCAGCTCAGAGGCAAATCCACTGCGCCTGGTAACTCGCCACGCTGTTTCACTTGGGTTTACACTTCCGGTCTCGCAACAACAGCGAATGGCCACTGTACCTGGAGTTAAGAGCGTGATGCCGTTCAGCTGGTTCGGAGGTATCTATAAGGATGAGAAAAACTTCTTCGCTAACTTTGCCGTGGACGCCACCAAGCTCCGTGAAGTAATGACCGAACTAAAGATGTCTGAGCCGGAGTGGCAAGCTTTCATAAATGATCGACAAGGGGCAGTGGTCGGACAAAAGCTTGTGAAGTTGTATGGCTTCACCATCGGACAAAGGATTACCTTGAGGAGTCCCATCTATGACCGTAGCGTCGAGTTTATCGTACGTGGTATCTGCACTGGAGGCGACGAGAAGACGCTTTTCTTCCATCACGAATACATCAATGAATTAGTCCCTGCCTGGGCCAAGGACCAGGTAAGTACATTTAGTATTCTAGCCACCTCCGCGGCTGATGTACCACGTATTGCCCAAGCGATTGACTCGATATTTCTTAATACTGATGCGCCCACCAAGACCGAGAGTGAACGCGATTTTGCCATCAGCTTTGAGACCATGATGGGCGGGGTCAAGCAGTTTATGTACGGCATTATGGCCGCCATCGGGTTTTCTCTGCTGTTGGTTATGGCGAATACAATGGCGATGACCGTGCGTGAACGCACCAGGGAAGTTGGGATGCTGAAAGCACTCGGCTTTCAGCGCGGCACGATTACCGGGCTCTTCGTGGGTGAGGCACTGCTCGTTACCACGCTCGGTGCTTTGATTGGCATCGGCGGTGCAATGCTGCTCTTTAAGTCCGTCGATCTGAGTCTGTATATTCCAAACTTTCAGTCTTTTGTGCCCACCGCTCAAACACTCATCACCGCTTTCGTAATATCGATGTTTGTTGGTATCGCCAGCGTAATATACTCGGCCTATCGTGTTTCTGGTTTGACCATCGCCGAGGCCCTTCGCAGGACGGAGTAAATGGCCCTACCCCTAAAATACAACTTTCGCAATATCACCGTACGCAAGTCGAGCACGCTAGCCACAGCGTTCACTATTGGCTTGACCGTCGGTGTGTACCTGATGGTGATGGCGCTGGCCCACGGAATCGATCTCACTCTATCGGCCAGCGGCGAGCCACTCAATGTGATTGTGTTGCGTGAGGGAAGCACGGCAGAGTTGAATAGCAGCATCACGCGCGCAAACTTAAACGATCTGATCTATCTCGATGGAGTTGCACGTGAAGGCGATCAGCCATTGGCCGCACCGGAAACTCTGACCCTGATCTATAAAGCACGAAAAGGCATGAGCCAGGGGTCGAATGTCACCATTCGCGGTATCGGTCCGATGTCCAACAAACTGCGGTCAGGGTTTAAGACGGTAGCGGGGCGGATGTTCCAACCTGGGCAGACCGAAGCGATCGTGTCCAAGCGTATCTCTGAGCGGTTTCAAGGGCTCGAAGTCGGAGATAAGTTTCGCATACAGGCCACAGACTATACCGTCGTAGGTTTGTTTGATGCCGGCGGCAAGGCTTTTGAATCAGAGATCTGGGTCGACGTGAATTCTCTGGCAAGCAGTACAAAACGTGATTCATTTTCGTCAGTTCTGTTGCGGGTGAACGATCCGACTGCGTTGCAATCATTGGCAAAGCGAATCACAGACGATCAGCGACTGCACTTGAAGGCGTTGCCGGAAAGAGAATTTTACGAAGCTCAACAGGGAGTTGCATCAGGAGTCCTTAAAGGTCTAGCGGTCTTTATTGCCTTCATCATGGCGATCGGAGCTGGCTTTGCGGGCATGAACACGATGTATGCCGCAGTAGCTCGGCGAACAAAAGAAATTGGGACGCTCAGGGTGCTGGGATTTAGTCGCCGGAGCATTCTGACTGCCTTTGTACTGGAGTCGTTGGTGATAGCGCTCATCGGCGTCGGTATCGGCATTTTGCTGGCTCTGCCACTAAACTTTGTTTCTACCGGCACGTCAAACTTTTCAACCTTCAGTGAAATCGCTTTTAATTTTCGGGTGACGCCTGACCTGATGCTATCGGCTTTGATTTTCGGTGCCGGAATAGGCTTGTTGGGCTCACTGTTACCATCGATTCGAGCCTCTCGGTTCAAGATTGTCGACGCCCTGCGTGCCTCATAACATTAATTCCTGCTCAAGAACGATAGTAGGACTTCGAGAAAGCTCGTGTGAAAGATTGCCAGGATGGTTACTAACCCTAAGAGCCCAGAAGATCAAGAGAACCTAAACAAGCGACTCAGAAGCTTGAAGATTGATCGGGGCCGTGACGTCGTGGCTCCCGCTCGTAACCGCACGCCGAAGCTTTTACTGCTCGGCTTGTCCGCGCTCGTCGTCCTTGCGGCGATAGGTTATTTCTATTTTTCCTCCGCGCCGAAGATTGTCTCCGCGGGAGAGGTCAAGCTGGAAAACAACGGCAGCTCTCAAGGTGATACGGTCCTGTCCGCTTCTGGATATGTCGTCGCGCATCACAAGATCGCCGTCGGTGCAAAGGTGATGGGTCGAGTAGCGTGGATTGGCGTGGAAAAAGGGGACAGGGTCCAGCAGGGACAGGTGCTCGTGCGACTCGAAGATAATGATTTTCGCGCGCAAGTGAATCAGGCGCGCGCCAACCTTGCTGCCGCACAAGCCCGGCTTGATCAATTGCGTGCGGGTTCACGTCCCCAGGAAAAGCTGAAGGACAAAGCGGGAGTCTTGCAAGCGGAAGCGACTCTGCGAAACGCGGAAGCGGAATATGAACGTACTGAGAAGCTGTATGGCGGCGGGGTGGCATCAAAATCGGACCTTGATCGTGCTCTTGCCCAACGCGATACTGCGCGTGCTCTGCTCGATGCTGCTCGTCAATCAAGCGCAATGACCGACATCGGGCCGCGCCCGGAAGAGATTCGGGCAGCCGACGCCCAACTACGCCAGATGAAGGCGACTGTTGATTACGCTGAGACCCAACTTGCGGCTACTGAGATCAAGGCACCTGTTTCCGGGACGGTTTTGCAGAGAATCGTGGAACGCGGTGAAATGGTGAGCCCTTCGTCCTTTGGCGAATCAGGCGCGCGCACGTCGGTTGTCGCGCTTGCCGATTTGAGCGATTTGCAAATCGAGCTGGACATCAGTCAAACGGACTTTGCGCGGCTGAAAATGGATCAACGAGCGGAGATTATTCCGGAGGCCTTTCCCAACCTAAAATACTCCGGCTTCATAGCAGAGATCGCTCCCGAGGCGAATCGTGCAAAAGCCACGGTGCAAGTGAAGATTAAGGTTGAAAATCCGGATGAGCAACTGCGCCCTGAAATGAATGCGCGCGTCAATTTTCTGGGGGAGGCGGTGTCGGGTAATGTGAAAACCCCTCCGCGAGTGCTGGTTCCTAAAGCCGCGGTGGTGCGCAAAGACGGAAATGATTTTGTTTTTGTGATCAAAGGCAGCAAGGTGGAACAGCGAGCAGTACGCCTCGGCAGTGAGTCGGGCGACTATTATTACGTGATTGA
>WNGF01003850.1_pt1 | contig 38636 bp, 38 predicted proteins | sample 5400641 | NCBI WGS metagenome assembly WNGF01 (sample SAMN13153371, study PRJNA577476) | soil metagenome | isolation source: 80 cm soil or saprolite under grassland replicate 2 | place: USA:California | collected 2016-06-15 | reverse complement strand
GCCGCAAGGCGGCAGACCAGCGGGCCAAGCCCGGTCAGCGCGGCAAGGCGGCGGACCAGCGCGGCAGGGCGGCGGATCAGCGCGGCAGGGCGGCGGATCAGCGCGGCAGGGCGGCGGACCAGCGCGGCAGGGCGGCGGACCAGCGCAACAGGCTAGGCCAGCGCGGCTGGCTTGATCAGGTGGTCGGCCTGCCATCCACGGTCACCGCCCCCTACCGCCCGTGGTTCGCCTCGCGCGGCGTGGGTCGGCCATGGTTCGCCGAGGGCAGCGGCGCGCGCAAGGTAATGGGCTCGGACAGGTAAACGCGCGCCGGCGACGTCTTGTCGGCCAACTGGGTGCCTGCGAGACTCCCTTTCGGGACGCCATTTTGTGGGGCGGGAGGTCAGCGTTGTGCACTTCAAGGCTGTCGATACCAGCGTCTCCAACCGAAAAGGAGGAGACCGATGAGCGGGAGCGGACCGACCAGGCGGAACTTATTGCGCGCTGGCCTGCTCGGCGCGACCGCGGCCGGCGTCGGGGGCTGGCGCTCCGCGCCTGGGCGGGCGGAGACACCGCAATCGTGGCCCGGCTACCTGCGCAAACCGGGATCGCTTCCCTACCCGCGGTTGCCCGAGGGCCAGGACACCATCCCGCAGATCGAGCACATCGTCATCTTGATGATGGAGAACCATTCGTACGACGATCACCTTGGCATGCTGCGTCGGCCCGGCGCGGACGGCTTCAGGCTCGGCCGCAACCGCCTGCCATTGGCCACCAACCCTTACCCCGATGGGCGCATCCAGCATGCGTTCAGGATGCCAACCACCTGCCAGCTTTCCGGCAAGCCCGCCCAGGACTGGCTGGACTGCCACATCCAGTTCGATGACGGCCGACTCGATGGTTTCGTGCGCTCGGGCAGTGGCCCGGTCTCGATGGGCTACTGGCAGAAGGACGACCTGCCCTTTTACTACTCGCTCGCGTCGGCGTTCCCGATCGCCGACCGGTACTTCTGCTCCCTGCTCGGACAGACCTTCCCGAATCGCCGCTACCTGGTAGCGGCTACCTCGATCGGGCAGGTCAACGACACCCTTCCCGGGCTGACCGACTACCCAGCCAACGGGACCATCTTCGATCGCCTGGACAAGCACGGCATCACCTGGAAGGACTATTACAGCAGCACCCTGGTCCTCGCGGGTTCCACCGTGCCTGCCGCGAGTGTCCTGCTGTATCCGCCGCTGTTCTTCAACAATCCGGCCAAGGTCGTGCCGGTTACGCAGTTCTTCTCCGACGCCGCCGCTGGGACGCTGCCGAACTACAGCCTGGTTGAGCCGGATTACAACACCCAGTCCGAAGAAGACCCGCAGAACGTGGCCAGGGGCGAGGCGTTCGCCGCCAGCGTGGTGAAGGCGGTCATGACGGGTCCCGCATGGGACCGCACGCTGCTGATCTGGACGTTCGACGAGCACGGCGGCTACTACGATCACGTCCCACCGCCGCGCGCCATCGCGCCGGACAGCATCCCGCCTGACGTCACACCGGATCAGGTCTACGAAGGCTTTGGCCGGTACGGATTCCGCGTGCCATGCGCGGTGGTGTCCCCGTGGGCACGCGCCCGCTACATCTCCCACCGGCTGTATGACCACTCCAGCATCTGCAAGCTGGTCGAGGCCAAGTGGAATCTTCCCGCCATGACCTACCGGGACGCGAATGCCCACAGCATGCTCGACATGCTGGAACTGCGCCGCCCCACGTTCCTGAACCCGCCCCCGCTGGCCCCGCCGCTGCTCGCCACCGATCCAGGGGCGCTACAGTGCGACGTGACCGGACCAGGCACGATACCGCCACCCGGCTCGGTCACCGCCCCTCATATAGATACCCCGGTAGGGTAGACTGCGCTGCATGCGCGGGTACACACAGGATAAGGACGCCTACCTCAAGCGGCTGAGACGCATCGAAGGCCAGGTGCGAGGGCTGCAGCGTATGGTGGGCGACGATGCGTACTGCATCGACGTGCTCACCCAGGTCTCCGCCGTGACCCGAGCGCTGCAAGCGGTCGCCCTGGGGCTGCTCGAGGATCATCTTGGCCATTGCGTGACGGAAGCCATCGAGCGCGGGGGTCCTGAGGCCGAAACGAAGGTGCGCGAGGCCACGGACGCCGTCGCGCGCCTCGTCCGCTCCTAGCCCCCCACGTACGCGCGCCCCAGATCCACGCTCCCAAGGTCCGGGCTCCCCAGGTCCGGCCCACAAGGTCCGGCCCGAAGATCGCACAAGGTCCGGCCCCGGCCCCCAGGGCCGGCCGCGCCGGTGCCGACATTTCCGCGCATAGGTGTATTCGCAGGAGAACCCGGACCCAGCGGATCGTTCATTTACGCATTGTTATATCTCGATCACTCTAAGTGCAGTAAGCTCACGCTCCGGTTCAGTCGTCACGGAGCGGGAGAAAGGGTTTTACATGTTTGATCATCGGCGACTGCGTGTCCTCGGGCTCGGCGTCCTGGCCGCCGTTTCCGCGGCCGTTCTGGCCGCATGTGCCGGAGGCTCCTCTTCGCCAGGAACGGCGGCGGAGCCCGGTTCGGCCGGCTTTACGGCGCAACAACTGCGGGGCGCCTTGCTGACCAGTGTTGACGGGGCTAGCCCCGCGGCCTCGATTCAGACCGGCCGCTACGGGTCACTGCATGGCGTGCAGGACACACAAGCCAGCGCACGGGGCGTGCGGATTTTGCCGGCCCGATGCGCTCGCGCGGCCAGGACCGGCCTGGATGCGGCGGCGCTATCGAATGCGCCTGCCACCGTGGTGTCGTTCCGCCACGGGGCGGGAGGGGTATCCGAGGTTCTGCTTTCGCCGCGTGGCACCCTCGCGGTCACGGCACTCGGCCGCAGGGTTCCACGGGGATGCACGCATTACCGTGCGGTGGCGGGTGGCCAGACCTATGCCTATTCGGTCAAGGAGGTACACGGCCCTCGCCTTGGCGCGGCGACTCGGGAGATAAAGGTCCGCGCCTCTGGCCCCACGACCGTCAAAGTCTGGACGGTCATTTACCGAGCTAATGGCTATGTCGGCGCGATCACGATGGTCGGGCCCACGGCCACAAGAAAGGACGTGGAATCGATCGCGCGGATGGCCTACGAGAAGGCGCAGCGTACGCTCTAACGCCGGCGCCCGGCGATAGCGTGCCGATATGCAGGTGCCCCGCATCGCGGTCACCGTTGACCTCGTCATTCTCACGGTCAGGGACCAGCGGCTCTCCGCTCTCGTCTGGCGGCGAGTGGCCGAGCCATACGCCGGGCGCTGGGCCTTGGCCGGCGGGTTCATCCGCCTCGACGAGGACTTGTCGGCCGCTGCGGCGCGCGTGCTCGGCGAGCGCGCCGGGCTCGCGGGCGCGCCGGTTCACCTGGAACAACTTCAGACCTATGGATACCCGGACCGCGACCCGCGTCAGCGGGTCGTGTCCGTCGCCTACCTTGGCATCGCGCCTAACCTGCCCGCGCCGAGCCAGGCCCAGATGAGCTGGCATCCGTTTTCTTCCCTAACGGCTGCCGCTATGGCCTTCGATCACGCGCGGATTCTCCGTGATGGGGTCGAACGTGCACGGGCCAAGCTGGAGTACACGACGCTCGGCGCGGCGTTTTGCCCGGACGAGTTCACCGTCGCCGAGCTGCGCAGGGTTTACGAGATCGTCTGGGACACGCCGCTCGATCCGCGGAACTTCCACAGGAAGGTGACGGGCGCCGACCGCTTTCTGCTGCCCGCCGAGGCATTTACCGCCCGCGACGGCGGGCGCCCGGCGAGGCTGTACCGGCGCGGGCCGGCGGCGCTGCTCCACCCGCCGATGCTCAGGCCGCGGTGACGCCTGTTACGCGGCCGCACTGCGCGCGGGATTATGGTGGTGGCAGGTGCCCATGCTGGGAGGACGACGATGCCCGACAGCTCGCCACGGTTCCGTTCGGTGCTTGACGGATTTGCCGCCTACAAGCCGGGGAAGATGGTGGCCGGACCGGACGGCAGGTCGTACAAGCTGTCCTCGAACGAATCGCCATACGCGCCGCTGCCCTCGGTGGTGGCAGCGATCGCGGAGGCGGGGCGCTGCGTCAACCGGTATCCCGACAACGGGGCGGTCGTGCTGACCGAAGCCATTGCGGGCCACTTCGGCGTCCCGCCAGAGCATGTCGCGGTCGGCTGCGGCTCTGTTGGCCTAACCCAGCAGCTGCTCGAGACGGTCGGCGAGCCCCAGGCGCAGGTGATGTACGCGTGGAGATCGTTCGAGGCGTACCCGCTGCTGGTGAGCCTCGCCGCCGCGGAGGCCGTGCTGGTGCCGCTTCGCGACCAGGCCCATGATCTTGACGCGATGGCGGCCAAGATCACGGACCGGACAAGGCTCATTTTCGTCTGCAACCCAAACAATCCGACCGGCACGGTCGTGCGCCGGAACGACTTCGAGGCGTTCCTCGACCGGATCCCCCCATCCTGCCTGGTGGTTCTTGACGAGGCGTATCGGGAGTACGTCCGGGATGCGAGCGTGCCCGACGGGCTTGAGCTGTACCGTGATCGACCCAATCTCGCGGTCCTGCGCACATTCTCAAAGGCGTATGGCCTGGCCGGGCTGCGGGTCGGTTTCATGGTTGCACATCGCCCGGTGGTCGAGGCCGCCCGCAAGACCATGCTCCCGTTCACAGTGAACTCCGTGGCCCAGGTAGCGGCGGTTGCGTCGCTGGCCGCAGAGGCGGAGTTGCTCGACCGTGTAGAGCAGGTAGTGCAGGAGCGGATCCGGGTGCGTGCGGAACTGCTGCACGAGGGCTGGCCGATCCCGCCGACCGAAGCGAATTTCGTGTGGCTGCCACTAGGGGAGCAGACCATGGAATTCGCGGTCGCTTGCGAGCGCGCAGGGGTGGGTGCGCGGCCGTTCGCGGGCGATGGCGTACGCGTTTCGATAGCGGACCGCGAGGCCAACGACGCGTTCCTCGCCGTCGCCGCCGCCTTTCCGCGCGGGAATGGCGGGCCCGGGTGAAGCTGAAACTCGACCTGCACGACATCTACAACCGCGGCGGCGACATCGACCGTGCGCTACGCCAGATCATCGACGAAGCGGTGGAGAAAAAGGCGCCGCTCGTCGAGATCATCCCGGGCAAAGGATCTGGCCAGCTCAAGAAACGGGTGCTCAGGTTCCTGCAACAAAACGACATCAAAGCGCTGTACCACCGGGTCGAAAAGGATTCGAAAAATTTTGGGCGGGTCTTCGTCCACTTCCGCTGGAAGTGAACTGGCAACGCCCTGACCTGGAGCAGGGCATCATGGCCGCACCGTCGCGTGCACATCCGGTGCACTTCGCGTGAAGAACACGTCCATGGCCTTGCGCCCCCGGTCGTCGGCGTCCGGCATCAGGTGGGCGTAGGTCTCCCACACGGTCTTGACGGTGTCGCCGAGCCACGCGGCCACCGACACGATGTCGACCCCGGCCGCCAGCCAGGCCGACGCCGCGGTGTGCCGCAGCACATGCATCCCCTGGTCACGCGCCGCCGGAATGCCCGCCTTGACCCGGGCGGGCCGCCACTGGCTCTCATTGAACCGGTTGCGGTGCATCGCGGTCCCGTCCGGACGGGTCACCAGTAGCGCGAACGTCACCGGCTTCCCGTCCGGCATCAGCCATGGCAGCGTGACCTCAGCCGGCGGGTACAGGCGGATGTGCTCGGCGAGGACCGGGGCAAGCGACGCAGCCAGCGGCACATCGTGCGCCTTGCCGTTCCTGACCGGTGCGAAGCACAACACGTTGCCGATCAGCCGCACCTGGCGGTGCACGTGGATCACCTTGTGCCGCAGGAAGTCGATGTCATCGAGCGCCAGGCCGAACAGCTCACCCTGGCGCATCCCGGTCCCAGCACCGAGGTAAGGCAGAACCGCGAACCGGGCTTTGCGCGGCGGCCATCGCGTCGACCTGATCGAGTGTCCACGGCTGCGCCTTGCGCTGGGCGACCTTCGGCCGCGCGACCGACTTCGCCTGCAGCGGGTTGCGGGCCATCAGCCCGTCGTCGATCGCGGCGATGAACACGCTCGACACATCGCGGATCACCTGCCGCGCTGACGACGGCGCCAGCTTGATACGGGAGATCCACGCGGCCATCAGGCTCGGCCGCTTGCCGAGTTCCTTCATGGTCCGGTGCCCGATTGCCGGGTAGACGTGCAGCCGCAGCTCGCGCTCGATCCGTCCGGCCGTCACCACGTCGTGCGTGCGGGTCTTGCGCCAATCCTCGGCGAACGCGTTGAAGGTGGTGTTCGCGTCCGCTGGATCGATGTACGAGCCGTCGTCGAGTGTGATCCGGACCTTAGCGTCGAACGCATCCGCGCACTTGTCCGGATCGGTGCCGGTCTTGCGTGCGAAATTCCGCGCCCGCTGCTCGCCCTGCTCGTCACGCCAGCGGACTTGCCACCGCTCACCGGACCCGTGCACCGATGACGGGACCGTCTTGTGCTCCCGGCACTGTGCCTCACCGGCCCGGGGCCGGGCCTTGTGCCACCGGTCCACAACAGCCATCACGCATCGCCCCTCGTGGCGCTCAGCCGGGACCACGCAGCGTCGACCTCGGCCGCTGCGGCATTTGAACAGCCTCACCCTGATCGCCTCGCGCAGGTATGGCTCCGCATCGAGCCATGCCCGCAACGGCCCGGTCTGGCCGGCGCACCACATCCGGGCGTCCGGCGTCGCCGCATCGGCAGTGGGCGTGACCGGGATCTGTGGCGCGCTCGCGGGCACCAGCAGATCGGCCGGGCTGGCGCCTTCGCTTCCCCGGCTGCCGGGCCGGAGGAAACTCGGACGTCCCGGCACGGGGTCGCGCTGGCACCCGTGTCCCGGTGCCCCCGGCTTAAAGGTGGGGCCGCGCGGCGTTCAGTAAACGGGGCAAACTGAACGAAGCGCCGCGCGGCCCCGGCTGGGCGGGGGCGTCCCGCAGGGTCGGCGGGAACCGGAAGCCCCTGCTGCCCAGCCCTTGGATAGCCGGGCGGGACGCGTGATCTAGTGTCCCGAGGTGAGCATTCACACAAGGGCACGCGCCCGCCCGGCCGTTCCGGTTACGGCGGCATCGCCCTCACCGCCGCCCCGTCCAGGGCACGCAGCACCCGCATGACCGCGTCCCGTGCTGTGGTGATGTCGGCGGCGGGCGCGATCCGTTTCGCCCACGACCACCAGAAGTACCGGCCGTCGCAGTAGATGTTCTCGGTGAGCTGCGCCGCGGCCCGGTTGGTGATCAGCAGGTGCGGATATCCGCGCCCAGTGACGAGGCTGGCCGCATACGATTGGCGGTCCAGCGCCGCGGCGAGGTTCTCTAACGCGGATTCCGGCTCAGGTTCCGGCGCCGGTTCCGGCTCTCCCCACGTGGCCATATGCGTGTCTCCTCACGCTCGTACACCAATTGGGTGCCACTTTGCGCGCTTGGGTGGCTACGGTGGAACTGTGACAAGCGCTGACAGGGTCCAGTCAGCGCGGCCAATAACCGGGGGGCCGCAAAACACGCGAATGGTGTACGCATATGGGTTTCGCCGAAAGGCTTTGCGCGCTAATGGCCGAGCGCGGCGCCAGCGAGCGGGCGCTCGCCCGCCAGGTCGTCTGCGACCGGTCATACATCCACCTTCTGAAACACGGCAAGCGCCAGCCTGGCGCGCGCATAGCGCAGCGGCTCGATGATGCCCTCAGCGCTGGAGGCGAATTGGCTGCTGCGGCGGCGTACGAGATCGACCGGAGCCGCATCCCTGCGGCCCTCCGCGCGAGGGGCACCACTGGTGCCACCAGTTCGCCGCTTCCTGTTGCACCCGAGCTGGTGGACTATTTCCACGCGCAGCTTGCTGGACATTACACGGCTGACAGGTTCCTCGGATCGCCCCAGCTCATCCCTATCGCGGCAACCCAGCATGAGCTGATTTCGCGTCTTGCGGCCGGTGCCACCGGCCGCGTCCGGCGTGCCCTCTGGGGGGTCGGCACAGCGTACGCAGCCTTGCTCGGCTGGCTGTACCAGGATGCCGGAAACATCGAGCGGTCTGGGCATTGGCATGGTGTGATGCTGAATTCGGCGCACCGGACGCATGGCACTCAGATCGTGAGCTGGGCACTCACGAACGCGGCATTGCTCCAAGCCGATCTTGGTGATGGTCTTGGGGCCCTGGACCTCACGGACGCGGCCCTGTCGCCGGGCCCCAGCCGCCTGTGCCCCAAGGTCCGGGTTCTCGCGCTCCAGCAGGCCGCGCATGGGCACTCGCTCATAGGCGACCGGGCCAACGTCGATCGCCTTCTCAGCGAAGCTGGTGCGCTCACCGACAGAATCGATGACGGCTATCCGTGGGGGGGCGCCGTCCTGACTCCCCACTACCTCGACGTTCAGCGAGCGACGTGTTACGGGAGGCTGGGACTGTGGCGCGAGGCGAGGCTCTTGTGGGATGAGATCCTCGGCGACCTGCCCACTACTGCGACGCCAGGAAGGGACTCTGGCGTGTTCCGTGCCCGCCGTGCCTGCGCCCTGGCCGGCGATGGCGAGCCGGATGAGGCAGTCCGGCTCGCCGCCCAGGTCGTGCCCATAGCCGAGCACACCGGATCATCGCGGATGTGGCGCGAAGTCGCCAGCCTGCTAACGATCATGAGGCAGTGGAAGCACGAGCAGGCGGCGCGAGAACTGGATGAGCTTCTGCGCCGGCTGGGGCAGAGCAGGAGGGCTTAGCCATGGCTTTGCGTGACCCGCTCACCAATGACCAGGTCAGCGACTGGCTCCGGCGTTCCGATGGCTGGTCGGGCAGCACGGCCGGTATCAGCAAGACGTTCGCCGTCGGCTATGACGACGCTATCCAGATCGTGACCGAGGTCGGCGCGGCGGCCATAGAGCTCGAGCACCGGCCCGACATCGATATCCGGTGGGACCGGCTTTCCTTCGCCATGACGACGCACACCGCTGGGGATGTGGTGACTGAACTGGATTTCATCCTTGTGCAACGCATTGACCGGATCGCCGCGGCCCACGGCGCAAAGCCGGTAACCTGAGCGTGCGTACACCAATGCGCTGAACGCCCCGCCAGTCTCCGGACCGGCGGGGCGTTCGCACATGCGGGGATGGGCTCAGCCGCTCGCCCCGATCGCGTCGAGCACGTTCTCCAGCACGGCCATGAGACGGCCACACCGCTGCGCCATGATCCAGGAGATGTCGTCGCTTTCGGCGTGGTCGGCACGGGCATCGATCTCGGCGAGCACCTCACGGGCGCGCTGGACGGCGTGGCTGTCATCAGGAATGGTTGGCATGGGTCTCGTCCCTCCTACGCAGGGTTCGGGATCAAGGGCTCCGTGCGGCGCTGCGAACGCTGCGCGGGGCCCGCTGTTCTGTTGTGCACCTAAAGAACCATGTAGCTACACAGTATGGGGAACCTTGTAGCTACACAAGCCGTTGCCGTACGATCCCCGTGTAGCTACACGAGGGAGGCCGGGCGATGGCAGGGCAGACACCAACCACACCGCTCCGCGTGCCCCGCGCCATGTGGGCCGCCTACGGCCGCGTGTGTGCGCGCCTCGGCCGCGGCCGGACAGAAGACCTGCTCGCCCACATGCGCCGCCAGATCAAACGCCACGGTGACCCGGCCGACCTCGCCGACCTTGCCGCAGCCGAGGAGGAGCTGCGCGAGCGGCGGTCGCGCAAGGGCGGCCGCCCGCGCACAGCGGCGCAAGACGAGCGCTGATGAAGATCGCCAGTGCACATTCCGTGCACATGATGCTGAGAATTGGCCGGAAAGGTTGAGACGCTGCCAGGGGTAAATGTGCAGGTCAGCACTGATGCTGAGGATAAGCGTGCAGGTCAGCGCGGAGCGGTCGCTACTTCCGCTGGAAGTGACACCGGGCCTCCGGTGGCCTGCGACGCATGAGTTCCTCGCGCTGACTCGTTCATTGTGCGAGCATGTCAGGTTCGAACCGAACCCCCAAAGGAGATGATGACTGTGGGCGCGATCGGGGTACATGAGTTCATCACGCTGGACGGTGTTATCGAGGCGCCGTCCTGGACGTTCGACTACTCGTTCGATCCCAAGATGGGTGAGGCCATCGGCGGAATCATGGGATCGAGCCAGGCGATTCTGCTGGGACGCCGCACCTATCAGGAGTTCGCCCCGGCTTGGTCCACCCGGACCGCCGAGGACGACCCCGGCGCGCCTTTCATGAACGAGACGCCCAAATACGTCGTCTCCGCCTCGCTGCAGACCGCTGAGTGGAGCAACTCGACCATCCTTGGCCCCTATAGCGCGGACACGATCCGTGACCTCAAGGACCGGATCGACGGCAACATCTACGTCAGCGGCAGCGGCACTCTGGCCCGGGCGATGCTCGCCGACGGTCTGGTCGACGATTTGCACCTGTTCGTCTATCCATTGGCACTCGGCGCCGGTCAGCGGCTGTTCGCCGACAGCGGCCCGGCAACCAAGTTCGCACTCGGCGGGTCGGAGACCTACAGCAACGGAGTCCTGCACCTCACCTACACGCGTGGCTGACGCACCAGGGAGGTCGGCGCAGCGGTCATCTGTGACGCTGCAGATACAACTGCGCCGCCATACCGCCCCTTATCCCCCCGCATGCGCCTTCTGGAGCGCCGCGATGTCGAACTTGGTCATCGCCAGCATCGCCTCGGTGGTCCGCTTCGCCTTCGCCGGGTCCGGATCGCTGATCATGTCGATGAGCATGGTGGGGACGACTTGCCAGGACAGGCCGTACTTGTCCTTCAGCCAGCCGCAGGCGACTTCCTGGCCGCCCTCGGTGAGCCTGCTCCAGTAGTAGTCCACCTCGTCCTGGTCCGCGCACGGGATCTGGAGCGAGATCGCTTCGTTGAACGTGAACTCCGGCCCGCCGTTCAGGGCGACGAACTTCTGGCCGTTCAGCTCGAACTCGACGGCCATGACCGCACCCGCGGGACCCGGCCCGGCGTCGGTGTAGCGGCCGACCCTTCCGAGTTTGGAGTCTTTGAAGATGCTCGTGTAGTAGTTCGCGGCGGCTTCACCTTCGGTGTCGAACCACAGGCATGTGGTGAATGCCTTGTCAGTCATCGGTCCCTCCTTGCAGGTGGGCGTGGTTTACCTAACTGACGGATCTCGTGCCGCAAACTCATCGGTGCCGGGAGAGCGCATTCGAGCGTTACCCCCGCCTGGGTGGCCGGGTCTCTAGCTTCTCCACGATGAGGCGGTAAAGCTGGCGAGGCCGCCCAGGCTGCGGCGAACGGTTTGGCGGCAGCGGCCAGGCGAGACCTTCCTCGACCAAGATCCGCAACAGTCGCCGGGCGGTACGGGGGGTCACGCCGAGCAGCTGGCTCGCGGTTTCCGCGTCCACGGTGAGTGAACTCTCCTCGGGGGACAGCTTGTCGGCGAGCCTGGCGAGCGTTTCGATCCCTTTCGGCTGACCGGGTCCAGGCATTCTTGTCGACGGGCGAGGTGGTGGCACGAGAGCCCGGCCCTCGCGGTCCAGCGCGAAACCGTGCTGGCCCCGGCTGGACTGCGCGCGGGTTAGCGCGGCACGAGCGTGGTTTTCCGCTTCTTGCGCACTCCGGCCCATGCCGACACCGACCTCAAGTTCGACACCAAGATCTCCGTGTGCGCGCTCGACAAACGGCGGGACACGGAATCCCTCGGTGATCGCGGAGAGCGAGCCGCGAGTGGCGACGACGACGAAGCAGTGCTCGCCCACCGGCATTACGGCCGCGCCTATCCGCTGTGCGTCCTGCAGAAGCAGGCGGTGCACGCTGAGACGTAGTTCGTCTCGCCAGTACCGTGGGGCGGTCCGGCGGGTAGTCTCCCGCAGCGTCGGCACGTCGACCACGACCACCGCGAGCGCTGCCTCTTCGAGCCGGTGGTGTGCGCCGAGCAATGCCGCGGTGTGCAGCGCGGACCTTATGGCGCTGCCGGTGGAGCGGACCGTGATGACCGGGATGCCCGCCGCGGTGAGACGCTGCGCTACGGCATGGACACAGGTGAGCGCCAGGGTCGTTTCGCCGCGCCGCCAGAGCCGCTCATGGAACGCGGCGAGCGTTCCTGCGCTGGCGACCTCCTCCCGGGCACGAACATGTTCGGTGGACAGCCCGAGTTCTCCGTAGGTCTCGTCGATCTCGGACCGGCCGAGAACGTCCAGGCTGATCCTGGACAGATCAAACTTCCCGTCCAGGCTTGCCCGCAACAGCGCCGTGCGGAGCGCCGCGCCGTCCAGCGGGACAAAGGTCGCCGGTCCGCTGATGGCGCCCGCGCGGCGCGCGTACTCATAGGGAACAGGGCTCGCAAACAGGCAAACATCGACGCTTGAGCCCAGGCGGCTGGCCTTCTCGGCCGCTTCGTGCTCATCACGGTAGGCCGCCGCGACAAGGCGTGCGGCGAAGCCGAAACCGCTCCAGGACGCGCCCGACATCACCGACGCTTGCACCCCGTGACCAGCCCCAAGCAGGCTTCCCATCTGGCCTGGCGCGGCTGAGCCCGCCCCGGCCGATGACATGTGGCCGCCAGTCCCCGCACCCGAGAGCATGACCTGTTCGACCACATCATGTGGCCCAACGATCCCTATGGTCAGCTCACCCGTACCCGGCCGGTGGCTACTCACTGGTAACCTCCGGGACGCCGTATGTGCTGCCGCGCCTGCCCTCGCTGGCGATCAGCGACAATGCTTCCCGAATCCGCGCTGCCCGCTCCTGACATCGTCCCCTGTGCTCCCAACGTTCCGACCTACCTACGCGGCGTGATTGCCTGATCGTACTATTTGGTAACCCATTGAGAGCATGGGGGAAAGGGTGCAAGCGTAACTTAGCTTCGGGATCGCGCTCAAATGTGCGTGAACTGCGACGATGACCAGGTATAACGCAAACGGTGAGATGCGGATCTAACTGTCAATTTCTCGCGTGATGTCCGCACCGAGCGCGGTGAGCCGCTCCGCGACGGAGGCGTGGCCTCGGTCGATGAGGTATCCGGGTGCCACCACGGTCTCGCCATCAGCCACAAGCCCGGCGAGGACAAGTGCGATACCTGTGCGAAGGTCGTGCGCGACAACCCCCGTTCCGCGCAACTGCACCGGGCCGTGCACAATGGCGACGGTCCCATCGACCTCGATCTTGGCACCCATCTTGTTCAGCTCGCCAACCAGGGTGTAACGGCCGTCATAAATGGTTTCTCTGATGTAGCTAGTGCCATCGGCAAGGCAGCTCAGAGCCATGATCGGCGATTGAAGATCGGTCGCGAACCCGGGATACGGGCTAGTGATCACGTTGATTGGCCGGACCGGCCTTTCCCTGCGTACCTGCAGGATGGCGCCGTTGATGGCGAACTCGACGCCCATTTGCTCCAGCTTCCAGCGGACGACACCGAAATGCTCAAGTGAAGCGCCGACCAAGCTGAGCTCTCCGCCGGTCATCGCCGCCGCCATCGCGAATACGCCCGCGTCAATGCGATCGGGCATCACAGCGTGTTCCACCGCCTCGAGACGGCTAACGCCCTGGACCGTGATGAAACCCGTGCCGCCCCCGGTGATCTGCGCACCCATCTTGCTCAGGAACGAAATAACGTCCAGCACCTCGGGCTCGAGCGCGGTGTTGTCGATAACCGTGGTACCCGGGGCGAGCGCCGCTGCCATGATCAGGTTCTCGGTGCCGGTGTGGGATGGCGTGTCAAGATAGAGATGAGCTCCGCGCATGCGCCCGGCCTTGATGTGGATCACATTGTCGCCCTCTTCGACGGTCGCGCCGAGCCGGGCGAATCCACGGTAATGGAAGTCGAGGTTGCGGCTGCCGAGGTGGCAGCCGCCGATGCCCTCGATGACAACCTCACCGAGCCTGTGCAGCAGGGCGGGCACGAACAGGACCGAGCCGCGAAACTTGCGGGCAACCTCGGCGGGCAGGACCGGGCTCGTCAGCTGTGATGCGTCAACGACCAACGTGCGCTCAGGCTCGTGGAACTCCACCTTGGCGCCCACGGCTTGAGCGAGTTCCACGGCCCGTCGCACATCCTCGATCGGCGGCACGTTTCGCAGCACCGTGCGCCCGGTGTCCGCGAGGAGCGACGCAGCGATCATCTTGAGTGCGGCATTCTTGGCGCCCTGCACGAAGACGGTGCCGTGCAGCGGGTTGCCTCCCCGCACTCGGTAGCGGACCTCGGGGCCGTTGGTCATGTGGATCCAGCTCCTGTTCGAGGGGTGACGCACAAGGCCTGCGGGAGACCGTTGCCCAGTATTGCATCGGCGAGGTCCTGGGTCGGCCAAGTGTGGGTTCTGGCCTGCGGCGGGTCTGTCCGGAGTATGCTGCGCGCTCGCGAAAGCGCCGGACTGCTACCTGAGCTGCGAGAGACGCTCGAACACCTGGCCGAGCCGACCGGTGAAGTGCTCTGGGCGGCATATCTCGTCGAGCCGTGCCTCGTTCAGCGGTCGCCCGCCAGCGGCGGCCCGCTTGCGCAGCGTCTCACGCAGTGGCGTACCAGTTTCCCAGGTATCCATGGCAGCGGCTTGCACGAGCGCATAGCTTTCCTCGCGAGACATGCCCGCGCTTACCAGCTCGAGTAGTATCGCGGACGTGTAGACCAGGCCGCCTGTGGCGTCCAGGTTGGCCCGCATCCGGGTGGTATCCACGACCAGGTCGCGCATCAGCCCGTTGGTCAGGGACAGCAGGTAGTCGGTCACCACCGCCACGTCCGGCAGGGCGACTCGCTCCGCACTTGAGTGTGAGATATCTCGCTCATGCCACAGTGGGATGCCTTCGATCACAGGAGTGGTGATGGCACGTGCCATGCGGGCCAGCCCGCATATTCGCTCTGACCGGATGGGATTGCGTTTGTGCGGCATCGCCGAGGAGCCTTTCTGGCCGCGGCCAAACGGCTCCTCGAGCTCACGCACCTCCGTGCGCTGCCCATGCCGAATCTCCAGCGCCACCGCTTCGCACACGGTGGCGGTCACCGCGAGCGCGCATGCCCACTCGGCGATACCGTCTCGCATCACGACCTGGGTGGCCACGTCCGCGGGCCGCAGCCCGAGTTCGGCCATGACCTCCGCCTCGATCGCCGGGTCGATGTTGGAGTAGGTGCCGACAGCCCCGGAGAGCTTGCCGACAGCGATCGCCTCTCTGGCGCGGCGCAACCGGTCACGGCAGCGCGCCATCCCAAACGCGAAATCGGCGACCCGGTGGCCCCATGTGTCGGGTTCCGCGTGAATGCCGTGCGTCCGGCCTGCCCGCACCGTGGCCGCGTGCACCAGGCCGTGGTCGCGCAGTGTCGCGACGAGGGTGTCCGCCTTGGCCAGCAGGATGTCGCTCGCCTCGGTCAGCTGGACCGCGAGCGCGGTGTCAAGCAGATCGGATGACGTCATGCCGAAATGGACGTAGGCCGCCGCACTGCGCGGCCTGGTGTTGTCAGCCCAGGCTGTCAGGAACGCGATCACATCGTGATCGGTGACCGCCTCGACGGCGGCCACGGCGCCCGGCGTGGGCGGCGGGGCGTTTCGCACCGGCTCGACGCAGTCCGCGGGAACTGTCCCAGCGCGGGCGTGCGCCGCAAGCACGAGCGTCTCCACCGTGCACCACAGCTCGTACTTGTGCGTCTCGCTCCAGATCCGCCCCATCTCGGGAAGTGTGTAGCGCTCGATCACATGCCTATCCTCGCCCATCGCGAGATACCGGCCGACCTACGGTCCCGCAGAGGGCCTCGACTGGCCGTACGCGACCCGCAGAGGCCCTCCACTGGCCGTACGCGACCCGTAGAGGGCCTCCACTGGCCGTACGCGACCCGCAGAGGGCCTCCACTGGCCGTACGCGACCCGTAGAGGGCCTCTACGGGTCCCGGCAGGTCGGCTAATCGGGCTAAGAGTCCCTCATGGGTCGCGGGCAACTGCCGAAGGATTTCTTCCGCGGCCGGAAAGAGCGCGATCGCCGGCGAGCATCAGCGCGAGAACCGCGGCGAGCGCCACCAACTGCGCCTCCACAGCGAGAAACGCTCCAATGGCGGATGCCGCGAGTGCCGCGCCAGCCGCGGCCATGCGGGTTATCGCCGGGCCGATGCGCAGGGCATGCCGGAACAGCGCCGCGCCGACCAGGAAGAGCGCCACGCCACCACCGATGGCCAGCGCTGGCCCGGGCGCCGCGTGCGCGGATTCGCCGATCGACCGCTTGATTCCAGCCGCAAGGATCACTATGCCAAGCAGCATCGGCATGTGTGCATAGAAATAGCCGTTCAGCGCCAGGCCGGGCCGGGCCTCGGGCTGCGCGGCCGTCATTGCCCGCTCCGCTCGTTCGTCGTCGCCGACGCCGAAGAACGCCCACCACAAGCCGGCCGACACGGCCAGGCCAAGCAGTGCGGAAGCAACGAGCGCGCCGGTGATCGGGCGGTCGGCAAGGCCGATACCGACGGCCACGATCGATTCGCCGAGAGCGATGATAATCAAGCCGCCATGGCGTTCCACGAAGTGCGCGGGCCCGATGCCGAACCTGCCTCCCACGTTCACCAGCAGCGGCGCTGTCACCTGCACGGTCAGTGCCGCCACCCACGCGCCATAGCGTGCCGGTCCATGAAGCATGCCGGCGCCGATGACAAGCAGCGCCGAGGCGACGTTGAACGGTGCGATCAGGAGGATGTTCCTGTTCGCTCGCGCATACAGCCCGGCATGGACACACACCACTACCAGGTAGCCCAGGCCGAGCGCGACTCCACTGCGTCCAAATGCGCTGGGGATCGCGAGCGCGACGACCAGAAACCCGGCCATGCCAAGCAGAAGCAGCACCCGATCCGCGATGCCGTGCGGCACGGAGGTATTGGTCAGCCACGCATAGCCGCCGTACATCCACCAGGCGACACCGAAGATCAGCAGTACCCGCACCATGCCCAGCGGGGTCAGCTCCGCTGTCAGCAGCGCCGACAGCTGCGTAATCGTGAAGACGAACACCAGGTCGAAGAAGAGCTCAAGAGATGTGACCCGCAGCGGCGCGCCCTCCGCGGCAGCACCGGGAAAGCGTTCGCCCACGTTTCACCGGTCCGTGGCGGCGGCGCGCTCGGCGATGTCGGACCGGTACCAGCCGCCACGCATCGTGATGAGCTTGACCGCCTCGTAGGCGGCCACTCGCGCAGCCGTCAGATCCGGCCCGGTGCCGACGATGGTGAGTACCCGTCCGCCGGCGGACAGGACGCGGCCCGCCCCGTCACTCGAGGTGCCGGCGTGCAAGACGTAGGCCTGCGTGAGCCGTTCGGTATCTGCTAGTCCCTCGATTACATCGCCCGTCACAGGCCTGCCCGGATAGGCCTCCGCCGCGAGCACCACTGCCACCGCGGCGCCCGGGCTCCACTGCGGGGCCCGCGCCCCCGCGAGCGCGCCAGTGGCCGCGGCGAGCAGCGGGCCCGCCAGCGGTGTCGCGAGGCGGTCCACCACCACCTGCGTCTCGGGGTCGCCAAACCGTGCGTTGAATTCGACCACCCGCACTCCCTGGCGGGTAAGGCAGAGCCCCGCGTACAGCAGGCCCTGGTAGGGCGAGCCGCGACGGCGCAACTCGCGTATGGCCGGCCGGATGACGGTTTCTGTCACCTCCGCCGCCAGCCGCGGCGGGGCCCACGGGAGCGGGGCGTAGGCGCCCATGCCGCCGGTGTTCGGGCCCTGGTCGTGGTCAAATGCGCGCTTGAAGTCCTGCGCGGGCAGCAAGGGCAGCGCATCGGTGCCGTCGCACAGCGCGAACAGCGACACCTCGGGCCCGTCAAGGAATTCTTCTACGACCACCCGGCCACACGCCTTGGCGTGAGCGAGCGCGGCGTCGCGGTCGGTGGTGACGAGCACGCCCTTGCCGGCCGCGAGCGCATCATCCTTCACCACGTACGGCGGGCCGAAATGGTCAAGAGCGCTGGTCACCTCGCCTGGCGTTACGCAGACGCACGCCGCGGCCGTGGGAATTCCGCCGGCGGCCATGACGTCCTTGGCGAACGCCTTCGAGCCCTCGATCCTCGCCGCTGCGGCTCCCGGGCCAAAGCATGCGATTCCAGCTGCCCGCAGCGCATCGGCCGCCCCCGCCACGAGCGGCGCCTCCGGGCCGATGACGACCAGGCCGGGCCGGAGCCGCTTGGCCAGGGCGGTCACCGCGGCCACGTCCGTGAGGCCGACGGCATGGTTGCGGGCGACGTGCGCCGTGCCAGCGTTGCCCGGCGCCACGTGCAGTTCGGTCACATCCGGGTCCCGGGCTAGCGCGCGTGCCAGCGCGTGCTCCCGGCCACCTGAACCGAGGATGAGAACTCGCACGTGGCGAGCGTACCCGCCATGAGATCACCGGCGGGTGTGCCCGCCACAAGTGCGGGCTACTAGGTCCGGACCACTGGCGGTCGCGGTCACGTGGTCGGCAGCCGCTCGCGGTCAACTGGTCGGTCACGCTGGCGGTCGCGGTCAGGTGGTCGGCAGCCGCTCGCGGTCAGATGAGCGGTCAGATGAGCAGGCGGCTCTGCACGGTCTGGTCGCGCTCCGGCCCGACGCCGATCGCCGCCACCGGCGCGGCGATCATCTCCTCGAGCGCCCGGACATACCCCTGGGCGTTGCGCGGCAGGTCCCCAAAGGAACGGGCGGCGGAGATGTCCTCCCACCAGCCGTCGAAGTATTCGTAGACCGGCCGTGCATGGTGCAGGCCGGTCTGCGTCATCGGCATCTCATCCAACCTGATAGGCCACACACACCGGCACCTTCTCCAGACCGGACAGCACGTCCAGCTTGGTGAGGAAGTAGTCGGTGATCCCGTTGACGCGGGTCGCATAGCGGGCGATGACCGCGTCGAACCACCCCGTCCTGCGGCGGCGGCCGGTGGTCACCCCGTACTCGCCGCCCGTTTTCCGCAGGTACTCGCCCTGGGCGTCATGAAGTTCGGTGGGGAACGGGCCCGCGCCCACTCGGGTGGTGTACGCCTTCAACACGCCGATGACCTTCGTGATGCGGGTGGGCCCGATGCCGGCCCCAACACACGCACCACCCGCGGTAGGGGAGGAGGAAGTGACGAACGGATAGCTGCCATGGTCCACGTCGAGCATCGTCGCCTGGGCGCCTTCGAGCAGTACTACCTTGCCCTCGTCGAGGGCGCGGGACAGCACGAGCCCGGTGTCGGCGATGTGCGGGCGCAGCCGCTCGCCGAAGGACACGTACTCCTCGGCGACCGCATGCGCGTCGATGCCACGCCGGTTGTATACCTTTGTCAGCACCTGGTTCTTCTCTCGCAACGCGAGCTCGAGCTTTTGCCGCAGGATGCCGGGGTCGAAGAGATCCTGGACCCGTATCCCGACCCGGGCGATCTTGTCTCCGTAGGCGGGGCCAATGCCACGGCCCGTCGTGCCGATCCTGGCCGCGCCGAGGTAGCGTTCAGTGACCTTGTCGAGCGCCCGGTGGTGGGGCATGATCAAATGCGCGTTCGCCGAGATGAGCAGGCGTTCGCAGGAGATACCGCGGGCTCGCAGATCCTCGATTTCCTGCAGCAGGACCGCAGGGTCGATCACCACGCCGTTGCCGATGACAGGGACCACGCGGGGAGAGAGCACGCCAGAAGGGAGCAGGTGCAGCGCGTACGTGACGTTGCCGATGACGACGGTGTGTCCGGCATTGTTACCGCCCTGGTAACGGACGACGTAATCGACGCTGTCGCCAAGCAGGTCGGTGGCCTTGCCCTTGCCCTCGTCCCCCCACTGGGCTCCCGCCAGCACGATGGCCGGCATCTTGCCAACCCCTTCCTGTGAGGTGCCCGCGGGGTGTCCGCAGGTCAGGTGCCTGCGGGGTGTCCGCAGGTCAGGTGCCCGCGAGGATGGCAGCCGCCTGCGCGCTGGCGTCGGCCAGGAACTCCTCGCACCGCTGCGCCTCGTCGTCCTCGCCGATCGCCTCGGCCGCCGTGGCGAGCAGAAACAGGCAACGCAAGAAGCCGCGGTTTGGCTCGTGCTCCCATGGGATCGGGCCATGGCCGCGCCAGCCGGACCGGCGGAGGGCGTCGAGCCCACGGTGGTAACCGGTGCGTGCATAAGCGTACGCGGTGATCATCTCGCCGTCGCGCAACGCACGCTCCGCGAGCGCCGCCCAGGCCGCGGCGTAGGCAGGAAACTCTGCCGCGACGGCTGCTGGATCCGCGGCCGACTCCAATGCCGCCAGGGCCGCGGGATCGTCGAGCAGCAGCGCTGGCGGCGGTCCAGCCAGCAGGTTCTCGCCCTCCATCGCCGTCAGCCGAGCCGCTGGCCGGCCGACAGCAGGTCCTCGCACGCGTGCGTGACGCGCGCGGCCATGCCCGCCTCGGCGGCCTTGCCGTACGAGCGAGGGTCGTACTCCTTCTTCTTTCCGACGTCGCCGTCCACCTTCAGCACGCCGTCGTAATGCGTGAACATGTGCCCGGCGATCGGCCGGGTGAACGCGTACTGGGTGTCGGTGTCCACGTTCATCTTGACGACCCCGTAGGAGATCGCTTCTCGTATCTCCTCGAGCGCGGAGCCGGAACCGCCGTGGAAAACCAGTGCGAACGGCTTGCTCACGCCATACTTGGCGCCGACCGCCTCCTGGATGTCGTTCAGGATCGACGGCCGCAGCTGGACGTGCCCTGGCTTGTAGACACCGTGGACGTTCCCGAACGTCGCGGCGAGGATGTACCGGCCACGCTCACCCAAGCCGAGCGCGTCGGCGGTCGCCAGGGCGTCCTCCGGTGTGCTGTAGAGCTTCTCGTTGAACTCGCCGACGATGCCGTCCTCCTCGCCGCCGACGACACCGATCTCGAGTTCCATGACGATCTTCGCCCGGGCACACTGGTCGAGCAGTTCCGCCGCGGCGCGCAAGTTGTCGCCGAGTGGCACCGCCGAACCATCCCACATGTGGGACTGGAACAGCGGCTCCTCGCCCCGTGCGACCCGTTCCTGTGAGAGCGCCACCAGCGGGCGCATATAGCCGTCGAGCTTGTCTTTCGGGCAATGATCGGTGTGCAGAGCGATGTTCACCGGGTACTTCGCCGCGACCACCCCCGCGTACGCGGCCAGGGCGGCGGCTCCAGCGACCATGTCCTTGACCCCCGAACCCGAAAGGTAGTCGGCCCCCCCGGTCGAAACCTGGACAATTCCGTCACTTTCCGCGTCCGCGAAACCCCGCAGCGCGGCATTGAGAGTCTGGCTCGACGTTACGTTGATCGACGGGAACGCGAATCCGGTCTCCTTGGCTGTGTCGAGCATCTGCGCGTAGACCTCTGGGGTCGCAATAGGCATGGCGTTAGCTCCCTGTCATCGTGCTGGCATTTGTAAGTATCCCGGAGTAGTGACGACCGTGGCATCAGCGGGGTGAATGTGCACCTCATCAGCTGACCGGTTGGCCAGAGCGCTGGCCCGGCCGAACCAGCCATATCGGCTCGGTAGGGTGGGGTCCGCGGCGCCTTCCCCGGGCTGTCACAGCGTCGCAGCGTCATTGGCGGGCAAACACGGCGCCGCCGACCGGCTATCTGCGGTAGAACGAGGGCTCATGGAGCATTTTCTTACCCAGGCGGGCTACGGTGCCCTCATCGTCTTGTGCCTCGTCGAGGCCTGCTGCATCCCGATTCCCTCGGAGATCACGTTTGGCTTCGCCGGTGTGCTCGCCTTCCAGGGTCATCTCAACCTCGTGGCCGTGATCGTTCTCGGTTCGCTCGCTGAGCTGGCCGGCTCCTACATCGCCTACGCGGTGGGGCGGCTCGGTGGCAGGCCGCTGGCGGAGAGGCTCGGCCGCTACGTTTTGATCACCAGAGCCGATATCGATCGTGCTGAGCGCTTCTTTGCTGGTGGCGGCGCCTTCGCAGTTCCGCTGGGGCGCGCCTTGCCTGTAGTCCGCGCGTTCATCTCCCTCGTGGCCGGCTTCAGTGAAATGCCTGCGGTCAGGTTCGGGATATTGAGCCTGACCGGTACCGTCGTTTACGCTACGGCGCTTTCCGCAATCGGCTACGGCGTGGGCAGCGCCTGGGACAGTGTCGCCCACGGTATCGCGGTCGCCGGTTACGTGCTCGCGGCACTTGTGGTCGCCGCCATCGCGGTTTTCGTCAGCCACCGGCTGCGCGAAATCCGGCGGGAGGCTCGCACCGTCAGGCGCGAAGTCAGCAGCGAACAGGCACGGGGCCCGGTGAGCTAACCACCGTGGCAGGGTCTGAAACCTGCGCTCACGACGTTTGATGCCCCATCCTGGGACTACGCTCCCCCTGTGGGCCGTCATAGATCCGATCCACGTGGGCTCGGCCGCTACCTGCTCCTCGGAGCGGTCGCGGTGGTTGTGCTCGCGCTCGTGATTGTGGGCGTGCTGGCCCTGCGAGGCGCCTTGTCGAGCAAGAAACCAGCGCGCACTCCGCAGCCGACGTCGGCGGGGAGCGCGCCGCCGCGAGCCGTCTCGCAGAGCGCCGCGGTGCCCACACTCCTTATAAGGATCCTGCACGAACCGTGCCGTGTGTTTGTCAAGAATCCCGTCACCAAGGTGGTCCTGCATGTCGACAACGTCAATGTGCAGCTCGGCGCGACGCTCCGGTACTCCGAGAGCCCGCTCCAGGTCCAGATCAGCGACCCGAAATGCGTGGTCGTTTACATCCATGGCCGTATGCAGCGGCCCAGCGCCACCCCGCCGTGGATCTTGAACGTAGAGAAGAGCTAGACCAAACACTCTCCCAAACGGCTGCCGCGGCGCGAACCGGCCCGTCCCCTAGGCTCGTCCCCATGAGCGACCGCGATGACCTGCTGCGGGTGATCCGCTCCAAGGCGGTGGTCCACGGCGACTTCGTGCTGTCATCCGGCCAGCGGGCTACGTGGTACATCGACCTGCGGCGGGTATTGCTCGACGGGCGGGTCGCCCCGCTGGCCGGCCGGGTGCTGCTCGAGGCCACCGCGGACCTCGACTACCAGGCGGTCGGCGGGCTCACGCTCGGTGCCGACCCGGTCGCATCGGCGATGATGCACGCCGCAGCGTGCCGCGGCCGGGTGCTCGACGCGTTTATTGTGCGCAAGTCCGAGAAGACACACGGTTTGCAGCGGCGGATCGAGGGTCCGGACGTCGGTGGACGCCGGGTACTCGCGGTGGAGGACACCTCTACCACGGGAGCTTCGGTGCTCACAGCGGTTGACGCGCTTCGTGAGGCGGGCGCCGAGGTGGCTGGTGTGGCCGTCCTCGTCGAACGGGGCTCCCGCCAGCGGATCATGGGGCGGGGACTGCCCCTTCGCGCGGTTTACGACCTTGCCGACCTCGGCCTGAGCTGACCGCCCTGCTCGCGGGCATGTCACCCCACCCTATTTAGCCATGAATTGACTTCATGAACGGAGGTTGCCCCCTGGGCATCGACGAAGCGGCGGGGCTCAAAGGGAGGCCAGGATCTTCTGCTCCTTCGCCGGATCGAGGCCCACGTCGCAAGCTCCTGGGATGGCTGCATTTCCTGGGATGGCTGCGTTACGCGCGACCGCGGCAGAGGCTCCCGGTGGCTGGCCTCGGCTGGCCTGCTCGTGGCGCAACCAGCGCCAGGTATCCCGCACAGTGTCGGCGAACGGCCGGTAATGCATGCCGGTCATCCGTGCCCGTTCGCCAGGAACCTCCCACGTGCCTGCCCATTCTGGAGTGGACGGTGCCCACATCGGCAACTCCCACCATGGCCGGACGCCGCCTGCGAGGATCGCATCGTCGTCTACCCAGACGAACTCCGGCTCCGGGCCCCTTCGGCTCGCTGCCGTGACGCGCACGCACGTGGCGAGCATGCCGCCAAAGGTTTCCCGGTCAGATCCGGGAATGTCGACGGCGCCGGGAATATGGCGGCGGGTGTTCTCGAGGATCCACGCGGCAAGATCGCGGACGTCAACCGCCCGCACGCGATGGCCAGGATGCCCGGGCGCCAGGATCGCGCCACCTGCGAGAACGCGCTCCAGCCACCAGGGCAGCCGCCGCGGGCTCTCGTGTGGTCCTACGATGACGCCCGGCCGGATGAGCAAGCAACGTCCGGGGAACACCTCTGCGACCGCGCGTTCGGATCCAGCCTTAAGAACGCCGTAGGCGAGATCACCGCCCGCGTCAGGCAGGCACTCGTGGGTTGGCGAATCCTCGTCCACCGGTGCGCCGGGCCAGTCGCGGTATGCGCGCAGGCTCGAAACGTAGCTGTAATGCGCCACATGGCCCGCGAGCACGCGGGCCGAGGCCAGCACGTGAGCTGGTGCGAGCACCGATGTGTCGATGACCGCATCCCACTCGCGTTTTCCCAGCTCGGAAACTTCGTCCGCGCTCGTCCGGTCTCCGTGTAGAGCTTCGGCACCTGGCCGGGGCTCACCGCTCAGCCCTCGTGCGAAGGTCGTTACGTCGTGGCCGCGCTGGACTGCCTCATCGACGACGGCACGCCCAAGAAAACGGGTCCCTCCGAGCACAAGAAGCCGCATGCGAGGCATTCTGCCCTGTCGGCCGATGCTGAATACGCGGAAAGGCTTACGCCAGGAGCGGACTTCATTACGCTGTGGGAACACTCGTGATCTGCTGAGCTACGCACGACCCGCACGGCGAAGGTTGGGCGCTGTAGGGTCACGCGTCGAGGGAAGGGCGGTGTCGCATGGACCGTTGCGCGCTGTTCGTGGACGCGGGCTACGTGCTGGCGGACGGCGCAATGGCTGTTCATGGAACCCGTCGCCGAGAGTCCGTCTCCTGGGACTACTCCGGGCTGCTGCGGCTATTGAGCAAAATCGCCAGCGAGCGTTCGGGTTTGCCGCTGCTCAGGTGTTATTGGTACGACGCTGCCATTGACGGCCGCCGCACCTCTGATCACGATGCGCTGGCCGAGCTGCCCGGTCTCAAGCTGCGACTCGGCCGGATGCGGCCAGGCCGCCGTGAGGGTGTTGACGCCGAGGTTCATCGCGATCTATCCACTCTCGCCCATAATCACGCCATCGCCGATGCCGTCATCGTGAGCGCAGAGGAAGACTTGGCCCGCGTCATCGCGGACGTTCAAGACCTGGGGGTTCGGGTCACGCTCGTGCAGGTCGCCGCGGACGGGCGCTGGCAGGCTTCCCCGGTACTGCGCCAGGAATGTGACGCGGTAATCGAGGTCGATGCGGCCGAGCTCAGACCCCACGTCCGCGTGCTCGCGGCCAGCGAGCCTGCACAAATCCCAGCGGGGCATAGCGTTGCGCCTTACCTGGGCGCTCCCGTCGCGAACGGGCACGCTGTCGTCGGCGCGCACGGTGCTCACCATGCGCCACTTTCGGAGCGTCAGGGGGCAGGCGCGATCTACCCGCCGCCAGCGGCCGCACCCGAGCCTGCGCACGTGCCGAGGCCGGGTCAGCCGGCGGTGGCCAGCCCGCAGAAACCGGCGGTGGACCTTTCGGCTGCGGACAATTACGCGGGCCCGGCCGTCCAGCAGGACCCGGGTGACCAAGAGCCCACGCGTGCAGAGTCGGCGGCGGTCAGCGATGGCGCCTCGCCTGGTGTACGGTCACCCGCTGCGGAGCAAGCGGGGGCAGCTGCCGGGCAAGCTCCGGTCAGCGCCGGGCAGGCCTCGGTCAGCGCCGGGCAGGCCTCGGTCAGCGCCGGGCAAGCTCCAGTCGGCCATGAAGAGCCGGTCGGCCAGCAGATTCCAGTTGGCCAAGCGATTGCCGGTCTGCCGGCCCAGGCGGCCCAGGCTCCGCCCAGCGGGCAACTCGCGCGCCGTGACGTCAAGGCTCGGTCGTCCTCTGCCACGCCCGGGCAGGCGCTTGCGGGCCCCGCATCGTTGGCGCTGCAGGGAGCCCCATCGCAGGCGACATCAGGTCTCCGGCCGCACACCTCATCGAGTCTCGGCCCGCATACGCTGTCGGCACCCGCGCCAGCGGCCCCACGGGCAGCAGCGGCGCCAGTGGCGCCAGTGGCGCCACGGGCAGCATCGGCGCCAGCGGCCCCGTCGGCAGCACTGGCGCCAGCGGCTCCACCAGCGGCGCCAGCGGGATCGGCCCCGCCACAGCCGGAAACCCTCGGAGACGATGCGTCCCAACATCAGAACGCGCTGCAACAACAACAGGCACCACACGAACCTCAATTGCCGCAACGGAACCAATCGCCGCAGCCGCAGGAGGCACAGCGCGGCACCGCGCAGGAGGTACAGCGCGGCACCGCGCAGGACCAGCCGGTGCAGCCGCAGTTGTACGCTGCCCCAACCCCGGGTCTTGCGGCTCCGGCCCCTGGCCTTGCGGCCCCGGCCCCGGGCCTTGCGGCCCCGCCACCGGTGACTGTAGCCCCGGCGTCATCAGCGCCAGGACGCCGTGCGATCCCGTCGGACCCTCAGCCACCGACCGCGCGGACCGCGCCAGCCGCGCCACCACTGCGTGCCGCGCCACCACTGCCTGCCGAACAAGCCGTGGCCGGCATCGGCCCTGACGGTCCTGGCACGTCACCGGCCCCATACGCGCCACCGCAGCCTCCTTACACCGCACCGCAGGCCCCAACGGCCACGCTCGCCGATGCCACGGCGGCGGCGCATGCCGAAGGCGTGGAGTTCGGCGATTCTGTCGCGCGAGAAGCGCCCGCGCTGTGGCTGGAAGCGGTGCTGGCGAGAAAGCCGCGGATGCCGTCCGACCTTGAGGCACGGCTGCTGCAGGGCTCGTCGCTGCCGATTGATTTTCTGCTGCACGACGAGGTCCGCCACGCGCTGCGTCGCGGATTCTGGGATGCGCTCGAGCGGGCTCGCCGGTGATCAGTTTGCCCTGGATGCGCGGCTGCGGCATTGAACCGAAGCTGGCTGGGTAGCGTCAAATTGTGGCTCGCTTGACCGTTGATCTCTTCGATGCGATCGAATTTGACGCCGCGAGCTGCGGCGATCATCTGACGGCGGCGCTGCGCATGTCCCGGCTTGCATCCACCGGAGACCCAGCGGGCGGGATGTCCCGCGCGGAGGCCTATCTGAGGGCGGGGGAGCAGTGGCTGCTCGCCGACGATCCGGCCGAGGCGGCCGATGCCTTTCGTGAGGCCATCACGGATGGCGGGCCGACGTTCGTGGACCCCCGGGTACCCCTGGCCCGTGCGCTTTACCTCCTCGGTCAGCCGGAACAAGCGGTCGGCATCATCCGGCAACTGGAGGCCGAGGACACCTCCGACCCCACTGTGTGCGACCTCGTGGCCGAACTGCTGCTTGAGCAGTCTGACCTGCCAGGTGCCCTTGCCTGGGTAACCAAGGGCGTCGAGGGGTGCCTGCCAGGGGGCCCGGCTCAGGCTGGGGCCGCTGTTCCCGGCGATGGCGCGGGCGAACTGCGGCTGCTGCTGAATCTGCGGTACCGGATTCGCAACGATCTTGGGTTGCCGGAAGACGACTACGACCGGCTGATCGACAGGTTGGAAACTGACGACTAGCCAACGCCCGAACGGCTGCGCTGACGTGTCACGCCGCGGCAGCCGTTCGGAAAATATGCCGCGTCAGCTAACCCCAGCAGCATGCACGTCGGCCGCGCGGACTGTCAGCTTGTCGGCCACCTCGTCCAGGTCCACGAGAACCTCATCGCCCTCCCTGATGTCGCCGGCCAGCAGAGAACGTGCGAGCTGATCGCCGATCGCCGACTGGACGAGCCGCCGGAGCGGCCTGGCGCCGTACACCGGGTCGAACCCGGTCAGCGCGAGCCATTCGCGTGCGGCTGGGCTGACGGTCAGTGTGAGCCGTCGGTCCGCGAGTCGTTTGCCGAGCCGGTCCACCTGCAGGTCCACAATCTTGGTGAGATCTTCCGTGGACAGCGGGTTGAACAGGATCACGTCGTCGAGCCGGTTGAGGAATTCGGGCTTGAACGTGGTGCGGACGACGTTCATGACCGCATCACGCCGCGCTCCCTCTCCCAGCGATGGATCCGCAAGGAACTGCGACCCGATGTTGGAAGTGAGGATCAAGATCGTGTTTCGGAAGTCGACGGTGCGGCCCTGACCATCGGTGAGCCGACCGTCATCCAGCACCTGCAGCAGGACGTCGAACACTTCCGGGTGTGCCTTCTCCACCTCGTCGAGGAGCACCACGCAGTATGGCCGACGCCGTACGACCTCGGTGAGCTGGCCGCCTTCTTCGTAACCGACATAGCCGGGCGGCGCACCGATGAGCCGGGCAACCGAATGCTTCTCCCCGTACTCGCTCATGTCGATGCGGACCATGGCGCGCTCGTCGTCAAACAGAAATGCGGCGAGTGCCCTGGCCAGCTCCGTCTTACCGACACCCGTCGGCCCGAGGAACAAAAACGAGCCGGTTGGCCGGTCCGGGTCGGCTACTCCGGCCCTGGCCCGGCGCACCGCGTCGGACACCGCCTGCACCGCCCGAGCCTGGCCGACCAGCCGCTCGCCAAGTTCGTCTTCCATCCGTAGCAGCTTGCCTGTCTCGCCCTCAAGCAACCGGCCCGTTGGAATACCCGTCCACGACGACACCACCTCGGCGACATCGTCGGGGCCGACCTCCTCCTTGACCATGGGCGTATCGGCACCGAGTTCGGCGGCGTCGGCCGTGGCACCGGAGCTGCTCGCGCCGCTCGCCTCGGCGAGTTCGCGCTCCAACGTCGGTATTTCCGCGTACATGAGCCGGGACGCGGTCTCAAAGTCACCGTCCCGCTGTGCGCGTTCGGCATCGACCTTCGCTTCATCCAGCCGCTTCTTGAGCTCACCGACCTTGTTCAGGCCGGCCTTCTCCCGCTCCCAGCGGGCGGACAGCGCGGTGAGCTGCTCCTGGCGGTCGGCCAGATCACGGCGGAGCCGGTCAAGCCGCTCCTTGCTGGCCGGGTCGTTCTCCCTGGCGAGCGCCATTTCCTCCATCTTCATCCGGTCCACGACGCGCTGCAGCGCATCGACCTCGACCGGCTGGGAGTCGATCTCCATGCGCAGCCGGGACGCGGCCTCGTCGATCAGATCGATCGCCTTGTCGGGGAGGAATCGCCCGGTGATGTAGCGGTCGGACAGCGTCGCCGCCGCGATCAGCGCGGTGTCTGAGATCTGCACCTGATGGTGCGCCTCGTAACGGCCCTTGAGCCCGCGCAGGATGGCAATCGTATCCTCAACCGTCGGCTCGCCGACGAGGACCTGCTGGAAGCGGCGTTCAAGCGCCGGGTCCTTCTCGATGCGCTCGCGGTACTCGTCCAGCGTCGTGGCACCGACCATGCGCAGCTCGCCGCGGGCGAGCATTGGCTTCAGCATGTTGCCGGCGTCCATCGCGCCCTCCGCAGCGCCCGCGCCCACAACCGTATGCAGCTCGTCGATGAAGGTGATGACCTGGCCGTTGCTCTCCCTGATCTCGCTGAGCACGGCCTTCAGCCGTTCCTCGAACTCGCCGCGGTACTTGGCGCCGGCCACCATCGCAGACAGGTCCAGGGCGACGAGCCGCTTGCCGCGCAGCGACTCAGGCACGTCACCGGCGACGATGCGCTGGGCGAGGCCTTCGACGACGGCGGTCTTGCCGACCCCCGGCTCACCGATGAGAACTGGGTTGTTCTTGGTACGCCGCGACAGCACCTGGATGACCCGCCGGATTTCGGAGTCACGGCCAACCACGGGATCGAGCTTGCCCTCGCGTGCGCGTTCGGTCAGGTCGATCCCGTACTTCTGCAAGGCCTGGTAGGTGCCCTCGGGATCCTCGGAGGTGACCCGGGTGCTCCCGCGTATCTTCTCGAACGCGCCGAGCAGTTCGTCCGGGCCTGCCCCGAACCTGCGCAGCAGGCCCGCGACCTCTCCACCGTCGGCGGCGAGGCCGACGAGCAGATGTTCGGTTGACACGTACTCGTCGTTGAGCTCGCGTGCGCGCTGTCCAGCGGTGTTCAAGGCGGCGGCGAGTTGCCGGGACATGTTAGGCGCGCTGACCGTATGGCCAACCGCGCTCGGCAGTCGGCCCAGCAGCGCCTCGGCCTGCCGCTTGACATCGGCTGGATCCGCACCGACGCTGCGCAGCAGTGGTGCGGCGGTTCCCTCAGACTGCTCAATGAGCGCTACCAGCAGGTGCGCCGCGTCCACATGCGGATTGCCCAGGGCAGTGGCACGCCGCACCGCGGTCGAAAGCGCCTCCTGACTCTTTCGGGTCAGTTTCTCGTCCATTATGCGTTTCCTGATTCAGTTGGTGGCTGCCATGACGTGGGACCGGCCGCCGCACCCGTTCGGCGGACCGGCACAAGGTCAGCCCCTTGGCTCGCGGAACGCCGCAGCCCGGCCAGGCGGGCGGCGACCGCACGGGTGGATTCCAGCTCGGCGCGCAGCTGCGAGATCTCGGTGTGCAGCTCGGCGGCGACGAGCTGCAGCCGCCTGAGGTCGTCCTCGAGTTCGAGGATCCGCTTGATCCCCGACAGGTTCACGCCCTCCTGCTGGGAAAGCCGCTGCACCTCGCGCAGCGCGAGGACGTCACGCATCGAGTAGCGCCGTCCCCGGCCGGCCGCACGGCCGGGCGACACCAATCCCATGCGGTCGTAGGTACGAAGCGTCTGCGGGTGCAGCCCAGACAGCTGTGCGGCGACGGAGATGACGTAAACGGGAGTCTCGTCGGAGAGCCCGAATGGGTCGCTCGCGCTCATTTCAGCTCACCTTCAGCCTTCAGCTCACCCGCGCCCGCTGCAGGAGATCCTCCCGAGGATCGCTACCACCCAGAGCCTGCTGGTACTCTTTCAGCGCCGACGCGGCCTTGCCGTTGAGGTTCTGCGGCACGACCACCTGCACCGTGACAAGGAGGTCGCCATAGGTTCCGTCGGTGCGGCGGGTGCCCTTACCGCGGACACGCATGGTGCGGCCGTTCGGCGTACCAGGCGCGACGCGCACAGTTACCGGTGCGCCGCGCAGCGTCGGCACCTTTATTGCGGCGCCGAGGACCGCCTCCGGATAGGTGACCGGCACGGTGATCGTGAGGTTGTCGCCGGACCGCCCAAAGATGGGATGCGGCTGCACGTGCACCACGACGTACAGGTCTCCTGCAGGCCCGCCGCGCTCGCCCGGCGCTCCCTTTCCCTTGAGCCGGATGCGCTGGCCGTCCTTAACGCCTGCGGGGATGCGCGCCTGGATCGTTCGGGTACTCATCGCGCGGCCGCTGCCAGAACATGCCGGGCACGGGTCGTCCACGACGAGCCCGCGTCCGCGGCATGTTCGGCACGGCTCGGAGAACGCGAAGTTGCCAAGGTTCCTGCTGGCCTGGCCGGAGCCCTCGCATGTCGGACAGACGCGCGGCACCGTGCCCGACTTGGCTCCGGTGCCGTGGCACACCGGGCAGGGGCCCTCTCCGGTAAGCCGCAGCGGGACCGTGACACCGTCGGCGGCGTCATTGAACGAAAGCGTGACCTCGGTCTCCACATCAGCGCCGCGGCGCGGGCGCTGCTGGGTGCCGCCGCGCCCGCCGAACATGCCGCCCAGCAGGTCGCCAAGCCTCCCGCCCGTCCCTGACGACCCGAACAGGTCGCCGAGGTCGAAGCCGCCGCCTCCCGCGCCACCGCCTGGCGTGCCGACCCGGAACCTGTCCGCGCCGAACAGCGTGCGCGCCTCGTCGTACTCCTTCCGCCGCTTCTCGTCCGACAGCACGTTGTACGCTTCGGAAATCTCCTTGAACCGCTCCTCCGCCTTGGAGTCGCCCTTGTTGGCGTCAGGATGGTACTTGCGGGCGAGCTTGCGGTACGACTGCTTGATCTGGTCAGCGGTAGCAGTCTTCGGGACGTTAAGGACCTTGTAGTAGTCCTTCTCGAGGAAATCCTTCGTGCTCACAGCCTCTTCTCACGTTCCCCTTGGGATCAGCTGCCGCGATCCTCCGGCGTCTGTGGCCCGCGCGGCGTGCGCGGAGCCGGTTCCTGTTCCTCGCCCTTGCCCCTCGGCCCGTTGGCGGTCGGTCCGTCGGCGGCTGTGGCACCAGCGTCGGCAGCGGTGGCACCCGGAGGACCGCCGGCCGCGGTGGCACCCGGAGGACCGCTCGTGGCCGTAGCACCCGGCGGACCACCGGCACCCGGAGTGCCCTGTCCACCGCCCGGCTCGGCCACCGCCACCCGGGCCGGGCGCAGGATACGGTCGCCGACCTTGTAGCCGGGCTGCAGGATCTGCACGCAGGTGGGTTCCTCCACATCACTGGAGAAGGAGTGCATCAGCGCTTCGTGGACGTTCGGGTTGAACGCCTCACCCGGATCCCCGTACCTGACCAAGCCGAGCTTGGCGACGATCGACTCGAGGGATTCGGCCACGGACTTGAATCCGCCCGAAAGCTCGCCGTGCTCACGGGCGCGGTGGATGTTGTCGAGGACGGGTAGCAGTGCCCCGAGCACGTTGGCCAGCGCCTGCTCACGGACGACGATCCTGTCCCGATCCACCCGCTTGCGGTAGTTCGCGTACTCGGCCTGCACGCGCTGCAGGTCTGCCGTTCGTTCGGCGAGTTGTGCGGTAGTCGCCGCCGCCTGGTCCTGCGTGACGGCTGAGTCCTGGGCGGCCGGGTTCTGCGCGGCCGCGGCATCCGGGTTCTCCCCGGATGCCGCGTGCCGCGGAACGTGCTGGCCTGGCTCGCGCGACTGCGCATCGGTCGGGCCGCCCTGGTCCATTGGCTGGCGCACCTTCCCGGTCACTGGGTCGATGCGCCGCCGGTCGCGAATGACCGGCCGCGCATCGGTGTCGTCACGTGAGGTCATCAGGCGGCCCCTGAGTCTCGCTTGTCCTTGCCCTCGTCCACAATCTCGGCGTCGACGACCTCTTCCTCACCAGAGCCAGCCGCGCTCTCGGCGCCCTGCTCGCCACCTTCGGTGGACGCTCCGGTCTGCTGGGCCCCCTGCTGTGACTGCGCGTAGATCGCCGTACCCATTTTCTGACTGACCTGCGCGGTCTTCTCCGAAGCGGCCTTGATCGCCTCGGTGTCGGTGCCCTTGAGCGCCTCCTTGAGTTCCTTGACGGCGGCCTCGACCTCGGACTTGATGTCCTCCGGGATCTTCTCCGCATTCTCGGTAAGGAACTTCTCTGTGGTGTAGGCGAGGGTGTCGCCCTGGTTGCGGGTCTCCGCCTCCTCGCGCCGCCTGCGGTCTTCCTCGGCGAACTTGTCGGCCTCGGCCATCATCCGGTCGATATCGTCCTTGGGCAGCGCCGAGCCGCCAGTGATCGTGACCGACTGCTGCTTGCCCGTACCAAGGTCTTTCGCGGACACGTTCACGATGCCGTTGGCGTCGATGTCGAAGGTGACTTCGATCTGCGGAACGCCACGAGGGGCGGGGGCGAGACCGGTCAGCTCGAACATGCCGAGCTTCTTGTTGTACTGAGCGATCTCCCGCTCACCCTGGAACACCTGGATCTGCACAGACGGCTGGTTGTCGTCGGCCGTGGTGAAGATCTCCGAGCGCTTGGTCGGGATTGTCGTGTTGCGCTCGATGAGCTTGGTGAAAATGCCGCCCTTGGTTTCGATTCCAAGCGAGAGCGGGGTCACGTCGAGCAGGAGAACGTCCTTGACCTCGCCCCTGAGCACCCCAGCCTGCAGGCAGGCACCGACGGCGACCACCTCGTCGGGGTTGACGCCCTTGTTCGGCTCCTTGCCGCCGGTGAGCTGCTTGACCAGCTCAACCACGGCGGGCATCCGGGTAGAACCGCCCACGAGCACGACATGGTCGATGCCGCTCAGCTTGATCCCGGCATCCTTGATGACCTGCTGGAACGGTCCCTTGCACCGGTCAAGCAGGCCAGCTGTCATGCGCTGGAAGTCGGCGCGGGTCAGCTTGGCGTCCAGGTGGAGCGGGCCTTCCGCGGACGCGGTGATGTAGGGCAGGTTGATCTGCGACTCGCTCGAGCTCGACAGCTCGATCTTCGACTTCTCCGCGACTTCACGCAGTCGCTGCAGCGCCATCTTGTCCTTGGACAGGTCGATCCCGTGCCCGTTCTTGAAGTCGTTGACCAGCCAGTCGACGACCTTCTGGTCCCAGTCGTCACCGCCAAGGTGGTTGTCGCCGCTGGTGGCCTTCACCTCGACGACGCCCTCACCAACTTCGAGCAGCGAGACGTCGAAGGTGCCACCGCCGAGGTCGAAGACCAGGATGGTCGCCTCGTTCTCCTTCTCCAGGTGATAGGCGAGCGCCGCCGATGTCGGCTCGTTGATGATCCGCAGGACGTTGAGACCCGCGATCTGGCCGGCCTCCTTTGTGGCCTGGCGCTGGGCGTCGTTGAAGTACGCCGGGACCGTGATCACAGCGTCGGTGATCTTCTCGCCCAGGTATGCTTCCGCGTCCCTCTTGAGCTTCTGCAGGATGAAAGCGCTTATCTGCTGGGCGGTGTAGGCCTTGCCGTCGATTTTGACGGACCAGCCGGTGCCCATCTGGCGCTTCACCGAGCGGATGGTCCGGTCGACGTTGGTGACGGCCTGCCGCTTGGCGACCTCGCCGACGAGCACTTCGCCGTTCTTGGCGAAAGCGACCACAGACGGCGTAGTCCGCGATCCCTCCGCGTTGGCGATAACAGTGGGCTCGCCGCCTTCGAGGACCGCGACTACGGAGTTGGTCGTCCCCAGGTCAATCCCTACCGCACGTGCCATGAGCAGTCCTTAGGTTGATCGTTTGCCGAAGTTGAGTGATTCAGGCTCAAGATTGCCGCGTCACTCCCGTTGGTGTCAAATCACTTGAGTCCATCTGACTCAACTTTGCCTCGTCACCAGAAATTCCGCCCCGCGAGCAGTAAGAAGCGGCCAGCGCGGGGAACCGGCTCCTGGCCGCTTCCGGGTGTGACACGAGCGGACGGGTCAGCGCTCAACTTACTGAGATGAGCACACGCCGCTTGTCGGATCTCCCGGATCGCCGCCGATTCCCCCGGTCGCGGCGATCCGGTGATCCGAAGGCAGGATCTGTTCACCGTCGGCGCACATTGGGCCACGCAGATGGAACCATGGCCCGGGCGCGGAGCGGACCGGCACAGACAACAGAACTCGGACGGAGCGGCGGTCTCGGGCCCTGCCGCCCCGCCCGGAAGGAGGCCCCGGCGACGGGACACGTGTGCCCCCATTGAGTCCTGTCGCCGGGGCTCCATCATTTGCGATCATTTCATGGCCAGTGGACTTAACCTGCCGTCAAAGGCGCAAGTAACCGAGGCGTTCCTGCCCGTATCCCGGGCCCCCCCGACCCGTAGAGGGCCGCTACAGGTCGGCGGCGACCCGTAGAGGGCCGCTACAGGTCGGCGCAAGCTGCTACGCGGTTATATGCCGTCTGACCCCGACCTTGCATATGCCGCCCGACCTGAGCTTGAACGCAGGCGGTGGAGGATGAACCGCTGCGGCGTACGCTGGCATCGACCGCTCGAGCGCCCAACGGGAGGTCCAGGTGACCCTGCGGATCGTCATTGGCCTCGTCATGACAGCGATCGCGGTCGTGATCGCTGGGCAGCGAGTGTCGTGGCTGTACCGGCTAGCGACCAGCGGCCAGCCCGCGCCTGAGCGTCTCGACGCGGCCAGGAAGCACGTGGGCCGCGACGTGGCCGTTGAGCTCAGCGAAGTCCTGGGCCAGCGCAAGCTGCTGAAATGGTCCGTCCCCGGTCTCGCGCACTTCTTCGTGTTCTGGGGTTTCCTCGTCCTGCTCACGGTCTACATCGAGGCCTACGGTTCCCTGTTCAGCAAGAGCTTCCACATTCCGCTCATCGGCACGTCGCCGGTGCTTGGCTTCTTGCAGGACACCATCGCCCTCGCGGCGCTCGCAGGGATCATCGCGTTCGCGATCATCCGGATACGCGAAGCGCCGACGCGGCTCGACCGCGACTCGCGGTTTGCCGGATCGCACCTCGGCGGCGCCTGGCTCATTCTCTTCATGATCTTCCTGGTGATCTTGACGATGTTCCTGTTCCGGGGATCGTCGGTCAATTCCGGGAACTTCCCGTACGGGAACGCGGCCTACATGTCGCACCTGGCCGGGAAGGCGCTCCATCCGCTCGGGCCCGACGTCAACGAGAACCTGGAGACCGGCGCTTTGCTGGCGCACATCGCGGTGATGCTGATCTTCCTGGTCATCGTCGTACGCTCGAAGCACCTGCACATTTTCGTCGCGCCCCTGAACGTCCTCTTCTCCCGCCGCCCGAACGCCCTTGGCCCGCTCGAGCCCATGCGCAGCAACGGGACGGTGCTGAACTTCGAGGAAGCAGACCCAGACAACGACGTGTTCGGCCGCAGCAAGATCGAGGACTTCACCTGGAAGGGATTGCTTGACTTTGGCACGTGCACGGAGTGCGGCCGGTGCCAGTCCCAGTGCCCGGCGTGGAACACGGGGAAGCCGCTGTCGCCGAAGATGGTCATCCTCGATCTCCGCGATCATGCTCTCGCGAAGGCGCCCTACCTGCTGGCCGGATCCGACGAGCAGCGGGAGGCGCTGCCGGACGAGGTGAAAAACGAGGCGGCCCGGCCCCTCGTGGGTACGAAGGCAGAAAACGCCGTGATCGACCCCGATGTCATCTGGTCGTGTACCACGTGCGGCGCCTGCGTGAGCGAATGCCCCGTCGACATTGAGCACATCGACCACATCATGGACATGCGCCGCTACCAGGTGCTCATCGAGTCCAAATTTCCCACCGAGGCATCAACGCTGCTGAAGAACCTGGAGAGCCAGGGCAATCCCTGGGGCTTGGGGGAGATGGCGCGGCTCGAATGGATGGAAGGGCTCGACTTCGAGGTTCCGGTGGTTGACGGGAAGATCGGCGACGATGTCGAGTATCTCTTCTGGGTCGGCTGTGCCGGTGCGCTCGATGATCGAGCCAAGAAGACGACCAGGGCGGTCGCTGAACTGCTGCATACCGCCGGGGTGAGGTTCGCCGTCCTCGGGCCGATGGAGGTGTGCAGCGGGGACCCCGCCCGCCGGATGGGCAATGAGTTTCTTTTCTCCATGCTCGCTCAGCAGAACATCGAGACGCTCAACGAGGCCGGAGTGCGGAAGATCGTTGCCAGCTGCCCGCACTGCTTCAACTCACTCGCCCGCGAATACCCGCAGTTCGGTGGCTCGTATGAGGTGATACACCACACCCAGCTGCTGGCCAGGCTCGTGTCCGAGGGGCGGCTGACGCCCACGGCGCCGATAAACGAGAAGATCACCTACCACGACCCGTGCTACCTCGGCAGGCACAACCGCGTGTACACACCGCCGCGGGAAATCATGGCCCAGGTACCCGGTGTCCAAGCGCGGGAGATGCACCGGTGCCGCGAGCGCGGCTTCTGCTGCGGCGCGGGCGGCGCCCGGATGTGGATGGAGGAGCGGATCGGCAAGCGGATCAACACCGAGCGGATCGAGGAGGCGCTCGGCACCGATCCGGACACGGTGTCCACCGCGTGCCCGTTCTGCCTGGTCATGCTCGGCGATGCGATCGAGGAGAAGAAAGGCTCGGGCGATGCGAAGGAATCGCTCGAGGTCGTGGACGTTGCGCAGCTACTGGCGCGCTCCGTCCGCACATCCGGTGACGGTTCGCCCCGCGGCAGCGGTTCGGGATAATTTGTTCATAACGGCTGCCGCTGGCGCGTCGCCGGGCCGCCGCCGGCTCTCAGACCTTTGCGCGGTAGAAGTTCAGATACGAGCGGGACGGAGTCGGGCCGCGCTGATCCTGGTACCGGGACCCGTAGACCGCCGACCCGTAGGCGTGCTCGGCCGGCGAACTGCACCGGAACAGGCATAGCTGACCTATCTTCATTCCCGGCCACAACTTGATCGGCAGCGTCGCCACGTTGGAGAGCTCGAGGGTCACGTGCCCGGAGAAGCCAGGATCGATCCACCCGGCCGTCGAGTGCGTCAATAGCCCTAGCCTGCCGAGGCTCGATTTGCCCTCGAGCCGGCCGGCGAGATCGTCCGGCAGGGACACTACCTCGTATGTGGAGGCGAGGACGAACTCGCCCGGGTGCAGCACGAACGACTCCTCGCCGACCGTCTCCACGAGCCTGGTCAGGTCCGGCTGCTCGACCGCAGGATCAATGTGCGGGTAGCGGTGGTTCTCGAACACCCGGAAGTAGCGATCCAGCCGGACGTCTACGCTGGACGGCTGGACGAGTTCGGATGCGTAAGGATCGATCTTGACCCGCCCGGACTCGATCTCGGCCTTGATGTCGTGGTCGGAGAGCAACACGCTGGCAACCTACCGGTTCCTGTACGATGTCGTCGCGACGGCTATACGGGAACGCTGTGTTTGCATGGAACGCAGCGACCTGCCGCCCTATGCGCGGCAGCCGTGGTGGCCCGTGCGGGTGTAGTTCAATGGCAGAACATCAGCTTCCCAAGCTGATAGTGGGGGTTCGATTCCCCTCACCCGCTCCGTGGGTTACCGACAGAACTGCCGGTGTTGTACCGGCAGAACTGTGACGGTGACCTTTTTTGAGTATGGCCTGGGGGTCTGACAGTCGGGTGCCGGTGGCGGTGTGAGCGGGGTTGAGCGGGCGCTGGTGGCCTTTTCTGCCGCTGCTGGGGTGACCGGGGCGTGGCTGGTCAGGCTGTCGGTGGTGGCTGGCGGTGGCGCTTGGATGTTGGGCGCGGTTTAGCCGTCGGGCAGGTGGTCGCGGAGGCTGGCCCGGCGCCGGCGGGCCCGGTGTGCGGTGGCTGTTTCGCTGGTGGCGGTGAGTGCATGCCAGGCGCGGATTTTGCGGATGTTGGCGGTGGTCAGCAGCAGCGCGGTGAACAGGGATTGGGCGGCGATGCCGCGGGCGCGGCGGCGGCCGGGCTGGGCCAGGGCCTGGTGGGCGGGGTCTTTCGCGAATCCGTTGAGGCCTTCGATGGTGTTGCGCAGGGTGGCGTAGCGGGCCTGCCCGGCGGCGGAGCCGTAGGGCCGGTCCTGGCGGTA
>WNGF01001543.1_pt1 | contig 38644 bp, 30 predicted proteins | sample 5400641 | NCBI WGS metagenome assembly WNGF01 (sample SAMN13153371, study PRJNA577476) | soil metagenome | isolation source: 80 cm soil or saprolite under grassland replicate 2 | place: USA:California | collected 2016-06-15 | reverse complement strand
GTGCTCAACCCCGGAGTGCTCAACCCCGGAGTGCTCAACCCCGGAGTGCTCAACCCCGGAGTGCTCAACCCCGGAGTGCTCAACCCCGGAGTGCTCAACAGCGCACGCCAGCACCCAAGCGCGGGCCGGCACCCAAGCGCGGGCCGGCACCCAGGGCTGTGCGGCGCCGGCCGGCTCCCAGGCCAACGCGGCCGCGCCGACGGGTGCTGCGGTTGGGCAACCCCGTCGGGCGGGTCAGCGCCGGGTTCGCCGCGGTCTGCCTGCTGCTCGCCGTTCTGGGCGGCCGGCTGGTGCAGCTCCAGGGGGTGGACAGCGGGCAGCTCGCCCAGGCGGCGCAGGAGCAGCGGCTGCGTACGTTCGACGTGCCGGCGCTGCGCGGACCGATCCTGGACCGCGACGGCAACGTGCTGGCGTACAGCGTGGACGTGCGCAACATCGTGGCCGACCCGACCCTGGTCAGGGACCCGGCCGGCACCGCCCGGGCGCTCAGCCCGCTGGTCAACGTGCCCGTCACTACGCTGCTCACCCAGCTAACCAGGACCGGCACGCGCAACGTGTTCCTGGCCCGCGGGCTGGAGCCCAGCCGGGCGGCCAGGGTGACCGCGCTGGCGCTGCCCGGGGTGTTCAGCCAGACCGACTCCACCCGGCTGTACCCGGCGCACGCGGTGGGGGCGAACGTGATCGGCTTCGCCGGCCGGGACGGTTCCGGGCTGATGGGCATCGAGCGGCAGTTCAACGTGCAGCTCGCCGGCACCGGCGGCGAGATCGTCGCGGAGGGCGGCCAGGGCGGGCAGCTCATCCCGGGCACCGTGCACCGCCAGATCGACGCCGTGCCGGGCTCCACCGTGCAGCTCACCCTGGACCAGGACCTGCAGTACGTGACGCAGAGCGCGCTGGACAACGCGGTGCGCACCTCCGGCGCCCGTGGCGGCGAGGCCGTGGTGATGACCCGGACCGGGGAGATCCTGGCGCTGGCGGTGGCGCCGACGTTCGACGCGCAGGCGGCCCAGAACGGCCGGGTCAGCAACGGCAGCCTGCTGGTCAACCCGGCGGTGTCCAGCGTGTTCGAGCCGGGCAGCGTCAACAAGATGGTGACGTTCGCGGCGGCGCTGGAGTCCGGCCTGGTCACCCCGAGCACGGTTCTGGACGTGCCCGGCAGCATCAAGGTGGCCGACCGGGTGGTGCACGACGCGTGGTCGCACGGGCTGGTGAGGTACACCGCCACCGGGGTGGTCGCGAAGTCCAGCAACGTGGGCACCCTGATGACCGCGCAGCGGGTCGGGCCGGACCGGTTCTATGAGTACCTGCGCAGGTTCGGGCTGGGCAGCCGGACCGGGGTTGAGCTGCCGGCGGAGAGCGCGGGCCTGCTGCTGCCGGTGGAGAAGTGGTCCGGCAGCACCTTCGGCAACCTGCCGATCGGGCAGGGGGTCGGCATGACGATCCTGCAGATGGCCGGCATGTACCAGGCGGTGGCCAACGACGGCCTGCGCGTCGAGCCCCGGATCGTGAGATCCGTCACCGGCCCGGACGGCGGCCAGACCGTGCCGGCCCCGGCGAGCAGCACCCGGGTGATCAGCTCCGACACCGCAAAGACGCTGCGGTACATGCTCGAGGCGGTGGTGGAGGCCAAGGGCGGTACGGCGCCGACCGCGGCGATCGACGGCTACCGGGTGGCCGGCAAGACAGGCACCGCGCAGCAGCGCGACGCCAGGTGCGGCTGCTACAGCTCCAGCGCGTTCTGGGCCACCTTCGTCGGGATGGCGCCCGCGGACGACCCGCGGCTCCTGGTGGCGGTGATGGTCGACAACCCGAAGGGCGGCCTGCACGGCGGGGCGATCGCGGCGCCGACGTTCCACCAGATCATGACATACGCGCTCAAGCAGCGCGGGATCCCGCCCACCGGCACGCCCCGCCCGTCGTTCACCCTGTTCGGCTGACCACTAGGCTTGCCAGCCGTGCCGTTGCGACCCGACCATCCACGCCCGCTGCCGCTGGCCGACATCGCGGCGCGGCTCGGGGTGCCGGCGCCGTCCGGTGCCGCAGCCGCGGGCACAGCCGCGGGCACGGCCGTGACCGGCATCACGCACGCGTCCGGCCAGGTCAGGCCCGGTGACCTGTACGCCGCGCTGCCCGGTGCCCGCACCCACGGCGCCCGCTTCGCCGGCCAGGCCGCGGCGGCCGGCGCGGTCGCGGTGCTGACCGACCCGGCCGGCCTGCCGCTGGCCCGGCCGGTCGGGCTGCCGGTGCTGGTCGTCCGGTCGCCGCGCGAGGTGTTGGGCGAGGTGGCCGACCTGGTGTACGGCGAGCCCACCGCGGCGCTGCCGGTGCTGGGCGTGACCGGCACCAGTGGCAAGACCACCACGGTGTACCTGCTCGAGGCCGGCCTGGCCGCGGCCGGCCGCACCACCGGGCTGGTCGGCACGGTGGAGACCCGGATGGCCGGCCGCGCCGTGCCGAGCGCGCTGACCACCCCCGAGGCGACCGACCTGCACGCCACCTTCGCCGCGATGCGGGAGGCCGGCGTGGACGCCGTGGCGATGGAGGTCTCCAGCCACGCGCTGGCGCTCGGCCGGGTCGGCGGGGTGCGCTTCGAGGTGGGTGGGTTCACCAACCTGTCGCAGGACCACCTGGACTTCCATGCCGACCTGGAGGACTACTTCGCGGCCAAGCGGCGGTTCTTCGACGGGCGATGCCGGGTCGAGGTGGTCAACGCCGACGACCCGTACGGCCGGCGGCTGGTGCGGCCCGCGACGGTCACCGTGTCCGCGGCCGGCGACCCGGGCGCCACCTGGTGTGCCTCCGACGTGTCGGGCGTTGCGCGGGATACCTACCGCGCAACGCCCGGCACGCGGTTGGCCGGCGGGGGCTCGTCGTTCGTGGTGCACGGCCCGGACGGGTTCCGCGCGGCGGGCGGCATCCGGCTGCCCGGCGCGTACAACGTGGCCAACGCGCTGCTGGCGGTGGCGATGCTGGCCGCCGCCGGGGTCGATCCCGCGGTGGCGGTGGCCGCGATGGCCGAGGTGCAGGTGCCCGGCCGGATGGAGCGCGTCGACGCCGGCCAGCCGTACCTGGCGGTGGTCGACTACGCGCACAAGCCCGACGCGGTGGCCGCCGCGCTCGCCGCGCTACGCCCGATGACAAAGGGCCGGCTGATCGTGGTGCTGGGCTGCGGCGGCGACCGGGACCGGGGCAAGCGGCCGCTGATGGGCACCGCCGCCGCCCGCGGCGCCGACCTGGTGGTGGTCACCGACGACAACCCGCGATCGGAGGACCCGGCCGCGATCCGCGCCGCCATGGCCGCCGGGGTGCGGGCGGTGCCGAACGCGGACTGGCTGGAGGTCGGCGACCGGGCGCAGGCGATCGCCGAGGCGGTCGGCCGGGCCGGGCCGGGCGACACCGTGCTGGTCGCCGGCAAGGGGCACGAGCAGGGCCAGGAGGTCGCCGGGGTGGTGCACCCGTTCGACGACCGGGTCGTGCTGCGGGCGGCGATCGAGGCGAGGCGACGGCGAGTGAGCATCGCAGCGAGGTACGAGCGAGGAGCGGAGCGAGCGCGGAGCCGAGCAGATGATGAGGCGGCCCGTTGATCCCGCTCACCCTCGGCGAGCTGGCCGGGCTGGTCGGCGGCACGCTGTCCGACGTACCGGAGCCGGGCGCGATGGTCACCGGCCCGGTGGAGTTCGACTCGCGGAAGGTGGCCCCCGGCGGGCTGTTCGTGGCGCTGCCCGGCGAGCACGTGGACGGCCACGACTACGCCGCCGCCGCGGTGGCCGCCGGTGCCGCCGCGGTGCTGGCCGCCCGGCCGGTCTGGGTACCCGCCGTGGTGGTGCCCGACGTGCTGGCGGCGCTGGCCGAGCTCGCGCACGCGGTGCTGGACCGGCTGCCCGGCCTGGTGGTGGTCGGCGTGACCGGCTCCTCCGGGAAGACCTCAACCAAGGACCTGCTGGCCCAGCTCCTGTCCCGGCTCGGCCCCACCGTGGCGCCGCCCGGGTCGTTCAACAACGAGCTGGGCCACCCGTACACGGTGCTGCGCGCCACCGCCGGGACGCGGTACCTGGTGCTGGAGAACTCCGCCCGCGGCGTCGGCCACATCGCCCAGCTCTGCCAGATCGCCCGGCCGCGGATCGGCGTCGTGCTGAACGTGGGCAGCGCGCACATCGGCGAGTTCGGCTCGAAGGACGTGGTGGCCAAGGCGAAGGGCGAGCTGGTGGAGGCGCTGCCCGCGGACGGCGTCGCGGTGCTGAACGCCGACGACCCGCTGGTGGCCGCGATGGCCGACCGCACCGCCGCCCGGGTGCTGACCTTCGGCACCGCGCCGGCCGCCGACGTGCGCGCCACCGGCCTCGGCACCGACGACCGCGGCCGGCCGCACTACACGCTGCACGCGGCCGGCGCCGCCGCGGACGTCCGGCTCGGCCTGTACGGCGAGCACCACGTCTCCAACTCGCTGGCCGCCGCGGCGGTGGCCGCCGAGCTGGGCATGCCGGTGGCCGAGATCGCCGCCGCGCTGTCCGCCGCCCGGCCGGTGAGCCGGTGGCGGATGGAGGTCACCGACCGGCCCGACGGCGTCACGGTGGTCAACGACGCCTACAACGCCAACCCCGAGTCGATGCGCGCGGCGCTGGCCGCGCTGGTCCGGATGGGTGGCGGCCGGCGAACCTGGGCGGTGCTCGGCCAGATGGCCGAGCTCGGCGCGGACGCGGCGGCGCAGCATGAGGCGCTCGGCCGGTCGGTGGCCCGATTCGGGGTTTCCCGGCTTGTCGTCGTCGGCTGGGAGGCAGAGCCCGTCCATGCTGGGGCGGTGCTCGACGGAGCGGACTCGGTCCGGGTCCCGGACGTGACGCTGCTGACACCGACGACACCGACACCCACGACACCGACGCTGCTGACACTGACACTGACACCGACACCGACACCGACACCGACGCCGCGGGCGCCGCGGGGGGCGGCCGATGAGGTCGATCATGGTGGCCGCGGTGGTCGCCCTGCTGGTCTCCATCCTGGCCACCCCGCTGGCGATCCGGACGTTCCGCCGCCGCGGGTTCGGCCAGGAGATCCGCGACGACGGCCCCGAGTCGCACATGTCCAAGCGCGGCACCCCGACCATGGGCGGCGCCGTCATCCTGATCGCCACCGTGCTCGGCTACACGGTGGCGCACCTGGTACAGGTGTCCTGGCCGAGCGCGTCCGGGCTGCTGGTCATGTGGCTGATGCTCGGGCTGGGCGCGGTCGGGTTCCTGGACGACTTCATCAAGATCCGCAAGCAGCGCAGCCTCGGGCTGAGCGCCCGGGCGAAGTTCATCGGCCAGCTCTTCGTCGGGTTGAGCTTCGCGATCCTGGCACTGATGTTCAAGAACGGCCGCGGGTTGGCCCCGGCGTCGGTGCACCTGTCGTTCGTGCGGGACATCCCGCAGATCAGCTTCGGCGTGGTCGGCTTCGTGATCGTGGCGTACGTGGTGATCAGCGGCACGTCGAACGCGGTGAACCTCACCGACGGCCTGGACGGGCTGGCCGCGGGCAGCTCGGCCATGGTGTTCGGCACCTACGTGGTGATCAGCTTCTACGAGTTCCGCAACTCCTGCAGCGCCGCCGGGGTGGTGGTGAAGGCCGGCTGCTACCAGGTGCGCGACCCGCTGGACCTCGCGCTGGTGGCCGCCGCGGCGATGGCGGCCTGCTTCGGCTTCCTGTGGTGGAACGCATCGCCGGCCCGGATCTTCATGGGCGACACCGGGTCGCTGGCGCTGGGCGGGCTGATGGCCGGCCTGGCGATCCTGACCAAGACCGAGCTGCTGCTCGTGGTGCTCGGCGGGCTGTTCGTGGTCGAGGCGCTGTCGGTGATGCTGCAGGTGGCGGTGTTCAAGTCCAGACGCTCGCGGCTGTTCAACATGGCGCCGATCCACCACCACTTCGAGCTGGCCGGCTGGGCGGAGACCACGGTGATCGTCCGGTTCTGGATCATCTCCGGGATCGCGGTCGCGTTCGGGCTGGGCCTGTTCTACGCCGAGTTCCTCTCCTACGGGCTGCAGGGGTGAACCTCTCCGGTGTGCCCGTGCTGGTGGCCGGCGCCGGGGTGTCGGGGGAGTCGGCGGCGCGGGCGCTGCTTGCGGCCGGCGCCGCGGTCACGGTGACCGCGCCGGCCGCCTCGCCCGGCACCGAGCGGCTGGCCGCGGCCGGCGCGCGCATCGCCCTCGGCCTGGCCGGGCCGCCGGCCGGCACCGCGCTGGTGGTCACCTCGCCGGGCCTGCGGCCGGCCGACCCGCTGCTGGTCGCCGCCGTGGACGCCGGCATCGAGGTGATCGGCGAGGTGGAGCTGGCCTGGCGGCTGCAGGGGCCGCACGGTCCTGCCTGGCTGGCGCTGACCGGTACGAACGGCAAAACCACCACGGTGCGGATGCTCGAGTCGATGCTGCTCGCCGCCGGGCACCGCGCGGTGGCGGCCGGCAACGTCGGGCTGGCGATCACCGAGGCCGCGCTGGCCGACCCGCCGTACGACGTGCTGGCCGTGGAGCTGTCCAGCTTCCAGCTCTACCGCTCGCCCACCCTGCGCCCGCACGCCGCCGCGGTGCTGAACCTGGCCGAGGACCACCTGGACTGGCACGCCTCGATGGCCGACTATGCCGCGGCCAAGGCCCGGATCTGGGCCGGCGGGGTGGCGGTCGGCAACGCCGACGACCCGGCGGTGCGCGACCTGCTGGCGCGGGCGCCCGGCCGGCGGGTGTCGTTCACCCTGGGCGCTCCGCTGCCCGGCCAGCTCGGGGTGGCGGCCGGCATGCTGCTGGACCGCGCGTTCGGCGACGAGGCGGTGCTGGCCCCGGGCGCCGCGGGCGCAGTGTTTGCTCCGGGCGCGGTGTTGGCACCGGGGGCCCCGGGCGCAGTGTCGGGCCCGGGCGCCGCGGGCGCGGTACTGGGTTCAGTGGCCGACGTCCGCCCGGCCGGCCCGCACAACGTGGCCAACGCGCTGGCCGCGGCGGCGCTGGCCCGGGCCTACGGGGTGCCCGCCGGTGCGGTGGCGGAGGGGCTGCGGCGGTTCGTGCCGGACCGCCACCGCAACGAGTTCGTCGCCGAGGTGGCCGGCGTCGGGTACGTGGACGACTCCAAGGCCACCAACCCGCACGCCACCGCCGCCTCGCTGGCCGCGTACCCGCGGGTGGTCTGGGTGGCCGGCGGGCAGCTCAAGGGCGCCGACGTGGACGACCTGGTGGCCGCTTACGCGCACCGGCTGGCCGGCGCGGTGCTGCTCGGCCAGGACCGGGCCGTGATCGCGGCGGCGATTGCGCGACACGCCCCGGATCTGCCGGTGATCGAGATCGCCAGCACCGACGATGGAGCCATGCTGGAGGTGGTGCGTGCCGCGGCCGGGCTGGCGAAGCACGGAGACACGGTGCTGCTCGCCCCGGCCGGCGCGTCCTGGGACATGTTCGCCAACTACGGCGCGCGCGGGGACGCCTTCGCCGCGGCGGTCCGCGGGTTGGGTGTGTCGGGCGAACCGGAGGATGGGACCCGCGTACCGCCTGACACGCGGACCGGGCCGGGCCCGCCGTGAGCGCCCGCCGCGCCCACCCCACTCACAGCGCCAACCCCTCTCCCGTCCACCGCGTTCACCGCGTTCACCCCCGACCGCAGCCCCGTACCGGCGCGTTCTTCGACCGGCCGATGACCTCGCTGCACCTGGTGCTGGTCGCCGGTGGTCTGCTGCTCGGCATCGGCCTGGTGATGGTGCTGTCCGCATCGATGGTGGAGTCCTACGTGGACTCCGGCTCGGCGTACGGCGTCTTCAAGAAGCAGCTCATGTGGGTGGTCATCGGGCTGCCGGTGTTCTGGCTGGGGCTGCGCCTGCCGCCGCGGATGTACCACGCGGTGGCGTACCCGGCACTGCTCGGCTCGCTGCTTGCGCTGGCCGTGGTGCTGGTGCCCGGCCTCGGCGTCATGGTGCACGGCTCCCGCCGCTGGATCGACCTCGGCCCGCTGCAGCTCCAGCCGAGCGAGCCGGCCAAGCTGGCACTGGTGCTGTGGGGAGCCGCGGTGCTGCTGCGCAAGGAGAAGCTGCTCCGCCACTGGAAGCACCTGCTGATGCCGCTGGCGCCGGTGGCCTGCGTCATGGCCGGGCTGGTGGTGCTGGAGCCGGACCTCGGCACCACGCTGTGCTTCGTGCTGATCCTGTTCGGCCTGCTGTGGACGGTGGGCGCGCCGTTCCGGCTGTTCGGCACCATGCTGGCCGGCGCGGTCGGCGCGGTGGTCCTGCTGATCATGGCGGAGCCGTACCGGCTGGCCCGGCTGACCAGCTTCCTTGACCCGTTCGCGGACTCGGGCAACTCCGGGTACCAGGCCGTGCAGGGGCTGTACGGGCTGGCCACCGGCGGCTGGTTCGGCGTCGGGCTCGGGCAGAGCCGGCAGAAGTGGGGGCTGCTGCCCAATGCGCACACCGACTACATCTTCGCAATCCTCGGCGAGGAGTTGGGGCTGGTCGGCTGCCTGGTGGTGCTGACCCTGTTCGCCACCCTGGCGTACGCCGGCATGCGGATCGCCCGGCGCAGCGCCGACCCGTTCTGCCGGCTCGTGGCTGGCGCCTGCACGGTGTGGCTGTCCGGCCAGGCGGTGATCAACATGGGGTACGTCACCGGGCTGCTGCCGGTGACCGGCATCCCGCTGCCGCTGATCTCCTTCGGGGGCACCTCGCTGGTGGTCACCCTGCTGGTGCTCGGCATGCTCGCCTCGTTCGCCCGGCACGAGCCCGCCGCGGTGGCCCACCTGGCCGCCCGCGGCCCTTCCCGGCTGGCCCGCTGGCTGCGGCTGCCGACCCCCAAGCCGTACGCCGCGCGGCGCCCGCGCGGAGCGCCGCAGCGTCCGGCCACGACCCGTCCAGCGGCGCCCGGCTCGGCGACCCGCCCGGCGCCCGGCTCGGCGACCCGCCCGGCGGCCGGCTCGGCCGCCCGGTCGGCGGGGCAATCGCCCGGGCGGTCGGCGGCGGCCCGATCGCAGCCGACCCCGCGCCGCCGCGCCCAGCCTCCGGGTACCGTTCCGGTACGCGCCCCGCGCCCGGCCCGAGCCACGCCGGCCCCGCGGCTGCGCGCGACCGGTACGGACGGGAGACCGCGCACAGGTGAGCGAGCCTAGCCAGCGAACCAGGCAGGGTGCCGAGCCGTTGCACGTCGTGCTGGCCGGTGGCGGCACGGCGGGGCACATCTCGCCCATGCTCGCCACCGCGGACGCGCTGCGCCGGCTGTACCCGGACGTGCTGATCACCGCGCTGGGCACCGAACGCGGGCTGGAGACCACGCTGGTGCCGGACCGGGGGTACCCGCTGGCGCTGATCCCGCCGGTGCCGCTGCCCCGCCGGCCCTCGCCGGACCTGGTGCGCCTGCCGTTCCGGGTGCGCTCCGCGGTGGCCCGCACGGCGGCGGTGCTGGACCAGGTCGGCGCCGACGTGGTGGTCGGCTTCGGCGGGTACGTCGCGCTGCCGGCGTACCTGGCCGCGCGCCGCCGGAGGATCCCGGTGGTGGTGCACGAGGCCAACCCGCTGCCCGGCGTGGCCAACAAGATCGGCGCCCGGTTCGCCGCGGTGGTGGCGGTGACCACGCCCGGCACCCCGCTGCCGAACGCCCAGGTGGTCGGCCTGCCGCTGCGGCCGGCGATCACCTCGCTGGACCGGGCGGCGACCCGCAAGGAGGCGCGCGCGCACTTCGGGCTGGACCCGGACCTGCCGACGCTGCTGGTCACCGGCGGCTCGCAGGGCGCCCGCACGCTGAACACCGCTGCCTCCGCGGCCGCCCCGGCGCTGGCCGACGCGGGCATCCAGGTGCTGCACGCGATCGGTGCCAAGAACACCGTCGCGGTCCAGGAGCGACCCGGCGGGCCGGCCTACGTGATACTGCCGTACCTGGAGCAGATCGAGCTCGGGTACGCCGCCGCGGACCTGGCGCTGTGCCGCGCCGGCGCGAACACCTGCGCGGAGCTGGCCGCGGTCGGGCTGCCGGCGGTGTACGTGCCGCTGCCGCACGGCAACGGCGAGCAGCGGATGAACGCCCAGCCGGTGGTGGACGCCGGGGGAGGGCTGCTGGTCGAGGACGCGGACCTGACCGCGGACTGGGTCGCGGCCAACGTGATCCCCGTGCTGGGTGACGGGGACCGGATCGCCTCGATGTCGGCCGCCGCGGCCAAGTACGGTCATCGGGACGCCGACGAGGCGCTGGCCCGGCTGGTGGTCGACGCGGCGGCCCGGCGGCGCGGCTGACACGGAGGACGGATCCATGCTCGACCTCGCAGGTGTGGTGGTGCCCGCGGATGCCGGCGAACTCGGCCGGGTGCACTTCGTCGGCATCGGCGGGATCGGCATGAGCGGCATCGCCCGGATCCTGCTGGCCCGCGGCATCCCGGTCTCCGGCAGCGACGCGAAGGAGTCCCGGTCGATGGTGGTGCTGCGCGCGCTCGGCGCCGACGTGCACGTCGGGCACGCGCCGCGCAACGTGGCCGGCGCCGACACGGTGGTGGTGTCCACCGCGATCCGCGCGGACAACCCGGAGCTGGTGGAGGCCCGGCGACGGGGGCTGCGGGTGCTGCCGCGGGCCGGCGCGCTGGCCGCGGTGATGGCCGGCCGGCGCCGGGTCACGGTGTGCGGCACCGCCGGCAAGACCACCACCACCTCGATGCTCACCGTGGGCGCCCAGTCCTGCGGCGTGGACCCGTCGTTCGCCATCGGCGGCGACCTGAACGAGTCCGGCTCCAACGCCCACCACGGCACCGGCGACCTGTTCATCGCCGAGGCGGACGAGTCCGACGGCTCGTTCCTGCTGCTGTCGCCGGACGCCGCGGTGATCACCAACGTGGAGGCCGACCACCTGGACCAGCACGGCACCCCGGAGGCGTATGCGGCGGTGTTCGGCGACCTGGTCCGGCGGATCGACGCCAAGGGGTTCCTGGTGGCCAGCGCGGACGACCCGGGGGCGCGCCGGGTCTCGGACGCGGCGCGCGGCACGCTGCGGGTGCGCACCTACGGACAGGCGCCGGACGCGGACCTGCGGCTGACCGGCATCGAGGTCCGCCCGGACAGCACCTGGTACGACGTCGCGCTGGACGGCACCCCGCTGGGCCGGGTGCGGATCGCCTTGGCGGGCCGGCACATGGCGCTGAACTCGGCCGCGGCGCTGCTGACCGGGCTCGAGCTCGGCCTGCCGTACCAGCCGTTCGTGGCCGGCCTGGAGGCGTTCCGCGGGGTGCACCGCCGGTTCGAGCTGAAGGGCACCGCGGGCGGCGTCCGGGTGTACGACGACTACGCGCACCACCCGCTGAAGGTGTCCGAGCAGTTGCGGGCGGCCCGGGTGGTCGCCGGGCCGGGCCGGCTGCTGGTGGCGTTCCAGCCGCACCTGTACAGCCGCACCCAGTCCTTCGCGGCCGAGTTCGGCAAGGCGCTCGGGCTGGCCGACGAGGTGGTGGTGATGGAGGTTTACGGCGCCCGCGAGGACCCGATCCCGGGGGTTACCGGCGCGACCGTGGCCGCCGCGGTGCCGCTGCCGGCGGAGCGGGTCCGCTTCGAGCCGTCCTGGTCCGCGGTGGCCGGCGAGCTGGCCGCCCGCGCCCGCCCCGGCGACCTGGTGATCACCATGGGGGCCGGCGACGTGACCCAGATCGGCCCCGAGCTGCTCGACCTGCTCGACAAGCGCTGACCAGCGCTGACCAGCAACCGACGAGCGCCGACCAGCCCCTGACCAGTACTGACCAGCAACTGAGGAGCGCCGACCAGCGCTGACCAGCGCTGACCGCCGCCCGACGGTCCGGCAACCACGGGAAGCCACCTCTCGCGACCGCCGGGCGGGCGGCGCGACGGGGGGCGGGCGGCGTGACGGGGGCGGGCGGCGCGACGGAGGCGGACCGGCGCGCCGCCGGGGGCTGGGCCGGGTGTGCTGCGATGATCGGGCGTGTCTCGCAACAAGGTGACGCTGGCGGTCGCCCTGGTGGTCGCGGTGCTGGGCGCCGGAGTCTGGGTGGGCGGGTTCACCGGGGTGCTCGGCGTGCGCACCGTCGTGGTCCGCGGCGCCCACGCCGTGTCCGCGGACACCGTACGGGCCGCCGCGGCGGTGCCGGCCGGCGTGCCGCTGATCCGGCTGGACGCGTCCGGGATCTCGCGCCGGGTGGGGCAGCTCCCCGGCGTGCAGCACGCCCGGGTCAGCCGGTCCTGGCCGAACACGGTGCGCATCGACGTGGTGGAGCGCACCCCGATCGCGGTCATCCCGCGCGGGGCGACGTTCTTCCTGATCGACATCGAGGGCGTGCTCTTCCAGCAGGTCAGTACCTCGCCGGCCGGCCTGCCGCGACTGGTGGTCGCGCACCCGGAGGCCGCCGACCCGGCGATGCGTTCCGCCCTGGTGGTGATCGGCTCGCTGTCGCCCGAGCTGCGGCGGGCGGTGCAGGTGGTCGAGGCGCCCACCCCGGACTCCGTCACCCTGGGGCTGCGCGACGGGCGGACGGTGATCTGGGGCGGCTCCGGCGAGTCCGAGGCCAAGGCGCGCGCGCTCGGCCCGCTGCTGACCCGCCCCGGCTCGACCTACGACGTGAGCACGCCGACCGTCGCGGTGGTCCGCTGACGAACCGCCCGTCGGGGTGGTCCGCTGACGAACCGCCCGTCGGGGTTGTCCGCTGACGAACCGCCGGTCAAGGCGGTTCGGTGACGAACCGCCTTGTCGGGGTGGCCGCTGACATACCGATCGCCCAGCGACTGTCCGATGTGGACTCACGCGGCCGGATCAGCCGGTCTGCGCGACACGCCGCGCGGGTTCCTAGGGATGTCCAGGCGCACCGCTTACTGTCCGGGAAGCGCCCAGGTTGACATAACGATAACGGTCTACCTGAGGATGAGAGTAGCCGCACACACACACCCGCACCAACCGCACCGCCGTACCGCCGTACCGTCCACCGAGAGGGAAGCCAGCCGTGACACCACCGCACAACTACCTCGCGGTCATCAAGGTCGTCGGCATCGGCGGCGGCGGGGTCAACGCGATCAACCGGATGATCGAGGTCGGGCTCAAGGGCGTCGAGTTCATCGCGATCAACACCGACGCGCAGGCGCTGCTGATGAGCGACGCCGACGTCAAGCTGGACGTCGGGCGCGAACTCACCCGCGGCCTGGGTGCCGGCGCCGATCCGGACGTGGGCCGCAAGGCCGCCGAGGACCACAAGGAGGAGATCGAGGAGGTCCTCAAGGGTGCCGACATGGTGTTCGTCACGGCCGGGGAGGGTGGCGGCACCGGGACCGGCGGTGCCCCCGTGGTGGGCGCCATCTCCCGCAAGATCGGCGCGCTGACCATCGGCGTGGTGACCAGGCCGTTCTCCTTCGAGGGCAAGCGGCGCGCGCAGCAGGCCGAGCAGGGCATCGAGGACCTGCGCAACGAGTGCGACACCCTGATCGTCATCCCGAACGACCGGCTGCTGCAGATCTCCGACCGGAACGTGTCGGTGATGGACGCGTTCAAGTCGGCCGACCAGGTGCTGCTGTCCGGCGTGCAGGGCATCACCGATCTGATCACCACGCCGGGGCTGATCAACCTCGACTTCGCCGATGTGAAGTCGGTGATGAGCGGGGCCGGCAGCGCGCTGATGGGCATCGGCTCGGCCCGCGGGGACAACCGGGCGGTGGCCGCCGCCGAGATCGCGATCGCCAGCCCGCTGCTGGAGGCCAGCATGGAGGGCGCGCACGGGGTGCTGCTGTCGGTGTCGGGCGGCTCGGACCTGGGGCTGTTCGAGATCAACGAGGCGGCGTCACTGGTGTCCGGGTCGGCACACGCGGAGGCGAACATCATCTTCGGCGCGGTGATCGACGACGCGCTGGGCGACGAGGTGCGGGTGACCGTGATCGCGGCCGGCTTCGACGGCGGCCAGCCGAAGAAGCGGGTCGACGTGCCGCGCCGCGCCGCCGAGCACACCGGCAACGGCTCCGGGAACGGCCGCTCGCTGGGCCCGATCACCCCGCCGGCCCGCCCGCTGTCCAACGGCACCGGCCAGCCGGCGCACACCCCGGCCGGCCGCCGCCCGGTCGAGTACGACGACGACCTGGACATCCCCGACTTCCTCAAGCCCTAGCCCACCCGCCCTACCGCCCGCACCCTTGCGCGGCGGGACCTGTGGGGAGGGGCGGGTACGGTCGGCAGATGCACAAGGTCCGGCGCATCGTCACCTCGCGCCGCGGCGGGGTGAGCAGGCCGCCGTACGAGGCGTTCAACCTCGGCAACGGCGTCGGCGACGAGCCGGCCGCGGTGGCCGCCAACCGGGACCGGCTGGCCCGCGAGCTGAAGCTGCCGGCCGACCGGATCGCCTGGATGCGCCAGGTGCACGGCACCGACGTGACCGTGCTCGACGCGGCCGGCGAAGCCCCGCGGACCGACGCGCTGGTGACCTCCGCCCCCGGCCTGGCCCTTGCGGTGCTCGTCGCCGACTGCGTACCCGTCCTGCTCGCCGACCGCCGCGCCGGCGTGGTGGCCGCGGTGCACGCCGGGCGCCCCGGGTCAGCGGCCGGCATCGTGCCGCGCACCCTGGAGGCGATGTGCGCGCACGGCGCCCGGCCCGGGGACATCGACGCCCTGCTCGGCCCGGCGATCTGCGGCGTGTGCTACGAGGTGCCGGCGCAGATGCAGGCCGACGTCGAGCGGCGGCTGCCCGGCTCGGCCACCCCGACCCGGGCCGGCACCGCCGGGCTGGACCTGCGCGCCGGCATCGCCCGCCAGCTCGTCGCCGCCGGGGTGACGGAGGTGGTGCACGATCCGCGGTGCACCGCCGAGGACCCAGACCTGTACAGCTACCGCCGCGACGGCCTGACCGGACGGCAGGCCGGGCTGGTGTGGCTGGTGTGACGGCCGACCCGCCGGACGACGCCCGTACCGCCGAGATCGCCGGCAACCTGGCCGCGGTGCGGGACCGGATCGCGGCCGCCTGCGCCGCCGCGGCCCGCCCGGCCGGGCAGGTGACGCTGATCGCGGTGACCAAGACGTTCCCGGCCGCGGACGTGCGCCGGCTGGCCGCGCTCGGGGTGACCGACGTGGGGGAGAACCGCGACCAGGAGGCCCGCCCCAAGGCCGCCGAGCTGGCCGACCTGACCGCGCTGCGCTGGCACTTCGTCGGCCGCCTGCAGCGCAACAAGGTCAACCACGTGGTCCACTACGCCGACGTGGTGCACGCGGTGGATCGTCCGGAGCTGGTCACCGCACTCGCGGCGGCCGCCGAACGGGTCCGCGACCGTCCGCTGGACGCGCTGGTGCAGGTCAACCTGGACACCGACCCGGACGAGGCGGCGCACCGCGGCGGCGCCATCCCCGACGCGGTGCCCGCGCTTGCCGACCTGGTCGCGGCGAGCCCGGCGCTCCGGCTGGCCGGGCTGATGGCGATCGCGCCGCTGGGCGCCGACGCGGGCCCCGCATTCGCCCGGTTGGCCGAGGTGGCGGCCACGCTGCGGGCGGACCACCCGGCCGCGGTCATGCTTTCGGCGGGGATGAGCGCGGACCTGGAGGCGGCGGTCCGGTACGGCGCGACACATGTGCGGGTCGGTACGGCGTTGCTCGGCGGCAGAGCCCGTCCGGTCGGGTAGTGTCCGCCCGGGAAGTGATCGACTAGTCCGAGGGAGGGGCCCCGATGGCCGGCGCGATGCGCAAGATGGGGATCTACCTCGGCCTGGTGGAGGACGACGAGCGTCGCAGCGAGGTCGGGGACTACGACGACTACGAGGAGTACGAGCAGGAGTCCGAGGTCGTCACGGTGCGCCGGGACCGGCCGGTCCGCCCCTGGGAGGACGCCCCTGCGGTCCACGACCCCGGCTACGACCCGGCCCCGGGGCACGCCTACCGGATCACCACCCTGCACCCGCGCACCTACAACGAGGCACGCACCATCGGGGAGCACTTCCGCGAGCGGGTCCCGGTGATCATGAACCTGACCGAGATGGACGACAACGACGCCAAGCGCCTGGTGGACTTCGCCGCGGGACTTGCGTTCGGTCTACGTGGCACTATCGAGCGTGTGACCAACAAGGTGTTCCTGCTCTCGCCGCAGAACGTCGAGGTCACCGCCGAGGACAAGGCCCGCATCGCCGAAGGCGGGTTCTTCAACCAGAGCTGACCTGGCTCGTAGACAACTGGGACGCGCGTGGCAAACGGTTTGTGGAGTGTCGTCTACTTCGTGCTGCTTGTGTTCTTCCTGCTCCTGATTGCCCGGTTTGTGGTGGATTGGGTAATGGTGTTTGCGCGGCGCTGGCGCCCGGGCGGACTGGTGGCGGCGGGCCTGGAAGTGGTCTACTCAGCCACCGATCCACCCCTCAAGGCGCTCCGGCGGGTGATCCCCCCGCTGCGTCTGGGTAGCGTGAGCCTGGACCTTGGCTTCATGGTGCTGATGTTCGTGGTGATTATCCTGATGAGCGTGACCAGCTCGTTGGCAAGATGAGCACCAAGGTTCGTGTTCGTGTCCACCGTCCACTCGAGGTGATCAGATGCCGCTGACTCCCGCCGATGTGCACAACGTGGCGTTCAAGAAGCCGCCCATCGGGAAGCGCGGGTACGACGAAGACGAGGTGGACGCCTTCCTCGACCTCGTCGAGGCAGAGCTTGCCCGGCTCATCGAGGAGAACAACGACCTGAAGGCCCAGGTCGATGAGGTCCAGACCAAACCCGGCGGCCCGCCGGTGCAGCCGATCCACCCGCCGCCGGTGGCCGTCCCGGCCGGGCCGCCGCCCGGTATGGGGGCCCCCGAGGGGCCGCCGGACCACGGCCAGGCGGTCAAGATGCTCGCGCTGGCGCAGGAGACGGCGGAGAAGTACGTCGCCGACGCCAAGTCCGAGGCCGACCGGCTGGTCGCCGAGGCGCGCAGCAAGTCCGAGCAGATGGTGTCGGAGTCGCGGACCAAGGCCGACGCGATGCTGTCCGACGCACGGACCCGTTCGGAGTCGATGGAGCGGGACGCCCGCAGCAAGGCGCAGACGCTGGTCAACGACGCCGAGCGCAAGCACGCCGAGCTGGTCTCCGGGCTGGAACAGAAGAAGGGCGTGCTGGAGAAGCGCATCGAGGAGCTGCGGACGTTCGAGCGGGAGTACCGGATCCGGCTGAAGTCGTACCTGGAGACCCAGCTCCGCGATCTGGACAGCCGCGCGTCGGCCGAGCCGGCCCAGGGCCCGCAGGGCCCGGGGGGCAACTCGCAGCCTCCGGGCGGGCCGGCGTACTCCTACAGCCGCGCCGGGCAGGAGAGCCCCCGATAGAGCACACCCGCCTCCACAACTCGGCGCACGCGCGTAGGGGCCGCTCGTGATCCTGCTCAGCCTCGTGCTGGTCCTGGTGTCGTTGGGGTTGCTCATCGCGGGTCTGTCCGGCGCGAGTCAGGCACTCGTCTGGGCCTCGATCCTGTCCAGCGTGTTCGCCGGGGTGTGCCTGGCGATCGCGGCGCTGCAGCGCCGAGCCGCGCCGGACGACAGCGAGAGGCCGGCGGTCGCGCCCGATGCGGGGGATGGCGCGACGACCCGGGTGCCGGCGGGCGGTACCGCCGGGGCCGGCCCGGCCCCGGCGACCGACCCGACGGCGGACGGCGGTGCGACTACGGCGCCGGCGGGGGAGAAGGTGGCCGGGGCCGCCGCAGCCGGGGCCGCCGCAGCCGGGGCCGCCGCCTCCGGGGCCGCCGCCTCCGGGGCCGCCGCCTCCGGGGCCACCGCAGCCGGGGCCGTCAGCCCGCCGGCCGCGGACGTGGACGAGGTGACCGCGGCGGTCGCGGTGCCACCGGGCGCCGGAGCGGGCGCCGGAGCCGCGGAAGGGGACCGGGAGGAGCGCTCCGCCGGGGTGGCCGAACGCGACGACACCTACCCGGATCCACCGGACGAGCCGCCCGAGGAGGACGTGTCGGCGCCGGACGCGTTGCGGATGATCGACATCGACAGCGATGTGTACGTGGTGGACGGCCGGCCGCGGTACCACCTCGAGGACTGCACGCACCTGACCGACCGCGCGGTCGTCCCGCTGCCCATCCCCGAGGCGCGCGAGGCCGGCTTCACGCCGTGCTCGCTGTGCAAGCCGGACTCCGAGCTCGCCGCGCAGGCCCGCAGGGCCGCCGCCCGTTCCCCGGCCAAGCCGGACCCGGCCAAGCCGGACCCGGTCAAGACCGACCCGGCCAACACCGACGCCCCCGACACCGCACCGGCCGCCGACGCCGCACCGGCCGCCGACGCCGCACCGGCCGCCGACACCGCACCGGCCGCCGACACCGCACCGGCCGCCGACACCGCACCGGCCGCCGACACCGCGAAGGACACCACCCGCAGGTAGCGCCTCGCGGCACCCTGGGCGGGCTCAGACCTTGCGGAGCCAGAACGTCAGGCCGAGGTCCTCCGCGCCGTGGGCGGGCAGGTCGGCCTCGGGGCGGCCGCGGGTGACCGCGGTGGCGAGCACCTCCTCGGCGACGGCCGCCCCGTGCTCATCCAGCGCCTCGGCGACCTCTCCGGTGGCCTCCCACCACAGGCAGATCCGGTCGGAGATGTCCAGCCCGGAGGACTTGCGCGCCTCCTGCACCAGCCGCACCACCTCCCGCGCCAGGCCGGCCCGGCGCAGCTCGGGGGTGATGGTCAGGTCAAGCGCCACCGTCTCGCCGGCCTCGGTGGCCACCGACCAGCCGGTCCGCGGCGACTCGGTGAGCACCAGCTCAGCGGCGGTCAGGGTCACCGGCTCGCCGTCCACGTCCACCACGACCGACCCGCTCTCCCGCAGTGCCGCCGCCAGCGCGGCCGGGTCGGCGGCCGTCACCGCCGCGGCCACCGCCCTGGTCCCCGCGCCCAGCCGCCTGCCCAGCGCCCGGAAGTTCGGCTTCACGGTCACATCGACCAGGTCGCCGCCGGCCGCGGACAGCAGGTCCACGGCGGCCACGTTCAGCTCCTCGGCCACCTGCGCGCGCAGCTCCTCCGGTAGCGACGACCAGCCGGCCGCCCCGACCAGCGCCCGGGACAACGGCTGCCGGGTGCGTACCCCGGAGGCGGCCCGTGCCGCCCGGCCGGCCTCCACCAGGCGCCGCACCAGCGCCATCTGCGCGGCCAGCTCGTCGTCCACCAGCGAGCCGTCCACCGACGGCCAGCGGGCCAGGTGCACCGAATCCGGCAACTGCTCCGAGGCCGGGGCGAACAGGCCCTCCCATACCGCCTCGGTGATGAACGGGGTGAACGGCGCCATCAGCAGGGTCAGCACGTACAGGCTCTCGTGCAGGGTGGCCAGCGCCGCCGGGTCGCCGGCCCAGAACCGGCGCCGCGACCGGCGGACGTACCAGTTCGACAGATCTTCCACGTACGCGGCGATCAGCCGGCCGGCGCGGGTGGTGTCGTAGCCCTCCAGCGCCGCGTCCACCTCGCGGGCCAGCCGGTGCGCCTCGGAGACCGCCCACCGGTCCAGCGCCGGCCGGTCGGCCAGGTCCGGGGCAGGGGTTTGATACGGCGCCCAGCCGGCGGCGTGCGCGTAGAGGGTGAGGAACGAGGCGGTGTTCCAGTACGTGAGCAGCACCTTGCGGACGATCTCCTCCAGCGCCGCGTGGCCGACCCGGCGCGGCGACCACGGCGAGCCCGAGGCGAGCATGAACCAGCGCACCGCGTCCGCCCCGTGCCGCTCCATCAGCGGGATCGGCTCCAGGATGTTGCCCAGGTGCTTGCTCATCTTCCGGCCGTCCTCGGCCAGAATGTGCCCGAGGCAGAGCACGTTCTCATACGACGAGCGCCCGAAGACCAGCGTGCCGACGGCCATCAGCGTGTAGAACCAGCCGCGGGTCTGGTCGATGGCCTCGCAGATGAACTGCGCCGGGTACGTCCGGGCCAGCTCCTCCTCCGAGCCGGGCAGGTGCGGGTACCCGATCTGCGCGAACGGCATCGACCCCGAGTCGTACCAGGCGTCGATCACCTCCGGCACCCGGCGCATCTCGGCCCCGCACGCGGTGCAGGCGAAGGTGACCTCGTCCACGAACGGGCGGTGCGGGTCCAGGCCGGACAGGTCGCGGCCGGCCAGCTCGCCGAGCTCCGCCCGGGAGCCCACCGCGACCAGGTGCCCGGACTCGCAGCGCCACAGCGGCAGCGGGGTGCCCCAGTACCGGCTGCGGGACAGCGCCCAGTCGACGTTGTTGTGCAGCCAGTCGCCGTACCGGCCGTGCTTGATGTGCTCGGGGTACCAGTTGGTGCGCTCGTTCTCGGCGAGCAGCTTGTCCTTGATCGCGGTGGTGCGGATGTACCAGGACGGCTGCGCGTAGTACATCAGCGGCGTGTGGCAGCGCCAGCAGTGCGGGTAGCTGTGCTCGTAGGGCAGGTGCCGGAACAGCAGCCCGCGCGCGCCCAGGTCGGCGACCAGCGCCTCGTCGGCCTTCTTGAAGAACACCCCGCCGACCAGCGGCAGGTCCGCCCGGAACCGCCCGTCCGGCCCGACCGGGTTCACCACCGGCAGCCCGTACGCGCGGCACACCGCGAGGTCGTCGGCGCCGAACGCGGGGGACTGGTGCACCAGCCCGGTGCCGTCCTCGGTGGTGACGTAGTCGGCCAGCACCACGTAGTGCGCGACCGGACCGAACTCGGCGGCGGGCACCAGGTCGAACGGCCGGGCGTAGCTGGTCCGCTCCAGGGCCCGTCCCGGCATGCGGGCCAGCACCTCGGCGCCCGGCCCGAGCACGGCGGTCAGCAGCGGCTCGGCCACCACGAAGGTGCCCTCGCCGGTCCTGGCCACCACGTAGGTCACGTCCGGGTGCACCGCCACCGCGGTGTTGGAGACCAGGGTCCACGGGGTGGTCGTCCAGACCAGCAGGTCAGCCTCGGTGGCCGCGGCCTCCGCCGGGACGGCCGGCCCCCAGGACGTGACCGGCAGGCGGACGTACACCGACGGGTCCACCACCGTCTCGTAGCCCTGCGCGACCTCGTGGTCGGACAGGCCGGTGCCGCAGCGCGGGCAGTACGGCGCGACCCGGTGGTCGGAGACCAGCAGGCCGGCGTCGTAGATCTGCTTCAGCGACCACCAGACGCTGTCCACGTACTCCGGCGCCATCGTCCAGTACGCCTGGGACAGGTCGACCCAGTAGCCCATCCGCGTCGTCAGCTCGGTGAACTCGCCCACGTGCCGGGTCACCGAGGCGCGGCACCGGGCGTTGAACTCCGCGATGCCGTACCGCTCGATGTCGTTCTTGCCGGAGAACCCCAGCTCCTTCTCCACCGCGAGCTCCACCGGCAGCCCGTGGCAGTCCCACCCGGCGCGCCGCTCGACGTGGTACCCCTTCATGGTCTTGAACCGGGGGAACACGTCCTTGAACACGCGTGCCTCGACGTGGTGCGTGCCGGGCGTGCCGTTCGCGGTCGGCGGCCCCTCGTAGAACACCCAGGGCGGCTCGTTCGCGGTCTGCTCCAGGCTGCGCTGGAACACCTTGCGCTGGGCCCAGCGCTCCAGCACCTCGTGGTCCAGCCGAGGCAGGTCGACGTGCGCGGGCAGCGGGGTGAGCGCTCGGGGACGGTCGGGCTCGGTCACTTCTCTCCTCCGGCAAAGTCAGGTCGCCCAAGTAGGGCTGCCTTGCGCGGAGGGACGACGGTGGCCGCCGCGGTACCACCCTCCTTGGCGGCCGGTGGTGGCGCCGCCCTCTCGTGTGTGCGTCCGGTTCTACTGAGGCGGGCCAGCCGCCCGTTCTTCCGGGGCTCAGGGGTGATCTTCACGCCGGCCAGGCCCACCGGGCTTCCACCGTCCCCGGCTCGCTCTCGGCTGCGTCCCGCGCTACTCGTCCCGTCAACGCCGTCCCGCGATGGTACCGTGCTTTCCCTAGCGCCTGGACCTACGGTCGGCGCACCGCCTCCGGCTGGGGGAGGGCTGGGCCTACTGCGGCTGGGGACGCCGGCGGCCTTCAAAGGCTCGTGTCCCGACCCGCCGCCCGGACGCTGCCGACCTGCGGCGCCTCCCGCGGCCCCGCCCGGCCACCGCGTGCGCGACCTGCGCATGCCTGACCTGCGGCGTTCCCGGCCTGCGGCAGCGCCACCCTGGGAGGATGGCGCGGTGCAGGAGCTGCGCGTGCCGATCCGGGTCCGGCCGGGCTCCGCCCACCCGCGGGTGGGTGGGGCGTACGACGGGCCGCGGGGGCGCGCTCTGGTGGTGGCGGTGGCGGCGCGCGCGGTGGACGGGAAGGCCACCGAGGCGGCGCTGCGGGCGGTGGCCGAGGCGCTGGAGGTACCCCGCCGGGCGGTCACCCTGGTGGCCGGCGCCGCCAGCCGGGACAAGCTCGTCGCGGTCGCCGGCCCGCCGGGGGCCGTGTCCGCGCGGCTGGCCGGCCTGCTGGACAGCCCCCGGTGATGGATGTCCCGCCGGAGGCGGCCCTGCTGGTGGGCGCCGTGGTGGTGCTGGTCGGTGCGCTCGCGGTGCGGTTGGCGTACCGGTTCGGGCTGCCCAGCCTGCTGCTGTACCTGGCCATCGGCGTGCTGCTCGGCGAGGACGTCATCGGGCTGCGGTTCGACGACGCCGACCTGGCCCGGCTGCTCGGCCTGTGGGCGCTGGTGCTGATCCTGGCCGAGGGCGGCCTGACCACCCGCTGGTCGGCGGTCCGCGACGCGGTACCGCTCGCGGTGGTGGCCGCCACGGTCGGCGTCGCGATCTCGACCGCGGTGGTCGGCGCGGCGGCGGTGGTGCTGCTGCACCTGGACTGGCGGACGGCGCTGCTGCTCGGCGCGGTGGTGTCCTCCACCGACGCGGCGGCGGTGTTCTCCACGCTGCGCCGGCTCACCCTGAGCCGCCGGCTGATCGCCACGCTGGAGTTGGAGTCCGGCTTCAACGACGCGCCCGCGGTGATCATGGTCGTGCTGCTGTCCGGCAGCACCGCGTTCGACGGGCCGGGGCCGGTGTTCGCGGCGCTGGCGCTGATGGGCTACGAACTGGCCGCGGGCGCGGTGGTCGGGGTGGCCACCGGCTGGCTGGGCGTGCAGGTGCTGCGCCGCTCCGCCCTGCCGGTGGCGGGGCTGTACCCGCTGGCCACGGTCGCGTTCACCGTTGTCTCGTTCTCGGTCGCGACGTTGGTGCATGCGTCCGGGTTCATCGCGGTCTACCTGGCCGGCCTGGTGCTCGGCAACTCGCACCTGCCGCACCGGCAGGCCACCCTGGGGTTCGCCGAAGGGCTGGCCTGGCTGGCCCAGATCGGCCTGTTCGTGCTGCTCGGGCTGCTGGTCACCCCGCACAGCCTGGGGGCGGCGGTGGTGCCCGCGCTGGTGATCGGGGCGGCGCTGCTGCTGCTGGCCCGACCGGCCTCGGTGCTGGTCTCGGCGGTCTGGTTCCGGATGTCGTGGCGGGAGCAGGCGTTCCTGTCCTGGGCCGGGCTGCGCGGCGCGGTACCCATCGTGCTGGCCACCATCCCGGTGACCGCCGGACTGCCGGGCGGGCGTCGGCTGTTCGACATCGTCTTCGTGCTGGTCGTGGTGTTCACCCTGGTGCAGGGCACCTCGCTGCCGCTGGTGGCGCGGCCGCTCGGCCTGGTCGAGTCGGACCAGACCACCGAGATCGACGTGGAGTCGGCGCCGCTGGAGGAGCTCGGCGCGGACCTGCTGCAGCTCCGGATCCCACCCGGCTCGCGGCTGCACGGGGTGTACGTGGACGAGCTGCGGCTGCCACCGGAGGCGGTGGTGTCGCTGCTGGTCCGCGACGGGCACGCCCTGGTGCCCGGGTCCAACACCCGGCTGGTGCGCGGCGACCAGTTGCTGGTGGTGGCCGGCGGACGTTGCCGGGACGCGGTCGAGCGGCGGCTGCGGGCGGTCAGCCGGGCCGGCCGGCTGGCCCGGTGGTACGGCGAGACGGGGGAGCCGCTCGGGCACTGACCGCCGCGGTGCCGCTGTGGGCACGTTTTGTCGTTGCCGCGCGTTACGGTGGCGCGGCATTGTGTCGGAACGTATCCTGTGCGCCACCTCAGATCTTGTCCAAAGGGCGGGTCGGACCTCATGGGTCCGGTCCGCTCGCGGATTCGAACGCCGAGGTCGAGCGCAGCGGGGCGGCGGGGGCGTTGAGGCGAGGGGGCTGTCAGTGCCGCGAGCTGTGCGGCCGTGACCGGGGGGCGAAGGGCGGTGGACAACCATGGCGAAGAGTGCCTCGGCAACCCCGGCGAAGGCGGCCGCCCCGGCCAAGGCCACCGGAGCGAACCAGTCGGCCAAGGCCGCCCCGGGCTCGGCGGCCAAGAAGGCGGCGCCCGCCAAGCGGCCGCCACCGGCCGCGGGCAAGGACGCCGCGAAGGCGCCGGCCAAGGTGACCGCCGACAAGGCCGCTCCCGCCGGGACGGCGTCCGCCAAGGCCACCCCCGCAGGGGGCGCTCCCGCCAGGACGGCGTCCGCCAAGGCGACCCCGGCAAGGGCCGCTCCCGCCAGGACGGCGTCCGCCAAGGCGACCCCCGCAAGGGCCGCTCCCGACAAGGCCCATCCCGACAAGGCCCATCCCGACAAGGCCGCTCCCGCCGGGACGGCGGCGAGGAAGGCCCCACCCGCCACAACCCGAGGGCCGGCCAAGACCGAGCCGGCCGCCGCCAGGAAGACGACCGCAAGAAAGGCCAGCGCTGTGACCAAGACCACTTCCCCACCGGTGCCGGCCGGGACGGACTGGAGCGCCAGCGAGCTGGCCGAGGTCCGCACCGAGCTGCAGGCTCAGCTCGCCGACCTGCGAGCGGAGTACGACCACGCCATCGCCGAGCTGAACGACATGCAGAACTTCAGCCGGGACGGTGCCGGCGACGACCAGGCGGACACCGGGACGAAGACCTTCGAGCGCGAGCAGGAGCTGTCCATCGCGCACAACCGGCTGGACCTGATGACGCAGGTCGAGCACGCCATAGACCGGATCAACTCGGGCACGTACGGCGTGTGCGAGGGCTGCGGCAAGCCGATCGCCAAGGCCCGCCTGCAGGCGTTCCCGAGCGCAACGCTGTGCGTGGAGTGCAAGCAGCGGGAGGAGCGGCGCTGACCGGCCCGGCCGGCCGGCCGTCCCTGGCGTGCGGAGCCCGGTCCGCCATCCACGCGGACCGGGCTCGGTGCGGGTGCCGGCCAGGAAGGACAATGGCCGGGTGACAGACACCGCCAAGGGCAGCTCCGCCGCCGACGCCACCACCGACACCGCCGCGGCGGCCGCTCCGGACGGGGCCGTCCGCGCGCAGACAGTCGCCGACAGGGCCGCCTCCGCGCAGGCCGTCTCCGGGGACGCCGTCTCCGCGCAGGCCGTAGCGCAGGCTGTCTCCGGGCAGGCTGTCTCCGGGCAGGCTGTCTCCGGGCAGGCCGCCGCCGCGGACGCCGCGCCCGCGGACGCGGCGGACCGGGCGGCCACCGACCCGGGCGCCGGGCCCGGGGATGCCGGGGTCGGGGCGGCCGGGCTCGGGGAGGCCGGGCCCGGGGAGGCCGCGCCCGGCGCCGGCGGGCCGGCCGGCCGGCGCCGGATCGGGCTGCTGGCCGCCGTGGCCGCGCTCGTGCTGACCGCCGACCTGGTGTCGAAGATCATCGTGGTGGCCACCTTGTCCGACCGCCCCCCGGCCAGGCTGCTCGGCGGGCTGGTGTACCTGGTCGAGGCGCGCAACGCCGGGGCCGCCTTCTCCTTCGCGCAGGGTGCCACCGTGCTGTTCACCGCCATCGCGGCACTGGTCATCGTGGTCATCCTGCGCACCGCGTCCCAGCTCCGCTCGCTGCCCTGGGCGGTGTGCCTCGGGCTGATCCTCGGCGGCGCCGCGGGCAACCTGGCCGACCGGGTGTTCCGCTCGCCCGGGCCGCTGCGCGGGCGGGTGGTGGACTGGATCAGCGTGCTCGACCCGGCCGGCCAGGTGTGGCCGGTGTTCAACCTGGCCGACTCCTCGATCGTGGTCGGCGGGGTGCTGGCCGTCCTGCTGGCGTCCGCCGGGTTCGAGCTGACCGGCACCCGGGCCCGCCGCGGGCGATGACCGGAGGCGACTACCGCGGGCTGCCGGTGCCCGACGGGCTGGACGGGCTGCGCGCCGACGCCGCGCTGGCCCGGCTGTTCGGGTTCTCCCGCAGCACCGCCGCCGGGCTGGTCGAGTCCGGCGACGTGCTGCTGGACGGCGCCGCGGTGGCCAAGTCCGACCGGGTGCACGCCGGGGCGTGGCTGGAGGTCACGCTGCCACCCCCGGCGGCGGCGCCCACCGCGGACCCCACCCCGGTCGAGGGCCTGACCGTGCTGTACGCCGACGACGACCTGGTGGTGGTGGACAAGCCGGTCGGGGTGGCCGCGCACCCGAGCCCCGGCTGGGACGGCCCGACCGTGATCGGCGGGCTGGCCGCGATGGGGCACCGGGTCTCCACCTCCGGCGCGGCCGAGCGGCAGGGCGTGGTGCACCGGCTGGACGCGGGCACCACCGGGCTGATGGTGGTGGCCAAGAGCGAGCGGGCGTACACCGACCTGAAGGAGCAGTTCCGGGAGCGGGCGGTGGACAAGCGGTACCACGCGCTGGTGCAGGGCCACCCGGACCCGTCCCGGGGCACCATCGACGCGCCGATCGACCGGCACCCCCGGCACGACTGGAGGTTCGCCGTCGTGGCCGGCGGCAAGCCGAGCGTCACCCACTACGACACCGTGGAGGCGTTCCGCGCGGCCAGCCTGCTGGACGTGAAGCTGGAGACCGGCCGTACCCACCAGATCCGGGTGCACATGTCCGCGGTCCGGCACCCGTGCGTCGGCGACCTGACCTACGGCGCGGACCCGACGCTGGCCGCCCGGCTGGGCCTGACCCGGCAGTGGCTGCACGCCCGCGCGCTCGGCTTCCGGCGCCCCGACGGCCGGTGGCTGGAGCTGGTCAGCGAGTACCCGGACGACCTGGCCGCCGCGCTGGAGCGGGTGCGGGCGGAGTCGTGACCAACCCCGCGGCCGGTGCCGAGCTGCACGGTCCGGCGCTGCTGGCCGGCGTGCTGCTGCTGGCGCACCTGGTGGTCGGCCAGCCGCTGATCGGGCGGTGGAGCCAGCGGCGGTTCGCGCGGGCGCTGCGCCGCGACCCGGACGCCCGGCTGCGGCGGTACCGCCGGACCGCGGCGCTGGAGTGGCTGCTGGCCGCGCTGGCCCTGCTGCTGGTCGCCGCCGCGCCGGGGCTCACCCTGGCGCAGCTCGGCGTGCGGCCGCCCGGGCTGGACGGCTCGGCCGGTGCGTTCACGGTGGGCAGCGTGTCCGGGCTGGTGGCCACCGTGGCGGTGTTCGCGGTGGTGCGCCGCCGGCTGCACCTGGCCCCGTCGGCACAGCCCGTTGCACCCGAACCGGTGCTGGCGCTGCTGCCGCGCACCCTCCGTGAGCGGCGGTCGTTCGCCGCGCTGGCCCTGACGGCGGGCTGCTGCGAGGAGGTGCTGTACCGCGGGCTGTTCGTCGCGGTCGGCACCGCGCTGGTGTCCGGGCTCGGGCCACTGACCGCGGTGGCCGCCTCGGCGGTGGCGTTCGGGGTGGCGCACCTGTACCAGGGCCCGTGGGGCATGCTCAGCACCGGCGTGCTCGGCGGCTGCCTGGCCGTCCTCTACGTCGGCACCGGGAGCCTGCTGCTGCCGGTGTGCTACCACGTGCTGCTCGACCTGCGGGTGCTGCTGCTGCCGATCCCGGGTGCCTCCGGCCGGCACGCGGCCGGTGGCCGGACAGGAGGAGACGGTGCCCGGCACAGAGCCTGACTTCGCGCCCGGGGCGCGGAGGCATGACGTGGGACCCCACCTGGTCCGCCGGCCGGTCCGCGACGAGGACTCCGCGGCCCTGATCGCCCTGATCGCCGGCTGCTGGTCCGAGTATCCCGGCTGCGTGCTCGACGTCGACGCCGAGGAGCCCTGGCTGCGCTCGCCGGCGACCGCGTACGCCGGCACCGGCGGCGCGATGTGGGTGGTGCAGCGCGACGGCGCGGGGGACGGCACCGTGCTGGCCTGCGTCGGGCTGATGCCGCACGGCGGGCACGCCGAGCTGAAGAGCCTGTACGTGGCCAGGGCGGGGCGCCGGCAGGGCCTCGGCGGGCGGCTGGTGGCGCTGGTGGAGGCCGAGGCGGTGGCCCGCGGCGCAACGACGGTCGAGCTGTGGTCGGACACCCGGTTCGCCGACGCGCACCGGCTGTACGAGCGGCTCGGCTACCTGCGCACCGGCCGGCGGCGTGAGCTGCACGACCTGTCGAACACCACCGAGTACCACTTCGCCAAGCCGGTCGGCTGACCGGACCATCGGCCGCTGGCCCGCACAGACCAGTGACTACGCCATGGCAGGATCGTCGGGTTGCGGCCGCCGGCGTCCGGGGAGCAAGGTCCCGCGGCCAGTTCCGACCCGGTGGGCGCGGCGGGTCGGGAACTGTCAGACTCGGTTGGTACAACTGAGGCCGACCTTCCCCCCGCGCCCGAACCAACCGGAGGTTGCGCCGTGCCCGACTCGTTCGTGCACCTGCACGTGCACACCGAGTACTCGATGCTCGACGGGGCGGCCCGGCTGAAGGACCTGTTCGCCGAGACCGGGCGGCTGGGCATGCCGGCGCTGGCGATGACCGACCACGGCAACCTGTTCGGTGCGTTCGACTTCCACACCCAGGCCACCGCGGCCGGGATCACCCCGATCATCGGCATCGAGGCGTACGTCGCGCCCGACTCGCGGTTCCGGCGCGAGCCGGTGTTCTGGGGGGACCCGGGGCAGCGCGAGGACGACGTGTCCGCCACCGGCTCGTACACCCACCTCACGCTGCTGGCGATGGACGCCGAAGGCCTGCGCAACCTGTTCACCCTCGCCTCCCGGGCGAGCCTGGAGGGCAACTACCGCAAATGGGCCCGGATGGACCGCGAGCTGCTGGCCGAGCACTCCCGCGGGCTGCTGGCCACCACCGGCTGCCCGTCCGGGGAGGTGCAGACCAGGCTGCGGCTCGGCCAGCCCGAACAGGCGCGCCAGGCCGCGGCGGACCTGCGGGACATCTTCGGCCCGGACAACTTCTTCTGCGAGGTGATGGACCACGGCCTGTCCATCGAGCAGCGGGTGCGTGCCGGGCTGGCCGACCTCGCCGCCGACCTCGCTCTGCCGTACCTGGCCACCAACGACCTGCACTACACCTCGGCGGCCGACGCCAAGGCGCACGAGGTGCTGCTCTGTGTGCAGACCGGCGCCACCATGGCCGACCCGAAGCGGTTCAGGCTGGACGGGGAGGACTACTACCTCAAGTCGCCGGCCGAGATGCGGCAGGTCTGGCGGGAGCTGCCGCAGGCGTGCGACAACACCCTGGCGGTCGCCGAACGGGTCGGTTCGTACGCGGAGGTCTTCGCCGACCGGAACCTGATGCCGCGATTCCCGGTGCCGGCCGGGCACACCGAGGAGTCCTGGCTGCGGGCCGAGGTGGACCGCGGCCTGGCCCGCCGGTTCCCCGCCGGGGTGCCCGAGCGGCACGCCCGGCAGGCGGCGTACGAGCTTGACGTGATCTGCCAGATGGGATTCCCCGGGTACTTCCTGGTGGTCGCCGACCTGGTGCGGTACGCGCAGGAGAACGGGATCCGGGTGGGGCCGGGGCGCGGCTCGGCGGCCGGGGCGGTGATCGCCTGGGCGCTGGGCATCACCGAGCTGGACCCGCTGGCGCACGGGCTGGTGTTCGAGCGGTTCCTCAACCCCGATCGCATCTCGATGCCCGACATCGACATGGACTTCGACGAGCGCCGGCGCGGCGACATGATCCGGTACGCCACGGAGAAGTACGGCGAGGAGCGGGTCGCGCAGATCATCACCTACGGCACGATCAAGGCCAAGCAGGCGGTCAAGGACTCGGCCCGGGTGCTCGGCTTCCCGTTCTCGGTCGGGGAGAAGATCACCAAGGCCATGCCGGCCGCGGTGATGGGCAAGGACGTCCCGCTGTCCGGGATCTTCGACCCCGAGCACAGGCGGTACGGCGAAGCGGTGGAGTTCCGCACGCTGTACGAGGCCGACCCCGAGGTCAAGCAGGTGGTGGACACCGCCCGCGGGCTGGAGGGGCTCAAGCGGCAGTGGGGCGTGCATGCGGCCGGGGTGATCCTGTCCGCGCGCCCGCTGACCGAGGTCCTGCCGATCATGAAGCGGGAGCAGGACGGCGCCATCATCACCCAGTGGGACATGGGCGCGTGCGAGTCCATGGGCCTGCTCAAGATGGACTTCCTGGGCCTGCGCAACCTCACCGTGCTGGACGACTGCCTGGCCTCGATCAAGGACAACCGCGGCGGCACGGTGGTGCTGGAGGAGCTGCCGCTGGACGACCGGGCCACCTACGAGCTGCTGTCCCGGGGCGACACCCTCGGGGTGTTCCAACTCGACGGCGGGCCGATGCGGGCGCTGCTGCGGTCGATGGCCCCGGACAACTTCGAGGACATCTCCGCCGTGGGCGCGCTCTACCGGCCCGGCCCGATGGGGGCCAACTCGCACAACGAGTACGCCGACCGCAAGAACGGCCGCAAGCCCGTCGTCCCGATCCACCCCGAGCTGGCCGAGCCGCTGGAGGACATCCTCGGCGACACCTACGGCCTGATCGTCTACCAGGAACAGGTCATGGCGATCGCGCAGAAGCTGGCCGGGTACTCACTCGGCAAGGCGGATCTGCTCCGCCGCGCGATGGGCAAGAAGAAGAAGGAGATCCTGGACAAGGAGTTCGAGCCGTTCGCCGCGGGCATGAGGGCGAACGGGTACTCCGACAGGGCGATCAAGATGATCTGGGACATCCTGGTCCCGTTCTCCGACTACGCCTTCAACAAGGCGCACTCCGCCGCGTACGGCGTGGTGTCGTACTGGACGGCGTACCTCAAGGCGAACTACCCGGCCGAGTACATGGCCGGGCTGCTGACCAGCGTGAAGGACGACAAGGACAAGAGCGCGGTCTACCTGAACGAGTGCCGCCGGATGGGCATCAAGGTACTGCCCCCGGACGTGAACTCCTCGGAGTCGAACTTCACCCCGGTCGGCTCCGACGTGCGGTTCGGGCTGTCCGCGATCCGCAACGTGGGCGCCAACGTGGTGGCCTCGATCGTGCGGACCCGCAAGGAGAAGGGCAAGTACGTCGACTTCTCCGACTTCCTGCGCAAGGTCGAGCCGGTCGCCTGCAACAAGAAGGTGGTCGAGTCGCTGGTGAAGGCCGGCGCGTTCGACTCGCTCGGGCACCCCCGGCGCGGCCTGCTGGTGGTGCACGCCGAGGCGGTGGACGCGATCATGGACACCAAGCGGGCCGAGGCGGTGGGCCAGTTCGACCTGTTCGGCGACATCGAGGACACCGAGGTCGGCTCCGCATTCGACGTGGCTGTGCCACCGGGGGAGTGGGACAAGGCGCAGCTCCTCGCGTTCGAGCGGGAGATGCTGGGGCTGTACGTCTCGGACCACCCGCTGTACGGGGTGGAGCACGTGCTCGCCCAGGTGGCGGACACCTCGGTCGCGGCGCTGCAGACCGAGCAGGTGGAGGACGGGCACAACGTCACGGTGGCCGGCATCCTGTCCAGCGTGTCGCGGCGGGTGAACAAGGCCGGCGCGCCGTGGGCGCAGGCGGTGCTGGAGGACCTCGAGGGCAGCGTCGAGGTGCTGTTCTTCCCGGCCACCTACGCCCAGGTGGGGATCAACCTGGCCGAGGACGCCATCGTGGTGGTCCGCGGCCGGGTGGACAAGCGGGAGGACCAGGCCAAGCTGATCGCCTCCGAGCTGTCGGTGCCGGACCTGACCGCGCACACGAACGGAGGCCCGCGCGGGCCGGTCAAGGTGTCGCTGCCGGCGAGCCGGTGCACCCCGCCGGTGGTGCAGCGGCTGCGCGAGGTGCTGGCCACCCACCCGGGCACCACCGAGGTGCAGCTCCACCTGACCAACGGCGAGAAGACCACCCGGCTGCGGGTGGACGGCGGCCTGCGGGTCAACGCCACCGGCGCCCTGTTCGGCGACCTCAAGGCGCTGCTCGGCCCCACCTGCCTGCTCTGACCGGCAGGTGCCGCTCCTAATCGGTACCCGCCGGTTGTGTGGCCGGGCCGCCCGGTGCGGCCGTGGGGCTGATGTCGTAGCGGGCTTTCAGCGCGTTGTGGGGCGGGCGCGGACGTGGAGGCGTTCGCCCTGCGGTCCGAAGAGGGTGAGGATCTCCGCGGGTACCGGGCCGGGGTTTGCGACGCAGTGTGGGACGCGGGTGTCGAACTCGGCGACCTCGCCGGCGGTCAGCACGAGGTCGTGCTCGCCGAGCAGCAGGCGCACGCGGCCGGAGAGGACGTACAGCCACTCGTAGCCCTCGTGGGTCTGTTGTTCGGGTGCACCGGCGGGCGTGTTCGGCGGGAAGATCTGCTTGAACGCCTGCAGGCCGCCCGGCCGGCGGGTCAGCGGCAGGAACGTCACGCCGTTGCGGAGGATCGGGCGGGCCTGGACGCGCGGGTCACCGGTGGGGGGCGCGTCGACCAGCTCGTCGAGGGAGATCTGGTGGGCCCTGGCCAGCGGCAGTAGCAGCTCCAGGGTCGGCTTGCGGCCGCCGGACTCCAGGCGGGACAGCGTGCTGACGGAGATGCCGGTGATCTCGGCGAGCTGGGTCAGTGTCGTGCCGCGTCGCTGGCGCAGGGCGCGCAGGCGCGGGCCCACGGACGCTAGGGCCGCAGCTTCGTCGTTTGCCATACCGGCAACGTTACTTGTCGGATCGGTGACTACGTCGCACTGTGGGTGCAGGGCGATCAGCGGAGGGAAGCGCACGGTGGAGGAGACCTACGACGTGGTGGTGGTCGGCGGTGGCGCCGCGGGGCTCAGCGGGGCCTTGGTGCTGGCGCGGGCGCGGCGGTCGGTGCTGGTGATCGACGCCGGAGGCCCGCGCAACGTGCCGGCCGGGCACGTGCACAACTACCTGGCACGGGAAGGCACGCCACCGGCCGAGCTGGTGGCGGCCGGGCGCGAGGAGGTGAGGCGGTACGGCGGCGAGATCCGCACCGGAGTCATCGAGGCCGCGGCGAAGGACGGCGACGGCTTCCTGGTGAGTCTGGACGGCGGACGCAGCGTGCGGGCGCGGCGGCTACTGGTGGCGACCGGGCTGGTCGACGAGTTGCCCGACGTGCCCGGGGTGGCCGAGCGGTGGGGCCGTGACGTGCTGCACTGCCCGTACTGCCACGGGTGGGAGTTCCGCGACCGGCGCATCGGTGTCCTGGCCACTGGGCCGCTGGCCGCGGAGCAGGCGGAGCTGTGGCGGCAGTGGAGTCCGCACGTGCTGCTCCTGCTGCACCACGTCCCGGCGCCGGGCGCTGAAGTGGCCGAGCGGCTCGCGGCGCGCGGGATCACCGTGGTGGACGGCCCGGTCGCGGGCCTCGTGGTGACCGGCGACACGCTGACCGGGGTACGGCTGGCCTCGGGCGAGGTCGTCGCGCTCGAGGCGGTGGTCCTCGCGCCGCGGTTCACCGCCCGCACCGGCGTGCTGGCCTCGCTCGGGCTGGCGCCGGTCAACGTAGAAAAGGGCGGTCACGTCATCGGCAGCCAGATCCCCGCCGACCCGACCGGGGCCACCGCCGTGCCCGGCGTGTGGGTGGCGGGCAACGTCGCCAACGTGTACGCCCACGTGATCGTGGCCGCCGCGGCGGGCCTGAACGCCGCCGCGGCGATCAACGCCGACCTCATCGCCGAGGAGACCCGCCACGCCGTCCAGGCCCACCGGCACACGGTATCCACGATGTTCGAACAGGCCGCCTGGGAGGAGCGCTACCGCGCCCACCCACAGGTCTGGAGTGGACACCCGAACCCGCAGCTCATCGCCGAGGCCGCGCAACTGACCCCCGGCCGGGCCCTCGACGTCGGCAGCGGCGAAGGCGCCGACGCCATCTGGCTCGCGCAGCAGGGCTGGACCGTGACCGCGATCGACATCTCAACCACCGCGCTGGCCCGGGCCGCCACCCACGCCGCCAACGCCCGACCACCAGTCGCCGACCGCATCACCTGGACACACGCCGACCTACGCGACCAGCCGCCCGCCGAAAGCGCCTACGACCTGGTCTCGGCGCAGTTCATGCACCTACCCACCGACGCCCGGCGGGACCTGTACGCCCGACTGGCCGCCGCCGTCGCCCCAGGTGGCACCCTGCTCATCGTCGGGCACCACCCATCCGACCTGCAGACCACCGCACACCGGCTGCACTTCCCGGACATGATGTTCACCGGCGAACAGATCGCGGCCTCCCTCGACCGCACCACATGGCAGGTGCTGGCCGCCGAGGCTCGGCCACGCGCCGCGGCGGACCCCGACGGACACGACATCACCGTCCACGACGCCGTCCTGGTCGCGCGCCGCCGCGCGTGACCAGGCCCGGTAGCGGGCACGCACCTCACCGCGCCACCCCAACTCAACCGGTCAAACCTCGCGCCGACCTCGACGAGCGTCTCCCCACCGCCAAGGATCAACGCCCGACCGCCTCACCGCGTGCCCGTCAACGCCTCGGACACCGAACACCACTTGCGCACGTTCATCCGTACCCGGGGCGCACGTCAGTGAGTACGCCGACAGCAAGTGTCGGTCGAGGGTGGTGAGCGGCAGAGGGCTCTCGCGTGAGCTCCTCCAGCGCCCTGTTGCCTCAAGCTGGCCCGCCGCCTGCTGCCGGACGCCGGGAGCTACAAGCTCGGCGCGCTGGTTGACGCCTTCAAGCTGGCCGAGGGGCTTCCGGAAGGACTGGACACCCCACCGCGCCACGTACGACGTACTGGTGACGGCCAGGCTGTTCGTGCGGCTCGCCGCGCTGCCCGACACGCGCCTACTCAGGCTGAAGGACCTGCGTGGCAAGTCACCGGGAGGGGGCGAGGATGAGACTCCGGCCCTGTTCTGACCACCAGCAACAGGTGTTCGTCAGCGTTGACGGGCCGAGCGGCGACCTGCACGCCGCTGGGAGCGTGCGGGCCGAGTTGGAGCACCTGGCCCAGCTCGCCACGGTGGTTCTGAACGAGCACGTCAACGCAGCTGGACTGTGCGCGATGCGTATGGCTACGGTTCGTCGATCTCCAGCCGGCCCACCTTGAGGTGCCTGATCTCGACGGTGTCCGCGGACAGCCGCTGGATCACCGCCCGGCCGATGGCCAGCTTGCCGATGGCCAGCGCGCCGATCGCGGTGGCGCCGATGGCCACCGCGCCGACGGCGGCGGCGTAGGCCAGCACCGGCCCCAGCGCCAGCGCCCCGATCGCCTCGGCGCCGGTGGCGCTGAACCTGCGCGTGTGCCGCCGGGTCACGGTCGCTGCCTCGGTCATCCCGGGTTCCTCCTCCGCATCGGCTCCCCGAGGTCTAGCACGGCGGCCGAACCGGCGCGGCTAGGGGGTCTCCTCGGCAAGCGACTCAAGGGCGGGCAGCGCGGCGAGCAGCGCCTCCCGCCGGTCGGCCGGAAGCCTGGCGATCCGGTCCAGCAGCGCCTGCGACCGGGCCGAGCGGACCTCGGTGATCACCCGTTCGCCCGGCGCGGTGGCGCGCACCAGAGCGACCCGGCCGTCGTCAGGGTCCGGCTCGCGCAGGACGTACCCCTCGCCGACCAGCACCGCCACGATCCGGGTCATCGTCGGCGCGCTGACCCCCTCCCGGGCGGCCAGGTCGCCGGTGCGCATCGGTCCGCCCTGCACCACGGTGGCCAGTGCCGAGATCGAGCCGTGGCCGAGCCCCATCGCGCTGCTGCGCCGCAGCGACCGGGACAGCCGCCCGACCGCCAGGAACAACCGGGCGGCGCCCTCGGTCAGTTCCCGGTCCAGCACCGGTGCGCGGCTCATCTCGGGTGCCTCATCGGTCTGCGGCCTCCTCGGCGGCGACTGCGGCCAGCGGGAGCGCGGCGGCGTCGGTCTCGGAGTGTACGTAGGTCGCGCCGCGCAGCAGCGAGAACAGCGCGCCCAGCACCATCATCGCGGCAGCCACCCCGAACACCACGATCAGCCCGTGGTGGAACGGCCCGGAGATCAGGTGCGGGAAGAACTGCTTGCCGGTCAGCGTGTCCGCCGATCCCCGCGGCAGCGTGTCGAGGGTGCCGGACGGGCCCAGGAGTTGCGTCACCGGGTTGAACCCGAGGAACGCCGCGAACAGGCTGCCCACCGGCGGCAGCGTCGCGACCTGCGCGGCCACCGGCGGCGGCACCCCCTGCTGGGTGAGCCCGGTGGTGAGCGCGCCGGGCAGGCTGCCGGCCAGCCCGACCACCATCAGCGAGAAGAAGATCCCGATGGACAGCGACATGCCGGAGTTGAGGAACGTGCCGCGCATCCCGGAGGCGGCGCCGCGCTGCCGGGCCGGGACAGCGTTCATGATCGCGGCGGTGTTCGGCGCGGAGAACAGCCCGGAGCCGATGCCGTTCAGCGCCGTCAGCGCCACGAACTGCCAGTAGACGAAGTCCGTCGGCAGCAGCATCAGCCCCACGAACGACACCGCGGTCAGCAGCAGGCCGCCGGTGGCGAACGCGCGGGCGCCGAACCGGTCGGACATCATCCCCGAGATCGGTCCGGCGACCAGGAACCCGATGGTCAGCGGCAGCAGGTAGATCCCCGACCACAGCGGGGTGGACGCGTAGTCGTAGCCGTGCAGCGGCAGCCAGATGCCCTGCAGCCAGATGATCAGCATGAACTGCAGCCCGCCGCGCCCCATCGCGGCCAGCAGCCCCGCCGCGTTGCCGGCGGCGAACGCCCGGTTGCGGAACAGGTCCAGGTGGAACATCGGGTCCGCGCTGCGCCGCTCCACGACGCAGAAGGCCACCAGCGTCAGCACCCCGCCGACCACGCCGGCGAGCACCCACGGGTTGGTCCAGCCGGTGGAGTGCCCGCCGTACGGCTGGATCCCGTACGTGATCCCGGCCAGCAGCGCCGACAGGCCCACCGCGAAGGTCAGGTTGCCCGGCCAGTCCAGCGACCCGCGGCGCCGCACGGTGGCGGCCTCCCGCAGCGAGCGGTACGCCCAGGCCGTGCCGAACAGGCCGATCGGCACGTTCACCCAGAACACCGTGCGCCAGTCCCACGCGGCCAGCACCCCGCCGAGCAGCAGCCCGAGGAACGAGCCGGCGATGGCGGCCACCTGGTTGATGCCGAGCGCCATGCCTCGCTGGTGAGGGCCGAACGCGTCGGTGACGATCGCGGTGGAGTTGGCGAACAGCATCGCCCCGCCGACGCCCTGCACCAGCCGCCAGCCGATCAGCCACAGCGCCCCGGCGCCGCCCTGCCAGGGCACCAGGGCAAGCGCCACCGACGCGATCGTGAAGATCACGAACCCGTACCGGTAGACGCGGACCCGCCCGTACAGGTCGCCGAGCCGGCCCAGCGGAACCACCAGCACGGCGGAGACCAGCAGGAACCCCATGATCATCCACAGCAGGTAGCTGACGTTGCCCGGGGCCAGCGGGTCGAGCCGGATGCCGTTGAAGATGGCCGGCAGCGCGATGATCACGATCGAGGAGTTGATCGTGATGATCAGCACGCCGAGCGTCGTGTTGGACAGCGCCACCCACTTGTACCTCGGGTGGTCACGGCTGAATCGGCCGGCATCGAAGGACATCACCCCATTCTAATTGCTTAGCGCAAACTAACTACTCCGCGGCGGGCGGCGGCCGAACTCCGCGCCGCTCCGGGAGGCCATCGGCAGGGAGGGGCCCGGACCGATCTTCGCCCCGCCGGTGCGTCCCGGGGGTGGGCGGGCCGGGCCGGTGGGTATGGTCCCACGGGTGAGCGGGGGGTTGCGTGCACCGGTACGGCAGGGGCTCGGCCGCGGGCTGGCGTTGCGCGGCACGGTGTGGCAGGGCGGCGACGCGGTGCCGTACGACGGCCTGGTGGTGGTGGCCGGCGACGGCACGGTGACGTGGTCGGGGCCGGCCGGGCGGCTCGACCTGCCCAACGACCTGCCGGTCCTCGGCGGCGCCGGCTGCTGGGTCGGCCCCGGGGTGATCGACGCGCACGTGCACCTGGCCTTCGGCGGCCCCGAGCAGGCGCTGCCGGCCGGCGTGGTCGGGGTGCGGGACCTGGGCGCCCCGCGGGAGCACGCCCTGGCCTGGCGGACCGGCGCCGGGCGGCCGCCGGCCGGCATGCCCCGGGTCGCGGTGGCCGGCCGGATCGTGACCGCGCCGGGCGGGTACCCGTCGCACTCCTGGGGGGCGCACGGCTTCGCGGTGTTCGCCGGCTCGGCGGAGGCGGCCGCCACGGTGGTGCGCGACCTGGCCGCGGACGGCGTGGACCTGGTCAAGATCGCGCTGGAGCCGGGCGCCGGCTGGCCGGTGCCGCAGCCGCCGGTGGTACGCGCCGTGGTGGACACCGCGCACCGCCTCGGCCTGCCGGTGGCCGCGCACGCGCTGACCGCGGAGATGGTGTCCCGGGCGCTGGACGCCGGCGTTGACGAACTGGTGCACACCCCGGTCCAGCGGCTGGCCGAGCCGATGGTGGACCGGATCGCCGCGGCGGGCGTCCCGGTGGTGTCCACCCTGCAGACGTTCTTCTCCGGCGGGCAGGGCCGCGCCGCCGCCGCCAACGCCGCCGACCTGCACGCGGCCGGCGTGCCGCTGGTCTACGGCACCGACCTGGGCAACGCCGGCACCCGCCCCGGGGTGGACCCGCGAGAGCTGGACCGGCTGGCCGACGCGGGCCTGGGCCGGCTCGGCGCCCTGCGAGCGGCGACCGAGGGGGCGGCCCGGGCCGCCGGCATGCACGGGCGCACCGGCCGGATCGAGGTCGGCCGCCCGGCCGAACTGGTGCTGCTTTGCGGCGACCCGGTCGTCGAGCCGGGCGTCTGGCGCCACCCCGCCGCGGT
>WNGF01004049.1_pt1 | contig 38657 bp, 55 predicted proteins | sample 5400641 | NCBI WGS metagenome assembly WNGF01 (sample SAMN13153371, study PRJNA577476) | soil metagenome | isolation source: 80 cm soil or saprolite under grassland replicate 2 | place: USA:California | collected 2016-06-15 | reverse complement strand
TTCTGGCGCTTCGCGCGTTCGGCCGCGAAGTAGGGGAGCGGTTCCATGAACACGGTGCCGCCGGGGCCCGCGCCGACCACGTCGTAGGTGGGCTGGCCGTTCTCGTCGACGACTGCCTTGCCCTCCGCGTCAAGCCTTTCCACCCGCTTGTAGCCGGGTCGAATCACCCATGGGATGCCGTCGTCGGTGACCTGGAGCTCCTGGTCGGCGGTGCGGTTGACGACGTGGACGATTCGCGTAAATGACATGGTCGCTCTCTTTCAGAACCGAGAATCCGAAGGCCCCCGCCTGATTCCCCGCGCCCTCACTTGCTCCCCAGCAGTCAAGTGCAGGATCCCGCGGCGGGGGCCCTCAGCTTTACGAACCCGCTTCGTTACGAACCGGCTTCCCTCACAACGATGAGCGACTGACCGGTGATCCCATCGAGGCGGAAGCTCTTCCCGGGCATCCGGACGTGGTTCTGATACCGCTTGCGATACCAGGCTTCGAACGAGTCGCGGCCCGAGCCGCCCGTTCCCACGCGGACCAGGACGCTGCCGTCCTCATCCACCCATTTGCCCTTTTCGGAGCCGTAGCGGACGAAACCGCTATTCTTCTTGTCGAGCCCGAAGAGCATCGCCAGCGGATGCGTGCGGATCGCCTTCACCGGCACGCCACCAAAGGGGATGTCGCCCTGGGTGAACGTCGCGGTTCCGGCGTCCGGCTTCATCAGGTTCGAACCGCTGTAGCGGCGGTCCGACTGCGTGAGCTGGACGATCAGCCGGCGCACCGAGTGGTGAGCCGTCATGAGGTCGATTTCGCCGCCGAGCCGCTGGTCAACGACGTCCGCCACCTGGTTGAACAGATCCTCAGAGAGCGTCCCAGTCGCCGCCTTCACATAGGTCTGATACTGCGGGTAGATGTTGCGGTCGACGTTGAAGTAATTCGACCGATACGTGCCGTCGTCGAAGAGCGCCGTCAGGCCCCACGCGGCGTGCTCGTAGCTCGTGTCGAGGATCGACGTCACCGAGCTGTTGGCCGCCTGGACCAGATAGTCGTTGTCGGCCCAGGTCGCATCGCAAACCGCGTCGAGGTCGACTGTCGTGCCGTCCGACGCCGCGGAAACAACCTTCCGGATGCCGGATCGCATTTCGCCGGTGGCCGGGTTGACCGCCGCGAGATACATGCCCGGGAGGTAGAAGCGGTTGCCGAAGTCGGCACCGGTGATTCCGCCCGGCGAGTCGACGCCGAGGGTCACCGCGCCGTTGGGCGTGGCGTCGTTGATGAGCGAGAGCACGCCGCGACCGTCAGCCGTGCAGGAGTATTCCTCCATGCGCGCGATGTCGTCGATCAGCCGGTTCATCTCGTCCTTGCGGGCCGATTTGAACGCCCCTTCCGACTTCATCGAATCCGCGATCGCTTCGGCGGTCAGCCGAACACGCGCCATCAGCTTCCGCTGGCCGATGTGCACCTTGACGTAACCCTGCGATCCGGCGTCCGCGAAGGCCGAATCCTCACCAACCCACATCGGGCTGACGTTCCGGGTAACGTGTGCCGTGTAAACGACTTCCTGGCCCGCGTATTCAGCGTTTTCCCACTTGTAGAGGTCTTTCAGTGGGTATTTGTTGTTCGTGGCTTCCGCGACGAAGTCCTCGTAGACGGTCTTGAGGACGCCGCCGATGATCTGAGTGTCGGCGCCGGCCATGCCGAGAATGCCGAAACCCAGCAGGGCGAGTGCTGCAAGGGTTGGAAACATGGTCTGTTCTCCGCCCGGGGGACTACCCGCGGGCCTGTTGCCGCTCCTGGAAGTTGGTCCACGCCGCATCCGCGGCCGCGTCCTCATCTGCCAGCTTCGGCTTGGGTTTTCCGCCTGCGACCGGTGCTGAGCTGTTTCCGCCGACAGGCAGCTTTGCCACCTGTTTCTGGCGGGTCACAACCCCGGCGCCATACTGCCGGCGAACCGGACCGACGAAGTAATCGTCCAGCTCTTTCCGGTAGTCATCCACCAGCGACCGGTCGACCGCTTCGTAGCGATCAACCCGCTTCGGGTCGGCCTGGACCCAGTTGAAGAAGTCGACGCGATACCGCGCCTTCATCTCCGGGCTGAGGTCGGTCGCCTTCTTGCCCTCTCCGAGAATCAGGGGCGCGATCGAGGCTTCCATGCCGTCCAGCATTTGCTGGGCGACTCGGCCCCAATACTGCTTCGTCTGGCGCTCGAAATCGGGCGCTGACTCGGCCAGGCCGGCAAGGCTTTCCGCCTTTTCCGACAACCCCTGCAGGTTCTTCAGCCACGGAACCAGTTCGAGGATCCGCGCCTGGATTGCCTTTTCCCGGTCGGAGAGCACCTTCGGCTGGCCCGGAGCGTCCGGGTCGACGATGCCGAGGGACGCGCCGACGAGTCGCTGGAGCCGCTTCAGCTCCGTTTTCGTCGACGTGATCTCCGTCTGGAGCGTGTCGCGCTGTTGGATGACAGCATCGAGGCGATGCTTGGGGACGTTTTCGACGGGCTGCTGGCCCGGTTTCCGACCGCCGACAGGCTGCTCGCCTTCCTCGCCTGCTGCGCGCCGTTCACCGTTCCCGGCGGGAGCACCGGGCTTGACTCCCTCTTCGCCAGTTCCGCCGACGCCCTCCGGTGTCTCAAAATCCGGATGTTCTCCGATCGGGGCCTCTTCTTCGAGTTCCCCCCCGCCCCCGCCCCCGCCGCCAAGGTCGTCCATGGCATCGAAGTAAAGGGTCGGACCGTTCAGAAAACGCCAGAAATTGAACACTTCGCTACCCACCTTTGTGCCGGCTTTTCAGCCGTGGCGGTCAGTTCCGCCGGGTTTTTGTAGTGGGAAAAGGAAAACACAGGCGGGAACGGTCGAGCAATGCTGAGGTATCGACTACGGCTCCGCGCGGACCACGAAAATCCACCGCCGGAAGTCTTCCACTCGCCGGCAGACGTTCGGTTCGGCTGTGACGGTCTCCGCGCAAATCAGATCGCCGTTCCTGGCGTAAAGCGGGACCAGGAACCGCTGCTGCCCTGGCTGCTTCGGCGGCGGCGGACGCAGATGGCCGCGCGCACATGATCCGCTCAGAGCGACGAGTAGCGCCAACAGCCACAGCCGCCGGATCATGGGGCCTCCCTGGGTTCTTTACGCCGCGCCGCCGCCGGGGATGTCGGGCCCTGTATCCAGGTTCGACACCACCGGCGGGCGAGGTTTTCTAGGCGGGGCCGGAACCGGGTTGTGTGCCACGTGGAACATCCTCCGTCGACCCCGATTCCTGGTTGCTGTTCCGCATCGCGCGGCCGCCGCCGACGCCGCCGCCATCCTTGCCGGCCGGCGGACCGCCGCCGGGGCCGGCGGAGATGACCGCGTCCTGCATGGCCTGCTGCTGCAGCATGAATTCGTGCTGTTCGATCATCCAGGAGACGTAAACCTCCAGGAACGGCTTCTCCTGGAGGATCTGGCGGACCGAATCGCCGTTTGCCCACTTCTTGTGCTCCGCCAGGTGAACCTGGTCGTTGTGCCACGCCTTGCGCGCGCCCGGCGGCTGCGACGAGAGCTGCATCGACGGGCCCATCGCCGGCTGACCGGACGCGGGATCGACCTGCGGCTGGCCGGTCGCTGGATCCATCACCGGCGCCATCGACGACACCATCTGCACCTGGTTCGCCCAGCGCTCGAAGTCGTCCTGTTCCTGCAGGGCTGATTTCACGTCGTAATCGAGCCCCGGCCACAGGTCGGTCTGGCCGAACGCCTGCAAGATGGCGTAGGCGGTGTCCGGGTTCTGCGGCTGGATGACGCCCAGGGTGTTGAGCTGCTCGATCGCGGCGCGTTTCCCAAGCGACGTTTTCGGGGTCTGGCTGCCGTCCTCGACGACGACACGGATCGCGCCCTGGAGGTTCGCGCTCTTGAAGTTTTCGAACGTCCAGCGCTGATTCGGTCCCAGCACCGCCCAGGTGCGCTCCATCGGCCCGAATTGGCGTTCGAGCTCCAGGGCGATCGTGAACCAGCGGCGATACCCTTCTCCGCGCGCCGCGAGCACCGGCGCGTAGCGCGACTGCGACCGCTCGACCAAGAGCTGCAGGGCGGAAAACGCTTCGACGCCGGCCGGCTTCTGCCCCTTGACGATGTCGTAGGTGCCGGCGAGGTTTTCGATGTCGTCCAGCATTTGCTGGCGGAGCGTGAAGAGGCTTCCGGGGACGTTCGAGCCCTCGATCCGCTCCGGCTTCGCCGTCGACGAACCGAGCGCGAGGGGGTTGTATTTCACCACCAGGCCTGGCTCGCCGGTGAATTTCTTGACTTCCGTGCCCTTCGGTTCGAGCCACACCGGGTTGGCGACCCGCTGGACGATGAGCTGAATGAGGGAGTCGATCTGGTTGATCTGGTCCTGTTTCTGAATCAGCACGTCCAGCGGGGATCGCGCCCAAATGCGGCCGCCGAAGGGGTTGTAGCCGACGTGAATCCAGGGGAAAATCGGTTCCCCCTGAATGGTCTTGTAGGGCAGCGGGCCCGGGAGTGACTGGTCATCCTGGCGGAGAATGATCGCGGCCTCCCCCTCGCCAGCCACGCGCAGCAGGAGTCCTTCCGGGTATTCCCGGCTGGGTTTCATCCACTGTTCGTATTCGGTGTAGCCCTCGACGCCGGCTTCGCTGCCGGAACCCTGGGTCGTGAGCGGCTGGCTCGACGTGTCGTTCTGCAGCGCGAGCCCCTTCAAGAGCTGCAGGCTGCGATCCGTCGACATGGTTTCCCATTGAATCTTGGCGCACACGTCCGGCGGGAGGTTCTTCTCCGCCCAGGACTTCGTCCGCCACCGCTTGCGAATGAGCCCGGGAATGTCATCCCACAGCGCGTAGGTCAGCGGGAACGCGACTTCGAAAGGCGAACAGGCATCGGTGCAGCCGCGGCCGGAGCTGAGCGACTTCTGGACCGGCTGGCCGTTCTCGTCCATCGCCATCGACATCGACGGCGACCCACAGCCCGGGCACGCCCCCTGCGCCGCGAGGACTTCGTCGGGCGGGTAGACCTGCTGGCACTCCTGGCATTGCTCGTAAGACACCGTGATCGGGCCGCGCGTCGATCGCTTATCCCACCAGACGTTGTAGAACACGTTTCCGGTGGAAATCAGCCAGAAATCGCCGGTGCGGAACACGAAGGGGATCTGATGCTCGAAATCCAGGCAGGGCGCGAGCTTGTTCGACGTCTCGGCGGTCGTGACGTCGTTCGGATCGGCGCCGTCAGGCCGACAGGTGACCGCGAGCTGGACGCTCTGAAACACCGACATGATCGCTTCGACCGTCTCGCCCATCTTGTTCGTCACCGGGCGGGGGATCCATTTCGCCATGCGCTTGTCGCGCCACTGGCCGCGATCGTTGTCGTAGTAAATCCACTGGCGACTGAGGATGTAGAGCAGGTTCCGCCACCAGGAGCGCTCGTAGACCCAGCGCTGGTCGAAGCATTCCTTGGCGAATTCACCGAATTGCTTCAGCAGCGCGCGGTCGTCGGCGTAGGGATCCGGCGCGGCGCCGGGGATCGCCGTGCCGAAGGCGGCCGCTGCCGCGCCGCCGAGCCCACCAGGTTCCGCGCCGACATCGGGCGGCGCTTTGACGTCGATCCCCTGTCCCATGGATGCTCCCTACTTCGAAAAAGCCAGCTCGCCGGTTTCGCTCCAGCCGGCGCCCGCTTTCGCGGCGCGCTCGTCGCCCATATCCTCGAAAATCGACATCGCCGCCTGCGATTCCGCCAGCGCGACGTCCAGCGGTTCCTCCGCGGTCGGCCGGTAGACCTGTCCTTTTTCGCCGGTCGACATCGGCGCGACGAAACGCGCGGCCATCGACTTCAGCGCTTCTGGGGTCATCTCCGGCGGGAGATCGCGGGCGGGGATCTCGCGCGCTTCCTGGCGGGCGACTTCGAAGACCGGGAGCTGGACCTGGAGGACGCGCTCGAAGAGCATCGACCGCTCGACCTTCAGCTCCGACACGTGCTGCGCCAGCCAATCGCAGCTCGCCTTCAGCCGGGCGTTTTCGGCTTCCAGGTGCGCCACGCGCGCGGCGCCCTCACGGTGCGCGGCGATCGCAGAGAACAGCGTCTCCAAGATGAATTTCGGAATGAACATCAGGCCCTCTTCTGCGCGCGCGCGCGATCGCGGAATTGCCGCATGGTGCGGAGCTTCGTCCCGCGGGTGAGCCCGACCGGCACGAGGATCACCGCGGGCATCGGGCCGCCGACGACCTTGCCGACGCGGAACATGAGCCCCTTGAACGGAACGAGCTCGCCCCTCTGAAAGTGCTGCAGCTCGTGGGGGATCTCGCCGCCGTCGAAGTCGCCGTCCAGCGGGCTCGTGGCGTTGTTGTCGTCCCGGATGTGGAACCGGCGCAGCTCGCGGATGACGAAGCGCCGGATCGACAGACCAGCGAACCGAAACGGATGCCGCCAGGGCGAGAGCTGGTAGATCGGGCCGGAGGGAAGCGTGTTCATCGGTTATGACTCGTCCAGGAAGTAGCCGCGGCCACCGCCGCCGTAGAAGTCGCCAAGGGCGCTGCCGCCGGCCGCCGGGCTGAGCATTCCGGAGGATTCCTCGTCCTCGTCCTCGATGCCGGCCTCGCGCCGATTGACCCGCGCCATGCGGTCCAGCGCCCACTGTTCGATTTCGGAGAAGTTCGAGACGTCGCGCCGGCCGGCGGAGGGCGCCTCGTCGCGCTTCGGCAGCTCCGGCCAGGTCATAACCGCGTAGCGGAGGGCGTCCGGTAGGTCGTCGTTTTCCTTCCAGACCGCTTCCGGGCGAACCTGACCGTCAGGACGGGTGTTGTCCGCCCATCGGTAGCCCCGCATTTGCTTGATCGTCTGCGGAACGAGTTTCTCGATGAAAAAGAGCTGGTCGGCGGCCAGCCAGCCCTGCACGCGCCGGATGCCGTCGACGACGCGGTTTTCCGCCTGTTGCGCGTAGATGCCGAACTGCGCCAGCTCGATCGCGGTCTGCCGTTGGGACCGGTCAATCGCCCAGCGATCCGGCGTAAATGGCCGTTCAGGGTTGAATTTGCCCAGGAGCGCCTGGAGCTGGCGGACGTGCTCGATGACCGGCCGATTGCGCTGGAGATGCTCCCCGATGACGACGAGCCCTTCCTCGGAGACCGCGAGCAGCACCGCGGCGAACGGGTGATCGGCGCCGGGGTCCAGGCCGACCATGACGGTCCGTGTCGGGTCGATCTTCGGCCACTCCGGGAGCACCGTGCGGATCTGGTCGTCGGTCCGCAGGATCGCTTTTTCGATGTCGTAGATCCGGCCGGCGAAGGAGACGAAGTCGGCCTCGAATTCCTGCTGGAAGAACAGCGGATCCATCTGCCGGCGCAGCGCTTCGATCTCGGATTTTTTGATGAACGGGTTGTCGATCGTCCGGTATTTCGCGGCCCAAAACCCTGGTTCCCCCTGTTCGGCCGGGGCCCACAGGCGCTCATAGCACCAGTCGAAGCTGTTCGGGGTCGTCGTGAAGATCGCCTGCCCTTGCCGGTCCGCGAGCGCCGGCAGGAGCGTGTCCCAGGCAAGTTGTTGAATCTTTCGGGTTTCGTCGAGCCACGCGAAGTCCAGACCGGGGCCGCGGCCCTTGTTTGGGTCGTCGAGCGAGCGGAACTGGATTTTCGAGCCGTTTTTCAGGATGAGCGTCTGAAACGACGCCTTGTAGTCCGCGATCCAGTCGATGTTGAGCTGTTCGAAAACCGCCGGCATGACGAAGTCGTTCAGGTCCGGATAGGTCGGCGCGCAGACCCACAGCAGGCGATCGCGCGCCTCCATGGCCTTCATGACCGTCGCTACGCCCCCAATCTTCGTCTTCCCGCCGCGGCGGCCGGCGAAGAGGGAGAGCCGATTGAACGCCCAGCCGGCCGCGGAGCGCTTCAGAAGGGCCGCCAGAAATGCTTGCTGATACGGGTTGTAGAGCAGTTGCGAGACGCCGGACGTATTGGCTGGCGCCGGAAGCGAGAGGCTCATTCCGGATCCGTCCGTTCGACGCCGAAGACCTGGCCGGGCAGCTCCGGCAGCGCCGGGCGCTCGATCGCCTTCCCGTCCGGGGTGACGAAGTTGAATTGGAACGCGAGATTGGCGCCCCCGCCGCCCCCTTCGTTTTTCACCTGGTTGTAGTTCCGCAGGAGCCCTTTCCCCTGGAGGGTGGCGAGATAGGCGGCCTGGTTGCCTTTCCGCAAGTCCTTCAAGAGCCCCTCGACCGCCAGCGGGAGCGCTTCGTTTTCGAGCAGCTCGATCGTCTCGGCCATGCCGTTCTTGAGCAGCTCGCGCTCGCGCGCCTTCCGGATGCACCAATGCACACCGCCCTGCGTCATGCCGAGGGCTTCCGCAATCTGTTTCCGGGTGTAGTTTTCTGTTTTCAGGGCCGCCACGATCGCCACGCGGGCGGCGTAGAGTTCGTGGGGGAGTTGGCGGGCGGCGCCCTGCGCCTTCTGCATGTCAGGACCGCCGGCCACGTAGGGGGGCAGCGCTTCGCCATCCCGCGCAAAGCGGGCGGTTTCCACCGCCACCGGCGGGGCAGGGCTCGCCTCCGGCTGTCTGTCCGACATAGCCGATAGGGTCGCCCAGCCGTTATTTCTTTGGCAATGCTGAGGTAATTTGCTCGATCAGATTCCGGATGCGATTCTCCGGCGGCAACGCCAGGATCTGCTGGACGTCTTCGGTCGAGAGCTGCTTTATAAATCGCTCCGGATCGTTCTGGAGCTGGTAGAAAACTTGGGAAAAATCCAACGCGAGAATCTGTGGAACTGGCTGCGCGGCGTAGCGGATGATCTGCCCGGGTTCTCCGGAAAAGCGCGAAGCCGGCCCGCCATCGTCGAGCAGCGACAGGATTCCCTTGGGGGAGTCCTCAATCTGCTGGCGAACGTAGTCGCCGTAGACGTCCTTCAGGACGTTGCCGATCGACTGGAGATCAGGGGGGCCGATCGGGCGCGCGGGTTCACGCGGGATCTGCGCGCTCCAGTTCGCCTCTTCGCTTCGCTGGATGTCGCGGATCAGCCCGTTCCTCTCCTGCTCGACCGCTTCCTGGAACGAGCGAGGGCGGAACGCCGAAACCTTGACGATGCAGAGCGTGTCGGCGGATTCCCACTGGCGAAGCTGGTAAACGCCGTCGCGGCAACTCAGTTCAACCGCCGGCTCGCCGCCAGAGCGGGTGACGACCTTGATCGCCAGGATGTCGGAGGGAAGCTCAACCCAATCGTCGGCGCCGCCAGGCGGGTAGGCAAACCGGCTGGGATCAGCCGGGTTGATGCGCCAGACCCAGGGCGCGGGCGGATCGGGGAGATCCTCGTCGGAGAAAACGTATCGGCGCGCCATGATTCAGGCGGGGGACCGGCGGTGCCCGTAGACGTGGCGCCGGTCCCCCTATTCACAGACCGTGCCCGGTCCTATGGAGTCGGGCCAGCGGTCTCTTCGCTTGGTTAGATGCGTCTGGGATCGGCGGACGGCGGGGGCTGCCAGTGCCATTGCCCAGGGTGTTCTCCGAAGCCCACGCCGATGAACGGACGGGTGCCGCTCGTCGCCGCGAGCATCACGGCATCACTTGGATCGGGAATGACCTGGCCGTTGATCGTGCCGTCCGGGTTGAGGCTCGTGACGATCGCGGGCCTGCGCTCGCCGGACGTGAGCACGAACAAAACAGACGCCCCAATGTAAGGCACCATACAGAATTCCTCGGAAGAATCGTGTTGAATGCGGATTGTGAGCGCGCTGCTATCGGCTGTCAAGTGTCCGAAAATAGCACACACGTCGCGGCTTGGCAGCGATTGTGCTCCACGTGGCTGGTTGAGGCCGAATTGGGCGTTTTGCTCCCCCGCTCAGTTCGGTTTCATTACGACCAACTATGTAACTCCTACACACTCCCCAGCAGCCGTCGGTGTATCCGCACCAACCGGCCCTCCCCTGCGAGCGGCGTTCTGGCCCCGCGCTGAGCACAGTCCGACTGTGAGCTGAACGCCGCCACCCTTCAACAAAACGGCCGCGCCCCCAGGGGTGCGAGCCCCGAGACGCGGCCTACTGGATACGCGACGGCCATGGCTTCCGTGTGGTGTGCGCCCCGTCGACGAGTGGTTGAGTGAGCCTCGCCGGCCCGCCAGCCGTTTGCCCAGGACGCAAGGGACGGTTCCCCCGCAGCGGTTGCTCATCCAGCGCCAGAAGGATAACAGAAGTCAGCCACGCGCGCGCGTAGGGGTTCTTAGATCTTCTTGGTAGCTATATAGCTACTATTAAGAGTGATGGTGATGGTGATGGGCCCTCCAGAGGCCCTTTGGAGCCCCTCCTAAGCCCCTTCTGATTCTGAATAAACACAACAAGATAGAGCGAAGTGTCACCAAACGCGAACAGTGTGCCGAAATAGAACATACGCCTGCTTTCGCCTGTAGCCCGCAGGGGACACTCTTTCCCGCAAAGTTGAAAATTTTTAGGAGAAATTTTGGCGTGAGGACACCCCCCTACCCCCGCGCCCCGCGGGTCCGTGCCAGAAGGGGCCTCCCCCCCCCTCCCCCTGCGGCCAGGTCGAGGCATCGCCCCTCAGTGTGTGCCAAGTCCCGCCTGGGGCAGAGTGGTTGCCCCTGCTGGTAAGCACGCTGGGCAGCGACGGCCAAGGTAACGGAAGCTCCCTTATCAGACCCAGCGGAAAAGGCTAGGGAATACACGCCCCTTCGCTGCACTCGGCGCCCGGCACCTTCGCCCCAAGCGGTAGTGTGTCCTGCAATAGCGCACGCTGCACAGCACGCTTGACAGCAAACACGCCCGCATGGTAACGTTGCCGCTCGCCCCGCATCCATCCGCGGGGGAAGGAGCTAACCGCCATGAGTTCAGGGGCAATCGTTCTGCTGGTCGTCGCGGCGTTCGTCCTGAGCATCGCGCTCGCTGCTGATGTCATGCGACGGCGGGCACTGTGGAGTCTGCGCGCTGACGATGGCGAGCGCGCAGTCTGGCTCCAGCGGAACCGCTCTTTGTGAGCGTAGGCCAGGGCCGGCAATCAGAGTCGTAATCGAAAGGGGGCAGGTATGGCAGCGTTTGTCAGGTGCGAGGAATGCGGAGCGGAGCAAGCGATTGATTCGGTCGGGTTCGTGAGTCTGCCGGCGGGCTGGGCGGAGCTGCACATTGCGCCTGGTGGCAAGCTGACCAAACACCAGTTTTGCGGGCTGCCGTGCGCGTCGAGTTGGGCGCGCGCGTTTGCACTGGCGCAGAAGGAAGCCAAGGCCGCGACGAAGGAAGAGCGGCGCCGGTTCGAGCTGCCGGAGCCGGAGCCGGTGGTGTATGAGGAACACCAGAGCGGCCACTACAGGGAGATCATCCGGCCCAAGGCGCCGGACGAGATTCGGAACCCGCACCGCTACAACGCAGACGGAAGCGCAAAGCTGTAGCCGGCGGGAAGGTCGCAGCGGGGGCACTTCGCCTGCCTCCGCTGGGGCAATTCCGCCCCTTCGAACGGATGGAGCAAACCGCCATGAAAGTAATCATCGTCCCGAACGACAAGGGGAACCCCCCTGGCAAGCTCGCAGACGCGGAGCTGCACTTTACGGAGGGCCCGCTCGCCGGCATGAAACTGATCGGGTTCTCGGTGTGGGAGCGCCGGACGGGGAACGGCCGCAATGTGACGTTCCCGGCGCGTCAGTATTCGGTCAACGGCGAGCGGCGATCGTTCGCGCTGCTGCGGCCGGTGCTCGACGACGCTTCCAACCGGGTGCGCGATCTCATCCTCGCCGCCTACGCAGAGCACGCCGAGGCGCTGCCGACGTCGCCCGCGCCGACGTCGCCCGCCTCCAGCATGGGAACGCTCGCCGGGGAGCGGTTCTAGTCCCGCCAAACAGGCCGGGGGGACGGTCCCCCCGGTCGCCTTACATACAGGAGGCAGCCAACATGCGACTTTATCCAATCGGAACGACGATCAACGGGTGGCGGCTGATGCGGACGCGGAAGCCGCACGACTGCGCCGAATGCGGCCGGCCGATCGCGGCGCGGCGCGGGGCCTGGTTCCGGGTGGCGCCCGGGCTGGGGGCTCACGACCGCGGCGCCGGGGAATACATCGGGCAGAGCTGTTGCCAGTGGCGCGTAGAGGAAGGGGGCGCCGAATGAACATCACGATCACAATCAACACGGACAACGACGCTTTCCAACCGCGGCCGACGCTTGAAGTAATCCGCATCCTCGAAACGCTCGCTCAGGATCTCAGGGACGAGCACGGCACCGGGTTCGACATGCAGACGGGCGAGCTGCGCCGGCTGAGGGACGCGAACGGCAATACGTGCGGGCTGGTAAAGGTGCAGCTATGAAGCGCATTCACCGCTACGTCGTCCGCGCGATCTGCACCGGCACGATCCGCGAACGCTGGATCGTGACGGCTAATTGTCCGCTCACTGAGGACGAGATCCGCGATTCGCTCTGCGGCGGCTGTGACCCTCCCGAGGGCGTCAGCCTGGATTGCACCGACGAGGAAACCGCCGACGAAACCGACCGCGAGATCGAGAGTATCGAGGAGGCTGACTGATTGGCCGAATACCGATCGCTGCCCCTGCACGCCGCGCGCGTCGTCCAGACCGAGGAAGGCGCCCGGCAGCTCAAGCGGGTTTACACCGCGGAAGGCTGCCACGTTCGAGTCATGCCGCGCCGCTGCAAGGGGGGCGGCGCGGAAGTCTGGTTTTACCTGGTCGTCGCACGCAAACCGAAAGGAACCGCCGATGAGAAAACAATCACTAGTTGAAACGCTCGAACCTAAGACGCGCGCCGCGCTCCGGATCGCCATCTGTGAGACGGCCGGCGCGCAGCTCTGGAAGATGCAGCACGCCCTGATGACCCAGGGGTGCCGCGAGGCCGCGCGCGCGGTGGCGAAGGCGCGGAAGTCCGTAGCATCGGCCACGCGCCACGCGCACGCCCTGGCCGCGCGACTGCCGGAGGAATCCCCCGCGACGACGGTAACGGTCGCCGTGCTGGGGAAGGCCGGCCGGCTCCAGTGCTCCAGGTGCTCGCAGCAGTTCAAGACGTCCGACCTGTCCGCGAACGCTTCGATCCCAGGTCACTCGACCGCCGGCCGCATGTGTCCGGGCTCTTACCTGCCCGGCCTGCGGCCCTGATTGACAGCCCCCCACAATGGGCGTATGCTCCACAGCCGGCGCGAAGTGGGCGCGCCGGTTGCTTATCAGCAAACAGGAGGGCAGATTGAATGCAGACAACGCGCAAACATCACGAAGAGATCGCAGCGGTGCCGATGCTCCTGGCGGCGATAACCAGCCTTTGGTGGAAGTGGAAAACGACGAACCGGAGGAAGTAACCGATCCCAGCCTGGAGCCGTGCTCCGAGTGCGGAACGCTCCCAGGGCCCCGCGGCTGCGCGTGCGACGACTACGACGACCGAGACGAGGAATAAATCACGGACGGCAATTGCTCGTCGTTCGGCTCGGGGCGCTCCTGCGGCGGGCTGCGGCGGGCACGACTGCGACGGCTACTGACACGCACGACCGCGCCGGACGGCCATCCGGCACCACGGCAGATACGAGGACACCATGACCGACACCACAACAACCAAGACCCGCACGATCACTCTGAGCAACAGACCGCCCGTCAAAATCCGCGAGGATGAGTGGCCCGTGATCGCTACGGACAATGGCGCGGGCGACGACGACGACAGCGACGGACGCGGCAACCTGCCGAACCGCGAATGGGAGCGCACGCTCCGTGTCCGCCAGCACGCTGACGGCCGCGCGATCATCTACGGCGTCTACGATTACTCGACGTGCTACCAGGGTGAGAAGGGGGGGTCGGCGCGGCGCGGCGTGCTGCTGGAGCAGGCAACAGTAGGGCAGATCATCGACGCGATCCGAGGAGTCGGAGACGAGTTGGCGATTGCAGAGGGCGATGCCGAGGGACGCGCCAAGTGGCAAGCGGCCATTCACGCCACGATCGCCGACCTTCCGGCCGTCGAACTCTGATCGGAATGCGAGCCGCTGCCGTCCCCATCGCGGGGACGAGCGGCGGCAAGATGAGGACACACAAAGACTGGACCTAGACGAAAGGAACCGCCGATGAGAGAGGACATGATCACTGATCTTCTGAAAACCGCCCGGAAGGTGTCAACGCCGCTCGTGGCGATCTCGACCGCCGACCAATGGGCCACGATGGCGACGATTTCCAAGAGCTACGCCGACGCCACCAAGATCCCGCCGATCGTGCAGTGGGATTGCTGCCGCGGGTTTATGCCCGTCAACGACCAGGGGCAGCCGGCGATTCAGGCGATTATGCCAGCCGACTCGTTCCCCGGTCAGACGCCCGGGCTGAACCTGATCGAAGCGCTGACGATGGCAACGAAGCTCCCGCAGCGGACGATCCTGTTCCTGCTGAACGCGCAGCGCTTTTTCAACGAGCCGGCCGTGCTGCAGGGCGTCATGAACCTGCGCGAGCTGTTCAAGGAGAACCAGCGGACGCTGGTGCTGCTGGGGCCAGTGATGCAGCTTCCGATCGAGCTGCAGCAAGACGTCATGACGTTTGACGAACCGCTGCCCGGCGAAGACGTCATTCGCGCGATCGTTGTCGAGCAAATCGCATTCGCGCGCGAGGCAACCAAGGACATGGCGCAGCCGGACGACGAGACGATCCGCCATGCCGTTGAAGCGCTCAGCGGGCTGGCTGTGTTCCCCGTCGAGCAGTCGACGGCGATGAGTCTGGCGGCGGCTGATAAGCGGCTGGACCTGGATCAGCTCTGGAGCCGCAAGAAGGCGTTCGTCCAGCAGACGCGCGGGCTGAAGTTCGACAACGGGCGAGAAACCTTTGACGACGTCGGCGGGCTCGAAGCGGCGAAGGAGCACGGCCGGCAGATGTTTGAGGGCTCGCTCCCACCGCGCGCCATCATTCGAATCGACGAGATCGAGAAGCACATGGCCGGCGCAAGCGGCGCGATCGCGGACAGCTCCGGGGTCAGCCAGGATGCGCTGGGCGTCATCCTCCGCGAGATGGAAGACAACGAATGGCGCGGGCTCATCGCAGTCGGGCCCCCTGGATCCGGCAAGTCGATCTACAGCAAGACCCTCGGCCGGTCGCACCAGGTGCCGACGCTGGAGCTGGACCTCGGCGCGCTGAAGGGCTCGCTTGTCGGGCAGTCGGAGGAAAACATCCGCGTAGCCATGAAGGTCATCAAGGCGATCGCCGGCAGCGGCGCGTATTTCGTGGCGACGTGCAACAAGCTGGATGTTTTGCCGCCGGAGCTGCGGCGCCGGTTCGTGCACGGCATTTGGTTTTTCGACGTGCCGACGCGCGAAGAACTGCACCCGATTTGGACGATCAACCTGCTGCGCTATGGGCTGCAGGGCGAGAACCTCGACGAGCTGCTAGAGCTGTCCGAGGGCTGGACGGGCGCCGAGGTTCGCAACGTCTGCCGGCTGGCGTTCGAGATGCGGAAGCCGATCGCGGAGATGGCGCGGCGGATCGTGCCGGTGTCGGTCAGCGATCCCGATTCAATCGAGCGGCTCCGGCGCGCGGCCGCGGGGAAGTTCCTGAGCGCTTCGCACGTCGGGCCCTACACGCACCCGGCGGACGGGCCGACCGGGACCGCAAAACGCCGTTTCATGGAGTCGTAACCGATGCCCTGCGATAGCGTCATCATCAACCGGGTTGACATGCCGAAAATGCACCCGGATTTGCTCACCCGGGGCCTAAAGGCCCTGGGTGTTACCAATGTCAGGACCGCCGGCGCGACGGTCTACTTCACCCTGGACGGATCGGACTACGTCCTCCAAAACGGCCGGCTGAGCGGCCGCGACGGGCAGAGCGCGGAGGAAGTCGGCCGCGCCGCCGATCGGCTCAAGACCGCATACAGCCACCAGGTTGTGCAGGCGACGGCCGCGCGCAACGGCTGGACGCTGAAGCAAACCGGAACCAACAGCTACGCCGTGACGAAGAGGTAACCATGGACGAGATGAAGATCGAGATCCTGGCTGACGGGACCATCAAGACGGAAACGAGCCCGATCAGCCCCGCCAATCACCAGAGCGCGGAAGCCTTTATGAACGACTTCGCGCGCCTGACCGGAGGGGAGGCCACCAGGCAGCGCCGCCCGCACGCGCACGGCAACACGCACAGCCATACACACATCGAGCAGAAGTAAACACCCGTCAACCCGTCACAAAGGAGCAGACGACCATGAACGCAACCGCCATCCTCGACGCCGCAACCCCGGCCGCTACGATCTTCGAGCGCGCCGCCTGCCTCTCCCTGGAGCTCCGGCGCCTGGGAACGAAACGCAAGATGAACGTTGGCGACCTGAAGCCGGGCGTCGAATCCGACGCCGAGATGATCCACGTTTCCAAGGATCTCTTGGACGCGCCGGAGCTGGACGCCATCCGCAAGCACGACGGCGCGATCCGCCGGTGGCTGGAAACCAAAGTGAGCGGCCCGGCCCTCTTCCGCAGCGGGGTTTACATGATCTCGTATGAGCTGCTGGGGCCCGTCGACGACGAGCTGCGGGCGCGCCTGGACGAGCGGGCGCGCGTGCTCGTGCCCGAATTCCTGGGCGTTTACGATCGCAGCGTCGACGAGGCGCGCCGGCGGCTGGGCCCACACTTCCGGGCGGAGGAATACCCCACGGTCGAGCGCGTCCGGGAGACGTTTGGCGCGGAGGTTCGCTACTTCACCCTGGGCGCCCCGTCCGGCCTAGAGCGCATCCGCGGCGACATTTTCGCCCGCGAGCAGGAGAAGGCCGCGAGTCAATGGCAGTCCGTGCTGGACGAGTCGCGCAACGTGCTGCGCGCGGAAGTCGCGGAGCTGGTCGATCACATGGTCGATCGGCTGACCCCGGACGCCAGCGGCAAGGGGAAGCGGTTCAACGCTTCGCTTGTTGAGAACCTGGACGAATTCCTTTCGAACTTCAAGGCCCGCGACATCGCGGACGATGCCGAGCTGCAGCGGGTTGTCGACGAGGCGCGCGCGCTCCTGGCCGGCGTGACGCCGCGGGCTCTCCGAAACTCCCGGGCGGTTCGAGACGCCACGCGCGCGCGGTTCACCGAGGTAAAAACACAGCTCGATCGCCTGGTTGTCACCGGCGGGCGTAGCTACAACCTGGACGAGTAGCGCGGGACCGCGGGCGGGGGCTTCAGGCTCTCGCCCGCATCCGCCTGAAGGGGAAAAGCCACATGGACGAGACAGCAGCGGAACCGATGATGACCAGCTCCAGGACCGGCGATACCTGGGACGACGACACGGCCCCAGTAATGACCGCCGACACGAGCGACAACGAAACCGAGCCGGCGCGCCTTACGCTCTGCCGGGCGGCCCACGTCTACGGGATTCCGTCAACGAAGGGATGGGGGCGCCTGGTCATCGCCCAGGAGCCGAACCAGCAAGCGCTGAAGCTGACGATCACCGAACCGGACGGGAAAGGCGGCTACCGAAGCGCGAACCTCCGGGTCGACAGCGACGGATACCAGGCATTGAAAACGGTTTTCAACGGCTACGGCGGCGATGCGATGCCGAGCCCTGAGACACCATCGAGGGCCGAGAAGCGCGATCGACAGCTCAAGACGCTACAGGTCCAGAACGCCAAATTACGGAACGCCCTGGACGCGGCGGCGGCGGAGCTCGTCGGGTTCCCCCAAGCCGGCGAATACCCCCAGGCCCCCAGCGAGCGCGTAACGCTCAGGGGAACCCGTAACTACGTCAACGACGACCCGGCTGGAGTGCCGACACCCAACGCGGTGCCCGGCCTTGTCGGCACTGTCGACCCGAGGGATTGATGAGATTTGGCGCAGCTCTCATCGTCATCGGCGCGATCGTTATGATGGCGGCGCCGGTGCCCTGGTCGTTCGGTGGAGCGCTGACCGCGATCGCCGGAGTGGGCTGGTATCTGGCCGCCTGCCTGGAGAGCAACCGCCAGCGCGACCGAAACGGGCGAATCGACAACCCGGGGAGGTTCAGGTGAGCAATCAGCTACCGCTGGGCGGCGATCAACAGCTTGGCGATGACGTCCGGAACAGCCGGCGGCGGCGGCCCTATATATGGGTCTCCTGGGCGACTCCGCTGCTGGCTGGCAGCTCCTGTCAGTGGGCGGCCTGGTTCAAGTCCCATTACCGCTACGCGAAGCGCGACCGGGACGACAACTTCGACCGGAGCACATGGACCCGCGAGCACAACAAGATGGTTCAGGACCGCCGGAAGCTCCTGGAGGCTGACGGCTGGGCGGTGACCCTGGAGGAAGCCAACAGCTTCAAACTCGAAGGGCGCGCCGCGACTCTCGCCGGCAAGCCGGACCTGGTCGCCGTGAAGGGTGCGCGCGCCGTCATTTTCGACGAGAAGAGCGGGAAGGAACGCCGCAGCGACCGCTGGCAGGTCTTGATTTACATGCTGTCGCTGGCGCGGCAAAAGCTCAAAGGGCTGACCGTAGAGGGCGCCGTAGAATACCGCGGCAAGACGTCACCGATCCCGCCGGGCGAGCTCGACGACAGGGCCCAGCAAGCGATCTGGTCGACGCTGACCCTCATCGGCGCCGACACCGAGCCACCGCGCGCGCCGAGTGAAAGTGAATGCCGGTTCTGCGACATCGCGGACTGCCCGGAGCGGTTCGCGCCAAAGAAGAGCGAGGAAACGATCGACGCCAGTGACTCATTCTGAGACACTAGACGCGAACTGTCAGCGTGCTGTAATGTCTACACTTCCAACGGAGAGACGACGATGGCAAGAGACTTTTCCCGCCCTGTAGGCCCGCGGCTGCGGATCGCCATGGGCAAATACGAACCCCGGACCCGCAACTTCAAGGCGATCAAGAACGCCGCCGCGCTCGTGAACGTGGCGGACGCCCAGGAGCAAAAGCGGCTGTGGCAGCGGATCGAAGACGTGATCTCCGATGAAAAGGGGTGGCGCAATGAGCGAAGCGATAGCGGGGCTGATGCTGCTACTGCTGCTGCGGCTCTTGTATAGGCGCGGCTCACGGTAACCAAAGCTCTGACGGGGCGGCCTGCGGACACCTGGAAGCGTTACTTCCGGCGGTTGCGACGTAGACAGGGCGGGGGTTCGACTCCCCTGCCGCCCCACCTACTTGCTCCCCATGACGAATCGTTCTACCTGGCCGTCGTCCGATCTCTGGAAGCGCCTGGCTACCGGTGCGCTCGCGGACGACGCGGCCTGCCCGGCCTGCGGCTGCCCGGCGGCGACCCACCAGAGGGACGTCGTCGCGGGCGCCTACTTCTGCCCGATCCAGGTCGACGGCCCGAGCGATTACGCCCTTCCGGAAGTCGAAGCGCAGCGGACGAAGCTCTGGCAAATGCTGAAACGCGCGCCGCTGGTCCCGAACGCGATGGTAGCGGCAATCCGGACTTCGACGACCTGCGCCCGATTCTCTCGCGCATCGTCGCCCAGGAGCCGACGATCGACCTGTTGGCTGCCCTGGAACGCGCGCGAGCTCTCATGGCCGAGCAGAAATTCATGCGTGGCGAAGAGAAGCGCCGCGCGCCGGCCATGCAGGAGTGGATGAAGCTCATGCAGGAGGCCGAACAGCGAGCCGCCGCTGGTCAGCGAATGGCGGACAAACGTTCCGCCGCGAAACCCAGCAAACCGCCGGCCACGGTCGGCACCGGTAAACGCAAATACAACTTCGACGAGGACTTATGAACGTCAACGATCTGATTGCCGACATCGGGAAACAGGTGCAGACGAAGCGGGACGTCATCGACACGTTAAAGAAGCACGCCCAGGATCCGGACGAAAGCGCGCGCCTGGCCTACTCCCTCATCGAGATCGGGATCGACGCCTTCCGGCGCGCCGGCATGGGCCCGTTTCTCTGCATGGCGCTCTGTCAGCTCATCGCGCACGGTTCGACGTCCGAACGGGCGTTGAAGGCGCTCATGCTCATCCAGGACGAGGACGACACGAAGGACCAGATTGACCCCAGCCGGAAGGAGCGCCGCGAGCGAGCCGAGGCCGAGGGAGCGTCCGCCGCGCACATCGACGACGACGAAGACGAGGACGACGCGACGGCTGCGGCCGCGAAGAAGCGGAGGGTTATGTGATGGAGGACGAAACGCCCTGCGGGTCGTGCGCCCGGATGCAAACCGAGCTGAACAACTTCGTCAGGACTCAGGAGGGATCGCTCCCGGAGAACGACATTCCGGGGCATCCCGGGCAGCCCAGGGACGTCGTGGTTACGGGCGTGCTGCTGGCGGTGACGATCGACCGGATGCTGGAGGAAATCAGCAACCCGTTCAAGGTGCTCCAGATCCTCACCCATCGGGTGATGACTGGCGTGCAGATCCAAATCATCCGCGGCAACGAGCCGCCACCGAACCCGCCCGGGCTCATATCGGAAGAGGAGCTGCTGAATATGCCGGCGGAGGATATTCCGAGTGCCTGAGAACAAGAAACGGCATTGGGCCGGCCAGGTGGTCTATGTGTCGATGCGCGTCTACGACCCAGTCACGAAGCACATGAAGCACGTTCGGGGGCGGACGGTCATCTTCGAGAAGTTCACGCCAGACGAGGTTTACCGGCTGATTGTTGAGGCTGGAAAGGCGGCCCACGAACGGGCCAGGAGGGAGCGAGATGGGAAAGGCACGAGCGGCGAGGGCGGAGAAGGAGAAGCCACCGGAGACATCGTCGGCGGTGGCGGAGCCTCCGATCGGGGGTGACCCAGAGAAACAGACGGCCGCCAACACCGGGATCCCAGACATCGGGGAGGTTGTCTACTACGCGGACCGGACGCGCTACGTCGCGGCGATCGAGGCTGGCCGGAAGCCGGAGCCGATCGCCGGGTTCATCATGCGGCACAACCGGAACAAGGAGGGGGAGCTCAACGGGATGGTCAGCCTGCTGATTCTCGATCCCGAGCTGGGCGCGCTGCCGAAGCGGGACGTCCCCTATTCGCCGGAGCTGTCGCCCGGGCACTGGACGCCGAAGCTGGAGCCGATCGCTAGGGTCAACGTGAACGAGTTCGTTGCCGTGCTGAAGCCACTGGTCGACGCCGCGGTGGCCGAAGCCCTGGAAGAAACGACGTCGCCGGAGGGAGGGGCGGAAGCGGACCTGTATAAATAAATCCCTGAATCCTGAGTCACAAATCACTGAAACCGCCGAGAAAGAGACACGAGAAATGCTGCATCCGAACATGCCCGTCTACCTCCGCGAAGTGCGCTTCAGCACGGAGAAGAAGGACGGGGAGACCAGGAAGATCGTCGCCTGCACGCTCCTGATCGCACCCTTCACGGCGGCGATGGCCGAGGAATTGGGCCCGGGGATCCGCGAACACATCTTCCGGCGGACCGACGCCGAGCCGCTGGAACAGCTCGCGGAGGCGAAGTTCAAGATCGCCGTGCCGCTCCAGGAGATGCGGGTCAAGCTCGCGCCGGACCAGACCGAGGACCTGGTCATGATCCAGAACGTGTGCGTCGATTCCGAGCTGAAGGTCAGGCGGGACAAGGAGACCCCGACGATGGAAGCGACGTTCTACGTCGACTTCCCCTACCCGACGCCGGAAATTCTGATGTTCCTGGCGAACCAGCAGAACGAGCAGATCGTGGTGTCGATGTATGACACGCAGCTCAACATGCTGGACGAGCAGCGGCCGGCGGAGGAAGCGAAGGCGCCGAAGCTGGGGCGGAAGCGCCGCGGAGAGGCTGAGCAGACCGAGGGAACGGCGGAGCCGGAGCCCGAACCAGTCGGCGCCAGCGAGAGGTAAAACAATTCTCCTATCGGATGGCAATGACGCCGACCGAGAACCGGGAGACGACAGATGGCAAAATCGAGATTCGACAGCAACTCGCAAACCACCCGCGAAGCCGAGGCCATCGACAGAGTGATCAAGGCGTCTGCCACCTACAAACTGCTGGCTGATGACGTGGTGGTCTGGACTGGCAACAGATTCCCGACGCGTGACGAAATCGACAGAGCGGCTGGTGACGCGAACGAGCGCGGATGGAACGGCACGCAGCTTGACCTGTGCTGTAACGACCAGTGGCTGGACTTCGTGGACCCCAGCGAAGAGGTGCTCGCGTGAACTACGCGCCAGAGGAGGAATCCCATGGCGTAAGACGTTCATCACCGTCCGTCTCTCGGTTGACGAGGCCGAGAGGCTGGTGGGATTCGCTCACGCCCACGAAGACGACGGCAGAGATCCCCGAGTTGCACGGCGTTGAAGTTCCGCGCCTGGCGGCAGCGTTCACGAAGTTCCTGGAGCAGTAGTAGCCATGCAGACTGAAGAAATCGTCGTTCCAACCCGCAAAGAGTGGCTCGAAGCCCGCCGAACGCTGGGGATCGGCTCGTCCGACGCGCCGGCCATCCTGGGGATCTCCCGCTACAAATCGGCCTTCCAGCTCTATCGGGAAAAGCTGGGTCTGGAGATGCCAACCAAGGGCGACAACGAGCAGATCGAGTGGGGCAACATCCTGGAAGAGCCGATCGCCCAGCGCTACGCGCTCGAAACCGGTCGCTCCGTCAGGAACCCGCGGCTGCCAGGCACGTTCACCCTGGCCCGCTCGCGCACCGTCGAATTCATGGTCGCATCGGTCGACCGCTACACCATCAACCCGGAGCGCCCCGAGGACGGCGAAGGCGTACTGGAAATCAAGAACGCGCATTTCTTTGTCGGCAAATCGTGGCTCGACTATCAGGAGCCGCCGGCCGAATTCCAGGTCCAGCTCCAGCACCAGCTTGCCGTCAGCGGAGAGAAGTGGGGCTCGCTCGCGGCACTCATCGGCGGCTGCCGGTTCGTGTGGGCCGACATCCCAAGGGACGAGGAATTCATCGAGCTGCTCATCAAGGCGGAGGACGAGTTCTGGAGCCGCCTGCTCCGGCAGGAACCGCCAGTCCCGGACGGCTCCGACGCCACGAAGCGCGCGATCGACGCGATGTTCCGGAAGCCGGGGACCGGGGAAATCGTCGCGTTTCCCCCGGAGCTGGTCGACGTGCACATCGAGCTGCAGGACGCCAAGGTCGCCGTGGCCGAAGCGAAGAACCGCAAGAACGCTGCGGAGAACGTCCTCCGCATGTCGATCGGGGACAACATCGGCGGCCGGCTGCCGAACGGCACGGTCTACACCTGGAAGCCGCAGACTCGCCGGGAATACGTCGCCAAGGAAACCACGTTCCGCGTGCTCCGATGCTTCGAGGCGAAGCGCCCAGCGCTGCCGCCGGGGAAGCGGTCCGCCCTGGAGCTCGACATTCCGATCGACGACGAAGGGAAGGACACGCAATGACGTCGACGACGGCGTTTCTTCTTGGCTGCGGCTGGGGCGCTCTGTGGGCCACCGGCGTCACGCTCTGGATTCAATGGCGGAGGGTTCGGTGAACGCTGACAGCATCAAAAACGAGCACATCATCTACGCCTACGGCGAGAAGATGGACGGCACAGGATTCGTTCTCATTGTCGGAATCACCGACCAGGGGATCGACTATCTTCGTGAGAAAAAGACCCTCCTGGTGAACCCGCCCAGCGAGGCGTTCGAGAAGGTCACCAACGTCGTCATCTTCCACGAGTCCGACAAGGCGACCCTGAAACAGCGGCTTCGGGAAACGGGGATGGCGATCAACGAGACGGATCTCCGCCGGCGATGAAGCTCCTGCGCGGGGAGCCGACCCCCGAAATGAAGGCGGCGATCGCGGACTGTGTCGCGCACCGATGCGCGAGGCACCAGGACATTCCCCCGATGAACATGGCCGAGGGGAACGGCAGCTCCGAGTGCGGCGGCTGTGTGGCCGAGTCGATGGGGACCGAGTTCGCGGAGCAAGCGCTGGCGATCCAGGAGCTTCGCGTCCTCTTCCCGATCCTCGACGGCTACGCGGACCGCCTGGAGCATCACGCGCGCCTCGTCGCGGCGCTCCGCCGGGCCCAGGTTCTCATGCGGCTGGCGTCCCTGGACGCCGGTTTCATCAATGAGGTTCTCGATGGCGGTCTGTGAAGGGCACGCCGGCAAAGGCAAGGTTTTCGAGAATCGGCGCTGTGGGGCGCTCGCGGAGCCAGGACAAAAGCTCTGCGTCGTCCACCTGAAAGGGTCCGGCTACCTCCGCTGTTCCTGCGGAACATGGATCCCGCCGGCTGCCACACATCTCCGGATCGCCGGACAGTGTCCGAGCTGCGGTCTGGTTCACAACCTGGAGAAAAAGTAATGGCTCAACTGGTTCAGCTCACTCAGCAATCCGACGACGTCAAGAAACTCTTTCAGCTCAACGCGCAGCGGATGATGCGCGCGGCCCCGAAGGGCTTCGACCCCCAGCGGCTCCTGGCCGTCGCCTTCAACGCGATCGCCTACAACTCCGACCTGCTGATGTGCACCAGGGAATCACTCATCGGCGGCACGTTCGAAGCGGTCAAGCTGGGGCTGACACTCGGCGGCCCCATGCAGGAGGCGTGGCTCATCCCGTTCAGCGCCCGAAAGCAGATCAATGGGCAATGGGAATCCGTGAAGGAGGCCACTCTCATCATCGGTTACCAGGGGTATCGGAACCTGGTCGACCGCGCGCGCTCCACCCTGGACATGCACCCGCGGTCCGTGCACAACGGCATGACGGCCGGCGCGATCGACGCCAAGACGAAGCGGCCGGCCGGGTTCTCCGCCGGCACTCCGGACGAATTCGACTTCTGGTTCGGAGACGAGCCCCGCATCGTGCACCGGCCGCGGAATCCCATGCCCGAGTGGAAGGAGCAGCTCCGGGCCGTCTACGTCGTCGCTCGCCTGCGCGGCGGCGGGAAACAGATGGAAGTGCTGGAGATTGAGGAAGTCGAACGGCACCGGAACCGCTCGCGCGCGAAGGACAACGGGCCCTGGGTGACCGACTACGTCCCAATGGCGCTCAAGACCGGCATCCGGAAGATCGCCAAATACCTACCGAAAGCGTCCCTGGAGCTCGCGCGCGCCATGGCTCTCGACGAGCAGGCCGACATTGGCGAGGGGCAGGACTTCGACATCGAAGGCATGGTCATCCCGCAAGCGGATCCCGCGGCCACACAGGGCACGAACGCCCCGCCGACCAAGGCGCTCGAAGGACTGAAACAGACAATGCGCGTCCCTACGCCGACGCCAAAAGAGGCGGTCCGGGTCGACGCGGGCAGAACCACCGGCGGGGAAGCCACGGTCGAAACCCAGGCACCGCCGGTCACCGCAGACGAGATCGATTGGGGTGGCGGCCGATGATCCATCGACCCATCGGCCACGCTCTCGACGTGATTATTGCGGTGGTCGTCATGCTCGCCACTGCACACGTGCTCGCCGGTAAATCCAGGTTCAGTTGGGCAGACGTGGTCTTGCTTGCGTCCATTGCAGGGCTCTTCCTGCTCGTGGGCGTCTCGCTGTCGAGGCGATAATGAGGAAACACGACACCGCAATCGTCAACGGATCGGAATTCCCGGACTGGATGACGCCCGGCGAGCTGTATCGAGCCCTCGACCTGGAGGTCCAGGCTTACGGGTTCTTCGAGTCCAACACGCCCGGCATCTCGACCGACCTGGCCGCGAGCATCACAACTCACCTGGCTCCGAATTGGCTGGGCCCTGGCGGCAACTACGGGGAAGACGCGCTGATGGCGGACTGGCATCTCCTGCCGCAGCCGTGCTTCCTGAATCCGCCCTACTCCCGCGAGCTGAATATGCCGATCGAGCCCTGGGTGGAGAAGCTGAGGGACGAGTCCGCCAAAGGCGGGTTCTACTTCAGCCTGCTCCCGCACCGGCCGGATACGAGATGGTGGAGCCTCACGAAACACGCGGCCGAGATTCGAGAGATTCCCCACCGGGTCAAGTTCGTTCTTCCACCTGAAGCCTTCTTGGCGCGCAACGCCCGGCGCATCGCATCAGGATTAGCTCCGTTGACGAAGACCGGTGGAGCCGGCTTCCCTTCGGCGCTCGTGGTGTGGCACCCCCAACCAGGGGTTATCAGTCCCGCTCTCCCCAGGCGGGTCACATGGGATTACCTGGACCGCAGGAAAGCCCGCTCGTAAGGCCCGCGAGGGCGAAGGGGGAGCGACGTGCCGGACGACGAGAATGTTGTCCAGGAATCCGTAGCTGCGGATACAGCCCGGTTCCTGTGTGAGTTCTGTGGCGGCCCGAAAGAGACGGAGGGCCGGCGGCGGATAAAGACCAGGCGGTTTTGTTCAGACCTATGCAGGAGTCGATGGCACGAACGACGTAAAACCGAGCTGCAGGGGAAGGCCGAACGCCTGATGGCCGAGCTGTCCGCCGCGATTCGGGAGCTGTTCGATGGGAAGCGGTCATGAGCCGCCGATTTGCGCTCGTGAAGCCGGAGGTTCTCTGGACGGGAACAGTCGCGCGGGAAATGCGGAAGCACCCGGCCGACGTCCGCGAGCTGGCCGCCTATCTGCTGACTGGCCCGACGAGCGAGACGTGGGGGATCTGGCACATGGAGCTGGACACGATGGTCCTGCAGACCGGACGGAAGGAGCCGAATGTGTTGAAAGCCCTGGCGGCGCTCCAGGAGCTCCGGTTCGCCTTCTACGACATCGGCACGCAGTTCGTCTGGGTGCCAGACATGCCGTCCAGTCAGTTCAGCCGGTGGCCGCTCATGCCGAACGACAACAACGTCCGGCACGCGAAGCGCTGGTATGCCGCGCTGCCGGTGAACCCGTTCCTGGGCGACTGGTTCGATCACCATCTCATCGACCTGCACCTGGATTCCGAGCCGGAGCCCGTCGAGCGAAGGGCCTTGCAAGGGGCTCCCCCAGCCCCTTCGGAGGGGCCATCACCATCACCATCTCCGGGTTTTGATCTGCTGGGAGAGAAGAAGGATCTTCCCGCGCGCACGAGACCCCAGGCGATGACAGCCGGCGACCTGGATACTTGGTTCGAGCGGATCGCCGCGGTCTATCCGAAACAGGTCAAGCTGGCGAAAGCCAGGGCCGCCATGGCGAAGCTGAAACCGACCGCGGAACTGATGGTGCAAATCTGGTCTGCGCTCGAATGGCAGTGCCAGCAACGGGACTGGCTGAAGGAGGGCGGGCACTACGCGCCGTCGCTCTACAACTACTTCACCGATCGCCGGTGGCTTGACCGCCGGCCGAACGTGCAGCATTTCAACAAGGGGACCGCCGCGATCGTTGGGGGGATCAACGACTTCGTCAACGACGCACCTGACCTGGAGCCGGAATGCAGGATACTGCCGCGGAACGTGCGCGCTTTGCCTCCGCGATCGGCAAAGTAGCGCTGCTGACGTCGAAGAACGAGAAGCCGGACAAGGCGACCCTAAAGGTCTACTTCGCGGCGCTCCGGCACTTCAACATCGGCACGATCGAGCAGGTTGCCGACGAGATCATTGCCGTCGAAACCGAGCTGATTACGGTGCCACCGCCAGGTCGCTGGCGCGAAATAGCGGAGCGGCTGTTCGAGCTGCGCGAGCCGATCTACAAGGATCCGCGCGCCGTCCGAAAGTGCAACGCTTGCGAGGACACCGGCTGGCGGCCGGCTGAGTATGGGCCCGGCGTCGTCGCCTGTGAGTGCAAGCGCGGTGGCGAGGCCCCTCCGGTGCACCTGGGAATGCTCCAGACGCCGCTGCCGGATCCCTCGAAAATGCTGCCGGTCAGCAACGAGGCGTTCCCCCCGCGCGATGGGGAGACCGACATCGAGAAGCGGCGGCGCGAATGGGGCAATCAGCTCTTGACGTGCGCGTGCTGCGGTGAGCCCTACCGTCGACGGAGCGGCTGGCGCTGCTGCGCGCCGCCTGGAGGCATGAAATACGCGGTCTGGACCCGCCAATGGCACGAGAACTGTGGCGGCCAAGGGAAACACCGCTGCCCGAATCACTGCCCGCACCCGAAGAGCGAGCGTCCGTCGAATTTCCCGGTGCCGGCGCAGGGCGAGAGCATGAGGGATTGGGCGGTCCGGATGGGGTTCAGGGATCCGAACGCCCCAGACGAACCGGAACAGGGAGGGAACGATGCTGGATTCTGATTTCGAGGTTCGCAACGCCGAGGTCGAAGAGCACCTTCGGAAGATCGCCGGTGTCTTGGGGACAGCGCTGCCGAAGGGCTGTGGGTTCACCGTGTTCATCTACGAATACGGGGACGACAAGTCGCTGTTTTACATCAGCAGCGGCGACCGGGATGGAAACATCAAGGCCCTGGAGCGGCAGCTCAAGATGCTGAAGACGGGGAAGAAGGATTGACCCCGCGGAAACGCCGATACGAGCTCGTCGATCCGAAGCCGAGGAAGAAGCCCGCGCCGCCAAAGTCACTCAAGGGACACGGCTACGTCTACCGCGTCGGCTGGCAGCGTAAGACGGAGGCGGGAAAGCTGAGGCCAAAATACAAGCACTTTCAAACCCTGGAAGCTGCCATCCGGTGCTGGCGGATGTTCGGGCCGGCGCCGTGGCGCTATTTCAGGACCATCACGGACCCCGACGCGCGCTGGCCTTGCAACCAGTGCTACCGGGGCCAGCGAACGATCCAGCGCGTCGACTACGGCAAGCCGATCACGGATCCCGCGCGCGTGTGGACCGAAGCGGTCGACTGCGTAAAATGCTTCGGCGGCGTGTCCGTTCGGGACTTCATCCGCCTGCGCCGGCTGGAGCTGCCGGAGATCGTCTGGATTCGGATCGAGCGCCGGCCGGTCGGCGCCTGGGAAGGAGTCGAGATCGAATGGGAGGAAGAGGCTGGGGTGACGAGTGGCGCGGCTTTAATCCGTCGAGAATCGCCGGAGGAACGCGCGCGCCGGCTGCAGGAGTGGGCGAACCTGGAGACGTTCTGACGCCGGCCCGGCCGACCGCCACCGAGGCCAACAAGTCGAAGGACCGCGGATCCCTCCGCGGCGCGAAGTGGTTCATCGTCGACGGCCAGACGATCTACACGAAGAAGCTGGCCGACGAGCACGGCATCAAGGGGATCCTGTTTCGGTCCGGGAAGGAAGCGAAGCGCTGGGTCTCGCTCCTGGTCGAGCAGGAGGCCGGACGAATTCAGAATCTCCGCCGGCAGGTTCGATTCCCGCTGCAAGCGAAGAGGCCGGATGGGCTCATGGAGACGGTCGCGCACTACGTGGCTGATTTCTGCTACCAGGAGCAAGTCGGATCCGATTTGGTCGACGCCGTAGAGGACACCAAGCCGTCAGGATTTATGAAACGCGGCGGGAAAATGGTGCCGTTCAGGGAAGAGGTTTACGCGCTGAAAAAGCGGTGGTTTGCCACGCAATACGGCAAGGAGATTCGAGAGACGTGAAAGCGATCCGCCAGCGGAAGCGACCGGAAGCGATATGGCAAAAGGATCCTCGAAACGTAGCGCGAACAGCCTCCGCGAGCGCTGGGACCAACGGCAGCGGGAGAAGCTGGAGAACGACGAGCGCGGCTGGGTCACCGCCGCGGATGTTGCCGAGCTGTTCCCTGGAAGCCCAAGCAAATCGATCGAGGTCGTTCCCGCGCCGGAAGGGTCGTTCTCCTACCGCTACGTCGACCTGATCGCGGAGCGGCCCGCGCAGCTCTACGTCCCGAATGGGATGCCGAGCGTGGAGGAATACCTCGACCAGATCGCGGTCGGCTTCTTCGTGATGACCGGGGTAGACATGGGCCCCGCGGCGCGACGGCAGACGATGATGAGCCTGGTGGCCTACATCACCGCGGACCGTGAGCGGATGCGGCTTTACGCGGCGAAGAGCCCGCAACTGGCGGACGATTTTCTCAGGATGCTGGTCGGGCAGGTCGTCGATCGAGCGACGGTGGCGTTGGGGCAGGAGGAAAAGAGGCCCATTCCACCCGCCACAGGCCGCCGCCGGTTCGACTTCAACGAGGAATGACCTACTTGACTAGACGGACGTTCTTCGGCGCCGAAAGCGACCCCGTCACGATGGTGATCTTGACGACGTTGCTTGGCCCGCTCGAACATTCGATCGCCGTCCCGCCGACGTCGTAGCAGGTGCCAACCGCTTCCATGTAGAGCGTGTGCGCGCCCTCTGCGCCGAGTCCTTGCGCGAAGTTGAACAGCGGCGCGGTGCCTGCGTTGACCTGCTCACCGGCCTTCGTGCCGTCGAGATACAACCGCCAACGGTCGGTGTGGACCGTGTCTGTCGTCAGCGCCGGATCGGCCGTCACACCGAACGGCTGATTCTTCTTCGCGGTGCAGTCGGTGTTCGTGCTGTCGGTGCAGACGACAGAGACGGTCTGCGCGGGCGCCGGCACGGTCGAGACAAGGATGAAGAGGGCTGCCCAAATAAACTTTCGCATTACGAGAAAATCCTGCGAACCCCGATGACGCGCGCCTTGTCGAAGGTCGCCGCGCAAACCTTATCACCCTGGTTCCCGCCGACGAGCGTTACCGTGCTGGCGTCATGCGCCAGATAGAAACCGACGTGTCCGGCCGACGAACTCGCTCCGCGGCTGAGAACGACGACGTCGAAGCCTTGGACCGCTTCCTCCAGGCGAATCGGCGTGCCGATCGTCAGCCACGAGCGCGCAGCCAGCGACTTCGACCGGGGCAGATCGAGCAGCCAGGCGACCGCGTTCACGAACGCGGAGCACCAGGGGGTCTCGTCATCCTCTACCCACGAGGAATCCAGCTTGAGCATGGCGAGCACGAGCGGGTTGGAAGCGTGACCAGGGATCTCCCGGACGCCAATGAACCGCTGCGCCAGCATAAGAGCTGTGAGCTCGATGCGCTTGATCATCGGACCCTCCGGCCGATCCCGCGCGCATCGCCTTGGTAGACGATGGCGTTCGGATCGTCCTGCACTTCTTTCGGCCCAAAAAACGTTCCGTGGGCGAGCTGCCGCAGCCAGGCCATCGGACCGGACTGACTCTCGGCTGGCAGGTTGACGTCTTGCCGCGTGGGCATCGGCCGACCGTAAAGCTGCCGCTCCGCTTCGCCGGGGAGCTGGTCGCCGCGGGCGATGTCGGTGCCCTGGACGATCGGCTGCTGGGAGATGCCGCGGCCGAGCATCTTGCGGAGCTGGGCGATCGCGGCGCGGTCCGCTGTGTTGTCAGGCATGGTCCCCTGCCTTCGTCGTCGGCTGGCGCTGGATCATGTAACCGTTGATCGCCGTCCCAATGATCCCGAGCACCGAGACGAAGTGGCGGTATGGTTCGGGAATCACTTCCGCCTGGCCGGCAAGCGCCGTGAACACAGAGGTCACGAGGCCCAGCCAATACTTCGCGTTGTCGTTCATGGTGGTTCTCCCTTCAGCGCTGCGGACTAAGCGTGAACGGCTGCCCCAGGACGCGGCCCTTGTAGACGGGGAAGTCGAGCGGCCGCGACCGGAGCGCTTCGATCTCTGCCTTGATGGCGGCGAGCGCGGCGCGTGTGTCCGGCTGGTTAGCGATCTCCCTGGCGATCGCGTTGAGCTGGTCGTCGATCTGGTCGAGTCGTGTCTCCAGCGCGACGATTGCCCGGATGACGTCGGTGTTCGGCGGCGGCGGGGGAGGGTCGACCGGCCCGCGTCCGCCGTCGACAGGTTCCACCGGCGCGACGAAGCGCCCAGGGTCGAGACCTGATTGTGGCCCGTCCCAGGTGGGGATGCCGGCATCCTCGGCGCCCACGAGCACATCGAAGCCGACCAAGTTAGATCCAACCTTGAACACGAGAAAGTCGCACGACACAGGCGTCCCCGTCGCCGGCTGCGGACAGTGATTGCCGGACGGCTTCGACAGGAGCCCCCAGCCCTCAGCCCGATGCTTCCACGCGACCTCGTTGACGACGGCGGCTTGCTGCGCGGCCGACATCGGCGTTGGATACTTTGCACGAGCCGTAGCGACGTCACCCTTGAGGTTCGCCTGGGCAAACGAAGGGGGAGGTACCAACAGGGGCAGAACGAACGCAAAGGCGAGAATGAGGCGCTTCTTCATCGCTGTCTCCAAACTGGGTTGCGACCGGGGAGCGTAGTCGGTTGACGGTTGATGGCGGCGAAGCGTGCGCGCAACCGGGCGCACGCTCCACACAGGCAGCCGGGGGCGTCCCAGCAGTTCGTGACGAACCTCACCGAATCCTCCAGGGGCAAACTGCCGGTGACGTTGCAGGCACAGCAGGAGTCATCGCCGGGGCGACAATGCGGGCAGGAGACGATGATCTTCGGCGCCTTCTGATACGGTCCGTGGGGCCCGGTTCGCATTCATTTCTCCTTTTCCTCCTGCCGGATCATCCACTCGTCGATCCGTTGCAGGGTGCGCTGGATCTCGTCGAAGTGGGTCTGTTCGGTCGTCTTGATGATGGCGACTTCGGTTTTCACCGCTTCGGCAGCTTCCGTGCGCGCCGTGTAGATCGCCAGTCCCCAGGCCAGCAGGACCGGGATGACGATCTTGGCGATCTCCAGCGTGATCGTGTCGTTTCGGTCGCGCGATCGGCGGCCGCTCGGCGCGCGCGGGTCGTCGACGTTCTCTTCCTCCAAATCGAAGATTTTCCGGTGCGGGCTCATCGTCAGCCTCTACCTTTCCAGCCGATCCTTGAACCGTTCGTCGAATTCCTGGCGTTTGTCCCTCGGCACCGTTTGCCGCTGCCGCTGATACTGGGTCATCTTGCGGCGGCGGTAGAAATCACGCTTCTGCAGCGGCGTCATCGCCTGTTCGGCGTCACGGATAGCGCGGCTGTCACCTGAGCGAAGCGCGTTTTCCAAGGCCGTCCGATGGTCCCGCGTCGATTCAAGCTGCTGCTGGCGCGTGCGCTCCTTAAAGCGCCGAGCCTCACGCGCGGCGTCCTGGGCGTCGGTCTGCCGGCTGGTCTTGACGCCGACCAGGTTGGCGAGATCGTCGATGCCGGTGTGCGCCGGGCGGTTATCCGACACGCTTTCGGGGAGATGCTCCCCGAGGCCCTGGCTCACAACCTCGCCGCCCTTCTTCATGAACTTGACCGGATAGCGGCCAAGCACGAGCTGCGCGACGTCAGAGTCCAGGAAGCCTTCGCCGGGGAGCGCTGCGAAGGAATGATCAGCGGAACCAGAAAGATGCTTGCCGACGTCGACGAGCGCGCGGCCTGCGGGGAGCACGGAGATGCCGCGTTTCAACGTCTCGCCGGGGTGCATCAGGTCAATCCCCAGCGGTCGGCCGCCAGAGAGTAGCATGTCCTCCATGTCGATGCCCAGCAGCTTGCCGACGGCCATCAATCCGGCGATCGAGGCGACGAACGCTTTCCCGCGCGACTTGGGGTCGTTGAAAGCGTCGGCCAGGTTCTCCAGGAAGATTCCCGGATACTTCTGGAACGCCGTCGCGGGGCCCATGAGCGGGCCGCGGTGGAACGGATTCCGGCCGAGCGGTCCCGGGTCACCCTGGGTCCGGCGCACGATCGAGAGCGCCTGTTCGTGGACGTCGTCGGGCACCTTTTTGCCGGCGAGCGCCTTGTCCATCCAGCCCTCGCGATCGAGGAACGCCAGGTAAACGCGGCGCCGGTTCGCGTCGTCCGACATGCGGAGCGGCCGGCCAGGATCCCCAATGATCCCGCCCTTTTCCTTGTGGCCCTTTCCGAGCAGCTCGCGCGTCTCGGAGATGACGTCCTCGCCGGAGCGCTTCGGCAACGTCAGGAATTGCGTGAGTGATTGGCCGGACTTTGTCACCGATGCGCGCACACCGCGGAACAGATTCTGCGGGCTGACGTGCAACAGGGCGAGCACCGGCTGGAGCTGGTTGGCGACGGCGGAATCGAGCGCGTAGCCGATCAGCGTCCGGTGAATGATCGAATTGGCGTGGCGCTCGATGTCGGCGGCGTTGACCTTCTTCTCCCCGAACACCGCATCCATGACGCTCTGAACGTTCTGCTGCCCCTGGGTCGGAACCCCGCGGTAACGGCGCGCGTAGCCGTCGAGCAGCCAAGATTTCCGCTTCATGCCAGCGGCCTTGGCTTCCTTCGCGGCATCGGCCAGGACGCGGCCGACCTGCTGGCGGGTGTGCTTCGCCGTGCCGATCTTCGTCTCCTTCGACCAGGCGCCCGCGTAGGTCTTGTCGAGTTCCAGCTCCAGCTCGCGGACCTTGCGGAACACGTCGGGAACGCTGGCTTCGAGTGACGGACCGTAGGCGAGCCGCCAACGCGACAGGTCTTTTTTCGGCGCGCCAGACAGGAGCGGCTTTCCGTCACGGACGTTCTTGAATCCGCGGACGAGTGCCTTCAACCCGGTCGGCGTGCCAGCGGCGAGCAGGGCTCCGTAAAGAGCCCCGCGCATACGCTCGTCGTCGTCGATGGCGCCGCCTGCCACAGCACCGATCGCCGCGCGAACCGCGGGGTTGCGGAGCATCTCTCCCGCCAGCTCCGCGTATTTCTTCGGGTCTTTGAGGATGGCCTGAGCCATGCCGAGGCCAGCGCCGATGAACTGGCCCGGCTCGTCGTCCTCGACGCGCGTGCCCATCTTGACTGACCGTTTCCAGAACCGCTCCGCCGCCTCCCCGATCTTCTGCGCGTAGGTCTTGTAGTCGCCCCGGTTGAAGGCAGACTGCATCTCCTTGACGGCGCGGCGCTGTTCGCTCTGCATCGTCGCCACGCGCGACTGCCGCTGCGACGTCGTCTCCCCGGCGCGCGCGGCCGCCGCCCTAGCATCGGCGGCCTGGTCAGTCGCCTGGGCGTTGAGGGCGTCCGTCGACGCCGCGATCCCGCGCCGCGTGACCGGCGGGATCACGTCGCGCTGCGGGCGGGACGCCGGCACCTGGGTTTCCCCTTCGACCCGGTTGACGCGCTCCAGGGGGACGCCGCGGGTGTCCTTCGCGCGCGTCATGCGCTGGTCGATCTGCGCCTGCCGCTTCGGCACTTCGAGACCGAGGAATTCCTCCAGGTCCGGCGCAATGTCCGACATCTTCGCCAGGTCGTAGCTCTGGCCGGTTGCCTTTGTCACAACCTCGCGCGGCCGCTCGTATTTCGAGGGTGCTTCCGGGTTGCGAATCTTCTCCCGCCCGATGCGGTAGATTTCAGACGCCGGCATCCCGGCCAGATCCTTGTCGGTGTAACCGAGCTGGCGGACGAGGAAGTCGCGGACGTTCGGCGGGACGTTCACGAATTCAGGGACGTCAGGAGTCGATGGGCGCCCCACCGCGGCGGCGGCCTGTTCCTGTTCGAGTAGCTGGGCAGCGTCCTCCTGGCCGGCGGCGCGCAGCGCTTTGATCCGCGTCTTCTTCCCGCGCGCGGTCAGGTCGTCGACCGAGTAACCGGCGTCCCGGAGCGCCTGGGCGTCGACGATCTTCATGGGGACGTCGTCGATCGAGAGCCCGGCCTGTTTCGCCCCTTCGAGCCGATGCGTGGCGGTCCAGGCGGTCAGCTTGTCGCCGTCCTGGAGCACGAGCACCGGGCGGCCCTTCCAGCCAACCCGCTTCATCGACTCCGCGATCGCGCTGGCCTTCTCCGGCGAGCGGACTTCGTGGCGGGTCGAGATGTCGTCCAGGCTCCGAATGGTCAGGGCTTTGTCAACATCGTCCAGCCCGACTGCGGTCGCATCAGGCGCCTTCGATGCTTCCCTGGTCAGGCTGAACGGCGCGTCGAATTGCGGAGTCGCGGTCTCGGTCGAGCGCACCGCGCCGACGTCGCCAGGCAACCGCGGCTGGCGCTCGCCGCTGTCGAGGATGTCGCCTTCGAGTTCCGCTGGGTTGAAGGAGTCATCGCCCTGGTTCAGCCACCAGCGCGAGCCAGGCTTGACGCCGAGCCCGCCCTCCAGCACGTCGCGTAGCTGCGGCGACTCCCAGCCGACGTCCTTGTCCGTCCTGGAGATGGTGTCGAGTTCGTTTACAAGGTCTTTGATGTCCTGGATGTGCGGGAATTTGCCGGTCGAGCGAAGCTGGTCGACCGCATCGTCCCAATCGAGCCCATCGGACCGGAACACACTGGACTGGCCGCGCTGACCGCGACCAGTGGGAGACGCGAAACTTTCGACGATGGCTTCGATGCCGCCGCGGAGCTGGCGGCCGGTGCCCATCTCCTTCTCGAAGGGCTTGATCCCTCCGATCCGACGAAGCTCCTGCAGGAGTGCAGTGGGGCTGTTCTCGGCCGCCGTCGAGTCGAGGTCGTCGATTAGCTCGCGGGAGGCTCGGACTCGTTCGTCGAAGGCGGCGCGGAGTTCCTCGTCGGATCCAGTGAATCCATTTCGGCGGGCATCGTCGAGGTATTCGGGGAAGAGTCGATCGGCGTGTCGTTCGATCGCGCTTTTCCGGGGACGCGCGACAGCCTGGCTTCCGACAGGGCGATCTCCATCGCCTGCTGGTAGGTCCAACCCTCCCGCCGGAGCCGCACGACGTTCAAGAGCACCGCCGAGCGGTTGTTCCCCTGGACCAACGTCACCGGCGGATTCTACGCTCCGCGGCCGCGAAAGTCCACGTTCCGCCTTTCGCGCGATCGCGGCCGCGTCCGCCGTCGCCTCGTCGGCGCCGAACCCGAGCGATAGGCCAACGTCTTCGGGGAACCCGGCTTTCCGCAGGGCGGACGCCACTTCGGTTTCGATCTGGTCCCGCAGCGCGACGTGATCGCCGGTCGGGGCTTCCATGTCGAGTCCGAATTCATCGCCACCCAGGCGAGCGACACGATCACCGTTCCGACGGGCGAATCGGCGCAGAGTATCGCTGATGACCTGTAGGGCACGGTCGCCTTCGGCGTGTCCGAGCTTGTCATTGATCCCCTTGAAGTTGTCGGCGTCGGCGCGCCCGATGAGACGTCCTGGCTTCGCGCCGCCTTGGCGCTCCCAGCCGCGGCGGTTCAGAATGTTCGTCAGCGGGTCAACGTTCGGGTCCGCGGTCATGTCAGCGAAGGCCGTCTCCGGCGTCACGTTCTGGCCCTCTTCGACCATGCCAAGGAGCTGTTCCAACGCGCCCGGGTTGTCTGGTGGCAACGAAGCGTCGTCAGGTGACACCTGGGCACTCTCGCGGCCGCGCGCAGCGGCCATGCGTTCATCAAGCGGCGGAAGCTGCGCGATCCGTGGGTCCGGCGGGGTGACGGTGCCGGGCGTGCCGGGAGCTGGAGCCTCGCTCTTCCCGGCGACCAGATCGCCAATGATGCGATCGATCAGCGTAGACGGGAACCCCTGCGCCTGGAGCTTCTGACGCTCGCGCGCCAGGTCGATCCCTTCCGGAGCCATCGGCGCCGATGACGGGCGAGGAACGCCCTCGCCGGCCGGGGCGACCGACGTTCCCAGCGGACGGTTCTCCACCGCGCCGCCGGACACCGATGAATCCGGAAGAGATGTCGGGCCGCGGCGGGCGAGCTCCGTTTCAAACGGGGCGACGTCCTCGCCGTTGAGCGTGGCTTCCAGGAACGAATCCCGCAGCTCCGCATCAGTCAGCCTAGCTGGCGACATCGGCGTGCGGGCCGGGAGCGGAGTCGCCGGCTTCGGCGGCATCCGATACGGCGGCGCCTCTCCTGGGAGTAAGCGCTGGCTACCGGCTGGGAGCAAGCGCTGGCGATCGCCAGCGAGCTGGCCCTGGACGGGCTCCTGCGGAATGACATCGCCGTCGATGGTCTCGCCTGGAAGCTGCCGCTGACCGCGGACGCCGTATTCGATGTCCGGCGGAGTCACCGTTCCGGCGATCGAGCGGTCGCGCGCCGCCGACAGGATGTCGCCCTTGATGTCGTAGAAACGCTTCCGGAGGCCAGGCGCACCGGAGGCCGCGGCGAACGCGCCGAGCGCCGTCATGCCGCCTGCGAGCGCGGCGCCGGTGTAGTCCCCCTGGTCGTAGGCGTCCTGCGCCGCGGCGCCGCCCATGCCGGCCTGGAAGCTGCCGGCGGCGGTCTCGCCCATACGGGCCATATCGCGCAGCGCCAGCATCGACTCCGCACCGCGGTTGAGCGCGGCGGGGCCGCCAGGCGTCATCAGGCCCGGGATCTTCCCAGGGGCCTTCATGCCGAACGCGGTCATCGCAAGGTTTGCGGGGGTGGCCTGCTGTGCAACGCCCTCAGCGAAGGCGCCGACGTAGGGCAGCACGCGGCCGCCTTGATTCTGTGTCCAGTCGGAGAATGCGTCCGCGGCATCAGCGATCGGCTTGACGGGCTTCTCAAAGGTCCATTCGAGCGCGTCCCCGATGCCGCGCGCGGTGCGGGAGAGCCCCGGACCCAGCCGGCGGCGCTTCGTCATGAAGGCGTCGAAGGGGTCGAGCGACAACTCCGTCCCGGAGAACTGGTCAGCTACGGTGGGATCGGGCGCAGCTTCGGCGTCCGGCTGGGGCCGCCGCTTCCGAAGGAACGCGCCGAACGGGTCGCTACCGAATGGCATACCCGTATTGCTTGGCGAGCTGGGCAACCTCGTCGACCGTCATGCCGTTTTCCTCTGCGAACGCCTGCAGGTCGTCTTGGCTGAGCGTCTGACCGCCGCCGCCACCGCCCTGCTGGTCGTCGACGCCGATGACCTTCCGGGAGTCGTCGATCCCCTGCTGGATGGAGTCCCAGGCGGGGTTGTTGACTTCTTCCGTCTTGCCCATCCAGTCAGTGCCGAGCACACCGGAACCAGGAACATTCCGGGTGATGGTTTTCGGCTGGAGCGCCTGGCTCTTGATCAGGTCCGCATACGCCTTCAGGGCCGCCGAACGCTCCCGCTGTTTGTCGTTCGCGGAAGCCGTGACGCGGCCGCGCGCCTCGATCTCGGCGGCGGCGACCTTCGGGTCGGAGTAGCCGACGTCGCGCGCTTCGCTGCGGCGCTCGAAGCGCTGGTCGTCTCGAATCCCAGCGGTCCCGAAATACTGCCCGCTGGCCTGGTCGGCGGATGCTTCCCCGGCCGCGTGCGCGTTGCGGCGGAGCTCGTCGCGCGCGATGTTGCCGCGCTGTTCCACACGGTAGGGGTTGTCCGAGAGCGCGCGATCGTTCTGCGCGTCCTCCATGGCGTTGACCTGGAACTGCCCGGCGCGGA